>Ga0302122_10002096_pt1 | contig 12587 bp, 19 predicted proteins | sample CB21_SCM_MG_FD_203115 | JGI IMG/M metagenome (GOLD analysis project Ga0302122, IMG submission 203115) | Marine microbial communities from Western Arctic Ocean, Canada - CB21_SCM | ecosystem: Environmental > Aquatic > Marine > Oceanic | place: Canada: Western Arctic Ocean | collected 2017-09-28
AACCCCGGATTCAAGAGTGAAATGTCAACTCCCTTTATGCTAACCTAACGGTCGTCTTACGAGTACCTATATTCCGGTGTTCCGAAGGGAGATTTCTATGGTAACGCCTCTCGATGTAATACCTGCCTTTCATCAGGCTTTCCGCAACGACATGCGCAAGATTGACAATGCGGCCTTAAAGGCTGCGCAAGGAAAGGGCGATTTGTCTCTTGTGATAGATCGGCTTCGTTTGTTTCAGCGAGATTCTAAAGTGGCATGCGGACGCTGAAGACGAGCTTGTGTTTCCGGCATTGAATAAAGTAGCCCCTCATGTGGCTGAAGCCTATTTCTTGGATCACCGAGAGTTGGACATCATGACTGAGGGTCTGGCCAAAGTTGAGATCGCGTCAGACGCCATTGTCGCCGCGCGGGCTACGGCGGAGCTGCCCGCAGTTCTACGAATACATCTGGATAAAGAAGACGGCCATCTCTACCCTCTCCTGCGTGAGAAGACATCAGTGGAAGAGCAGACCGCGATAGTCGGTGACATGGCAGGACATGTACCGCCCGGTCGTAACCCGGATTTCATACACTGGTTCTTTACTACCGCGGGAAATGATGAACAGGAGATGTGGCTCAGGGTAGTCATGGGGTTAATGCCTGAACCTGTGTTTGCGGGTGTCAAAGGGCTGGTTCACGAAACTGTTGGAGAGGGTTGGTCTGAGTTGACCAGGCGGATTCCGGAGCTGGGAGCCTAAGCCTCTTTTGCCGGGGCCACTTGTACTCTACATAAAGAACCTCTTTCAATGACGCAACCCACCGAATGCCCCCATGAGCACCGCATCCACCTTGGCGACGACACACGTCGGGAGGTGGAGCGGTTCTTTGATGAGCTGGAGGTCTCCACCGGCACGGTAGACCTGTTTGACGGCGAGGACACCAGCGTGCTGAACATTCTGAATGCCGAGGCCGTCTCCTGGTGCCGCGACTGTTCTCACGTCCTCATCACATGGCTCCCTGGCGACGACCCGCTGGACATGGTCTTCCCCAATACCACCGCAGAGGAGTTTCTGAGCCTTAGGCTCCAGCCTTAGGCTGTTTTGCTGCGAGGTCAAATCCACCACTAATTCATTAACTTTCCTGTTACTTATGCGATGGCTGTGGCGTATAGTTCCATCATGATTAATGATGCAGACTTTGCCACTTTTGCGGCTGTATTTAGCACTTTATTTGGGCTTCTTATGGGAGCCTTGTTGGCCGGATTCTTTTTCTTGACTGAAGCATCCTCTGGTCTCGAACGAGAAGGAATAGGTAAATTAAATGAGCAGGGGAGACTTATAGACCAGTTGTTGTCCTCTAACTCAATTTCCGCTGGCAAATTCTTCAACAGGGAAATAGGGGAAGCTCAAGGCGTGTTCGTTACTTTCATGCTTTTCCACTTGCCTGAATCATTTGATTGTTATATGTGGAGACGAAGGCTTAAAGAATGAGAAATGCGGCAAACGGAGATTTCTCAAAATGAGCCAAGACCCAGCCCGTTATACAAATTCAACTTGAATTTATCATCTCATTTGGTTGCAACCGACCAAGCTCAACAAATGATTGAACACTCTAAAATTTTGAAGAGAATCCGGAATGGTCTCCTAATCCCGTGGTGGAAAGCTCCAATGACTGGGTCGATTTTAATGACATTGGCCGGGATAGTCGCATCTTTCATATCTAGAATGAGTTTAGGGGACGACCTGCCAGATAATTTTAATGCCGTGATTGGTGGGTTGATGATTCTTGCCTTTGCTTTGCTATTTGGTAGGCTTTTACATTTTGCCAGTCAACTGGTCAGGCCAATTGAGACTGAGTTGGATGGGATCCCTTGATACTTTCAACCGATGATATCTCTCGTTTAAATCCAGAACCGTTAGAAATCCTCACGAAACTTGGATTATTGCAGAAAAAATAACGTTAAAGTCCAGGAGGTCTAAAGTCTTGTTGGTGCGTTGTCGGGGGCGCCCCCCCACTTTGTACCTGCGCCTGTTTCTGTTACACTGTGGTGAATCATATTGCAAACAACAGCCTCAAGGGGCACAAAAGCCTTGATAGGGCCAGGAGAGAACACAACAACTATGGCAACCTTTAAGAACCCATCACGGAACGTCTGGCATACATCGGTCTGCTCCCGATGCAGCAAGGTCATCACTCGGGTGAAGCTGCCGGGGCTGTTCAAGACAACGTCCCACCGCATCTGTGATGCTTGCCTGTCAGAAGATGGAGCAGCCCAGGGCGCGGCACTAGCCGCAGTGGCGGGTATAGGAGGAGCTGCTGCTCCTCCTAGTGCAACCAGGGCACCAGCGCCAGCACGTCGGCCTGGCGGCGGTGGTGGTGGAGCACGCCGTGCGCCAGCAGCAAAACCAGCAGCTGAATAGAACCCACTACACAAACTCGTAACGCGTAGAACCAGTCGGCACCTTGAAGGGTCGGCTGGCTCTTGTTTTTTAGCACAAGCAAATAAGGGGGAATCATGGCGGCGTATCTGATAGCAGACATTGAAGTCCAGGATGCAGAGGCCTTTGACGAGTACCGCAAGTTGGTACCTGCCATCCTTGAGCCCTTTGGCGGCACGTACATCGTCCGTGGCGGGGCGGTCACTCCCCTGGAAGGGGGCTGGGAACCGAAGCGCGTCGTAATGCTGGAGTTCCCGAGCATGGATGCACTGCAAAGCTGGTACAACTCTGATGCGTACAAAGCCCCCAAGGCGCTGAGAGGTCGGGCTGCTATCTCGAGGGTAGTGGCTGTAGAGGGTGTTGCGTAGGCGGACCTACTCCAGGTGTTCCACCAGCATGGCGGCCAAGCCCAGGAAGAAGAGGAACCCCAACACGTCCGTGAACGTGGTGACAAAAACCGCAGACGCCACCGCAGGATCAAGCTTGAGTTTCCGCAGCAACAGCGGCACACCAGCCCCTGCAAATCCGGCAACTATCATATTGCCGAGCATTGCCGCCGCCAAGATGATGCCAAGGGTGAAGTTGCCCTGCCACGCATAACCCAACAGCCCCACGGCCAATCCAAGTAACAGTCCGTGAATAGCGCCAAGGGTAACCTCTCTGCCCAACATGCGCAGACCTAGCCCCCTAGGCAGCCCGCCCAACGCCATGCTTCTGACCACCAGCGTCAACGTCTGCGTCCCACCAATGCCGCCCTGGCCAGCCATCACGGGCAGGAACGCAGCCAGCACTGCCACCCCGGGTGATGGTGGATTCAAACAGGCTGATTACCGTGGCAGCGAGCACGGTTGTGGCTAGGTTTACGAAGAGCCAGGGCAGTCTGTGGCGCACAGAGCCTAGCAGCGGGCCGGAGAGACGTTCTCCGCCCATGCCCACCATGCTGAACATGTCTTCTGTTGCTTCCTCTTCCACCAAGTCAACGGCTTCTTCGCCCAGGATTACCCCGACGAGGTGATGGTCTGCGCCCACTACCGCGAGCTGGTTCAGCGAGTAGCGTTGCATCAACCAAGCGCATTCCTCCTGGTCGGTTCCAGCGTCCACCGTAGCCACCGTAGGACTCATGATGTCCCGCATCAGCAAGCTAGGCCGCGCCAGTGCCAGGGTGATGATGCCAAGAGAGCCGACCAGAGCGCCATCGCTCTCAACGACGTAGAGGGAGCTGACGTTCTCCGCCTGCGGCCCAAGCAATCGCAGCACATCCAGGGCGGAACCGGCAGTCTCAGAATCGCGTACCACCGGGTACTCCGGGGTCATCAAGCCGCCGGCAGTCTCATCGTCGTACTGGAGGAGGGCGATTACGTCTTCGTTTTCACGCATCGCATACTGGGTTTCTTGCGACCGTTCCGGAGAGAGTTGACGCAGGATGTCCGCCGCCACCTAGGCGCGAGTCTCATCCAGCACCAACCCCAGGGCCTCTGAGGACACCTCGCTAACCGCTTCGGCTGCCTGTTCCGGCTCCAGTTCCTCTAGAACCTTTGCGGCTACCACCGAGTGTAAGGCTGTCATCACCTGGCCCTGGCGTTCAGGGTCTAGGTTAACCAGCGCCTCTCCCTGGTCTGCCGGGTGAAGGCCTTCAAGCAGCTCCATGCCAGCGCGCAGAGATTGTAGGTCCTCAGTGTCCAGGAGCTCGTACGCCTCCTTGACCTGAGCGGCAATGCGCTCTTCCGTAGATACCTGTTCTTCAGATGGAGGAGGCGTTTGTTGTTCTTTAGGCTCTTCCATAGCAATCCAATCTGGGGCATAGTCTGGGCTTATCCGTGAAGTAGAACATTCTGGCGGCGCACCGATTTCCGTGGGGGTTCCAGGGGTCACATGACCAAAATCATGGGCTCCCTTGTCAGGCTTGTCAACGCGGTCGGCACATATGTGCTAAATGCTGTATCGTTTTGCATGAAGCAAGGAATTATCTCCATAAGGAGTGGGTGTGCGGTACATCCTGCACGCTGACATGGACGCTTTCTACGCGTCCGTGGAACAGTATGATAACCCGGGTATTCGCGGCAAGCCCGTGCTTGTCGGCGGCTCCCCTACGTCGCGAGGTGTTGTTGCCGCCGCATCCTACGAAGCGAGGAAGTTCGGCGTCCATTCCGCGATGCCCATGAGCTCCGCGGTCAGGCGATGTCCCGCTGCCGTCATCATTAGGCCCCGGTTCGATCGCTACCACGAGATATCCCAGCAGATTAGGGTGATTTTCCTTCGCGTGACGCCGCTGGTTGAGCCCCTATCGCTGGACGAGGCCTATCTGGACGTTACGGACGTTGTTACGGAAGACAGGACGCCTGAGGCCATTGCGCGGGAGATAAAGCTGCGAGTCAAGATGGACGTGGGGCTGACCATCTCCGTTGGCGTCGCCACATGCAAATCGGTGGCCAAGGTGGCCTCTGGCTTCGATAAGCCGGACGGTCTGACGATTGTCCTTCCAGGAACTGAGGCCGCATTCTTCGCTCCACTTCCCGTGGGTAAGCTCTGGGGAATTGGGCCAAAGACGGCAGAGCGACTGAAGCTAGAGGGCATCCACACCATTGGGCGGTTGGCGGCCCAGCCGGAGTCGTGGTTCACTCAGCGGTTTGGCAAGCGCGGGCCGGAGCTTCGTCTGATGGCGATGGGGCAGGACGATTATCCGGTAATCACGGAACGAGAGGCCAAATCCGTCAGCGCTGAGACTACGCTGGCAGAGGACGTGTCTGAGTTGGAAGACCTGCGGACCATCGTTCGACAGCAGAGCGAGCGAGTCGCGAGCCACCTTGAGGGCTCGGGTCTTCAGGGTAAGACGGTCACGCTGAAGCTGCGCCTGTCTGATTTCACCACGTTCACCAGGCAGGTGACGGTTGTAAAACCGGTCTCTGAAGTTGACCACATTGATGCTGTGGCCCAGACCATTCTGGAGCGAGAGGTCGCTCCAGATCGGTGGTTCCGCTTGATTGGCGTAGGGGTCTCCCACTTTGGAGAGCAGTCTGAAAACCCGCAGCTTACGCTCTTTGGCTCTGACGACGAGGAGTCGTTTGAAGAGTCAGATGAGTTGAGCATCGAGTGATGACGGTGTAGCATGGTTTCAGGAGGGACAATGGAGGTTATTTTAGGATCCCCTAGAGGGTTTTGCGCCGGTGTTGTGCGGGCCATCGATATCGTTGAGTTAGCCCTCCTGAAGTACGGCAGCCCTGTCTATGTTCGTCATGAGATCGTCCACAACCCCTTTGTTGTTGACGACCTTCGCGTAAAGGGCGCCATATTTGTGGATGAGCTTGAAGAGGTGCCTGACGGGCAGATGGTCATTTTCAGTGCCCACGGCGTCTCTCCGGAAGTCCGTAAGGAAGCTGACCGGCGTGGCCTTAAGGTCCTGGACGCAACGTGCCCGCTGGTGACTAAAGTGCATGTTGAGGCTGTAAAGTTTGGCGGGAAGGACCATACCATCCTTCTGGTGGGCCACAGAGACCATCCAGAGACCATTGGCACTAGCGGAGAGGCTCCTGGCCGGACTGTGGTGATAGAGACGGTTGAAGAGGCAGAGGCTGTGCAGGTGCCGGATTCGAGCAAGGTGGTGGTGCTGACCCAGACGACGCTCAGCGTGGACGATACCAGCGATGTTGTGAACACCTTGCGGACTCGCTTCCCCAAGATGGTGATGCGCAACGATATCTGCTATGCCACTACCAACCGCCAGATGGCAGCCAAGGCGCTGGCCCAAGAGGCCGACGTGGTGCTGGTCATCGGCGCGCGCAACAGCTCCAACTGCAACCGTCTCCGTGAGGTAGTAGAGGCCGCTGGCGTTAAGGCGTATTTGGTCAACGGCCCGGAAGAACTGACGAAAGAACAGGTCAAAGGGGCGAAGGTCGTTGGTATCGTCTCCGGCGCGTCTACTCCAGAGACATTGGTGCAGGCCGTTGTGGCCATGCTTGAACCCGACAGCATTGTATCGAGAAAAGTCATTGACGAGGATGTGACCTTTGTCCTGCCGAAAGATCTCTTGGGCATGCGTCCTGCTGCGGTAGGGTCAGGTGTGGTGGGCGACGGTTCAGTTGGACGGGTAAGCTAGCTGCTGAATAGGTGAAAGGGATCTTATCATTGCAGAGTTTAAGGTTATTAGAGCAGATGAAGGCGAAGTAGAAGTGTCCTCCGGCCCCCTAACGCGGGTGGCTGGCATTTCCCAGAGCCTAACGGGAGCCCAGGGAATACACATGGCTATCGGATCTGTCCTCCTTGGAAGTAAATCCATACCCCACACCCATCTCAACTGCGAGACCGCTCTTTACGTGCTCAGAGGACATGGTCGGTTCCTTATAGGTGAAGGGCTGAGCGAGTCCATTGAAGTTGACCCGGGCGACTACATCTTCGTGCCCCCCGGCGCGCTGCATCAGCCGATTAATGACCACCCCACAGAGGACTGGGAGATGATCGTCTGCAGAAATTCCCCTGTGGAGATTGTCGCATTTGCTACCCAAGGGCAGCTATGCCCACCGATGCAATTTCTTCGTCCTGCTCACTGGTTGCGCCGCCAACACCGCAGGCCCCCACTGTGACATCGCCCTCTTTGATGGGCATTGCGCCCTGATGGAAGACGAACCGACCGCCGGACTGCAGCAACGCTGACTGCATGATAGGCAGGTTTGCGCGCTCAGACAATGCCCCGGACGGCTGTCCGTATGTGGCGGAAGCAAAGGCTTTTCCCTGGGAGAAGTTGGCGGTTCCCCACCGCGCTCCGTCCATCCTGTACAGCCCCAGGAGGTCTCCCCTCGCGTCCACAACGGCAATACTGACCTTCACGCCCATCTCAGTGGCTTTGGCGTTAGCAGCTTCCAAAATCTTCTTAACTCCCGCTAGGTTCAGCGGCATGTGTCACCTCAATGAATTTCCTTGTATGGCGGAGTATAGGTACCGCCCTATGTAGGGTCAAACCGAGAGGGAGCTTGGCTTATATGGCCGATGACTCGTAGATTTGGTTTATTAACTCCCACGTTTTGACTGCATCAGCAAAATTACTTGATGGTTCACGGGACTCTTTGATGCAGTCTATGAAATGGCGAGTCTGGTGCCAGAAACCTAGCCAGTGCTCAGGTTCGTTTCCCGCCGATTCGCCAAATGTCTTGGAATCAAAGACTTCATGCTCGCCGCTGTCAGCGACGATGGTGCTTTGCCGATCAGCGTCAACGGAAACGCTGATGTTCTTTCCGTGGATTTCTGCGCGGAAGTAGCCTGGTGCGGTTGCCCCCGGTTGCAGGGAGGCTCCACCGGTTACAAGGCTGTAGTGGAGTTGCCCGACTACGCCGTTTGAGAACTCAACTTGGGCCATGACGTTGTTTGCTACCGGCCCTGGTATGTAGAGCGTATCCACGTGGCTTGTAACCCATTCCACATCACCACCAGCCAGCCAGCGCAGGTTGTCCACGGCGTGCATACCATCACTGGTTAACTGATCCAGCATGCCGGAGCCACTAGGGCGGGAAAAATCACCGGTGGATTTCAGATTGGCGACGGACACCGAATGGATTGGCCCTCGCTCCTCGACTCGCGCTTTCAACGCTGTCATAGCCGGTACGAATCGACGCTGGAAGCCGACCATGGTTAAACATTTGTTGACCTCGGCGTAATAGGCCAGCATCTTGATCTGGTTTACATTCAGCCCCGGAGGCTTTTCGATGAAGACGTGGCGACCCTGGCCCAGCGCGTAACTTGCCAGTTCAAACGTATCTTTTGGGTTCGTGATGATGAAAACAGCCTGAGGATTCACTTCTTTCAACATCTGTTTGTAGTCTTGATACGTCTTGGGCACCCCCCATCGCTGGGCTGTTTGGTCTGCCTTGTCTACGTGGAAGTCGCACAAAGCAGTAAGTTCAACATCGGGCATGCTGCTGACCGGTGGGTAGTGCCTCCAGTTGGCTTGCTTCCCCGCACCGATGAATGCGACCCTCACCTTGCTGTTGTTCATCAATCTTCTCTCTTCTATTGTGTCGTCCCCAATGGCTCTAACAGTACGGCGGAGTATAGAATTCAGCCTGTGTAGGGTCAAGCCAGCGGTGTTCTGAGATGGAATGGGGGGGGGGGGTGTTAGCTTGGTACTAGTTGACACCTGTTGGCACTAGAGTATCCTACGAGCAGCTATTGCCAACCCATAGACTATGCATCGTTCAGAGGAGAAACAATGTCAGTGTGGCTCGGTCGTGAGTACAACTATGCGGAATGGAAGCCCTCCCAGGCCGAGTTCCAGCTTTTGAAGGAAATCCACCATGCTGGGGATGTTGCCCCTGACTTTACTTTACCATTGCTTGACGGTGGTGAGCTTACCCTCTCAGACTTGAAGGGCAAGCCGGTGGTTATAGAGTTTGGTTCAGTCACTTGACCCCCATGCCAAGGGGAGTTTCCCCTTATGGACCAGTTAGCTCGTGACTATGAGGACAAGGCCCACTTTGTGTTCGTCTACGCTCGAGAGGCCCATCCGGACGATTTCCCCCAGTGGCCTGAGCACAAGAGCATTGAGCAGAAGTTTGCTCAAGCTAAGATTATGAAGGCTCGGCATGAAACGCCTCGAACAATCGTGGTTGATGGCCTAGAGGGTGGCGTTCACCGGCAGTGGAGCGGCATGCCCAACATGAGTTGGATTATTGACCACACCGGCCGGGTGTTCTTCAAGGCTGGCTGGACCGTGGCCGCCGATCTCCGCGCGGGTCTGGAAGATTTTTTTGAATTGCGAGAGAAGATGCGTGAAGGCTCCACTGGACGGTACTACAAGGAGTACATCACTGCTACACCACGGATGCGTGAGGGCAGTGGGCAGCCTCAGCGACAGCAAAAAGAGGCAGCTGGCACCAGCAACTAAGTACCAATACTGACTAATAAAAGAAGGGCCTTTCCTCATTTAGGAAAGGCCCTTCTTTCTCTTATATATTCGGTAAGAGCAATCGAATCGGGCTACTTCAGCGCATCTGCCACTGACTTGAAGTGGCGGATAGCCTCAATGTGCTGCTCAGGCGTTTCCAGTCCCGCACCCATGGTCGAGACGTCAAGGTGGGTTGCTCCCAGGTCATGCCATTCGGCAACTGAGGTTGCCCAGTCGTCCTCCGTGCCGTCCTTGATGGATGTGCGCCCTTCAATGCCGATGGCAGAGGGGGCACGGCCAACCTCCCCGGCCAACGCGTACATCTCCTCAACCCGATTTCGCCCTTCGGCGTCAGGCTTGATGGGGGCTATCCATCCGTCAGATGTTTGAGCCACGCGACGAATCACTGCGTCTGCGTTGCCGCCCATCCAGATAGGGATGGGACGCTGGACTGGCAGCGGGTTTATTCCCGCCCCAATGATGGTGTCCCACTCACCCTCAAAGGTGACAGACTCCTGTGTCCATAGCGCGCGGAGCACCTGAACCTGCTCTTCAACTCTACGTCCTCTGGTATGGAAGTCCTCTCCCAGGGCTTCGTATTCAAGTCGGTTCCAACCAAGCCCAATACCCATGCGGAGCCTGCCGTTGCTGAGAACGTCCACTTCTGCGGCTTGCTTGGCCACCAGTGCCGTCTGACGTTGGGGGAGAATGATGATGCCCGTAGCCAGCGTAATTTCCTTGGTCAGCCCGGCCAGATAGCCAAAGAGCACGAAGGGCTCATGGAAGGCAGAATGCATGGTGTAAACGCCCTTCCAATCCGGGCGGTCAGTAGTATCTGCGCCAAGCACGTGGTCATAGGCGAGGATCTGGTTGTAACCAAGGTCTTCTGCAGCCTGGGCAAACTCCCGAATTGCGCCTGAGTCTGATCCAATCTCTGTTTGCGGAAAGACTACGCCGAGCTTCATACCTGTACTCCCAATGGGCTAATTTGCTGCGAGTATGGCTACACACTTGATGCCTGTCAATGTGGTTTAGGCTGGAGCGATTTATTAACAAAACGAGGGAATGTACAGCTGATTTAATTGACATAACCGTTAATTTGTGCTATTCTACAAGTGAAGAGTAGGGCCCCCCTCTGATGAATAGCTTCTCCGGTCGTACCGATCGAGATAGCAGAGCCGTAGATGAGGTAAGTAACAAGAGGCCCGTTTTTCAACGGGCCTCTTGTTACTTGTTTCTGGTGGCTAGTTAGCGGACGCTAGGGCTTCTGTTCCATTTGCCCGTGACTTCAGGCAAGGCCAGCGCCGCGAGGGTTCCTACAGCGTAGAAGATGGCCGCGTAGATGAAGAAGACCTCAACCCCAAATGCCAGTGTCAGGACTCCCAGAATGATGGGAGAGGCTGCACCGAACAGGGCGTTCACACCCCATAGGAGGCCAATCATGCTCCCTTCTAGGTTCATGCCTTCTGCCATGTCCATTGAACCGGCCTGAGTGAGTGAATTGACGGAGAACATGAATACACCTGCCAAAGCTACTAGTATCGCTAGCGTGATGCCATTGTCGAAGAAGATCATGAATGACATGACCACCGTAGATGCAGCCATGATGAGGAATATGACCGGGCCCCTTCCCATCTTGTCGGACAGACTGCCGAACAATGGGCCGCTGACGATAGCTACGGCGGTAAGCAATGATATGTGTATACCGATTCCTATCGGCCCCATATCCAGGTTTTGTCGGAGGTAGATTGGTAGGAACAAGATGAGGGCGTTATCGGCGATGCCTCGTACGCCTCCGACAAACAGCAATGCAACGAAGCCTCTGACCTTGAAGAGCTTTCCTATAGAACCTAACTGCTCACGAAGACTCCGCTCTTCACCCTGAGCTATTTGCCGTTTCACGCCGCCTACGTTTCTCAGGAAGATTAAGAGGGTGATTGATACCAGAGCAGCGAATGGGAATACGCCAAGCAAAACTGTTTGCCATGCAAAGACTGCGATGATGAGTCCGAAGGCCAGAGGGGCAATCGTCTCTCCTACGTTTCCTGCTGAGCGGTGGAGGGAAATGTAGAAGCCTCTGCGTTCAGGGAAACGTTGGGAAAGGATCCCTAACGCAGGTGGATGCCAGATGGAACCTGCCGCAGCTGCAAAACCGACGGCGACAAGAATGACGTAGTAGCTGGGAGCGATTCCGACGATGAGGTAACCGAAGCCCATCAACCCGATGCTACCCGATAGGATATAACCGCGGAGGTGCTGGAATCGGTCTGTAAGCACTCCCCCACCCATGCTCGCTACGCCGCTACTAATACGGCGAATGCCATCCAGCAAGCCGGCTGCAAGAGTCCCGAAACCGATGGACTCCATCATGAAGGGAAGAACGACCACGAAGCCGCGAGTGTAGATATGCTGCATGCTGTGGGCGCTGATAATCATGATAGCAACGAACATGTTGCTGTCTCTGCGATTTATTGGCTTTTGGACTACGCCAGATATTGTTTCTACGCTGGCCATTCAGGCCTCCCCTGCACAATACGATATGGTTTACAAAATACTCGAGCCGCTGGGATTTGCTAGTCCGTTGACGAATCGGGAGTACGCGGGACGGGTGTAACCGTGGCCGCCACCGCGCCCATGCAATTCTCCACGGATATTACCGATGAGGCTGTAGGGGTGTCAAGAGTGCCCACCCCTGCTGCCGTACGCAGCTATTCGATGTGGAAGATGCTGGCGGCGTTGTCCCAGAGCACCTTCTTCTTCTGCTCATTAGTCAGGTTGGAGTCTGCGACGAACTTATCCAACTCGTTGGGGAAGGATGAGAGCATAGGCCACGGATACTGGCTACCCCAGACCACTACGTTGTCCCCGACCTCCTCGAACACGTCAGTGGTGCTGGTCTCCCACGGCGCGCTTGCGGCGAAGCCCTGCTGCTTGAAGAGGTAGTCCGGAGGAAGTGTAGAAGGACAATCCAATCCAAAGGGAATCTCACCCCAATGCTCTTCTAATCGTTCTATCCAGAAGGGGAGCCAACCCGCCCCCGCGCCTAAGAAGCCTACCTTCAGGCCTGGGAACCGCTCTAAGACGTTGTGCCCAAAGAAGGACATCATGGCCACCCAGAGTTCAAAGGTGTCAGACACAGCCTCGTGGGAGAAACGGTCGTCAGCATAGCGGTCTGTGCCAAGCTCCGGGAGGACGCTGCCGGTGGCCTCGCTGATGACGATGGGTACGCCCAGGTCTAGAGCCGCCTGGTACAGGGGATCGTAATCGGTGTCATGGAGCAGGCGATGAACCACGGGATT
>Ga0302122_10002097_pt1 | contig 12586 bp, 13 predicted proteins | sample CB21_SCM_MG_FD_203115 | JGI IMG/M metagenome (GOLD analysis project Ga0302122, IMG submission 203115) | Marine microbial communities from Western Arctic Ocean, Canada - CB21_SCM | ecosystem: Environmental > Aquatic > Marine > Oceanic | place: Canada: Western Arctic Ocean | collected 2017-09-28
GCCCCAGCCCATTCATGGCTTTACTCCAAAGAACTTAAAGCCCGATACGTTATAACCTGTAATGGCGCGGGCTGTGTGGGACAGGGACTTGAAGCGCTGCGCGTTCCAAACAAACTTTCCATCCTCTCCTACCTCAACAATATGGGTCTTTCCGTGATACTCGCGTATGAAGCGACTGCCAGGCTTGAAGGCGGGGCGCAGGGTGTCGCGCAGGCTTGCACGGGTAAGGCGGAGGCTCAGCTTTTTGGTAAATCCGCCGCAGTGCTTTGATTGCTGCTCAAAAGCCAATATTTGGATCAGCAGGCTGCGGCTGATATGTTTTGGAGGAGGTCGATTGATCAAAAACCGCCAGTGCTCCAAAAGGTCTACGCGAGTGGCCTTCTCCAATGTTGCTATATCAAATTCCATGCCCTTACTCCTAATGGCTTCGCTCACTGAGCAAAGCCCGAGGGTATTCGGGCCTATGTCGACACACAGGCTTACGGCAAAACAGAAGTCCAGTCGAAATAGAGGATCAATTAGATGTTAAGCTGCTGATGCTGAAATGGGTGTGTCGCGGTGCACCACTTATACCTTCACATTCCCGTCGGTCGGAGACGTTCGTTCGCCAGAAGCCCACAGATTACGATGATCGAGGCACCGACCAGTTCGCGCAGAGTCGCAACTTCGGTAAAAACAAAATATCCGACTGTGAGGGCAAAAAGGATGCCCGCATAGGGATAAGTCGCAAGCCCTGATACTTCGCCAAACCGGTATGCTTCAACGGTCAGCAACATGCCCAGAGTACCGAGCGTCCCGGCCGTTAGCAGCACCAGGCCATCGCCAAGGCTCAGGCCTGTCCAGCCCATCACAGCCCCGGGCAATGTTCCGGCCGTTGCCACCAAACCGATCCAGAGCATGATCGTTGCAGTATGTTCAGTTCTGGCCAGCACCCGGTTCTGAAAGATCAGGATCGCTGCTGCGAAGGCTGATCCAAGCCCGAAAAGGACACCTGTTTCGATGGTAAGGCTGATCGCGCCACTGGCCAAAATGACTCCAAAGAATCCAAAAACTGTAGTCAGTCCGCGCCGCAGCCCGATCTTTTCACCCAGAACGAATGGCGCCATCACCACTACGAAAAGTGAGGTGGTAAAGGTAAGTGTCGAAGCAAGCGTGAGGTCTAACCTCTGAAAGCTTGCGTAATAGAACCACCAACAGATGACGCTGGTCAGCCCACGCACAACCAGCATCGGCCAGCGCTGAGAGCAGAAAAGAGCAGGCCGGGTGAAGGCAATCCAAAGAGCCACGATCACAAGTTGACAAAGCGAGCGCGCAAAGATGATCAGCGCAAAGGGCACCTCGGGGTTGAGGAGCCGCAGGACTGTAACATCCGCCGTAAACACCGCCGCTGCGGCGAGCAGAAGGGCTGCGCCGTAGCGGTTATTGACGGCGATCTCTTGGGTCATGTTCGGCGGTAGGGGGTAAAAGCGGCAGGATCAATCTCTGCTATCTGCCGTATGATTTCGACCCAGGCGGCAAGGCCATCGGCGATAGAAGACAGCCGGAAGAATTCATTTGGCGCATGGAAGTTCTCGTCTGACAGTGCAAAGGAGAACATCACCGTATCAAGTCCTAAAATCCTCGACACGATCTCAGTCAAGGGCAGCGAGGCACCAATGCGGACCTTTACGGGCGTTTGACCAGTTGTGTGTTCAAGTGCCAAAACAGCCGCACCAAGCAGTGGGTGATCGGGTGGCACGGCATAGGCCCCCCCCTGACCCCGATCGCCGTAGATATCCAGTGACACACCGGGGGGCAATTGTGACTTTAGGTGATCAATCACCGCCTGCTTGGTGCTTTGCGGGTCCTGACCCGGCACAAGCCGCATCGTGAGTTTAGCAAAGGCTTCGTTGGGGATCACCGTTTTGGACCCGGTACCGGTGTAGCCGCCCCACATGCCATTCACGTCTATAGTGGGCCGCATCCACAGCCGTTCAAGTGTTGAATAGCCTGCCTCACCGTGCGGCAGTGCCCCGATGGCGGCAAAAGCGTCACCTTCGTTATAGGGAATTGCCGAAATTTCGTCGCGTTCGGCCTGCGTTGGTTCTGCCACGCCATCGTAAAAACCGGGCGCTGTGATGTGACCCTGCGAGTCATGTAGACCTCCGATGAGCGTCGACAGCACGTGCAGTGGATTGGCGACGATGCCGCCGTAGCGCCCTGAATGCAAATCCTGGGAGGCTGTCTGAACCCGCACCTCAAAGCCCGCATTCCCGCGCGAGCCGATGTTCAGTGCTACGATATCGGGCCGCCACCGTGCCCCATCGGCCGAGAGCACGGCATCGGCGGCCAGCAGGTCACAATGAGCCTCCAGTAGGCCGGGCAAGGAGGGAGATCCGGTTTCTTCTTCCCCCTCGATCAAAAGCTTCACGTTGACAGGCAAACGCCCTTCGACAACGAGGAAGGCGGCAAGTGTTTCGAGCGCGATCATCATAGGACCCTTGTCGTCCGAGATGCCGCGCCCATACAACTTGCCGTCCCGTTCGACCGCCTCGAACGGAGGCGTGTCCCATTTGTCCAGCGGGTCCGAGGGCTGCACATCATAGTGGGCATAAATCAGAATTGTTGGCTTACCCGGCGCGTCCATCCGTTCGGCAAAGATAGCCGGCTGACCGGTTCCGTTCGCCGGGGTCAGGCGCCGTAGATTTTGGAAAGCCATCGTGTCAAGGCGCGTCTCAATGATCTGTCGGGCGTCCTCCATGCTTTGCGCCATGGCTGGATCAGCCCCCACCGAAGGGCAAGCAACAAGGGCTTTCAGAGTCTCTATCAGCTGGGATTTTTGGTCAAGCGCGTGGGCAAGTACGGGGTCGGTCATGAGTTCTATCTCTCTCTTCAGGTGATGCCGCCGTCAACACTTAGGATCTGGCCGGTGATCCATCCAGCTTCTTGCGAAATTAGAAATGCGGCCGCGGAGGCGATGTCTTCGGGTTCGCCCAGTCGGCGGGTATGGATGCGACCCTTCAATTGGGCTTGCCCTTCTTTGCCAAAGGCATCCCATTGACGGCGCGAGGCCGGGTTGGAAAGAATAAAGCCGGGTGCGATGGAGTTCACGGAAATCCCGTGCTGAGCCAACTCAAGGCTGAGTTGCTTGGTCAACCCGACCAGCGCGTGTTTGGCTGCCGTATAGGCATGAATGCCCGTCAAGCTGGGGCGCAGTCCTGCGCCCGAACTGATGGTTACGATACGACCCCAGCCGGCTGTCTTCATCGCAGGGACAAGCGCCTGAGATAGATAAAGTGAGGCATCGACGTTGATAGCAAAAATGTGGTGCCAGGCATCTGGATCAACTCCCTCAAGCGGGGTGCCAATCTGATTGCCCACACCGCCTGCAGCATTGACTAGAATATCTGGGGCACCAAAGTCGGCTGCGATCCTCTGCGTCATTGCCTGTACCGCGCCGGGGTCCCCCAGATCAGCTTCAGCCGCTGGCAAGCCCAGTTGCGCCGCCGCGTCCTGCAAGGCGTCGCCGGGTAAATCACTGACAATAACCTTGGCCCCATCCGCTGCCAGACGGGATGCAATAGCTGCGCCAATGCCGCCTACAACGCCAGTTACAAGTGCTGTGCGGGCGGTCATGCCATCACCTTGGTCAACTCGTGGAATGTCTCCGCCGACATTTCCCGGCGGCCGTCTTCTATGTCGTGGATCAGTTCGACCAGTCGGTGCAGCAGAAGTGCGTCAATGCCATGTGCCGCCGCAATCTTAGCAACAGCGCCGACCTGAGGATCCACTTCAGTCTTGCGCTTGCGCACCGCGATGTCTCGATAGATGCCAGTATGCGTCTTGGCGGTCTTGGAATTGAAATCGGCCAGATCAGCAAGGCTTTGCAGGGCGGCTGCATCACTCGCGCCCGGCATGAAAGCGGCGGGATCAAACCCGTTGAAGGGTTTCGGGTCCACCCCTTCGGCAAGAGCGGCGCGCATCACTTCGCGCGCGAGGCCCATAAGGGCAGGGCCACGTTTTGGATCGGCAAAGTTCGCGGTCATACTGTCGTGGGTCAGGGCCGTGGCAAACAGCATTGCGCCATATCCCATCTTGCCCCAGAGATAGGCCCAGATGTCCTGCGTCAACACCGTGTCCGGCTCGAAAACCTGCAGGAGTTTGAACATATCGGTGGTGCGTTCGCGCTTGGATCCGTCGATCTCACCCACGACAACCGCACCGCGATTGCCAAAAAGGATGCGACCCGGACCAATCCAATCAGCACCGTAGTTCACAAAAGCGCCCATGGTACGCTCAGGGCCTGCATGCTGTGCGATGACACGTTCATTCAGTCCATTTTGCGCAGACAGGACAAAGCCGTCCTTTGCCAGGTGCGGTAAGAGTTGGGACAGCGCTGTTTCCGTTGCCTGCGCTTTAACCGCCAGTACAATTCGACTGTAGGTGCCCGTTAGCTGATCAGGTGTGACGCAAGGCACGACTTGGATAAATTCCTCGACCGGTCCTTCGATCGACAGCCCCTTGGTGTTGCAGGCGGTGACATGTTCGGGTACAATATCTACCATCTGGACAGGCACGCCCGCGCGCGCCCAATAGGCGCCCAAGATGCCGCCGATGGCACCCGCACCCCAAATCAGAATCGGCTCATTCATTGCCAAAATCCGCCCAGGGGCCTTCCAGCGCCGCTCGAGTTTCGGCAACGCCCATTTCCCAGATCGCATGCATTTCTGCGTCGGGGCGCTGCCAGGCCCCCCCAAAGGAACCGTCACCCAGAATTTTGCGCGCCAATGCGGGGGGCGAGGCCTTTAACTGGCCCATGTCCACGATCTGTTTTTCACCGTCGGGGGCGGGGGCATGTGCAAGCCGTGTCCAAGGAAAATTTTCCATCCAGTTGGCATGTGACCCGGATTTGTCGATCGACTGCACCTTGGCCCAAGTTTCTGGAGCGCTCCACCAATTATGGAATTTGATTGAAATATCGCCGTGTTCCGCCATTAGTTCCTGGGCCAGAGCACCTACAGGATTATTGCCACCATGGCCATTGACGATGAGTATTTGTTGAAACCCTGAGCGCCGAAGTGATGCCACCACATCGCGCACTACGGCCATCAGCGTTTCGACTCGCAGGCAGATGGTACCGGGGTAAGCGTTGAAGTATGGAGCAAGCCCGTAGGGTATAACCGGAAAGACAGGTAAGTTCAGAGGCTCTGCTGCTTCGGCTGCAACTTTTTCGGCTAAAATCATGTCAACGCAGAGTGACAACTGCGCATGTTGCTCTGTCGAACCGATAGGCAAGATGCAGCGCGGATCCCGGGCGGCGGCGGCCTCAACTTCACGCCAGTTCATGTTGGTCACCTTCATTATATTTCCCCTTGCGCCATGTCCATTGTTTCAGGAAACAGATTGCCTGCCCAGTCCTTTGAAGCAAGCACTACTTTTGACGTCAGTTCAAATAGCATTTGTCGTTCTCCGTCGGAAAGCGTTGTGAGCATGCGTTTTTCTTGCGCCTCAAAGACGGGGACTGTTTGATGGTAGAGCTCCCAGCCCTTTTCTGATAAATGGAGTGCCTGTTTTCGCCCGCTACCAGGGGCCTTGGTGCGCAGATTGATAAGGTCCATCCGTTCAAGCTGGTTGATTGCGCGACTGAGCGTGTTCTTAGGGAATCCAGAGGTGCGTGAGATATCACGTGCGCTGCCACCATCGGCAAGCGCTAACGAATAAAGCACCACGTATTCTGTCCGCTTCAGTCCATAAGTGTCTAGTATCCAGCTGTAAAGCGGCGTGTTGTAGAGTAGTGCAATATAGTTGACTCGAAAGGTGAACGGACAGGGGTTACCCCATAATTTGGCTTCCAGCATGTCTGGACTTTGCCCAATTTCATGGGTGCCAAATCCTTGGTCACTTTCAGTCTGTAGGTCTGACATATTTTTATTAACTCCTAAGTTTATCAAAATTAAAGTTCCAAATAGAACTTGACTGCTAGCTTATCGCAAGACATTGTATAAAAACAAGTTCCAAATGGGACATTAAGTCAATTAATATTAACTGGATGAGGTTTATTGCTTCTTCCATTATCAGAAAGGTTAAATGATATGACATACCAGAATTTCTTAGCCCCTCTGGCTTTTGTGCTTAGTTTGACTGCAGCAGGCGCTGCATCAGCTCAGACGCTGACGATGGGAGTGCGCGGTGGGCCCGAATCAATGGATCCGCATTTTTCCGCGCTTGGTCCACATGCCGAGGCAGCCAAACATATTTTTGATACACTTGTGTGGTCCGGTATTGATCTACAGATAGAACCAGGTCTTGCTACAAGCTGGAAACCAGTAGATGAAGATACGTGGGAATTTAAGCTGCGGGAAGGCGTAAAGTTTCATGATGGCTCTGATTTCACTGCAGAGGACGTAAAGTTTTCGATTGAACGCATTCCGGTTGTTACAGGTCCTACCACAACGGCAATCTATGTTCGCCGCGTGGCTGGTGTGGACATTATTGGCCCACACACAATTCATATCCATACTGACGGTCAGGCAGCGACCCTACCAAATGATTTCATTCGTCTGTTCATAGTCTCATCAGAAGCGGCAGCAGATTTTTCCACACTTGAAACGGCGTCTGCGGGCTTTAACTCAGGTGCTGCAGCGATCGGCACTGGCCCATATAAATATGTTAGTTGGGAGCCAAAGGGTGATCTAGTTCTTGAGCGTTTTGACGACTACTGGCGCGGCATGGGAGATTGGAAAAAAGTGATCCGCAAGGAAATCCCCAACGATAGTTCGCGGCTTGCTGCCCTCAAAGCTGGGCAGGTCGATGTGATCAACTATGTGTCTTCGGTGGACTACCTCGCACTTGCGAAAGATGCCAATATCGATTCAGTCAAGGGTGACAGCGTTTACATTATGAACCTTCAGCTGGATCAGCGTAAAAACACGCCTTTGGTGCGTGCTCTTGACGGTTCCGATCTAGATGAAAATCCCTTCCGCGATTTACGGGTGCGCCAGGCCATTGACCACGCCATTGATCGTGAAACTATGGTAGAGATTGTGCTTGAAGGTCTAGGAAAACCTGCAAACCAGATGATGCCTCCAGGCTTCTTTGGCTCAAGCGAAAAAATACCTATGCCGGAATACAATCCGACAAAGGCCAAAACACTTCTAGCTGACGCTGGTTATTCCGAAGGCTTTGAGGTGGATCTTTACTGTACCGGAGACCGTCTGCCAGGTGACGCTGCTATTTGCCAAGGTCTTGGACAGATGCTGACGCAGGTAGGTATCAGAACTAACGTGAACGCAATATCCAAGACTGTTTACTTTCCGGCCCAAGCACGACTTGACTATTCGATGTTCATGAATGGTTGGGGCACGTTGACTGGCGAGGCATCTTATACTTTGGGTGGCTTGGCACATTCCAACAATCCCACAGTAAAGCTAGGTGCCTACAATAGGATTGAATATAAAAATAGCGACGTGGATCGTCTACTTCAGACTGGCGCCAGGATGATGGATGCAACCGCGCGACGCGCGACATACGAAGAAGCGATGGAAAAGGTTATGGAAGACAAAGCCTACATCTCTATCGTGCAGCTTCAAACGGTCTGGGGTGCAAAGGCGGGCATGCTGCAATTTACGCCCCGCTTTGACGAAGACACACTTGCCTTCTTCTTGAAGTCTGCTCCCTAATCGAGCACTATAATAGATGGCCGGGCGGCGAACACGTCGCCCGGCCTCTGCTTTGTCCCTAAGGAGAGCTGATGCTCGGCTTTATCATCCAGCGTTTTATGCAGGCCGTCTTAGTCATGGTCGTAATGTCGGTCATCGTATTTTGTGGGGTTTATGCCATTGGTAATCCCATCGACATTGTGATCCCGCCTGAGGCTACGCAGGAAATCCGCGAGGAAGCCATCCGCAGGCTTGGCCTCGACCGGCCGCTTTACGAACAATACTTCATCTTTATTTCGAATCTGCTGCAAGGAGATCTAGGCCGCTCGTTTGTCTACAACATACCAGTTCTAGAACTTATTGGCGGGCGTTTGCCCGCGACGCTTGAGCTGGTGCTGATCTCGGTCATATCGGCCACGTTTCTCGGTGTGAGCCTAGGCATCTACGCAGGCTACCGGCCCGACGGTTGGCTGGCTAAGATGATCATGGCGGTTTCCGTACTGGGCTTTTCAGTACCGTCGTTTTGGGTGGGGCTGATCCTGATCCTGGTTTTTGCCGTAAACTTTGGCTGGCTACCTGCTGGTGGACGCGGTGAAACGGTGGAGATTTGGGGTGTCGCATGGTCATTTCCAACCCTCAATGGTTTGTGGCATATCGTGCTACCAGCTATCAACCTCGCGCTCTTTAAACTGGCGCTGATGATTCGTTTGGCGCGCGCGGGTACGAGAGAAATCATGCTTACCGATACCATCAAATTCGCCCGCGCAGCTGGCTTGTCAGAGGGCACGATCCTGCGTCGCCATTTGCTCAAGCTCATTTCCATCCCGATCATCACGGTCTTCGGGCTTGAGCTGGGATCGACGCTTGCCTTTGCCGTTGTGACAGAGACGATCTTTTCCTGGCCGGGTGTTGGGAAGTTGATTATCGACAGTATCGGCGTGCTCGACCGTCCCGTGATGGTCGCTTACCTGATCCTTGTGGCGTTCTTGTTCGTCACCATCAACTTCGTGATTGATCTGGTTTTTGCCCTGATCGACCCCCGCGTACGGCATGGGGTATCGGCATGAGCGACGCACGGACACCCTTGAGCCGTTTTTGGGCGGAGTTCAAGGAAAACAAGATCGCTCTTGTGGCTTTGGTCGTGGTGGTGGTGATGATACTGCTCGCGCTCTTCGCCTCAATTATTTCACCGCAGAACCCCTATGATCTGGCGAAGCTGTCGTTGATGGACAGCCGCAGGCCCCCGGGGTTTGTGGGGTCTGGCGGGTATACGCATCTCATGGGGACTGATCCGCAGGGACGGGACCTGCTATCGGCCATCTTCTACGGATTGCGGATATCCATTCAGATTGGCCTAGCCGCTGGTTTCGTGTCGCTCACCATAGGCACAGCGCTGGGGATCACGGCCGCCTATGTCGGCGGGCGGGTCGAGGCGCTGATCATGCGGTTGGTCGATCTGCAACTCTCTTTTCCGGCGATCCTGTTGGCGCTCGTGATCGTCGCGCTGCTGGGCCAAGGCAAAGCTCAGCTGATAAGCGCGTTGGTCGCGGCTCAGTACGCCTATTTTGCCCGTACAGCTTATGGAGCGGCCAAGGCCGAGCGCGGCAAAGACTATATCGAAGCAGCGCTGGCCACGCCATTGAGTGGCTCGCTGGTGGTGATACGTCACATTCTGCCCAACTGCATGCCGCCGCTGATTGTGGTGGCGACCGTGCAAATCGCCAATTCGATTTCGCTTGAGGCAACACTCAGCTTTCTTGGCCTTGGATTACCGGTTACTGAGCCATCACTGGGCATGCTGATCTCCAATGGGTTTCCCTACATGATGAGCGGGCGTTACTGGATTTCGGTATATCCTGGCGTAGCGCTGATCATCCTAATCGTCGCCATCAACGTTGTTGGCGATCAGGTGCGGGACCAGTTTAATCCAAGGCTGCGCAAATGATCGAACCTGTTCTGAGCGTCAAAAACCTGACCACTCATTTTTTTACCCGTGCAGGTATTGTCAAGGCGGTGGACGGCGTGTCTTTCGATCTGGCTAAGGGAGAAATCATGGGGCTCGTTGGTGAAAGCGGATCGGGCAAGACCGTCACAGGCTTTTCCCTACTGGGGTTGGTGGATGCACCGGGTCGCATCGTGGAAGGGTCCGTCAAACTGAACGGGACCGAGTTGACGACATTGTCGGATACCGAACTGCGTTCGCGCCGTGGCCGCGAAATATCGATGATCTTTCAGGACCCTATTTCGACGCTCAACCCGATGCTGACGATTGGCCAACAGATGAAGCTGGCCATTGATGCCCATGAGCCGCTGAGTGCCCGCGCGGCCGAGACCCGAGCGTCGGAGTTGCTGACCCAAGTTGGCATCCCATCGGCCAAGGCGCGGCTGCGCGCCTATCCCCATGAGTTTTCGGGCGGCATGCGCCAGCGCGTTGCGATTGCTATCGCCCTTTTGCATCGCCCCGCGCTGATTGTGGCGGATGAGCCGACGACGGCGCTTGATGTATCAATTCAGGCGCAGATCCTGTTTCAGATGCGCGACCTTGCGCATGAGACTGGCACTGCGATGATCTGGATCAGCCATGACCTTGCGGTGGTGTCGAGCCTCGCCAGCAAGCTTGCTGTGATGTACGCAGGCCGTATTGTGGAGCAAGGGAAGACCGCCACGCTGCTACGCGACCCGAGACACCCCTATACCGCAGGTTTGATTGCTTCGCTCCCTGCCACGGCCAAACCTGGTACGCCCTTGACCCAGATACCCGGCACCACGCCTTCGCTTTTGTCACTGCCGCCCGGTTGCCCCTTTGCCCAGCGCTGTGACAGGGCCACCGACAGATGTGAAACTGAACCGGAAATGACGCTGCGAGACAGCCGCGGCTGGCGTTGCTTTCACCCTGTAGGCCAACCTGCGGAGGCCTCGGTATGAACGATTTTTTGCAGATTGATAATATCAGCCGCCTTTTCGGGCCAAATTTGACCACTGGCGAAAGGATCGCCGCCAAGCTGGGTGCAAAAGTAGAGACGCGATCCGTGCGCGCTGTCTCGGACGTCACGCTGTCGGTTCGCAAGGGGGAGACACTGGGATTGGTTGGTGAATCTGGTTGCGGTAAGTCCACACTTGGCCGTGTAATCGCGGGCATCCTACCACCTACCACTGGCAAGGTTGCCATCGATGGCGCGCCAGTGAGGGAAAACGGCCGTAAGGTCACAACCCGCGTGCAGACCGTGTTTCAGGACCCTTTCGCCAGCCTTGACCCCCGCATGAAGGTAGGCGACACAGTGTCCGAAGGGCCTATAGCACACGGGCTGACGACAAAATCTGAGGCGCGCAGATATGTTGCCCACTGGTTTGAGCGTGTTGGCCTGGACCCCGTTTGGGTTGACCGGTACCCGCACCAGTTTTCCGGCGGCCAGCGTCAGCGGATCGCCATTGCCCGTGCTCTAGCGATGCAGCCGGATGTGTTGATCTGCGACGAACCTGTGGCCTCGCTTGACGTGTCGATTCAGGCGCAGATCATCAACCTCTTTCTGGAGCTTACGCGCGATCTGGAGTTGACCTGCGTTTTCATCAGCCACGATTTGTCAGTTGTACAACACGTCAGCGACCGCGTGGCGGTTATGTATCTGGGGCGTATTGTCGAACTGGGTCCGGTGGCTCAGGTCTTTGGCGAACCAGCTCACCCTTATACAGCGGCGTTGTTCGGCAGCGTTCCTAAACTAGTCTTGGACGCAGATGAGCTGGTTCGTTTTGACTCCATCGAAGGGGAGGTGCCCTCACCCCTCTCGCCGCCACCTGGTTGTTATTATCACCCGCGCTGTCCACTTGCGACCCCGCTCTGCAGAACGGAGAAACCGGTAACGAAAAAGGTATCGGACCTGCGCACCGTAGCCTGCCATCACTTTGAAAAACAGCTTGCTAAGGCCGTTGTAGGCTAAGATCTTCGACAGGCATTGTCTGTAGAAACCTGATTGAAACGCGCACGATGACGAAGTAACATTTTCGGATGAGCAACGAATCCAAGATACGTTTCAAAGCTCGTGCGAAACGTGCCAGTTGTGGTAATTCTGCTTTTTAAGTAGGATGCCATTTGAAGTAAAAACTAACTAAATGGGATTCTAAGATGATTGAAGAACCACCGCTCCTCACGATCAACAATAATTTGCGTCGCCCAACTGAAGCTCAGATTGAGGCCTTTCAAGGCGTTCAAACAGGTTTCGTTGTTGATGCGCTCTTGGGTAGAGGTGCATTGTCATATGATATTGGACCGATAGGCGAAGGTCGCGACTTAGATTGTGTTGCTGCGGGTCCTGCGCTAACCGCGGATTGTGGTCCTGGGGACATTCTTGCCACGCTCGCCACGCTGAAATTTATTCGACGTGGTGACATCGTGGTCTCCGCCTTCGCTGCTCATCAGGGATGTGCTGCCGCGGGAGATCGTGTTACAGGTATGATGAAAAACTGTGGCGCCGCTGGCTTTGTTACGGACGGGCCGATGCGCGATTATATTGGCGTCGTTGATGCTGGTTTACCGGTTTGGTGTAACGGATTAACACCAGCATCTCCATTCGCCAAAGGTCCGGGATCTGTTGGGTTCCCCATCCAAATCGGAGGGCAGGAGGTTGAAACTGGCGATATGATAGTTGCAGATCGAGACGGTGTCGTTATTGTTCCATTCGAGCGGATTGACGAGACGGTTTCGGCGCTCTCTCAAGTGAAAGAGATGGAAACAGCACTGGATGAAGACGTTGCCCGTGGTCTTACAATTCCAACGTCGATATCAGACCTTCTAAACAGTAACGACGTCAAATACATAAATTAAGGGCAGTGTCAGAGGAACTTTCTTGCCGGTTGCGTTCGCGCCGGTTAGCGTCACCGGATGACAAAACACAGCCCATTCCGCTACTTCAAAACCAGCCCCGAGATCATCCGCCTTGCTGTAATGATGTATG
>Ga0302122_10002099_pt1 | contig 12579 bp, 11 predicted proteins | sample CB21_SCM_MG_FD_203115 | JGI IMG/M metagenome (GOLD analysis project Ga0302122, IMG submission 203115) | Marine microbial communities from Western Arctic Ocean, Canada - CB21_SCM | ecosystem: Environmental > Aquatic > Marine > Oceanic | place: Canada: Western Arctic Ocean | collected 2017-09-28
GCGTATCTGGAAATTTTCACTGCACCATAATTCGACAGAAAGGAGGATGTGATCGCCGTGATAGATAGATTCCTTAATCACGCCGAAAAAACGGTTTTCACACGCGTTGGTAGCGTCTCCTATCGAGATTTTTTCGGGTCGGATAGATAGGCTCGTTGCTGCTCCGACAGACTGAACATTGACAGGAACTGCTTTGATTTGGACATCTTCGTTGATGTTCACGATACATTGGTCATTGGCTATTTCGCCAATGGTTCCTCTCAATTTGTTGTTAACCCCAATGAAGTTGGCAACAAATTCGGTTGCGGGTTTTTCATAGAGTTCCTTTGGCGACGCCAATTGCTGAATCACGCCATCATTAAAGACCGCAACCCTATCTGACATGGTGAGAGCTTCGCTCTGGTCGTGAGTCACATAGATGACGGCAATGCCCAGTTGTTTTTGCAAATGCATTATCTCTAACTGCATCTCTTCGCGCAGCTGTTTATCCAGTGCCCCCAAGGGCTCATCCATCAAGACTAACGAAGGTTCGAAAACCAATGCGCGCGCCAGGGCAACGCGTTGTTGCTGGCCGCCAGAAAGCTGACCGGGGCGACGATCGCCAAAGGCTTCCAGGCGGACCATCGCCAGCGCATCTTTGACCTTGGCATCCGCCGCTGCCTTGGGCATGCGGCGCGCATCAAGCGGAAATCGAATGTTTTCAGCAACCGTCATGTAGGGGAACAAAGCATAACTTTGAAACACCACACCGATGTTGCGTGCTTGTGGAGACAAGCGCGTAATGGACTCGCCGTTCAGAAAGATTTCACCTGATGTCAACGTTTCGAAGCCGGCCACCATCATCAGGGTCGTGGTTTTGCCAGAACCCGACGGTCCCAGCAGGGTAATGAACTCACCGTTAGCGATCTGCAGGTTTAAGTCTTTTACAACCTTGTTTTTTCCGTCGTAGCTCTTTTGGACTCCGACGAATTCAAGAATAATGTCCGATTTTTCGTGACTGCTCATCGTGCTAAACCTCGCGAATAGTTCAGCTTGTTGGCATCATTAACCATGCCCTCGAATTTCGCTCTAGCGCAATTCGGCCCGTACCTTTCGAAGGTGTCAATGTGTATCGGGCTTGAGGCGTACATTTATCGAGTAGTCTCCAAAGAAATCGTAGTATTTGCCTTTATTCGGGACGTGAAAAAGGGCGGAATAGTGCGTTGGTCGTGGTTTATGATCTCAAAAGTTCTGCGACTATTAGTTTGTTCTACGCCCATATCTTATACCTCAAAAGTGGAAAAGACATCAGTCGTGCTAGATTGAAGGTTGTACAAGTCCGGCCTTCGGCACCAAATTCTCGTAACGATCCTGATCGTCTCTAGTCATCTAAATCCAGAAAAGTTATAACCCATAGACCACCTAATTGCATTATGCTTAACTAATATGTAATTCATTGGGGGTTATGTGATGTCTAGAGATGGCCAAAAAATTGATCGAAGAAAATTCCTTAAGGGTGCGGCGGTTGGTGCGGCAGCGGTTTCGAGTGCTGCTATCAGTAATGCACAAGATGTTGAAAGCGCTGATCATCAGCATGTACCCTCGGATATAGCTCTAAGGGTGAAAGCTCTTGAAACGGTTTTAACTGGGAAGAATCTGGTAGACCCTTCTGTTTTAGATGAGGTAGTTGATCGTTATAAAAATCGGATTGGGCCTCAAAATGGGGCGAAGGTAGTGGCTAAAGCGTGGGTTGATTCCGATTATAAGACAAGGTTGTTGGATGATGGTACAGCCGCTATCGGAGAATTGGACCTGCTTGGAAGACAAGGCGAACACATGGTTGTTGTTGAGAATACAGCGGAAGTACACAATTTAGTCGTCTGTACCTTATGTTCTTGCTATCCGTGGCCAACGCTCGGGTTACCTCCGGCTTGGTATAAATCTTCAGCTTATAGAGCCCGGGCGGTTATAGAGCCTAGGGCGGTATTACTGGAGTTCGGGTTAGAGGTTTCGGATGAAACAGAGGTTCGTGTTTGGGACAGTACCGCAGAGATGAGATATCTGGTGTTGCCAAGAAAGCCTGAAGGAGCTGATGATATGAATGAAGAAGAATTGGCGAATATAGTAACTAGAGATTCGATGATTGGTGTAGCGGTTTTATAAAAGAGGGTCCAGAAATGAATAGTATTCACGATATGGGCGGTATGCATGGGTTTGGACCAATTGCGGTAGAGAGCAATGAGCCCGTGTTCCATGAAGATTGGGAAGGCCGTGTATATGCCTTGGCAATTACTTGGTATCCATGGGCAAGATATAAAGAATGGGGAAGCTTTAGGCATACTCAGGAGAAAATCCCCCCAAAGAATTATTTGAGCATGTCTTATTATGAGCGGTGGTTTTTCGTTAACGAACAAAAAGCCCTGCAAACTGGCATAGTCACTGAAAACGAATTAAAAAACGGGCTGGCTGACCCAGGTTACCTGATCCCGCAACTCGAACCTCAGTCTGGTTCTTGGTTAAATTCTGGGCGTTTGGATCAAGAAATAGATGCTAAATTTGAAGCTGGTGGGTTTGTTAGAGCAAAGGAAATAAATGGACGAGAACATAATCGTTTGCCGCGATACGTGAGAGGTAAAAAAGGTACTGTTATAAAGGGTAATGGTGTTTATGCGTTGCAGGACACTAACGAAGAAGATGAACAACCTTATGACGATCCGCAGCATGTATATACGGTTAGGTTTTCATCAAAAGAACTTTGGGGCAATGTCAGTCATGAAAATGATTTTATTTATCTAGATTTATGGGAGAGTTACCTTGAGTTCGCCTAATGATTTGGAACCTAATAAGGTATTGAGCGAACTTTCTGAGTCAGCCGATACTAAAGTAGTTTTTTCTGAACCTTGGGAAGCACAGGCCTTCGCAATGGCGGTGACGCTTTCTGGAAATGGACACTTTACTTGGAAAGAATGGGCTGCGACCTTTGCCGAAGTAATAGCAGAATCAAAAGCTAACGGAGGACCGATTGATGGCAGCGACTACTACCAAAACTGGGTTGCTGCGTTAGAGCGGCTAATTATTGATAAAGATATTACAGATTTCTCAAAACTGAAAGACGTCAAGATTGCCTGGGAAGAAGCATATAAGACAACTCCCCATGGGAAGCCCGTTCATCTGACTAGCTAATCTTTTTTGTCCTTTTTGGCAACAAATCTCTCTTACTTTGAAGATGCGAATGTCGAAGTTCTCTAAATTAATTAAAGATATAGTCCTTCCAGAAGTGGTGGTATTGGTAGACATACTATTTTGATAGGGGGATCGTGAGCATGCTCGTACCGGTTCAAGTGGGGCTTTCGGCACCAGAATTCTCTCAGAGAGTGAATTCGAGCTCAAATGAGTTAAATCTTTGAGTTACGTAATTCGCTCGAAAGCCCCGTAATCTCTTGACCTTGGCCCCAACTCCTCCTTATAATTCGCACCCCTTGTTAAATTGTGATCAGGTTTAAGCTCGATCGCAATTTTCTCGTTATAAAACAAGGATTTATAGAAAAGTAGTTAGATTAAAGAAAGTCGGCCAGTTTTGAGATTTGTTGCGGGGTGGAGCAGTCTGGCAGCTCGTCGGGCTCATAACCCGAAGGTCGTAGGTTCAAATCCTGCCCCCGCTACCAAACACAAGCTTTCTGCTTAGCTGTAATTTGATTAAGTAGTGAAGATTTTGAAATGGGCCGAAGGCCCATTTTTTGTATGTAGACGATTTGCCTGAAAAAGCTTATTGATCTGCAAGAAGAGTATGGTGAAAAGTAGCGTAGCCTTAGTAGTAGAGATGATTGAGCCAACGATTGCAGCTCTAGGGTTGGAATTGTGGGGAATCGAGCTTAATCAGCAAGGAAAGTATTCCTTACTGCGAATTTATATCGAGAGTGCCGCTGGCATCACGATTGAAGACTGTGAAAAAATTAGTCGACAAGTGAGCGCTCAATTGGATGTAGAAGATCCAATATCTGGTGAATATACATTGGAAGTATCTTCACCTGGATTGGACCGGCCTTTATTTACGGCGGTTCAGTTTGAGCAATTCGCAGGAAGCGACGTAAATGTGCGTTTACGTAATCCACTCTGTGGAAGACGTAAGTTTAAGGGCAATATTGTGAAGGTTGAAGGAGACAATATTTGCTTGCAAGTTGATGGTGCTGAGTATGAGCTCGTTCACTCAGACATTGAGAAAGCAAGCATAGTCTTCTGAGTGATTATTACTCTATGTGTCTGATTCTATTCCGGCACAAGTTTTGAGTAAGGTGGCAAGATTATGATGAGTAAAGAAATATTAATGGTTGCAGAAGCCGTCTCGGCTGAGAAAGGTGTTTCGCGTGGTGTGATTTTTGAAGCAATAGAATCAGCACTTGCAACTGCAACAAAGAAACTTAATGACCGGGATGAGATTGATTGTCGTGTGGCAGTTGATCGTGAAACTGGAGATTATGAAACATTTCGCGTTTGGACAGTTGTCGAAGAAGAGGAGTACCTAGAAGAAGGTTCTCAGTTCACTTTGGTTCAAGCGCGCGAGAAAGATACTGCGCTTGCCATTGGTGATACTTGGGAAGAGAAAATCGATAACTTAGAATTTGGCCGTATAGCAGCACAAACTGCGAAACAAGTTCTCGTACAGAAAGTACGAGAGGCTGAAAGGGAAATCGTCATCGGTGAATATCAAGGTCGAATTGGTGAACTTGTTTCTGGTACGGTTAAGAAAGTAACTAGGGACAATATTATTGTTGACCTTGGTGGTAACGCCGAAGCATTACTTCCCCGTGATCAGATGATTCCTCGAGAAACATTCCGAACAAACGATCGATTAAGAGCGCTGCTCACCGATGTCCGTTCTGAACAAAGAGGGCCGCAATTATTTCTCAGCAGAACATCACCGGATATGTTGATTGAACTGTTTAAGATCGAAGTTCCAGAAATTTCAGAAGAAATAATTGAGATAAAAGCAGCGGCGCGTGATCCTGGCTCACGAGCGAAGATCGTCGTTAGAACAAACGATGGCCGTATCGATCCAGTAGGTGCCTGCGTTGGTATGCGCGGCTCGAGAGTTCAAGTGGTATCAAACGAACTCTCTAATGAACGTATTGACATTATTCTTTGGGATGATAATCCGCCGCAATTGGTAATTAATTCCATGTCTCCGGCAGAAGTCGCCTCGATTATTGTGGATGAAGACAGCCACACTATGGACATTGCAGTTGAAGAAGAAAATTTAGCACAGGCGATTGGTCGCAATGGTCAGAATGTTCGCCTTTCTAGCGAGCTAACTGGCTGGACTATTAATGTGATGAGTGAAGAAGATGCTGCGGCTAAACAGCAGCAGGAAGCGAGCAACTTCATTGAAATGTTCATGGAAAAACTCGATGTTGATGAAGACGTCTCTGAAGTATTAGTTCAGGAAGGATTTACCTCATTAGAAGAGATTGCGTATGTTCCTCTTGATGAGATATTGGCGATGGATGGCTTTGATGAGGATATTGCCAATGAGCTCAGAAGCAGAGCGAAAGATGCTTTGTTAACGCAAGCCATTGCTTCTGAAGAAGATCTCTCAAAAGCAAATATTGCTGACGACCTTCTAAATATGGAGGGGATGGATGACACTTTAGCTTTGGAATTATCCAAACGTGACATTCTAAATATGGAAGCATTGGCAGAACAATCGATCGACGAATTAATAGATATAGAAAACATGGATGAAGAAAGAGCTGGGAAGCTGATTATGACAGCGCGTGCACCTTGGTTTGAATAAAGTGGTTTGAATACCAAGGTCTATTAAACAAAAGTAGCGGCGTTGTATGGGAGTAAATTAATGGCAGATGTAACAATAAGTGAACTTGCCGATGTGGTTGGCGTATCGGTAGATAAGCTTTTGTCTCAGGTTAAAGAAGCAGGCTTGCCTCATACTAAGGTTGACGAGCAGATTTCGAACGAAGACAAGAATTCCTTGCTTTTGTTTCTGCGTCGCAGTCATGGTGACAGGGAAGCGACCGATGGTGCGCCAAAGAAAATTACCCTCAAACGAAAAACTATAGCCACGCTCAAATCTGCGTCTACCCACGGACGTGGTAAAACAGTAAACGTTGAGGTACGTAAAAAACGAACTTACGTAAAGCGCAGTACTATCGTTGATGACGAAGTGGTGAAAGATGATGAAGCGCTTACAGAGGAAACGCTAGATCCAAACCTAGAAGCAGTTGAAGAAACAACTGAAGAGGTGCAGGCGGAAACAGATGTTGAGCTCAAAGCCGGCGGAGAAGCTGAGAAGCCAGTAGACGAAAAAGTAACTTCTGAGGTTGTCGCTGCTGTTCCAGAAGTTCCCCTAGAAGAGGCTGAAGCGGCTCGTGCTGCAAAGCCAGGAACAAAGCGCAAAGCTGTTGGAAAGAGCGACGGTGAAGACCCGTCTGAGAAAAAGAAAACCCATCTACGTAACAAATCGAAGGCCCAAGCTCCAAAACGTCAAGCTAAGAATATTCATGTTAATGATGATTTTGTTCTCGAAGGTGATGATTTCGATGAGGTTGGCGGTCGTGCACGTCGTGGTGGCCGTAAAGGCAAGAGGCTAACCGCGCAAAAACATGCATTCGAAAAGCCCACAGAATTTATTACTAAAGAAATCCAAATTGGTGAAGCCAACACTCTCGGAGATCTTGCTCAACAAATGTCTGTTAAATCAGGCGAGTTGATAAAGATTCTTATCAATATGGGTGTAATGGCGACAATTAACCAAGTTCTCGATCAAGATACATCAACTTTACTAGTCGAAGAGATGGGCCATAAAGCTAGCTTTGTATCCGAAGATGCCATCGAAGAACAATTGGCTGATTCAATTGAAGCTGAAATTGGTAATGTGGAAATAACAAGGGCTCCTGTTGTCACAGTGATGGGGCACGTAGATCATGGTAAGACTTCGCTACTGGATTATATTCGTAAAGCCACGGTTGCATCACATGAAGCCGGCGGTATCACACAACATATCGGTGCTTATCATGTGAATACCGATCATGGCATGATTAGTTTTCTCGATACTCCCGGTCACGCAGCATTCACAGCTATGCGTGCTCGTGGTGCAAAATCTACTGATGTTATCGTCTTAGTTGTAGCAGCTGATGACGGAGTAAAGCCTCAAACCGAAGAAGCGGTTCAGCATGCCAAGGCCTCTGGAGTTCCACTTGTTGTTGCCATAAATAAAATTGACAAAGAAGGCGTAGACCCTGATCGAGTTAAGAATGAGCTGTCCGCTATGGAAGTTATTCCAGATGATTGGGGCGGCGACACACAATTTATTGAAGTATCAGCTATAGAAGGTACAGGAGTTGATCAATTACTTGAGGCAATTCTACTTCAAGCTGAGCTATTAGAACTTAAAGCCTATACGGATGTTCCCGGTCGAGGTGTAGTTATCGAATCTCGACTAGATAAAGGCCGTGGTCCAGTGGCTTCGGTGCTGGTTCAAAACGGCACATTGAACGCTGGAGATATTGTTCTGGCAGGCCATGAGTTCGGTAAAGTCCGGGCGCTTATTGATGAATTAGGTCAGACTGTAAAGTCTGTAGGTCCAGCGATCCCTGTTGAAATTCTTGGATTAAAAGGAGTGCCTGACGCAGGTGATGAATTTGTTGTGGTCACTGACGAGAAGAAGGCGAGAGACGTCGCCGAATTTCGCCGTACTCGCCATCGTGACAATATGCAATCGAAGCAGCAGAGTAGCATGATTGAGAATATGTTCGACGGAATAGGTGGTGCATCTAAAAGTATTTTCAACATAGTTTTGAAGACAGATGTAAGGGGATCCTTGGAAGCCATTGTAGGTTCCTTGCAGAAACTGAATACAGAGGAAGTCGAAGTAAATGTAGTCGCCTCTGGTGTCGGTGGAATATCCGAGACCGATGTTCATTTGGCGGCGACATCAAAAGCTATGATTATTGGTTTCAACGTAAGAGCTGACAAAACGTCTCGCGATATAGCGGAGAATGAAGGCCTGCAGTTACGCTATTACAATGTAATCTACGATGTAGTCGATGATGCAAAAGCCATTATGGGTGGAATGCTCTCCCCTGAAATTCGCGAAGAAATAGTCGGTATCGCTGAAGTGCGCGATGTATTTAACTCGCCGAAGTTTGGACAGATTGCCGGCAGTATGGTGATTGAAGGCACTGTTTATCGAGCTAAGCCAATTCGTGTACTCAGAGATAATGTCGTTATTTATGAAGGCGAATTGGAATCTTTGCGCCGCTTTAAGGATGATGCTAACGAGGTACGCAACGGCATTGAGTGTGGTATTGGCGTTCGCAACTATACCGATGTGAAGGTCGGTGACAAAATTGAAGTTTACGAAACAACGGAAGTAGCCAGAAGTCTTGATTAAAGGCTTCAGCTCGGAATCTAGTTATGGCAGAAATATCTTCCAGAGCTCAGAGAGTAGCAGATCAGATGCAGCGAGAAATTGCTACGCTGATTCAGATGGAAGTAAATGACCCTAGAGTGGGAATGGTTTCAATAACGGCTGTTGATGTAAGCAAAGACCTCGCCTACGCCAATATCTATGTCACGGTATTGAATTCTCTGTCCAACAACGGGGAAGCGGATTCTGAGACACTTTCCGATCCTGGTGATTTGGATAAGCTGGAAGTCACAGAAAACATCAAGGCCTTAAATAAGGCGGCCGGTTTTCTGCGCTCTTTGTTGGCAAAAAGAATGAACCTTAGAGTAGTGCCAAAGTTAAAATTTCATTACGACGGTAGTGTAGAGAGAGGCCAACAACTATCAAAGCTGATAGATAACGCCTTAGAAGCTGATCAGAACCAGCACGCTGGAGGCTGAGCGCCATTGGGAAAACAGCGGCGCAGAAAAGGTCGAAGCATTAGCGGCATTATAGTACTAGACAAGGCTTTAGGCTTGAGTTCTAACAAGGCTTTGCAGGAAGTAAAGTGGCTTTTTGAGGCCAATAAAGCTGGCCATACAGGAAGTTTGGATCCCTTAGCAACTGGTGTATTGCCACTTTGTTTAGGTGAGGCTACCAAACTGTCCCAGTTTTTGCTGGATTCGGATAAGAGATACCGAGCTCGCATAAAGCTGGGAATTCGCACTGATAGTGCAGACAGTGAAGGACAGATAATTGCACAATGTGATGAAGTAAATGTTAGTCGGGAGCAAGTCCAACAAGCATTGCAGTCATTTAAAGGAGAGATCCAACAAATACCGCCAATGCATTCAGCTTTAAAAGTGAATGGTGTGCCGCTTTATAAGTTGGCGCGGGAGGGGAAAACTATTCCTCGAGACGCACGAAATATTTGTGTTTACGAATTAGAATTAACTGATTTTCAAGGCGATGAAATCGAACTTGAAATAGATTGTAGTAAAGGTACCTATATTCGGACTATTGCCGATGATCTAGGGCAAGACCTTGGGTGTGGAGCACATATTATTGGACTGCGCCGATTGCAAGCAGGAGCGTTCACGGAAGAAAATTGTGTAAGCATCGACGATTTACGTGAAGTAAAAGAAAAACATGGAATGGATAAGCTTGATCAGAATCTCATTCCAATGGATAGGGCAATCGAAGATTTGCCCGAAGTGAATTTGCCGAGTATTGCCGCGAGTCAGTTTAAAAACGGACAATCAGTATTGGTAAGACACTTGCCTGAGGAAGGATTGGTAAGGCTGTACGAAGAGGAACAATTTATTGGCATCGGATGTATTGATGATGATGGAAAAGTTGCTCCGAAGCGGTTAATCCTAACCTCTCCTTAAATACCGAGAATAAACTCGGAGGATCTTCAGTAAATACTTAAACAAGTTTGTAAGTAAACTTGTAAATAATTAGTTAAGTGGATCAAATTACAGTAGCTAGAAGGAAAGTATCAGGTAACTATAAATATGCATGGTTATGCTGATTTTAAATGGAAGTTGGTGTTAGCAATGTTGTTAAAAACTATATCGGTATCTAATAACAACTACGCTAACTTGAATTAACGGCATATTTACGGAGAAATGAAAAATGGCTTTATCAGCTGAACAGAAAGAAACAATCATTAAAGATTACGCACAAGGCGATGGCGATACAGGGTCTCCTGAAGTCCAAGTTGCCTTACTTACAGCAAATATTAATGAATTGCAGAGTCACTTTAAAGAGCACATCCATGATCACCATTCACGCCGCGGCCTTATTCGCATGGTGAATAGTAGAAGAAAGTTACTTGACTATTTGAAGCGAAAGAATATCGAACGATATGCTGCTTTGATCAAGGGACTTGGTCTACGCCGGTAGTCGAATTATTAATAGGAAATAGTTTGCAGGGCCTGATGAGTTGACCCTGTGTTGATAAGTAAATTGTAGGTAAAAATTATGTTTAATCCAGTAAGTAAGACATTTCAGTATGGCGATCAAACAGTCACGATTGAAACAGGCAAGGTCGCTAGACAAGCAACCGGAGCAGTTGTAGTAACAATGGGCAATTCCCAAGTATTAGCAACTGTTGTAGGCAGAAAACAAGCAAACCCCCACGCGGCATTTTTTCCGCTAACTGTTAATTATCAGGAAAAGACTTACGCTGTTGGCAAAATTCCTGGTGGATTTTTCAAGCGTGAAGGTCGACCGACTGAGAAAGAAACTCTCACTTCGAGATTGATCGATAGGCCAATTCGTCCTTTGTTCCCGAAGGGCTTTATGAATGAAGTGCAGGTCATTTGTACCGTAATCTCTGCAGATAAAAATGAAGATCCAGATATAGCGGGACTCTTGGGTGCGTCTGCAGCTTTGGCGATTTCTGGCATTCCATTCGCTGAGCCCATAGGTGCGGCGCGTGTTGGTTATGATGCTGAGCAGGGTTATATATTAAATCCAACGGCTGCTCAGTTAGAAACCTCTCAGCTTGAGATGGTTGTGGCTGGAACTAAATCCGCTGTATTGATGGTTGAATCGGAAGCGAAAGAGCTCTCTGAAGATCAAATGCTAGGCGGAGTCTTGTTTGCGCACCAGCAAATGCAAGTTGCAGTCAATGCGATCAGCGAACTTAAAGCCGAAGCTGGCAAGCCGGCCTGGAATTGGGAAGCAGAAGCTGTTAATGAAACTCTTAAGTCAGCCGTTGCCGAGAAATTCGCAAGTGGCGTAACCGAAGCCTATAAAATTTCCGATAAGATGGCTCGTCAAGATGCGATTAGTGAACTGCAGCAGCAGGCTGTTGAGCAGTTAGTTAATGAAGAATCCGGTGTTCAAGAGGGCGATGTTAAAGATGTTTTCGCTAAACTTGAAAAGAGTACTGTTCGCAATAGTATTCTTGATGGCTCTCCGCGTATCGATGGTCGTGATACTAAAACCGTTCGAGCGATTCATGTTGAAACTGGCGTGCTACCAAAAGCGCATGGTTCTGCTTTGTTTACGCGAGGTGAAACTCAAGCGTTAGTTGTTACAACCCTTGGAGCGCTTCGTGATTCTCAGATTATTGAGGACCTTGGTGGATCAAGAAAAGACCCTTTCATGCTGCATTACAACTTCCCTCCTTACTCTGTAGGTGAGGCAGGTTTTATGGGTGGCCCTAAGCGACGTGAAATTGGCCATGGCCGTTTAGCTCGTCGTGGTGTTGCCGCGGTAATGCCAGCAGAGGAAGAATTTCCTTATGCTATTCGAGTGGTATCTGAGATTACTGAATCTAATGGTTCCAGTTCTATGGCCAGCGTCTGCGGTAGCAGCCTAGCTATGATGGATGCAGGTGTTCCAGTAACAGCGCCAGTAGCGGGTATTGCGATGGGGCTGATTAAGGAAGGCGAGCGCTTTGCTGTCCTGACTGACATTCTTGGCGATGAAGACCACCTTGGTGATATGGATTTCAAAGTAGCAGGAACAAACAAAGGCGTAACTGCTTTGCAGATGGATATTAAGATTCAGGGCATCACTGAAGAGATTATGGAAATCGCTTTGGAGCAGGCCAATACAGCAAGAATTCATATCCTTGGTGAAATGAATAAGGTTATCTCCGTGGCTCGTGAGGAAGTTTCTGAAAATGCACCAGCTATGGCAATGATCAAAATTGATCCTGATAAGATTCGTGATGTTATCGGTAAAGGCGGTGCCGTTATCCGCGGTATTACTGAAGATACAGGCGCGTCTGTTGATATCGATGATGACGGCAATGTTCGTATCTATGGTGAAGATGCTGATTCTCGTGACGCGGCTGTTGAAATGGTTAACGCCATTACTGCTGAAGCTGAAATCGGTAAATTGTATATGGGCAAGGTCGCCCGTATTGTCGACTTCGGTGCCTTTATTACTATCATTCCCGGCAAAGACGGCCTAGTTCATATCTCACAGATTTCTCAAGAGCGAGTTGAAAATGTTAATGAGCATATGAGTGAAGGCGAAGAGATATTGGTGAAGTGCACTGATCTCGACGCTCGTGGTCGGATAAAGCTCAGCATCAAAGAAATTACTGAAGAAGAAAGAGCAGGATTTGCGGCCGAATAGTTCGCAGTTAATTTAGCTTTAATAAGTATGATATTAAAAGGCCATTACTTCAATGGGAAGCTATGGCCTTTTTTATTGTCACTCGTGCGATGCCAATC
>Ga0302122_10002102_pt1 | contig 12572 bp, 12 predicted proteins | sample CB21_SCM_MG_FD_203115 | JGI IMG/M metagenome (GOLD analysis project Ga0302122, IMG submission 203115) | Marine microbial communities from Western Arctic Ocean, Canada - CB21_SCM | ecosystem: Environmental > Aquatic > Marine > Oceanic | place: Canada: Western Arctic Ocean | collected 2017-09-28
TGGAAGGTGTGCCTTCGATCATACGGTGTCCTGGGTTAGCCAGCTGTCAGCTTGGCTGAAATCATAGTTTCCAGAATTGGCCTTGATTGCGGCTAGCGCTCTCTTAGTCCTAATGAGGATATGCTCATTGGATATTGTATACAATTAGGTATTTACGGCAAGAGAAAATGGGTTCGTTATCCATACTTTTATAGCTAACAGCGCAAACCACCCCATCTATTTTAACGGCGACATCACGGATACGTATCCACAACATGTTGGCCATTGAGGCTCCACAACTGTATCCCGAGACGGTGCCTGCAACCAAGACCATGGCCGAAACAGGTAAATTTTATGCTCATAAATAGTAATACACGGTGCCTTTAACTTAGCGTAAAATCAATTACCATTCGGTTGTAATTTCCGTGTTTTTAGCGGTGTCAATTGTTGCCGGGAGACGTATACCTTTGAGGGGCACTCCCCCCCCAGGTCGAGTGCCTCTCAAAGGATTCCTACAAGGATTGCAATCATGGTGGGAGCATCGGCGCTGGAGATGGCTTCGGGTGAAGCAGATAGCCACTATTCGTGGTGGCGGCTTGTAGTTTCCTTTGCGATTAGCGCCGCTGGCGGCATCGGTTTCTGGTCGGCGGTTGTTGTGCTGCCGGCAATCGAGGCTGAATTTGACCTTGATCGCAGCCAGGCTTCCTTGCCCTACACGGGGACGATGATCGGTTTAGCCATTGGCGGTATCCTCATGGGGCGGCTTTCGGACCGCTTCGGCGTCATGGTCCCGGTGATAATCGGGATCTTAGGCCTGACCGCTGGTTACGTACTTTCCGCCCAGGCGGAGACATTCACGCAGTTCTTTCTCGCGCATGCGATTTTGATTGGCATGTTCGGCTGTTCCGTGACATTGGGTCCTTTGATCGCCGATGTCTCGCTGTGGTTCAAGCGCCGCCGCGGCATTGCTGTTGCCATTGTTGCCAGTGGTAATTATTCGGCGGGAACCCTGTGGTCCCCTTTGCTGCAGTCGGCCATAGACATATGGGGTTGGCGTGAGGCTTACTTTGCTGTTGGCGTGCTTTGCTTCGTGGTCATGCTACCACTGGCTTTGATGCTCCGCCGCCGCCCCTTGATGGATGCTGCTGAGCAGATAAAGGTAGAACGGGACCCCATGAACATGTCCCCATCCGCCCTGCAGGCTCTGCTTATCGTTGCTGGGCTGTGCTGCTGTATCGCCATGTCCATGCCTCAGGTCCATCTGCTTACTTACTGTATTGATCTCGGCTTCTCCAGCTCGCACGGAGCTAACATATTGGCCCTGATGCTCGGACTGGGGGTGGCCAGCCGATTGACCTTCGGCATGATTGCTGACCGCATCGGTGGTGTTGGTACATTGCTGTTAAGCTCCTCTCTGCAATGCCTTGCCCTAGCTTTCTACATCCCGTTCAACGGTTTGACGTCCCTATATATTGTCTCCGGTCTTTTCGGGCTGTTCCAAGGAGGAATTGTGCCAAGTTACGCGCTGATTGTTCGTCAATATTTTCCGGCAAGTGAGGCCGGGGCACGGATCAGCTTGGTTCTGACTGCAACGATTTTCGGCATGGCGTTGGGTGGTTGGATGTCGGGCGAGGTTTTTGATCTTACCGGCTCGTATCCGGCAGCTTTTCTTAACGGCATCTTATTTAATCTGATCAACATCTCGATTGCTTGGTGGCTATTGATAGGGCGTCGCCGGGCCAACATCGCAGCAGTGTGAATCCTATCAGAATGGCAAGCCACCCTCGATGGTGGCGCGGTGCATGACGCACTGATGGTGGACCATGTCGAAGGGCCCCGGACAATGCATGGTACAGCGGTCGTCCCGCAGGGTGGCGGCACCTTTGGTTGAACGGTAACGGTAAATAAATTGTTCCTCAGTGGCGAAGGTTCGCAACGCGGTAATTAGCTCTACCGCCACATCCCATGCCATTCAGACAGCTGACCAAGCCTGTATGCTGGTTCAAGGGTAGTCGCAACGGTCGGCGGTGACGTTGATAAAGCCGCGATCTCCAGCCGTTAACGTGAACAAAAATTCTTCCGCGTTGACGACCACCGAAAAATGCATTGGAAGCTTACCCTCCGTCCGTGATATTTTCCCGCCAATCACCGTAAATATGGCGTCGATGGGTTGTGCCGGATCATACCAGGCTTCCGGGTTGCCCGCCTTATCACGGACCGACTTGCCGATGGCGGTCACGGTCACGATATTGCTGGCGAAGGATACTGAGTCGTTGGCTCCCTTATGAAGCAGTGTCTGAGCCAGGAATCGCTTGCTTATCGGCTCCCCGGCACAGCTGCGCCTTTCTTGGGCCGTGTTAATGAGAAATGCCAACCGTTCCGTGGTTAAGCCGTCTCCCAGGCGCTTCTGGATTAGGTCGAGGTATTCTTTGAGCAGGCCGGTTGGCACATCGGTTTGGTAGCGCTGGCGCCATTCCTGGCCGCGTTCTCGTTCTACCTGGAGGGCAGCCTCTAGCTCGATCGTCCGAGCTTCTAGGGCGGCAACGGTATTGTCGAACTTGCCTATCTTTTCCGAAAGCGATGTGACCTCCCACCGGGCGAGATGCGAGCCGGCCTCGTATGCCTGATAGGCCACGGCTCCGAGGCTGAGCACCACTACCAGCCACCAGATAATGCGCCGCCGCCGTCTTCGGCGCGTCGCAAACCGACCTTCGCGCAAGCCAAGAGACATAAACTGCAACCTTCCTTTGTCTTGTTTATTATTTCCCGTGGACTACGCGGCAACCCATTGGCAATGTCGCCAATACTTTAGACATTTTCCCTGCCATTCCAGGAAGATGGATGTTGCTATACCGTTAAAAGTGAAGTGGTGTGATGAATAGTGATATTTAAACAGAGGGATTCTAAAATTTTCGGATACCCTGGGTTCGCACGTGGGTAGAAAATTCCGAGAAATATTTTCATTTGCGAAGACTTGGTCTTTCTCAGTGTTATCTTTGCGACTGTTAGGAAACCCAATATAGTTTAAGTATCCAAGCTTCCACACATTTTCGCCCGGTGCTATCAAATAGTGCCGGTTGGCAAATAGATTTCCGGCCAACCTTGAGGCTCCCCATGACATTACCGGCAATGCCGAAGATCGAACTTTCCTCCCTAACTATGGCTTTTGGCGGCAATCAGGCTCTGCGCGGCATCGATATGCGGGTCGAGGCTGGAAAATCAACAGTGCTGATAGGGCCTTCGGGCGCGGGCAAAACTGTTCTTATGAAATGCGTGCTCGGTCTGTTGCGGCCGGACGCTGGCAAGGTTCTTATCGACGGTGTCGACACGACTCTTCTGAGTGGCGCCGCACAGACCGAATTTCTTCACCGCTTTGGCATGCTATTTCAGCGGGGGGGCCTATTTGACAGCTTGCCGGTGTGGGAAAACATCGCCTTTCGCCTATTATATGAGAAGGGGATGTCGCGAACCCGTGCCCGCGATATCGCCATAGAAAAGCTTGCATCGGTTGGTCTGGCCGAGGCCACCGGGGACCTCTTGCCTGGGGAGATTTCGGGCGGCATGCAAAAGCGCGTTGGCCTTGCCCGCGCCATTGCGACCGACCCGGAAATTCTGCTACTCGATGAACCGACCGCTGGGCTTGATCCGGTCATGACTAATGTCATCAGCGGCCTAATCAACCGGATGGTGAAGAACCTCGGCGCGACGGCACTGTGCGTGACCAGCGACATGGATGGTGCCCGGGCCATCGCCCACAGCATTGCCATGATTCACGATGGATGCATTCTCTGGCAGGGACCAGCTGCGAATGCTGATAATAGCGGGAATGCTTACGTCGATCAGTTCATCCACAGCCGGGCCGATGGCCCCATCCGCATGCGACTGGCGATTGGCGACTGAGCCTGCTCCTAATCCTGAGATTAGCTAGTCACCCCTGGTATGATGGGCTCGGGTTGAACTGCTCTAATGAGCGCATTTAATTTGATACGATCATCAAGGCGGACAGCGTACTTGGCCGTGAGGTGCCAATTGTGATGATCCTGAATGTATAGAGAATCGAGTATGCGATCAATTTTGGCTGATACCGGCACCGGCTAATCGTATCAACGCTCACTGATGGATGGCGTTTGCCATTAATGCGCCGTGCCTATCGCCTGCTATTTGGGGTCATCAGTGCTTCTCCCCACGCTTTCTGACGGTACTCCACCCACCTGTTAGGGCGGTGCAACCCCCGATAGAATTTTCGCGTTGATATAAAAGGCAAGCATGGGATGCGGGAGCTCTCTCCCTGCCTGGCATGGGGTGCGGAGTAGAAATCGATTGGTAGGATTTTTTCTCTAAAATAAGAGACTTTATAGTCTATCAGTTTTTTTGGGGGGCTTCGCGATAAACGGTGATGGCGGCATCAACCCCGGCGCCTGGTGGGGCGGCGAAGCCCTGGTGGCGCAGTACAGTTTCTAGCGCTGCCAGGCAGATTAGTACGTTCTCCTTACGGCAAGCATAGCCCATGGCACCGATACGCCAGATGCGCCCCTTTAGTGGCCCAAACGAGCTGCCGATCTCGATACCAAAATCGTTCAGCATGGCAGCGCGGAGCTTCTCACCGTCGACGCCCTCTGGAATTAGGATGCCGGTAACGTTGGGCATCTTGTTTGTTTGATCGCCGAACAGCTCGAGGCCAAGTGCGGTCAAGCCGGCTGCCATGGAGCGGCTAGCCCGCTCGTGGCGGGAAAAGGATGGATCCAATCCTTCCTTCAGTAGTAGGCGGGCACATTCCCTTGCCGCGTAAAGCATCGAGGTTGCCTCCGTATGATGATTGAGGCGATCTGCGCTCCAATAATCCATAAGCATCCCTAGGTCGAAATAGTTGGAGCGTATACGTAAGCCGGCGCCGGGGATGAAGCCGGGCGGTTCGATGCCCTTTTCCACATGCTTGCGGCGCACGACGCATTTCTCGATGCGTTCATTGAAGGTGATTGGCGCGACGCCGGGCGGGCCGGACAGGCATTTTTGCAGGCCGATAGAGACTGCGTCTATCTGCCACTCATCCGTGCGCAGATCCATGCCGCCGACGGTGGCCGTTGCATCGACATAAAGGAGGGCTCCGTGTCGGCGGCATAGCGGGCCGATGTCGGCCAGCGGCTGGGCCATGGTGGTCGATGTGTCGCCTTGAACCAGGGCGACCAGCTTGGGCTGAACGCGGCGCAAGGCATCCTCGATTTCCTCTGGAGGAAAGACCGTGCCCCATTTCCTTTCGATGACGTGAACATCGGCGCCGACGCGTTCGGCTATCTCGGCGGCGAGATAGCCGAAGCGCCCAAAAATAGGGACTAGGACTTTATCGCCAGGTTCTATAACCGATGTCAGCACGGCTTCGATGCCTGCCCGTGCCGTACCGTCGATGAGGAAGGTCCAAAGGTTTTCGGTCCGCAGGACCCGGCGATAGAGGACCATCACCTCGTTCATCATGGTGGTAAAGGCTGGGTCGAACTGACCGAGGATCGGCATCGACATGGCGCGCAGCACACGCGGATCGGCATTGACAGGGCCTGGGCCCATCAACAAGCGCGGTGGTGGGTTCAGTTCATCGATATCATTGGTTATCATGGCGCAGGCATCCGGCGTGAGCGGGGCAATTTTACCCAACATAAATGAGCCAAACTCAGAATCGTTGCTCGGCTCAGTCAATCTATTGCTGATGTTGGCATATTAGCTCATCCGGCGCCATTGGGACGGTTGTAGCGTCGTAATCCGCGTGTCATAAAAAATAGGAGCGCCCCGTACTGCGGCGGTTTCAAGGAATTGTCATGGCTATCGACGCATTGCTAAATTCTGGTGTCCGCGTGGTAAACGTCGGGCTTGACCAGTTCGCCCGTGACCTGCGTGATCAAGGCGTGCCGGTAGTTCACGTGGATTGGGTTCCGCCAGCCGGCGCCGATCCGGCAATGGTTGCTGTGCTCGACCGGCTGGCAACCGTAGCCGACCGCGTTGATAAGGCGAACGCCGAGGCGTTGGCGCGTATATTGGCCGCTGACCCGGTTCTGATTGATGTTATTCTGGCGGGAGAAGCCATTCCTGATCTTGGCGAGCGGGTCATGCTACACGCTGGTCCACCTATCGATTGGCATCGCATGTGCGGTCCGATGCGCGGCGCGGTAGCCGGCGCCGCTGTCTTCGAAGGTTGGGCTGAAGATCTCGAATCAGCTACTGCATTGGCGGCAAGTGGCGGTATTACCTTTTACCCTAACCATTATTTCGACGCAGTCGGGCCGATGACGGGCATCACTACCCAGTCGATGGCTGTGATGGTGGTGGAGAATCGCGCCTTCGGTAATCGTGCCTATTGCACCCTTAATGAAGGTCTCGGCAAGGTCATGCGCTTCGGCGGCAACGATGCCGAAGTGCGCGATCGCCTGGGGTGGTTGGCTAGCGAATTGGGGCCGGCGATGGCGCGGGCACTGGCCGATGGCGGTGGTATTGCATTGAAACCGATCATTGCCCGGGGCCTTGCTATGGGTGACGAGATGCACCAGCGTAACGTTGCCTGCACGAGCTTGATCCTGCGGCAACTGGCGCCCGCTTTGGCGCGTACGGGGGGCGATAAGGATAAGCTCGCTGACATCCTTGCCTTCATTGGAAGCAATGACCAATTCTTCCTCAATATCGCTATGGTCATGGGTAAGGCGATTTTGGACCCGGTACGCGGTATTGTCGGTTCGTCCGTCGTCACAGCCATGTCGCGAAACGGTGCCGATTTTGGCATTCGCGTTGCGGGGACCGGTGATACTTGGTTTACGTCAACCGTGGAAATGCCCGAGGGCATGTATTTCCCCGGCTTCACTGCCGCCGACGCTAATCCGGATATGGGCGACTCGACTATTGTCGAAACCATGGGGCTCGGCGGCTTCGCCATGGCGGCATCTCCTGCTGTCGCCGGTTTTGTCGGCGCCGGTTCGGCCGCGGATGCCCTGAACTTCACCCGCGCCATGGCCGAGATCGTCTGCGGGCGAAATCCGGACTGGACCATTCCGGCACTAGATTTTGCGGGCGTGCCGACCGGTATCGACGTGCGCCGCGTCGTCGAAACTGGCATCGTACCAATCATCAATACGGGCATCGCCCACCGCGAGCCAGGTGTTGGGCAGGTCGGCGCAGGCATCGTCAAGGCGCCATTGGCATGTTTCGTTCATGCTGCTCGTGCCTTGGCCGATGCATTGGATGGGGGAACGTTGTGACCGGCGCCGTCGTCAACCGGGTGCGGCGCGGGTTCTACCTCGATTCTGTTGCTTTGATGCGCCTATCCCGACAAGTTGCCGACATGCCGGGGATCGCCACTGCTTCGCTGATGATAGGCACGCCGTCTAATCTTGAAATCCTTGCCGGTGCCGGGTTGCTAGCGGAGGTCGCACTCGACGCAGGGCCTAATGATCTGATATTGGCGGTATGCTCAACGGACGCGGGAAAGGCGGGTAGCGATCAGGCCGAGGCTGCCATGGCTAAGGCGGAACTCTTACTGGAATCCGGTCGCGAATCATCGGGCGGTGGCCGTGCGGCGTGGCAGCCTCGTAGCCTCTTGACTGGCATCGATGCTTTGCCGAACACGAATCTGGTTCTGATTTCTGTTCCCGGTGCATTCGCAGCCGCCGAGGCACGCCGGGCGCTAAATAAAGGCCTCAACGTCATGATGTTCAGCGACAATGTTCCGCTGGCTGCTGAGGTGGCGTTGAAGCAGCTTGCCGTAAAAAAGGGCCTATTGATGATGGGGCCTGATTGCGGAACCGCGCTGATCGGTGGGGTGCCGCTAGCGTTTGCTAACGTAGTGCCGCGCGGCCCCATCGGTCTTGTCGCCGCCTCGGGAACGGGACTGCAAGAAGTCTCGAGCCTCATCGCCCGTCTTGGGGGGGGTATTTCTCATGGCATTGGCGTCGGTGGGCGTGACCTCGGTGATGCCGTCGGCGGCGCTATGACCTTAGTGGCCATCGACGCCCTAGACCGTGACTTAGAAACCAAACATATCGTCCTGATTTCTAAGCCCCCCGCTGCCGCGGTGGCCGCCAAGGTGCTAGCCCGAGTTGGCGAGAGCTCCAAGCCCTTTACCATTTGTTTCATGGGGGCACCATTGTTGACGCTGCCAGCTAATGCACGGCAAGCGACGACTTTAGCGGAAGCGGCTCATGTCGCCTTGGGCATGCTACCGCCGGTGTTGTTCCAGACAGAGGCCGCCGAAATGGCGGCGGCGGCTTTGGGTTCCGGGCGCCGTCATATCCGCGGGCTCTATGCGGGCGGAACCTTGTGCGCGGAGGCACAGGTCGTTCTCATGGCCTTGGGCGAAACGGTTTGCTCTAACGCGGCTATCCCGGGCGCTGCGCGTGAAGATGGTAAAGGCAGCCATCTATTGCTTGACCTTGGTGATGACGAATATACGCGTGGGCGGCCCCACCCAATGATCGATCCGACTGTTCGCGCCTCTGCGATCTCCGAGGCACTGGGTGATCCATCCCTGGCTGTGATGCTGGTTGATGTGGTTATTGGCTGCGGTGCCCACGAAGACCCGGCGGCTGTCCTGGCGGCGCAGGTGGCAACGGTGACGAACCGTCCGGCAGTGGTCGCGTCCATTTGTGGGACGGATGACGATCCTCAAGGATATGACCGTCAGATTCGTACGTTGGAAGCGGCGGGGATCCTAGTTTCTGGATCCAACCAACAGGCAGTTGAGCTGGCCTTAATGATTGAACACCGCGCTCGTAAAGGGTTCTAAATCGAGCGGCCGACCCTTCCTGGTTGGAGGGAGTTTGAGGCCACTGTGAGTGTTAACGCCACCCCGGCTAGCGCATCCCAGCCGGAGACATGACCGATAGCGGTCAATGCATCTACGGACTTTGACAAGGCTGGGTCATCACTGGTTGCCAAGGCCGATAGCGTGGCATGCAGGGCCGCGGATCCTTCGCCGGCCGCCGCCGCGGCCAGGTGAGCTTGGCTGATGTTGTTGGTGCGATCAGATAACCGTAAAACCCAGTCGGCCAGACGGTTAGCGGCAGCGTATTGGCCAAGGCTGCGCAGGGTAATGAGCACGCCGCTGATGAGATCGTCGCCAGATGGAGTGAGGCCCGGTCCAAGGCCAACCAGAATGACGCAGGCCTCAGGGGGCGCAGCTGCATCATTGCTACCAAGCCAGTCTTTGAGGGCGGCAATGGCGGGTGCGGCCCGTCTGGCGACCGCGTCTTCTGCGACGCCAGTGAAGACGACGGGTGCTAGGCCTTCGCTGGGCAGCCGCCCGGCGGCGAGTGAAGCAATCCGGTGATGGGCAGCGCCAATGGCCGAGGATCTCCAGTTGACCGGGCTCGGTTGCCACGGGGTAGCCCGATTCAGATCGATGGCCAGGGGTCCAATGACTAGGTGCCCACCAATTACTTCGATAGGTGTATTCTGATTTGGCACCATTTTGGCGTCCCAGTCACCTACTATCAATACATTCAATGGGCCTGCGCCTAGAGCTTTCATGCCAATGCAGGCGAGGCGTCTGGACCCTGTCTGAACATAGAAACTACGCCGAAAGGCGGCGATGACGTTGCCTTTTGCATCGCCCTGTAAGGCTTGGCTTGCGGCGGTGCCGATAAGGGTTGCTACGGCATGAGATGAACCAAGGCCGGTGACGAGGTTGACATTATCGGGCACGATGGAAACGCCGCCCCCGGCAGTGGCCCGCTGTCCCCTCCCCCGGGGGGGGCTTAATATAACAAAGATGAATAGCGTTTCTGCTCATAGAAACCATTAGGTGGCAGGTCATAATTGGGGTGCACATAAGGCTCTTGCTATCTCAATTAGAATTTCGTGGCTAGGCGCAGGCTATCAGGACGAAAGCGAGATATGCTCACGCATGGACCGGAAAACAGACATCACGGTGCCAGCCATTTAGGGAGTGTACGGATGTTGATCGCGCCAGTGCCGTGCTATATCGATCCGCCGGCACAGCCAGACGCGTTCGTGCCCTTGAATATGATCGAGAAAGCGTGCCAGAGCGGCGGTCCGGCCCGGTCGGCCGGCCAGACGGCAATGCAGACCGACCGACAACATCTTCGGCGCATCAGCACCTTCGGCATAAAGGGTATCGAAGGCATCGCGCAGATAGGCGAAGAATTGATCTCCAGAATTGAACCCCTGGCTGGTGGCGAAGCGCATATCATTGGTGTCAAGCGTATATGGGATCACCAGGTGCGGCCGGCCATACTCGGTATTCCAATAGGGAAGGTCGTCGGCATAGGAATCTGAATCGTACAGAAACCCTTCCTCCTCAACCACTAGCCGCCGGGTGTTAGGGCTGCAGCGCCCGGTGTACCAGCCAAGCGGTCGCTCGCCGGCGATGCGGGAATGGATGTCCAGGGCGCGCTTCATGTGCCCGCGTTCGTGGGTAATGCTGAAATTTTGATAATCAATCCAGCGCAGGCCATGGCTGGCGATCTCCCACCCGGCCTCGTTCATGGCGGCAATGGCATCTGGGTTGCGTTCCATGGCCATGGCGACGGCGTAGGCCGTCACCGGCACGCCCCGCCGGGAGAACAATCGGTGCAGCCGCCAGAAACCTGCGCGACTTCCGTATTCGTAAATCGATTCCATGTTGAAGTGGCGCTGGCCCGGTAGCGGTTCGGCGCCGATGATCTCCGATAGGAACGCTTCAGAGGCGGGGTCGCCGTGCAGAATATTATTCTCGCCGCCTTCTTCATAGTTGACGACGAACTGGACGGCGATGCGTGCCCCGTCCGGCCACTGGGGGTCCGGCGTGGTTCGTCCATAGCCGACCATGTCGCGGGGGTAAGGTGGGGGTGTTGTCATCGGTTTACGGGAGCTCTTCAAACAGGCGGTAAATAGGCTTTCGCCTTTACCGTGGTTGTTACTGGTAATGGGTGGCTCTGCTTCACCTTACGTTCGCGGTAGGCAATGTAGATCGAAGCTCCGAATATCATAGTGCCGCCGATCCAGGTATAGATTCCCGGAACCTCGAAAAATAGCAGATAGCCAATTAGTGCGGCAAAGATCAGCCGAGTGAAGCGGATCGGCATGATAACACTCATGTCGGCCTCGCGTACCGCTTGTGCAGTCAAAAAGTTGGAGATTGTCGCACAGGCTGAGACGCCTAACATCCATCCCAACTGTTCCAGTGACGGTGTCTGCCAGACGAACCAGGCGATCGCAAAGGTGATTGGTGTCGAAACAATGCCCAGATAAAATGTCAGGGTCAGAGCTGACTCGGTTCGCGTCATGAGTTTGATGACTAGCATGGTAAAGCCGAACTCTACTGAGCCAGCGAGAGCCAGGCTGGAGCCTAGATCGAAGTCCATCGTTCCCGGGCGGACAATGATGAGGGCGCCGCTGAACCCTATAACCAGCGCGGCGATGCGCCGCATTCGGATACGTTCTTTTAGGAACAGGGCAGCAAGTAGGGTGGCGAACAACGGACCGGAGAAGGACAGTGCCGTGATTTTGGCTAGCGGCGCGATGGCGAAGGCCCAATGCGAGACGATCATGCCGAATGATTGCAATCCGCCACGTAACACATGCATGCCGAAGTTGTTGGTTTTTAGCGGCGTTAGGCCGTGGCGGAACAATATCGGTGCCAGCAGAAACAGGCTGAAAAAACAGCGGAAAAAGGTTATCTCAAATGGATGCATGTCAACAGCGACGATCTTGAGGAATACATTCCCTAATGTCGCTGCCAACCCGCCGAACATCATGTATAGCACGGCACGGGCCTGACCGGCCGGCGGGGCTGATGATGTTGCGTTCGATGTTAGCGGGGCTGGCATGAATGAATGGCCGGAGGCTGATTCTAGAATCGTTAGAGGAATCTATCATAGACCTGATTTGCCATCTGCGTGGCTATCTTTGGTCGTCGTGATGGTCACGGGGGTTTGCAAGCACATCAGGGTGGCGCAATACTGCTGGAGCAGCCGAATGCGGCCGGATATTGAGCTGAGGGACTAGTAATGAAGTATTTGCACACCATGGTACGAGCTACCGATCTGGACGCTACGTTGGATTTTTACGTAAATACACTCGGCCTGTACGAAGAGCGCCGCAGCGAAAGCGAGAAGGGGCGCTACACGAACGTGTTTCTTGCGGCGCCGGGCGATGAGGATGCGCAGATCGAAATCACTTACAACTGGGACCCAGGTGAATACGGTGGCGGCCGTAATTTTGGGCACTTGGCGTATCAGGTCAAAGATATTTATGCCCTGTGCCAAAAGCTCATGGATGCCGGTGTCACTATTAACCGGCCACCGCGGGACGGGCACATGGCTTTTGTGCGCTCGCCCGATAACATCTCTATCGAGCTCCTGCAGGAGGGTGATTCGTTGCCGCTGCAGGAGCCCTGGGCGTCCATGCCCAATACTGGCGAATGGTAATCCCACCACGGCGCGTCTCCCCCTTTCCTGGATAGCCCGGCGCCGCTATGGTCGCGCGTCCACGTACGCGGCACGTGACGTTTCTCTGCCGATAAGGAGACAGATAACTATGAAACATGCCGAACTGGAATCCACCATCGATGCTGCCTGGGAAGGCCGCTCCGACATCAGTGCCAAGACGACTGGAAGCAC
>Ga0302122_10002105_pt1 | contig 12569 bp, 8 predicted proteins | sample CB21_SCM_MG_FD_203115 | JGI IMG/M metagenome (GOLD analysis project Ga0302122, IMG submission 203115) | Marine microbial communities from Western Arctic Ocean, Canada - CB21_SCM | ecosystem: Environmental > Aquatic > Marine > Oceanic | place: Canada: Western Arctic Ocean | collected 2017-09-28
GGTTGCACATTGCTGCCAGATTTAAGAGACATGTTGCTTATGTCCCCGCGCGGCCTTTTTGCTGTTTTACTCAAGCGTCGGAGCTGGGAAAAGCGGAAACCTTGCTTGACCAGCTTGCTTAGAATTGAATTCGTGAGCCGAGCGCGAGTTATTGTATTCACGGCCCGTGTGTAAAAAGCCCGAGCGCCGTGCCGGTTGCAGGGTTGATTCAGCGTTGCTTGGTTGGCTGGTTTGCATGCACGGGTTTTCAGTACGGGTTTCTTTCTAATCGTCAAAAACACGTCAGACTCGAGTGCATGATGCATCTGCGTCTGCTCTTCCTGCTGGGAGGGGTCAGGGCTCTATCACCGCAGCGCGCACGCATTCCAAGTGTAAAACGCATTCATGCGGCACGGTCAGCACCGCCAGCAAGTAGGTGGTCTGCTGCCCGAGGCTTAGCACCCGCACTGCTGACAGGGCTCCTCGCAGCATCAGCAGTCCCGTCCGCTTTCGCCATCGATCCGTCGCCGGCCGCACTCACGCTCGTGCAGCAAGCGTTGGAATCGTCGTCTCAGCAGAAGCCCGACGCGGTCTCGCTGTTGGACAAAGCGATTGGCACGTGGAAGAAGGAAAAGTTACCGGACGATGAGCTCGCCGGCCTCTTCAGGCTGCGGGCGGACGCGCGAAACCGCTTGGGCGCGCCGGACAAGGCCGAGGCTGACTTGACTGAGGTCGTCCAGCTACTCCGCGGCCCCGGCGCGGCCGCAGCCGACCCGTCCGAATTACCGCGGGCGCTGCTATTCCGCGCGAGGCTGGAGTTCGCCCGCAGTAGTTGGTCGGCGGCCCGCGGGGACGCCTCCGCGGCCCTGGCGCTGGACGACGATCTTCCGCCGCTCGAGCAGCGCAACCCGTTCGCATACGAGCTTCTCGGACGCGCGTCCCTGCGCGACGGAGATTTCGCGGCGGCGGCCGCCGCGTTCGGCGATGCAGAGAAGGCCCACGACCGCGTGGGCGACGCGATAAGAGCGCGCAACGCGGAAGCGGACGAGGCGCTGGCTCTACTCAGCGCCGGCGACGACGCGGGCTCGACCGCGACGAGACGCCTCTTTGCGCAGAAGTCGAACCCCCGCACGAACAATCCCGACGACATTCCTCTCCTGCAGGAGCTCTCGCGCAAGGACGCCGAGCTCCACCTCGCGCTCGGCGCGAAGCTCGCGGCGAAAGGGAACGCGAAGGACGCCACCGCGCTGTGGGAGACGGGCTGCATCCGCTTACAAACGTACGTCGACGACACGACGGCGCGAATCATAGCGGACGACGCTAAAACCGATGGCCTCGCGAAGGATCCGGCGGCCGCGGCTCGCGCTCTCGCGGCGGGCGCCTGCGGTCTTGACCCGAAGAACCCCTATGTCACCCAACAGACGAACACGCGCTTCCTTTGGTACGAACTCGAGTCCGACGGCGCTGGTGCCGCCGACGAGGACTATTCCATGGCGGGCGACGCGAAAGTAAAGCGCCGCCGCGTCGGCGCCCGCAGCGACGACGGCTTTGCTCGCCTCGCGAAAGTAGATGCGAAATTGTCCTGCAACACGTTCACCAGCCGGTCGTGGCTCGAGGCGAATCGCGTGGACTGGTCGCCGTCGCTACGCAGTGACGCGGTCGCCTTCGAGGCACCGCGCGCGAAGGACGTGCCCGACGCCCTACCAGATCTGACGATGAAGAAGGAGCCCATCGCAGACTTCACGCGCGGGCTGTGGAAGTCGCAGCGTTAGATGTAACTATATGTGATTAAACGACTTCCTCAGGCGGCAGATCGCAGAGCAGCGCCCCGCGGCCCCACGGCGACCCGACCAAAGCGCGACCCCCGACGAGCGCGCCGCCCGAGACCTGCCTGTCCGTGCGCACGACGTCGACGAAGGTCCAGCGCGGGTCGCCATGACCCCGCACGCCCAGGGCGCGGTCGTCCGCGGCCGTCGGGGGTCGCGGCGTGGCGAGCGTCAGCGCGCCGGCGACGGGCGGCTTCTGGGACAGGGGATCCAAGCACTGGTGGAGCTTCGACATGGACCCCAGGAGCAGCGACCCGTCCGGCCGCGCGTAGACGTTGTCCGCGGCGTGCGGCAGGTGAATCGTGTCGCTGACGACCAGGGACCCGTCGCGCCGCCGCTCGTAGACAGTGACCGAAAACCGCAGCACGTCGACCACGTACAGCAAACCGTCCGGGCCCAGGGCCAGGCCGTTCGCCATGGCGTGCCGCGCGCCGACCGGCGCGCACGACACGCCCTCAGCGAAGACGCAGCGGTAGACGCGCGTCACGGGCAGGCGCAGGATGTTCGCGGCGAACTGCAAGGCGAGCGCCAGGCGCTCCGCGACCGAGGCGCTCGAAACACCTTGCACCGGCAAGGGAAAGAACCGCCACGTCGTCACGTAGACCTCGTCGGGCGCGACCGCCACCACCGCGTTGGGCCGGCCGTGGCCCGCGAACAAGGGGTGCGCCACGGTCCGCAGCCACCTCGCGCCGACGAGCGTGCCGTTGTCCACGCCCTCGAAGACCTCGATCGAGCTACCGCTCTCCAGGCCGTAGTTGACCACGAAGATGTGCGGTCTCCTCACGTGGATGCTGTGGGGCCGGAACTTTTTGTCGTGTGGCCACGCCTCCAGTACCAATTTTCGCGCGACCGGTTCCGCATCAACCAGGGGCGCCAGGCCCAGGTACTGCAGCGAGCGCACGAACGTGGACGCGTCGTCGGCGAGCGCCACGGCGAAGAGGGCGCCCTCGTCCCGACCGCCCTCGTAGAAGGCCGCGCGCAGGCCGCCGGCGGTGACGACGGCCTCGGATGGGGTCCACATGCCAACGTCCTCCGACGAGGCGAACCGGGCGCTCCCCGCCAACTCTCGGCAGTGCTTGGACGCCGGCGCATCATCTAAGAAGAACCCGAGGTCGCGCGCCGTGTAGTACGCGCCCGCGGCGGCGGCGACTAATATAGCCAGGGACGCGAGGCCGCGCACGCGGGACCGCGGCGCCTTTGAAGAACGCCCGTCCTCGTCTTCTTCCCCCAGCATGCCCGTCCGCCGCTGGAAGACGTAGACCCGCCAGGACGAAAAGGCCCGCCGCGTGTTCCGCTTCGCCGGCAGGCGCGCGAGCAAACGCGCCGCGGCCCCCATGGCGCGGGCGCGGCCCCGGTCGAGGCGCGCCTGCGTCTCCCGCACGCGCGCGTCGGCGGACTCCCGCGCCTCGCGGATGCTCGCCAGGTCGCCGCGGTGCCGCAGCTTCGTCGCCGCGGCCTCCTCTTCCAATGCCCGCACGCGCGCGTCCGCGGACATCTGCGCCCGCCGCCGCCGCCAGCCCTGGGGTCCGCGTCCGGGCGCCTCCGAGTCCACACTGGACGCAGGGCTCGGCCGCGTCGCGTCGCTGTTTGAGAAGACGTGCGCCATGACCGCCGCCTTCTCCGCGGGCGCGCTCGGCGGGCTCTGCGACCGGGAGGGCGGCGGCGAGATGCGGCGCGCCCGATCCAGGAGGGAGGGCCGCGGCGAGCCCGCGCGCGGCGAGCCCACGCGCGGCGAGCCTGGCGCCGCATCGGCGTTCGCGCGCGCCGGCGCCACGGTGGCCTCCCGGCCGAAGGTGTCCAGGGGCCCGACGGGCGTCCACAGCTCGGACGGCGCGTCCTGGCGCTCGCGCGCGCGCCGCCCCTCGTCCGCGCGCGGGTCTTCCGAGAAGTCCTCGGAGCTCTCGTCGTCGTCCAGGGACTCGGGCGTCAGCACCGTGTCCGGTCGCGCGTTCGGCAACGTGTCGACGGCGCCACTGGCGATGAGGCGGTCGCGGAGCGACTTGGTGGCCGGCGGCGTCGCCCGCGGCATGGGCGGCGGCGGGCGGCGCGGCCGCCGGCGCTGCTCGGCCGCGAGGACCTCCGCGAGCGGCCAGTGGGATTTTGGCTTCTGCGGCGTCGGCAGCCGGCTCGCGACGTCCTGCTCGTCGTCGGTGAGGGACATCATGTCGTCGTACTTCGCCCCCGGGCTCTTTGCTTTGCCGGAGGGCGTTCGCACGATGACCGCGGCGCGCGGCATTCTTTTGCTTCGACCTGTGTTCAGCTATATATGCTCGGCACGTCCGCGTTGCCGGGTCAGCTGCGCTGCGGGACTCTTCTGCCACGCGAACGGATGCCTTCGTGTAGCCTTGCGTGGGTCTGCGTAGAACGCTGTTGCAGCGGCCGTTTTGACTGCGAAAACCCGTATTGGCGGTCGATCAATCACAGCTGCCCGTTGCCCGCCGCACGCGGTATCGACGAGACAACCGTCTCCCTGGACTTCCCACGCTAGCCAAGCCCCGAACGAAGTTGGAAGTGTCCTGTCGCCTTGTCTGGACGCAGCCCAAAATGGCCGCCGCGGTGGAGACCGAGGCGCAGCTGTACATAAAAGAGCATGGCCCTGCCCCGCGCGCCGTCCCGGAGCTCGACGAGGCGCTGAAGGAGGCCCTGCGCGGCCTCCGCATCGGCGCCTGCCAGGGCTGGGACGGCCAGGGGCGGCTCGCGCCGTACAAGGACCTCGAGGAGTCCATGACGCAGACGTACCGGCTGCTGGGCGAGGAGTGCGTGGTCGCGGGGTGCGTTGGGTGGCGTTTTTTAGTAAGCGACGCGGCGCGGCGACCGACGACGCGCGAAGAGAATGTCGCCGCCGAACCTATGGACGGACTCACGCACGCCCGCGCAGGTGCACGAACAAGGTCGACGCGCCGAAGTACGTCATGGAGCTCGTGGGCGGCCCCGTGTGCATGGCGTGCGGCCAGAAGATCGTCATGCAGGAGTTCCGGGGCAAGTCCCCCATGCCCATCGAGCCCGAGTTCGAGCAGCCCACGCACGAGGACATCGTCAACGCCAAGGCGGCGGGGCTCAAGCTCCCCGCGTGGGCCGAGGAGGCGCTCGTCGCGGCGGAGGGCTAGGGCGCCTCGAGTAAGTTTGTGTGGGGGAAGCGTGCGGGGCGAGGTTCGCATCGACCATGTATCGAACCGTCGTCGGCCCAAGAGGTAAGATTAGAGCTCCTTGGTCGGCCAACGGAAGTGCGGGTCTTATGTTCATAAAAAAAGTGCTCGCACCGCGCGCCGCACGCGCCAGGGCAGCTCCGCGGGAGCGCCATCCGTCCTGGTGGACGCAGTCATGGGCCTCTGCCAGAACCGACCAGCAGCCACGCACCACTACGACAGTGACGACTCCGAGCTAGATGCGGAAGCTTGTGACTACTGGCTGCCCCCGGGGTCCGTGTACGGGACCTGGTGTTTACGCGCCAAACCGGAGCTCGACGCAGTAGTCGTCAGAGTCATAGCCGAGGGCGAGCGCTTCCGTGCGACGCCATCCAAAACCCAAGGCTGGCTCGAAGTTACGGGAACCACGCCGTGCTACGCGCGGCGGCGCGACCGCGGCGAGCGGCGGTTACGCATCGCGGCCTGCGCCAAGGCGCCGCGCCTGCGGGTGCGGATGCTGGAGGAGGACGTCGCGCCGCCGGCGCCGCCCGTACGCGTCGAGGCCGACGCCGACGCCGAGGCGCCGGCGCCCGCCGCTGATATGAATAGGGACGGCGCCGCGGTCGCGGCGATGCTCCAGGCGCGGAAGCTCGCTTTCGAGGCGGCGAGCGGCGTCACGCGCGCGCGGATGGCGTTCCGGTTGGAAGCGATGCGACGGCAACTCGAAGGCGTCGCGGGGTTTTCGGAGGCGCAGATCGACCGATGCTTCGCGGACGGGACGCCACCGGGGAAACCCGAGGCGACCCGCTTGACGCCGGCGGGCTTCCCGCGGGGCTTCGCGAATGCGCGAGCGCGGACCTGCTGGCTCTCCGCGTTGGCCCAGGCGCTTTGGCACGACGCTGGGTTCCGGCAAGCTTTCGACGGGGCGCTCGAAAAAACGACGAGTCGCGAGACAACGCCACTACCGCCGCGATCCCACGCCTCGAAGATCAACGCCCTGCGGAGCTGCTGGAGCACCTTCCGCGAAGAGGCGGGGACGCTGTCGGCCGATGCGCTAGCTGAAGGCTTTGGCGACGTCGCGGATCCAGCGACGGGGTACGGCGACGCCGCCGAGGCGTACTGCGCGCTCCGGTCGGCGTTGGACCAAAGCGACGATGCCATGCGTGAGGTCGGAGGACTTTTGCGGTACGCCCCCGTGGCCGCGTCGGAACGGGCTCCGGCCTTTGTGGACATATGGCGCGAGATCGGCCCGGTCTTTGATTTGGACGGGGGCGCATTGGTCGCCTTCGACCTGGCCTGGCGGCCCCTCGACGCGCCGTCGGTGCGGGCGCTCGTGCTGGCGTGCGGCGAGGCGCCGGAGGGCTACGCGCTCTCCTCTCTCGTTTGTTATCACCACTCGACCCGGCACTACGTCGTCTTCGTCCGGGCAGGCCCGACGTTCCTCTATTTCAACGACCTGCACCACGACGTTGCAAATCAGCACCTCGATTTGGAAGGCGTCAGCGCCTTGTGCGGGGACCGGTTCCTGCAACCGCGGCTCGCGCTGCACGGGAAATTGTGACTAATGTGATGTCTTGTACATAAACTTACACAGCTTTCAGCACGTATGCACCGGGTCCCCACGGCGAGCAGGCGCGACGCGGGTCGGCGCCGAGAGCGTCGAGACCGAGGAAGCCGCCGCGTCGTGTCCAGCAGGAGAGCTCGCCAGAAGTACTATTGACGACAACAGGGTCGCCGGCATAGCCAACGACAATCAACGCCCCGCCGGGCGCGACGAGGGCAGCGGCCCGCTCGACGTACGCATCCATTGCCCGCCTTGCAGCCGCGCGGGAAGTCGCATCGATGCCCGGTCCTGCCTGGAGGACATCTAGAACTCCCTCATCTACGACCAATGCCGCACTGCGCAAGGGTCCCGGTCGCGTCACGTCGGCTCTCACGTAACGCACGAGGCCCCACGCGCCGCCGTGATCGTGCCCTTTCGCGTAGCGCCGCATCGCGAGTATTGCGGAAGGCGACGAGTCGACGCCGTAGACGCGTCGGAACGCCCCGGTGCGGGCCAGCCAGTAGGGTGTCTTCGAGTAACCGGTGCCGAGGACCAGAGCATCGCCGAGCGCGCAGTGCCGTGCAAAATAGTCTCGCCCAATATCTCTGGCGATTGCGCGACCAATGGGGCCGAACCATGATGTCCCAGGCTTAAGCTTGGCCAACACGTGATGCGCCTCCCACCACTGAGGACTGCTCATCGCCGCCTCGCGAATCGTGGCCTCGAGAAGGCGGTCAGCACTGGCGAGCGCGAGCAGCGTGAGACACCTCATATGCACGGCAGACCGGGCACGCAGGACGCCGCGCGCGACGTCGTGTTGTAGACCGCGCTGGCGCGCTGGCGGCTGAGGTCGAAGTAGCGCTGTCTATCAATCGACGAACGCGAGAGTTCCATCATTTTGCGGCGGTCAGCGAGCTTCTCTTGCAGCGCTGCTGCGCGCGCGGCGTCGTCGTCAGCAGAAGCTGGCAATGCGATCACTGCTGCAGGAGCGGTCAATAGGAGCTTGCGGCGCGTCGAGACGATTGATAACGAACGCACCGATGCTAAAATGAGTGTGCACACTATTAGATGCATCAATACCACAATACCAGCTGCATGCGAGACCTGCGGTCAACTTACTGCATGTGAAAAACCCGTGTTACGGATTCAATCGATCGCGATGACGGGTCCCGGGTGAGTGAGAGCGCTTGGAGGGGCGCAAAACCCTAATTCAGTTCAATCCAATTCAATCGCGACGCGGAGCCATACTCGGAGCCATACTCGCCATGTTACCCCGGCCGCGACCCGACTCATGTCTTCTTCCCCTTCATCTTTTCTTCGATGGCTTTGATCCGCCGCTGCACCGCGGACATCATGCCGCCACCCGACTTCGCCGCGGGCGCCGCGACCGCCTGCGGGACCGGCGGGGCTGGCGCCGCGGCCACCGGCGGGACCGGCGCGGCCGGCGGGGCCGGCGGCGGCGCGCTCGAGGCCTTCGCGTGCGCCGCGAGCGCGGCCGCAACTGCCACCTCCGCGGCCGCGATGGCCTCGTTCAGGCCCTCGCTCGCGTCGCGCTCCGCGGATTTTTGCGACTTCGAGTTCGCGGTGGCCGCCTTGGCGGCGAGCTCGTAGGCCGCCCGCGCCGCATTCACAGCGTCGCGCGCCACGTCCAGGGGCGCGCCCGCCGCGCACAGCTCCAGCGCGCCTTGTGCAGCAAGCTTCGTCTGCGCCGCCGTGGCGTCCGCCTGTGTATCCCGCGGGTCGAAGTTGCCCCGTAGTTTATCCAGCTTGCGCATGAACCGCATCGCCGTCCGGCAGGCCTTGTCCGCATGGAGGACCTCGGGCAGCTCCGCGGGGTCGAAGGGGTGGTCGCAGGAGCCCTCCCCCTTATTCCCAGCTTTGACCGCGTTCAGCGGGGCCACCGCTTTCGTATCGAGGCGCGCCTTGAACGCCTGGAAGTTCGCTTCGATGGTCGAGGGCCGGCCCGCGCGCTTGGGCGAGAAGTTGTGCGCCTGGACGCACGCGTCTAATTGACTCTTCAGCGCGGCGAGCGCCGCGGGGTCGACTTGTGCAACGGCCTCGACCGCTTCCAGGCGCGCCAACAGCGCTTCCAGGCGGGCCTTGGACGAGCGGCCGCGGCTCGTGGGCGGCACCCACGCGTTGATTGCGACGCGCAGCTCGTTACTGTCCGCGAGCCGGCCCTCCACCACCTCCAGCCGCTCCAGCAGCGCGATCAAGCGCGGCTCGCCGGTGCTGGCCACGGCCGCCTTAAGCTCGTCGACCTCATTGATTTCCGTCAGCGCGCTCATATTGGGGCAGCCGCGTCGTGCCAATAATAGCTCTGTGATGGCGCTCTGCAAACCCGAACACGCGGCGCCGTCGAGGCAGCTGTCGAAGCGAAGTGTCACGACGGATGATGAAGAAAATAACTTATTACTTTGTGCGCGCCGCCGCGCATCGCGGACAAATGTTCAGAGGAGAAGGGACATGCGTTCAGATCTTGGGCAGCGGCTCCGGCGGCTTCGCCTCGCGCACGGGCCGCTTGGCCGGCGGCGCGGTCAGGGGCGCGCGGTCGGCCTCACTTGCGTCCGTCAGGGCGAGGCGCGCGAGCGCGTCGCGCACGGCCGTGACCTCGACCGTGTCCCGCGGCGCCAGCGTCGAGACGCCCGCGACCTTGGACTTCGACCAGACGCGGAAGGCGTCGTCGGCGGCCTTGGCCTTGTCCTTGTCCGCCGCCGCCGCCAAGCGACCGACGGCCGCGAGCGAGGCGCGGTAGAACGGGAACGGGAGCTTTTCCAGGATTTTGGCGTCGTGGCCGTGCCTTTGTGCAAGTTCCGAGAACTTTGTGGTCCATCTTTCATAAGCCACGCTCTCGTAGTGGAGGACCACTGCTACCGATGGCGGTAAATCTCGAGTAGCATTTGAACCGTCGCCCCGGAAGTGGTGCGGGCCGTGGGCCCGCAGCCCAGGACTGGAAACGCGCCCGAAGGACTTGCCGTTCGTGTAGCTGGCGAATTTTGATGTTGATGCCACAAAAGTGACGCACTCGGAAAAGGGCCTGGAGCAGGTCGGCGCCGGCGCCAGCGCCTCCAAGTTCTTGATGTGCGCGTCGCAGCATTGAGGAGGCAACGCCCTTAACGCCGCGTGGAGCGCGCCGGCGCCCGCGGGGCAGTGGAGCATCTCGTCGTCGTCCACGTGCAAGAGCCACTCGAGGCCGTGGGCTCTTGCTCTTTCGACCGCACACTTGACGTTGACCGCCTGCCGGTCCATCTGGACGAAGTAGTCCCGGTGGGTCTTGGCCACGAAGGTGGCGTCCACGCACCCGTTCCACGGCGGTCGTAGCAGTAAGGCTGCTAATTCCGGTGTGTCCTCGATCTGTAGGAAGAACTTCTCGACGCCGACCACCCTCCTATGGTAGGCGAGCCACTGCTCCAGGTCCGCCGGCCGCTTCGTCATGAGGACCACGCCTAGTCTCACTTTCTGCGCGTCGTCCACGCGCGCCGTGCCTTCCAGGCTCACGACCTTGGCCTCGCTCGGCCGCATGTAGTAGGCCTGCTGGCTGGTTGTGTGGGCGAACTTCTTGTTGCTCTTGGACGCCATCTTTGTTGTTTGTGCCTCCTCGGTGCCCCAACCTTGGGAGTGGAGTCGTTAAACCAGCTGTCCGTACGTCTACGTTAACGCTGGCCGACCGTATCCTGACGGCTGCCGCCGCCGCGGCTTCGTCCCAGGGCGCCTCGGTAGCTGTGATGGAAAAAAGCTGGCGCAGTGCCGCGGAAAACCCGTCTAGCAAGCCAAAACGCGGACGTTCGCTCTAATCCCATGCTGGAACGAGTCCTCCACGACGCGCGGCCCTCTAGCGCGGCCCGTGCGGCCGTGACGACGCCACCGTAGTGTCTAAGCCCTTACCCCCCATTCACTAGGCGTAGGCCGAGAAGGTGAAGACGTTCTTGTCCGCGGCCTGGAGGTTGTGCCGGAAGCGCGCGTTCGAGTAGAGGATCTTGCGCACCGAGGACTTCCAGACGGGCGTCTTGCGGAGGTCGGACTCCAGCTTCCAATTCAACTGCTCGAAGAAGTCCTGTTCAATAACCTTGCAGATGTCCTTGAAGTCCCCGTGCTCCTCGGGGAGCTTCTTGAGGGCGTAGGCGATCATGTCCGAGTAGGTGGCGCCGCCGGGGCGGTGGGCCAGGTCCGCTTGACTGGGTAAGCCGCCGCTCGCCGCGTCGGCCCAGGCCTGGCCGTCCGGCCGCGGCGCCGCCAGGGTGGCCGTCGCCGGTAACGGTTCTGCTTCCACTTTAGCGACGGGCGGCGGGCGCACCTTCGGGGGCGGTCTCGGTTGTTTGGCTTGCGGGCGTTCTCTTAGGACATATCGTAGAGAGACCCTCCGGTGCGGCGTCCTACCGGCGTCGTCCTCGTCGTCCTCGAACTTCAATACAACTTCCCTGGCTGGTGAGCCCCCGGGTCCCCTTTTAGGCGCCTTGGAGACCATGGCTCGATAAAAAGAAGTCGTTTCCGGGAAGATCGCCACGACCCGCTCCCCCTTCTGCAATTCATCCAAGGACTCGTCGACAATACCCAAACGACGAATACGACTCGCGGGCAGCTCGATGATCTTCTGGTCGTCCTCGTCCTGCACCGCGTACGCGTCCGACGTCGCGTCGTAGCGCACGACGCTCGCTAAAATCCAGGACCCGTTCTCGTCACTTATCTGGACCTTGGCCGCGACCTGCTCGTGCACGCGCGCGACGCCCGTGTCGTTCTCGCCCGCCCGCGCCGCGTCCACGTCGTCGAGGTGCTCGAAGAACCGCGCGACGATGGCCTCTTCGTCCACGGGCGTCGCCTCGAAGTGCTTGGCCACGATCTTCGCCAGTTCACTATCGGGGGCGTCGGGGGCGGCGTCGAGGCGGTACCGGTTCACGTAGGTCCGCAGCGCCTCGGGGCTCAGCTTGCGGAAGTCGACGCCGAGGTTGCTCGGGTACCTGCGGAGGGTTGCGCGTGAGTGCTTGGCTCTCTCTCGCCCGCGGGTGAATGGCCCCGGCCGCCTGGGAACCGCGGGTGCTCCCTGTTTCTCCGGTTTCTTCGGGCGGCGTCGGCGGCGGGATTTTTTTCGGCAAGCGGGGCGCGTAGAGTGGTGGGTGGGCTTTGAGCTTGGCTTCCCAGCGGAGCCTGGGCAGCGGCATGCGCTGGGTTGCGAATGCAACGCGCAACTTGCGCTGGCTGGTCAGGGGCCGTGTTTTGCCGCCCGCTGGCGTTTAAGATACCGTTGTTTCCAGCGCAGCTTTGCAACTGCTCGTGTCTCGTTCCAACCATCGCCATCGTGCTGAGGGCACCTGGATGCCGAACGCAGGAGGCCTCCGTCAAATCGGCGGGGCTCACGGACTGAAAATATGCACTCTCGGCTCGCGGTGCCTCGGATTTTCGCAGCCTACGTAATCGATATGTTGATTTTCGACGTTGCCTAGCAGGTCGCGGCAACGCAGGTGGTGGCAAATCTAGTTGAAGTGCCCATTTTACGCCAACCACAGCGCGCGCGTTGACGGCAGGCGGCGACGGCGCAGCTGACGGCGCCCAGGCTGCAGAGGAGGTCAGGAGGCTATTATAACGCCACTTAGGCCCTACTGCCGCCAGCCGTCCGCCGCGTGCGCGCTCGAGCCGTCGAGGTAGTCCGAGACGAAGCGGGCCTCGAAGGACAGGTCGGTCATGTCCGGGTAGAGGTCCCCGACCAGGCCCGTCGCGTAGGCCTCGATGCCCACGCGGTTCCTAGCCGGCCCCGCGTACTTGATTCGAACGATGCCGTCCGCCGCCTCGAGTAGCGTGCATATCGAACCGAGGGCGCCCATGGCGGGCTGGATGCGCTCCACCACGTCCAGGTCGAGTCTGCCGAACGTGAACTCGAGAGACGGCTCGAACAAGTTCTCCGACACCGTGTAGCCCCGCTGGTCGAAGCGCTCCCAGCCCTCCTCAGTCTTTAACCGCACGTCCCCGAACGCGCCCTCCTGCGCCTCGAACTGGTGCCAGGCCGCCTTCGTGTGGATGCGCGACCACGTCGCGCCGCGCGACGGCGGCGGGTTCCGGAAGTCGACCTCCTGGGGATCGACTTCGTCCCACGAGGGCTTCAGG
>Ga0302122_10002111_pt1 | contig 12553 bp, 7 predicted proteins | sample CB21_SCM_MG_FD_203115 | JGI IMG/M metagenome (GOLD analysis project Ga0302122, IMG submission 203115) | Marine microbial communities from Western Arctic Ocean, Canada - CB21_SCM | ecosystem: Environmental > Aquatic > Marine > Oceanic | place: Canada: Western Arctic Ocean | collected 2017-09-28
CCTCGGAGGCGCCGCCGGCGCCCGACGCGCCGGCGCCGGCGCCGGCGGCCGCGCTGCCCCTGGCCGCGCGGCCGGACGCCGCCGTGGAACCGACGCCCCCCGGTCCCGCGGCCGCCGAGCCGGCGCCCGCCGTGCCTGCCGTCACGCCGGTCGACGCGGCCGCGCGCCTCGCCGAGATGGAGGCGAAAGCGAAGGAGCGCTACGCCGCGCTGGACGCCGAGGACGCCGCGACGCGCCAGCGCAAGCGCGACACCGTGGACGCGAAGCGCGCCAAGGCCGACGCGAAGAAGCTCGAAGCCGCGACGGCGCGCAAGGCCGCGGCCGCCGCAAAAAAGGAGGCGGAGGCGTCCGAAGCGGAGGACGCGCCCGAGGCAGACGCGGAGGCGTCCGAAGCGGAGGACGCGCCCGAGGCCGACGCGGAGGCGGCGGCGCCCGTGGAGACGGAGGTCATGATGCGCAAGATGAACCCCTTCATCTACTTCTCCCAGCAGAAGAGGGCGGCCGTCAAGGTCGAGGTCAAGGCCGCGGCGGCCGCCGAGGCCACCCCCCAGGAGCGGAACCGCGCCGTGCTGTCGCGGATCGGCGTCATGTGGAAGGCCCTGTCGGACGCCGAGAAGCAAACGTGGAAGGACGCGGCGCCCGAGAAGGAGGCGACGGTCAAGAAGAAGGCCCCGAAGGCCAAGAAGGCCAAGAAGGCCCCGAAGGCGACCGCCGAGGCCGCCGCCGCCGCCGCCGCCGTGGAGGAGGAGCCCGTCGAAACCGAAGTCGTGATGCGCAAGATGAACCCCTTCATCTACTTCTCGCAGCAGAAGCGCGCCGCCGTCAAGGTCGAGGTCGAGGCGACCGCGGCCGACGAGGCCACCCCGCAAGAGCGGAACCGCGAGGTCGTGTCGCGGCTCGGCGCGTTGTGGAAGGCCTTGTCGGACGATGAGAAGCAGACGTGGAAGGACGAGGCGCCCGAGAAGGAGGCGACGGTTAAGAAGAAGAAGGAAAAGGCGCCGAAGGCGCCGAAGGAACCGAAAGCGCCCAAGGAGCCGAAGCACCTCTACCAGAGCAAGCCCGACGGCAAGAAACAGACGTCCATGATGAGCTTCTTCAAGAAGAGGGAGTGAGCCTTTATAAGCTTTAGTAGTTACACATATCCCCAAGGCGCGGGCATCGTCCAGCAGGGCGAGCCGCCCGCCTAGACCAGCGCCGGCGACGACAGGCACGCGAAGCCCGCCGCGACGCCGCCCTCGTCGACGCCCAGCGACTTCTGGCGGAGCAGGTGGCCCACGCAGGCCTCGTGGACGACATCTCCAGAACCGTCCGTCAGGATCGTCCCGTAGATGCCCAGCTCGCAGACGCAGGCGCCGCTCACGGCCTCGCCGTTGCGCACGAGCGTCGCTAATTTGGCGGGCGGCCGGATGATGTCCATCAACACGTAGGCGGCGCGCTCCGTCGGCGACATTGTTTCCAGGGCCTGTTTCAACTCGGCGCCGTACATGTTGTTGCCGCCGCCCTCGCGCTGCGGCTTGAGGACGAAGTTTGATGGATCCGCGAGCGCTTTTGCCACGATGGCGTCCACCCCATCATCAGCCACATCTAATGAATACAGTCCAGCAAAAACGCTTCGTAAAGCCTCCGCATCCTTAGGCAGCCACCTCTCCAGGACCCCGGGCTGCGCCAGCGCCTGCTGGACCTTCTTGCAGCCCGCTAATTGATACGCGACGGTGGGGCATTTTATGGATCGCGACCGTTCGATGACAGCGCGCGCCCGCCACTCCTTGTCCGAAGGGTAGTCGTCGGGCGCGTAGCCCGCGCGGAAGTAGACCACCGAGGCCTCCCAGGCGTCATCGCCTTCCCCAAAGATTAAAGCACCATCAGTGTCAGCAACGTCGAGCAGCGTGACGCGCCTTACATCAATGCCATAGCCGTCCCAGAGCCCGTGCTCGAGCATGCGCTGGTCCATCTGGTTCCGCTCGCCGGGCTGCACGACCATGGCGACGCGCCGCGGCACGAGGTCCGTGGGCGGGAATTGGCGCGAAAACTCAAAATGGGCCGCCGCGAGGCCGGCGCACAGGCCCTCCCGGGCATTATTTGAAGGCAGCACGCCCGGCGTGGCCTCGTACTTCTGCGCGATGTAGACGTGGAGGCCCGAGACCACACTGGACAAGCACCCGAACGACGAGGCGATCGTGTTGAGCTCCACTTGTAAAGCCTTTCCAGAACCGTCCGCCGCGTCGCCACCCGGGGCGTCCAGCATGTAGTCGCTCCGCAGTAGACCGAGGGAGCACGTTTGGAGCAAACCCGCGGCGTCGGCGTCCCTCCTCAGCTCCAGCAACTTCCGTGTGAACTCGTCGCTGGCCGCGGTCTCCTTTAATGTTTCTTCTAGCCAACTTGCGTCGCGCGCGACGCGATCAACCAAGCGCCCGAAGGCCGGCTGGAGCTCGACGACGCGCTCGTACTCCGTCCGGGGGAAGGGGAACGGCTCGAGCGCGAACGGCGCGTGGCCGTAGAGCGTGGCGTCCTCGGGGTCCGCGTAGCACCCGCCATGCGCGACGCACCAGGCCACGGCGTCGCCCAGGGCCTCGTGCTCGTGCCCCTTGAGCTTGGTTCGCGCGGCCATCCGGTGCTGCGGTTTCGTGCCTCCCAGCAGCGGTGTCATGAACGGGAGGAGGCGCATGCGTGGCGAGCGCCCGATGAGTGCGCCCTGGTCTTCGCTCTGTGCAAGTATGCACGCTGTAGTTTTTGCAGAGCCGGCTAGCCTGGGCGCAAAACCCGTATAAATTTGTTCCTCTGTTTATGACCCAATCTCGGGAGGATATCTCTCCGTCCCCGCTGCCCATGGGTAGACCCACTTTTTGCGAAACGAGTACGTTTTTTCATTGCCAACTCACCCAGCAATTTCAGGCTGCAATATCACGCTGAGTACATTGTACACGCAGCGATTTCGTGCAGAGTCGCATCGATCATAGAAGACGTATTGCAGCAAAGTTTGCAGCAATAGACGTAGTGCAGCAAAGTTTGCATCGATCAAAGCACACGTAGTGTTGTTTACAATGCTGCTCGCGAGACGCGTCATTGCTCCGAGCCGGCGCCTGCTCGCCACGCGGGCCGCGGTCGGTCACAGCGGTCATCTGTCCGCGGACAGTCTCAAGAACCAGCACGACGCGCCGGACACGACCACGGCCGGCCTCACCGCGAAGCAGGCCTACCTATTTGACCTGAACGGCTTCATCGTCATCAAGGGCGCGCTGTCGCCGGCGGAGGTCGCGGCCGCCAACGCCGCCATCGACGCGAACGGTGACAAGCTCCACGAGCGCAAGGGCCAGCTGCGCACGTCGGCGCTGTACGGGCGGGAGTCGAGCGGGCTGCGGGGCGACGGCGCGACGGGCCGCATCGACGGCGGCGGCTTACTCGGCTGGGCGGCGCCGCACCGGGAACCGTTCCGGAACACGCTGGCGCACCCGAAATTAGTGGGCGCGCTGACGGACCTGATGGGGAGCGGCTACCGCCTGGACCACTCGCCGCTCTTGCTGGCGATGGAGAAGGGCGCCGAGGGCCACACGCTCCACGGCGGGGCCGTCACGGAGGCGGGCGAGCCCGCGTGGCCGCTGCGGTACGAGTGTATTGGAGGCCAGATGCGCAACCAGCTCCTGACGGTGTGTTTGCAGCTGACGCCCGCGCCCGTGGGCGCCGGCGGCTTCTGCGCCGTGGCCGGCTCGCACAAGTCCAACTTCCCGATTCCCCCGGCGCTGGCCGATCTGGCGGACGACGAGCTCAACCAGTACGTGCAGCAGCCCGCCCTGGATAGTGGTGATGTTTTAATTTTCTCGGAGGCCACGCTGCACGGCACCCTGCCCTGGACGGCGGACCACCAGCGCCGCACGGTCATTTATCGGTTCGCGCCCGCCGGGAGCGCCTACGGCCGCGGCTACGTCGAGTGGCCCGCGGAGATGCTCGACGGCATGTCCGAGGCGCAGCTCGCGGTCTGCGCGGCGCCGTATCACCCCCGAATGAACCGCATTTGTTTAGATGACGACGGCAACGCGGCCGAGCCCAAACCCCGGGAGTCCTGGAAGATCGAGTTCGACGAGCGGGTCTTCGGGCGGCGCTACTTCTAGGCCGTCGAGGCGCGCCCGGCCACTTATAAATATATAAATCTGAGAGACAACGCAAGTATTTCAACAACAATAGCCCCTTCTTCAGACTCGCTGCCGCTTCGCCCTTTTCCCCTCTAGAGCGTCGCCCACGGCGGCGAACGCCGCCTCCAAGACGCCGTCCGCGGACGCCGTCGCGTCGAGCTCGGCCTTGGGGCCGGCGCGCGCGTCGAAGGGGCCGCGCGTATACTTCTGGTAGGCCGTGAACACGTGCTCGTCGTAGTAGGTGCGGAGCGCGGCCTGTTCACTAATCGGTCGCTCCGGGTTCCGATTCACGCGCCGCTCGCGGCACGTCTCTCGGAGGCGCGACGACGCGGCATGGCCGTCCAGGAGAAGTACGAGGTCAAGCTCCGGCTCGAGGTGTCGGCCGCCGCCCTCCGGGGCGAGCAACAGGTAGTTCTCGACCACCACGACCGGCACAGGCGCCGCGACGGCCTCCCGCAGAGCTGCGCGCGCAAGGCCCCAGTCGACGTGCGCCGGTTCCTCCGACGCGGGGTCCCGGAACGCGTACGACGGCGCGGCGCTCGCGCGGAACCAGGACCGGTCCTCGTGGACGACCCGCCCGCCCAGGCCCCCGGCGAGGCAAGACGCGAGCGTCGTCTTCCCGGCGCCCGACGGGCCGGCAAGGCCGACGACGAAGGGCCGTCGCCGCCGCCCGAGGCTCCCCGCGTCCAGCCCCCAGGCGCGCTCGTAGGCCCTCGCGTCGACGCGCGCCTTTTCCTCGCCCGGCAGCCCCGAGGCCAGCGCGCAGACGTTCGTGCACGCGTTCAACTGCTCGCGGACGAAGAGGCGGCGCGCACTAGTGAGGAACCGGCGCGTCCGTCCAACCGTCTCCGGCAGCGCCCGGTCCGACGGCGCCGGGTCGGCGACGGCGCCGTCGAGCGCCGCCACGATCTTGGTCCGCTCCTCCCCACTCAGGGTCGCGAAGCCGCGCCCCACGAGGTACACTTCGCCCGACGACGCCCGGCTCGTGACCGGCTTCACGAGGGACAGGGACGCGAAGAGCCGGGCGACGACGTGTATCAAAGCAACGGTCGCGCAGCACCGGAGCGGCAGGAAGAGCTTCAGCACGAAGTCGCCGCCCCCGCTCAGGGCCCGGACCGCCACGGCGAGCTCCGCGAGCGCCAGGCGCGCGATCGCGGCGTCCTGGTCCGGCGCGCCGCTCGACGTGTCGTGCGCGCCGTCCCCCAAACATAGCGTCACCGTCCGCGGGGCCGCTCGGATCAAAGCGTCCCGCGACCCCGCATCGTAGACGTCGCCCGCGACGACGGCCACCTTATCGTCCGCCGGCGCGTCCCACGTCACCCCTGTGCCATCCCTATTGCGGCCAACGAGCGACAGCGCCGCGCCCGTCGCGCCCTTGCCGCTCAGGTACTGGCAGAAGCCACCCGGCGCCGCGCACGCGTCCACGAAGCCGTCTTTCCTGAGGTCCAGCGCGGCGTCGAGCGCCGCGAGCTTGAGGGCCGACCGGCACACGAACGGGCCCTTGCCCAACGTCTCCCAGGCGTTCGCCCGCGCGCGCGCCGCTTTGAGCGCGGTGGCGTCGACGGCGCCGAGCGCGGCCCGCGCGCCGCTCAGCGCGTCTTCGTCCTCGGCTTCCCGTGGCGTGCGCGGCGCGCGCCGCCGCGACCACGCGCCGGCGAGCGTCGCGACGACGTCGGAGAGGTCGCCCGCATTGGCGTAGTCGTCGGATTGGGCGTGCAGGTGTCGCAGGGTGGCCATCTATTTAGAGCGATGCTGCAGCAGCAAAGCACTCTTGCCCTCTAATGGCTACCAAATCAAATCGTCCAATTAGACACTCAATCTCCAGCAGCGATAGCTGCAGCAGCAAAGCACTCTTGCCCTCAAATGCTACCAAATTAAATCGTCCACACTGCGCGATCCATGCACAATGTCATGGTGTTTTGGCTGGGTGCGGGTTGGATTGCACGGGTTTTCAAGGTACCGTTTATGGGCCAGGAGTCGCCGGGACGTCTCTCCGCGAACGGTGAATCGGCGGCGATGCGCAGAGTCTCCCCCGGGACTCCGCCAGTAGTCCTGGGACCGCAACGACAAACTGGCGCCCGCCGAGACGCACCCGTATAAGATAATCACGTGATTAAGGCGGAGCCCGATGGTTCGACGCGGGGGAAGGGGGAACAGCCAGCACGGCGAGAAGTGGTAGGGTGTCTTTTCGCCGTCGCAGGCAGGGGCTTAGTTCTTCTCGTCGAGGCGCACGTCGCCCAGCATGGCGTCCTCCTCGTCGTCGCGGTCGAGGCGCGGGATGAAGCAGAAGGGCTGGCGCGCCTTGTCGCCGCCGACCAACACGTCCAGGAAGGACCAGAAGAGCGTGAAGACCAGCCCGACGAGCGGCACGACGATGAACGTGACCATGGTCTTCTTGCCGCAGAGGGCGCACGTCTCCGTCGGGTTCTGGATGAGCCAGAAGTAGGCCAGGGCCGAGCGGTCGTAGACCTTGCCCGTGTAGGGGTTGATGGCCTTGTGGACGTTGTTTATCTCGCCGTTGATGACGACCGCGATCATTGCAGAAATAGCGCCCAGGAACGCGCCCAGCTCGGTGGGAGCGGGGATCGTGACCTTGGGGAGCATGGGGAGGCGCGAGTCTTCGCCACCGAACACCCAGTCCTCGTTCCTAATCCCCAGGAACAGCGGGAAGACCGCCGTGGCGGCCACCAGGTCCGCCACGAGGAAGAGGGGCACGACCTCGTAGCGGCGGCTCGACATGATCACGGCCCCTATATTGAGGCCCACGATCAGCAGACGGGACCAGTTCGGGGACAGCTTGCACTTGATGAGGTCGTGGGAGAAGATGGACGCCAGACCGTTCTGCAGCGTGTCGATGCTGGACGCGGCCAGGAGCGTCAACAGGACCAGCGTCACGTAGTGCCAGAACTGCGGCAGGTTCCTTATTAAATCGAAGATGGACAGGTACCCCAGCTTGGAGAAGTTCTCGTAGGAGTCGGGGTCCCTCGAATAGGCGATCATGCCCATGATGCCGAAGAACATCATGAGGACGAAGATCATCGCGCCGCCGATGCCAAAGCCGATGCGCATGTCGCGGTCCGTCTTCGCTGCGAACACGCGCTGCCAGGCGCCCTGGTCGAAGAGCTGGAAGCTGATGAGGGCGATCCAGAGCGTGACCAGGGCCTCGAAGCCCTCACTAAACCAGCCGGTCCCATTGTCAAACTGCTTGTGCGAGACCTGTGGGATGTACCTTCGCCGACTGTAACCACGGCGGGACTCGAACCCGCAACCCCTAGATTAGAAGTCTGATGCGCTATCCATTGCGCCACGCGGTTTAGTTAAAGTGTGTGACCGATATGTGATTCGAACACGTAACCTTCAGGTCTGGAATCTGACGCGCTACCGTTGCGCCAATCGGTCAAGTGTGGAAGGAGTGTGATGATGGTGGGGTTCGAACCCACGCCCGAAGACTGGTGCCTAAAACCAGCGCCTGGGGTCCCGATTGCTCGGTTAGACCACTCGGCCACATCATCAAAGTGCGATAGTGACAGGGTTCGAACGCGCATCAATTTGTTAGAATTGATCCTGCGACCCTTACGGGAGTAGATTTCAAGTCTACCGCCTTAACCACTCGGCCACACTATCAGTCCAATCCGCGGTTAGACCGATACGGGAGTCGAACCCGTAAGCTTCAGATTCCACGCCATCGAGCAATAAGAAACAACCCCGACGGGACTCGAACCCGCAACCCCCAGATTCGAAGTCTGATACGCTATCCATTGCGCCACGGAGTTGTTTTGAAGGTTGGAGGAGCAGGGGTTTGAACCCTGGGCTTTCCGCATGCAAAGCGGACGCTCTGCCACTGAGCTACACCCCCTCTCATAAATTGGACGCCGGCGCGGTACCTCGTTCGACTTGAGCGTCGTCGCCGCGAACAAGAGCATGACCACGAAGACGGCCACCAGCGCCCCCTGGAACTTGTCCGTGAGGATGCTGGCCGGCAGGCCCGCGAGCGCCGTGTAGGCCCAGGTGAAGATGATCATGATCGAGGCGACTTTAGTAGTGAACACTTCCGAATCAGAACCAACGGTGGACTTGCCCACGAAGGTGGCGTACACGTTCGCGATCGTAGTTAATTCAGCCACCACATAAATGAACATGGCGAAGGTCGACACGCCCATGACCAGCAACTGCATGAGCCGCCCGTAGCGTTGTAAAGCGAAGTCCACAGCGCTAAACCCCGTCGCCTCGCCCACCTGTTTCTTCACGATGGGCCCGAGCCACATGAAGACCCAGCCGCTCACCGCCGACGCCGAGGAGTAGCCGATCACGCCCCACCAGGACGTGATGCGAATGGCACCCATCTCGGGCGTCCCGTACACGACCCACGCGCCCATGCCACTGGCGAAGAAGCTCAACGCGATCGTCGGCCACGTGTACCGGTTCCGGGCACTTAAGAAGTCGTCCGTCGGGTGGAGGAGGTCCTCCCACTTCCCCTTCTTCGCGAAGAGGCCCGCCACCGTTAAAAGGAAGGTGGCGCCCATGACCGCAAACAGCACGCCGTAGGCCGCGTCCACCGGGATGTCGTAGGGCCGGTCCTCCTGCAGGATTCTGCGCATCGTCGTCATTTTGTTTAGTCTAGGCTACACACTCCCCGCCGCACGAATTACCGTGATCCGGGTGGTGGCGCTGCTTCTCAGAGAGGTAAACCTCCCGCGCGCGGTGTAGGGGCTAGCGTTATCGTCTAATCGATAACGTGGTGCCTCGCGTGTGCAAGGCCTGCGGGCGCGGCGGTCGCGCGGCGTCGGCGCGGTGCACTCGCGGTGCTAGAGTGTGTGGCGCAGCGCGGCGTTTGTTGAGGCGCACGTGCGCAGCGCGCGCGTGGAGCTCACGCGCGCGCGCGCGGCGCCTCCGCTGCACAGCTGTTCAGCGAAAGCGGTTTGTGTTGCCCGCGGCGGCCCCGACGGCGCGGTGCGCAGCCGGAGCGTTGCAGGGGTGTGAACGAGTTGCGCGGGGGGCGTCGCTTGCGTTGCAGACGCTGCTGCGTACGAGTACGAGGAGCTAAATTGCGCTTCAGTCGGGGCAGCCTCGCCCTGAGCTGAGCCAAATTGAGGACAGTCGGTTCGGCCGCGCACGCGTCGGCGAGCGCTCCTGCTACAGCTGGCAGAAGTAATTGCGCGGCCCGTTAGGGAAACTTGGGCCTTGTCCGTCCGCGGCGTCGGAGTTGTCTTGCGATCGTCTGGAGGCGTCGTAGGAGCCGTGGAGAGCCTTGGCTTGGTGCTTCCTCGCGATGGCTCATTTTCACACTGGGTAACTTCTTTTTACAGAGCACTCTTTTGCCAAATTGCCATCGTCTACGTCATTTCAACCGCTCATTTTGTCGTGCGTTGCATACGCTTGACCGGCAGGACAACAAATACACCCTGTGGCCTCAGACTGCACCATTGAGCGTTAGATTCTAAGACTGTTAACTAACCCTGGAGCTCTCGACGAGTGGTCTGCCACTGTCATTGCTTAATGAACCTCTTGGGAGCCATCACTCTGAGCGGCATGGCGAGCGCTGTGCGAGTGAGCCATGCCACCGTCGCCACGCGCCGCCGCGACCTGCTCGAGTCGCGCGCGCACGACGTGATGAACACGCTCAACGGCGTCTGGGTCCTCGCGGGCCCGCACGACGGCGCGCTCAAGGACTTCCTCGTCTCCGTCGGGGCGCCGCGCATGTTCGCGGGGCCGCTCGCCAAGGCCTTCGACTCCGACGCGATCCAGCTGAACGTGTTTGATAAAAATGGCGGCCGTGCGCTCTCGGTCGAAACCCCGAAAAGAAGCTGGAGCCTGCCCATCAAACTCAACACGAACGCAGTTTATCACACGAACGAAGTAACCTTAGTAGCCACGCCCCGTGGAAACCAGCGGGCATCGCTGCAGCCGTCTACCTACGGCGACGCTACGATCGTGAAGCACGGGCCCGTGGACGGCGAACGCGTCCTCGAGCGCTACCGCGCGGTCGACGAATCGCACATCGAACAAGAGCTCACGCACGTCACGGTCCGCGGCCACGAGGTCGTCGTGCGCCGCACGTTCAAGCGCGCATAGCCGCGTCATCCCCCCCCCCCGGCGGGACCGTCGCCAACAAGGCTCACGTTCCGCCCCTTATTTTGTGCTTTCAAAGTTTGGTTGTATAAGTGCTTATGGCAAATAATAAATGACAACAACAACACATCACCGCTCGTCCGCCGACAGCGCGAGGGGCGCCGGCGGCGGTCTCGGAGGAGGCGGGCCGTTCGTGGAGACGCGGGGCGAGCCGGTACTCCGGCGCCGCTTGTCCGACGCGACGCACAACTTGGCCAGGGCGCAGAGCCAGTCCAGGTTCACGACGACCTCGCGGCACGTCGAGAGCGCCCGCCGCTCGGACGCGGGCATGTTGTCGAAGGCCACCACGAAGTTCCGCAGGTGCTGCAGGAGCAGCGCGCGTTCGTGCGGCTCGACCAGGCGCCCCAGCTCCTTGTAGCTCGGCCGCGGCGTCCACCGCGCCTCCCGCGGGAACTCCGTCCGCGTCACCCGGACGACGACCTGTTTTATCATGAGGTGGGCCCGCTTGAAGAGCGCGAGGCGTTCCCCTGGGTCGTAGGCCGCGTCCACGGCCCGGATCAGTTTCCCCGCGTCGCGGTGGTGGAGCGACACGGCGTGCCCCCGCACGAACTCCAGCGTGGCGCTCAAGGCCCGGAAGGCCCGCTCCGGGTCGAAGGCCGCGTCGAGCTCGGCGATGCGGGCCTCCACGACGGCCTCCGCTTTTAATGGTGACGGGGTCATGGCCCGCGCGATCGCGGCCTCCGCGTGGTCCTGCAGGGCCCGGATCGCGCGCCCGTGCAGCTCGCCGAGGCGCTGCCCCTGCCCTTCGACGGCGGCGCGCTTGGCCAAGGCGTGCTCTTCATTTGTGCGGCGTCGCGCCGCCTCCACGGCGAGCGCCGTCTCTACGGTCGTCGCGGCGAGGGCGGCGTCCGCCTCCACGACCTGGGTCGCATGAACCGCGGCCGCGTCCTTGAGGGCCGTCCGGCACCCCTCCTCGAAGGCCTCGCGACACCTCCCATCGACGGCCGCGAGCGTCGCCGCGGCCTTGGCGACGGCGACGGCGGCCGCGGCGTCCGCTCGCAAGGCGGCACCCGCCGCCTCCCTCGCGCGGACCGCGGCGCGCGCCGCGGCGGCCTCCTTGCCCGCGACGGCCTTGGCCATGGACCGCGCCGCCGCCGCCTCGGCGCGGCCCGCCGCCGCGCCGAGCGCCCGCCCGGCGGCGAGCGCGGCCGCGGCCGTGTCGTCCGCGACCACGTCCCGCCGGGCCAGCGCGTCGGCGTCCTTTCGCAGCGCGTCCCAGGCCCGGCCGTGCGCGTCGGGGAGCGCGTCGAGCGCCTCGCGGAGCGCCGCGGCCCACGCGCGGCCCTCACATGTATTGGCCGCCGCGCGGTCGCGCCACGCCGATAAAGTCGACCGCCAGGGGGGTTCCCGCCTAGTGCACGGCGACGGGGGCGGGCTCGGGTCCGCGACGCGCCGCCGCAGCTCCGCGAGGTAGGCCACGACGCAGCGCTCGTCGACCTGCGGCTCGTCGGCGTCGAAGAGGGGCGTGACCCCGAAGCGCCGCTCGGCGTACGCCAGGGCGTCCGCGAGGTCCTGCCGCGCGTTATGCGTCGCCGGGCCGAGCGCCTCCGCCGCCTGGGCGTCGATCTTCCGCACGGTGGCGGGGACCGCGACGTCGGCCCGCGCGTGGCTGAGGCCCGCCCACCGGAGGACGCCGGGGCGCTCCCGGTTCGCCACGTGCGCCATGAGGCTCCACACCAGCCCGAGCACCAGGTCCGGGCGCGCGTCCGCCACGTCCAGCGGCCCGACGCCCGTGCGGTCGACGCCCATGGCATCCAACGTTTTGAACACGAAGGCGAGGTTGTCCAGGCTCTCGATCCGGCCGACGTCTCCATTTCCGCGGAGCCCGCGCGGCGTCGCGGGGAGATCATCAGCACAGGTCTCCAGCAGACGCCAGAGCACGACGCCGCTCCGCAGCCGCGCCGCGAAGTCCTCCCCATCCAACGGCGCGAGCTCGCCGCGCCGGATGATATCACGCAGCCGACTGTTGACCCAGGCCGCCCACCTTTTGCTGTCCCGGGCGCACTGGGCCCGGTGCTCCGTGTCGATGTGGTCCCGCAGCATCGTTTTTTATTACTATTGATAGCTCCTTAAATTTGAAGCAAGGGCAGCAGCATTTGCGCGCGGACTGCCTATTCTTTTTTTGCATGCGGGTATTCATACGGGTTTTCACGGACCTAAAATTTGGTCTTGCTGCACCGGGTCTAAGGCGGCAAGTGACCCGTACCGTTAACGGTACGGGTCAGAGCGGGTCCGAAATGATCCTAGTGTCGGCGGCAGTTTTGCGGCAGCATGGGCTCGGATGGTTTTGAAAAAGT
>Ga0302122_10002114_pt1 | contig 12550 bp, 7 predicted proteins | sample CB21_SCM_MG_FD_203115 | JGI IMG/M metagenome (GOLD analysis project Ga0302122, IMG submission 203115) | Marine microbial communities from Western Arctic Ocean, Canada - CB21_SCM | ecosystem: Environmental > Aquatic > Marine > Oceanic | place: Canada: Western Arctic Ocean | collected 2017-09-28
TTGCCATCTCGGCGATCGATCCATTCCTCTACGATCGGAATCGATGACGCGGCTACCAAGGACAGGAGTATCAGCATCGCGAAGTAGCGATCCTGAATTGCCCTACGCAATACGAACTGATAAGCTCTCCCGATTCTTCCTCCGGCTTTATGAGAAGCCTGTCGCGCCGGTTTTGCCGAAAAGGTTTTGCTCGCTAATGGAATCAGAAGCAAAGCAATCACCAATGAGGCTCCAAGAGCTGCGATTACCGGAATTCCAATACGGTAAAAGTAAAACTGCACCTCGGTTCCGGACTTCATCAACAGCAGGGGAATGAAAACGGCCACCGTTGTCAGAGTCGCCATGATGATGGCTAAGCCAATTTCGCTAGCCCCTGCCAAGGCGCTCTCTCTGGGACTCATTCCCTCTTCGCGCTTGGAGTAGATATTCTCGACCATCACAATCGCGTTATCCACAACGAGACCTACCGCCAGAAGCAGCCCCATCATGGTCAAGACGTTCATCGTCCAGCCCATAAAATAGAGCACGATAATCGAACAAAGGAGGGACAGGGGAATCGCCATCGCGATGGTCACGGCGATGCTCAAGGAGCGAAGGAAACAGATCAAAACGATGAAAGAGAAAACACCTCCCCAGAGGGCTGTCATCTGCAGGTTGTGTACCGATTCCCGAATATACTGCCCTTGGTTTTTGAAGATACTGAACTCAATGCCGCCCCATCGTTTCGCGTTGGAAAAACGATTGAACACCTTTAGGACCTCGTCGCAGATCTGCACGATGTTCGCATCGGATGACCGCGTAATCTCCACGCCATAAGCATTTCCTCCATTCAAACGCCACGTCCCGTAACCATCCAGATCACCGATATAAATCTCTCCGAGATCCTTCAATCGAATCCCGGTTTTCGCATCGACTACAAACTCTTCCAAGATGCTCAAATCCTCAATTCGTCCCACCGACCTAACCATGAAATTTTGTCCGCCTTCGCTCACCCGTCCCGCGCTCAGATTCAAGTTGTGGTTCCTTAGGGCGCTCCCGAGTCGATTGATATCGATGTCATGGGCGCGCAGTTTTTCCTGATCCAAGGAGATCCTAACCTCCTTGTAGCTCAATCCCTTGACATCCACGTCCCCCACGCCATCGATGCGCTGCAAGGCCGGCCGAAAATAGCGTTCTATGAAAAACTCTGGATTATCGATCCCATCCCCCAAGGTCATGGCCGCGAAGAGAATCTCCTCGTCGTCCTCGTCATAGCGATAAACGGTAATCTCTTCGACTTCATCCGGCATCTCAGGGAGAACGCGGTCCATCCGGTCTTTGATCTCCGCGTAAGCCTCGTCCATGTCCACATCGTTGTGAAAGTAGACATAGGCCCGGCCTTGAGTGCCATAAGATCGGGTATAGAGCCGTTCAACTCCACTCACCGACCCCAAGGCATCTTCCAACGGTTCGACGATCTTATCGAGAACGTCCAGAGGAGTTGAGTTCTGGTAATAGGCCCGCACCATCAAGCGCTTTTCTTCCTGCCCGGCGGGCATGAGCTCGATGGGAATCCGCGTGTAGGCGATCACTCCCAAGACAAGTATCATCAGCAGCCCCATCAGCACCGTCACCGGACGGTTGACGGATATCGTGGGAAGTAGACTGTACCTGGGCTTGGACATTTGCTTACCTCAGACTTTGGCCCTGGCTCTGGCTGCCAAGGCAGCCTCCTCATCTACTTCAATCTTCCCGAAATCCATCAAAAGGTAGAGAGAAGGAATCACGACCAAGGTCAAAAAGGTCGATGAGGTCAGTCCTGAAATAACCGTAATAGCCAAAGGCACTCGAATTTCGGAACCCTCCCCGATGCCCAAGACCATTGGAATCAAGCCCAGCACCGTGGTCATGGTAGTCATGAGGATCGGCCTGAAGCGAGCCATGCATGCAGTCTTTACGGCGTCTACTCTCTCTCTTCCCTGACGTCTCAAATTATTGATGTAATCCACCAAAACAATCGCATTATTGACCACGATACCCGCCAGCATTATCAAGCCTATAAAGACCAAGATGTTGAGCGACCAACCGCCGAGGAAAAGCGCCATCACGACTCCGATGATTGCCAAAGGAACCGAGAACAGAATAATAAGGGGGTGGAGCAGCGACTCGAACTGGCTAGCCATAACGATGTAGACGAGGAAAAGAGCCAGAGCCAAAGCAAAGAGCAGGCTATCGATCGATCGCTTCATTTCGGCGGCCTGCCCCGCCACTTCATAGTCGAAACCTGCGGGAAAGCCGAGATCGAACATCGCTTCTTCAATGCGCAAGGTCGCTTCCGACAGATCTATACCATCCACATTCGCCGTCACTACTGCGCCGCGCTGACGGTCTATGTGCCGAATCTCATTGGGCCCTTCGCGCACCTTCAGCTCCGCGATTGCGGAAAGGGGGATCGAAATCGCTCCGCGTGGATTCACGACGAGCTGCCGAAGCTCGTCCAAGCCCATTCGATCGTCCTCGTCGAGACGTACCAAAATATCGATCTGGCGGTCTCGCCTCTGGAACTCTGTGGGAATCTGTCCCTGAATTTTATTCCGAACCAGCTCCGCTACGGTTTTTAGCTGCAGATCCAACTGGGCCAAGCGCTGACGATCGTATATGATCTGCACTTCCGGATTCCCTTTCTGGATGCTCGAGCGCACATCCACGATACCGGGAATAGACCGCATCGCTCCGACAACGGAAGCGCTGACATCCTTCATTTGCGCTAAGTCATGCCCGTAGAGTTCGATCTCGATCGGATCCTTCACCGTAATAAGTTCCGGATACGTGATTTCCACTTCTAAATCCGGGATCTCCCAAGCGTACGCTCTCAGTTCATCCAAGACCAGCATTTCCGATTCCGATGTAGAACCGCTCTCCAATATGACCGTCACCGAAGCGGTATTCTCCCCTTCATCCGATCCGCTCGATGCACTCCCATCCGATCCTACCTTAACCGCCGTGCGAGCGATATCCGCAATAGTCAAGGCCACTTCTTCGATCTCGCGTGCGATCCCTCCCGTTTGCTCGATCGGAGTACCCACTGGCATCTTCAGCTCTACATTGAACTCCCCTTGATGAACTTGAGGAATCAGCTCGCTACCCAGTCGAGGGAAAACAAATACAATCGTCAGGACAAACGCCGCGAACATTCCTCCCACGACGAACATCTTATTATTCAAAGCCCAATCCAACAGCCCTTTGTACAGGGCTCTAACTGCTCCAAAAGCCTTATCAAAGAGGTCCAATAACGGCTGAATCACTTTCAGAATCAGTGTCCCAATCCATACGAACACGCCAACAACCAATAACAAAGCCCTGAATACTAAGGATGCGATTCTTCCGATCACGCACATCGCCACTCGAAATGGAAGCGACAACAGGAAAATCGAAAGCATCGCGGGAAAAAGGATCCACCCAAGCATGTTCAGTCCAATGGGCGATTTCCTCAACCATCGGTAGTAAGCCAGGACCGAAGCGGTGAATTTCCGCCAAGAATCGGCAAAGAAAGCCAAACTCCACCATGGCGTATCATCTTCCCTCTCTCCTTCCGGCTCATCGCTATCGAACCTGCGAGAAGCCAACATTGGAATAAAGTATAAGGCCACCATCAGCGAGGCTAGCAGCGAAAACACGACCGTTAGTGACATATCGCCAAAGATCTGGCCAGCGACGCCCTCCACAAAGACGATGGGAAAGAACACCGCAATTGTCGTTAAAGTGGACGCGATCACGGCGCCTCCAACTTCTGCGACGCCTCGCACAGCTGAATCGACAAAACTGTCCCCCTCTTCCCGGCAACGAAAGATACTCTCCAACACCACAATCGAGTTATCCACTAGCATTCCGACCCCAAGAGCCAATCCACCCAAGGAAATGATATTCAAGGAAACGCCCGCCAGCTGCATCGGAGCAAAGGTAACCACAATGGAAACCGGAATCGTGATCCCGATGATGGCCGTATGCCCCACGTTACGGAGGAAAAGAAAAATCACAAAGACCGCGATGCCACCGCCCACAATAGCGTTACTCTTCACGTCTTCGATAGACTGTTTGATAAAAGTGGATTGATCGGTCAGCACTTCCAAGGCGCAACCGTCAGGGAGCATGTAACCGACGAAACTAGTCATCTCGCGCCGCTTTAGCGTCGCCTCGGCAGATTTGCGCCGCAGCTCGCTCAGCTCCGCCGAACTCATGCGACGATCCGCATTCATCTGCGGTTTGTCGAAATCCTCACCCTCGAGCTCGAGCTGTTCCACATAAGCCTGCTGCTCCGGCAGGCCTATGAGGCGGTCTCGCACTCGCTGAGCCACTCCGACTATATTAGCATCCGCCTCCTTGTAGATCTCGATTTCAATACTGGAGCGGCCATTCACCAACGTTTCGATCTCGATTTCCTTGTGGCTCTTTTCAACGTCGGCGATATCGCTCAAAAAGACATTCACTCCGTTTTTCCGAGCCACTACGATAGCTTTGATTTCCTCAATTGATTTGAACTCGTTCAAAGTGCGAATCGAGTAGCGGAATCGTCCTTCGTAGAGCTGCCCTCCCGGCAAATTAACGTTATTCTGCGCCAGCCTTGTATTGATTTGCTGAATATCGAGATTCATGGAAACCAGTTTTTCTTCGTGAATCCGAACCTGATATTCTTCTTCCAAGCCGCCGATTACCTTCACCGCGGCTAGACCTTCCTCCCCTTCCAACTCTCGTTGTACAATCTCCTCGGCAAACAAACGCAACTCGTCCAGAGGATACGGGCCGGTCATGCCAACCCGCATGATCGGGTCCAAGCTCGGGTCGTAACGCAGGATCAACGGACGCTTCGCATCCCGAGGCAGACGAACGCGATCCAGTTTTTCACGAATGGACTGGGTCGCTTCCCGCATGTCTGCCCCCCAAGCAAATTCGAGTAGGATATCCGACTGATCCGCCTTTGAAATCGAAGTGATCTTGTTCAGCTGCTGAACAATGCCCAACTGCTCTTCGAGCCGTTGAGAAATTTGCGTTTCAACCTCCTGCGGAGCGGTGCCCGGATACTCCGTCTGCACAGTCAGAGTCGGGTACGACACGTCTGGCATTAGCGTGAGCGCCAGCTTCTGATATGAAACGTATCCAAATACACATACAGCTAGTACGATCATTATGACCGCAACTGGCCGACGCGTAGCGACAGCAAAATGGGAATCCTTACTCACAAGATCAAGATTGACTTAATTTACCCGGAAGCGCTCAGCCTTCCGCCGCGCTTTTCGCTTCCCCATCAGCCCCCTCTGCAGCAACGGAATCAGCCACGATCTTCACATTCGCTCCATCCTTCAAAGCATTGTGCCCCATTACGATAACCGCATCGCCCTTCTCTATTCCCGATGTCGCCTGTACATACCCCACATTGGAATAACCCTCCTGAAGAAGCTGCTTCCTCGCCTTGCCGGCCTTAACCGTGTAAATGTACTTCAGGTCCCCCTCGTGAACGATCGCGGCCTTCGGCACCAGTGCCGTGTTATTTCTAGTATCGACGATTATGCGAACATTGACGAACATTCCGGAATATATAGGCATCCCGTTTCCTTTGGCTACCGCTACCTTGACTTTGAAGGTTCCGCTCTCGGGATCGACAATAGGACTGACCAGCTTCACATAGGCGCCGTATCTAGCTCCTTCTATCAAATCCGAATCGATAATCGCAGATAGTCCCTTCTCGATTCTCAGCAAATGCTGTCCGGGAATATGCACATTCGCAAATAATTCACTGAGATTCATCACAGCGAACAGCTGACGATTCGCAGAAACACGGCTACCGAGCTGCGCGATACGCTCCGTCACGACTCCATCGACAGTCGATCGAATGATCGTATTTTCTAGTTGAATACGAGAGCGTTCATAGCGAAGACGCGTCTGTTCCAAACCAAACTTCGCGGTATCGTATTCCTGTTGGTTAATCAATTTGCGATCATACAAGTCGATCCTACGCTGAAAATTCACCTTCTCGTGCTCGTAACGAGCCTTCGTTTCATCCAAGTCCACTTGCTGAACGTCGTTCTCCAGACGAGCCAGTACTTGGCCAGTAATTACTCGATCGCCTTCTTCGACAAGCACCTCAAGTATAACGCCCGTTGATTCGGAAAAAATCTCGACCGAACTTTCCGTCTCCAACACAGAGTCGAAAACCAACGATGACGTTATCTCGCCCTCCTCGACAATTGCAACTTTGACAGGAACCGCCGGCCTTGATCGCTGAACACGCTCGACTCTTTCGTTTTTGCTTAACTTCTCACCCTTGGATTGGCCAAGCCCTTCCTTCTCAGAGCTTGAGGCTTTGCCTTCTTTCCCTGGTTTAGATTTAGGCAGATTGTCACCCATTTTCGAACAGCTAGCGATTGCTAGGCTTGCGAAAAGTACGACCCCTATGCGCGTCCACGTTTTCATTTTAAAATTAGAATAATCCAATTCTCTCGTCCTAGCTAGCGTTATTAAGAAAAACGCCGGTCAAACCTCTCCAGGATCGGCCGTTCAGATTCCTTAATAATTAGATTCCAACTATTTCAAGAGCTCTAAAACCAAGAGAACGTACCCTTTCTCAAAGCTCCGCTCGAACTGAATGAAATTACTTTGTAATCCTCAGTTCTGGACACCGCTCATTCGTAAAAATCCAGGAGAGCGAAAATCATCAATCTAATGCGCCTCCACAACTGGATCCCGCTCCAGCTGTACATCCAAAGCAGTGATCTCCCGTTGCGATCGGCTCGCGCTCCAAAACTTCGGGATCCAACTCCCACAACAAACGATTTTGTCCTCCTCCGAGAGGCATTCCAAGCATCTGGTTGAAGTCGCAGTCGAACACTCGCCCCTCCCAGTCTACGCTAATCGTGTCACGGCACATTAATCCATCAATCGATGCCGGATTGAAATTGTCGACGAGCAACTGACGGTACATCTCATTCTGCCCTTCACGTCTCAATTGAGCAAGAAACCGAGCAATCGGCATATTCGTAATAGTGAACAGGCTATTGAACTCGATTCCGAATTCCGCACGAAGAGCCGTCTTATAGTCCTTTTCCAACTCCCCTTGATCAGGCGGCAGAACAGCCCCGATCGGATTATAAACGAGATTTAAAGCCAATTCCGAACGCGTCCCGTATCCTAAAGCGTTCAGTCTTTTCAACGCCTCGATTGAGGCGTCAAAGACACCCTCTCCTCGCTGAAGGTTCACGTTTTTTGGCTGATAGCACGGCATCGAAGCCACGACCTGAATCCGATGAAAAGCCAGAAATTCCGCCATCTCCTCATATCCAGGCTCTAGCAAGATCGTCAGATTGCATCGATCGATAATCGTAGCATCCGGCCGAATCGCTCGAACTCTTACGATAAATTCCCGAAAGTCCGGATTCATTTCAGGAGCGCCGCCCGTAAGGTCGACTGTCTCGATCGAAGGCGAGCGAGCAATCCAATCGATCACTCGATCGAACGTCGCCGGATCCATGATCTCCTTCCTTCCAGGCCCAGCATTTACGTGACAATGCACGCAAGCCAGGTTGCACAGCTTGCCCAGATTAATTTGCAAAATGCTCGGCGATTTTCGAGCCAAGCAAAGCCCTTGCTTGCTCAGATGTTCTTCAAAGGCAAATTTCCGATCGGCAAGCAGCATACAACTCGTCCTCTAGCAGCACGAATCGCCCGAGCAGCAATCGCTCGAATTCGCAGGCACTGCTTGATACTCAATTTGCTTCGAGTCCGATCCACTAAGTCCGAGAAACGCAAAACTGCCGCTATACGGGCTCGCTTTAAGTCTTTCAAAAGCCGCTTCGCCAATCGGTTGCCTCTGGCCGCGCTCCCAAATTTGTCCGTCCTCATCCTGGATTGCCTTAAAAGGACCCTGGTAAATCGCTTCGTAAATCGCTTCTTCCGATTCAATCGAAATTCCCTTAAAAGCCTCGATCGTTACGGAGCGAAAAACAACGCCGTCGATCACGCGCCAAGGCTCCACATCGAATTTGCGAAATCGAATCCCGTAAAAACCAGCATTTTCGAAGGCTTCGATAAAATCGTTTTCCGTCATCGCTCCCGACAGACAACCGCTCCAAAGCTCGGCATCCTGCATCATCTTCTCAGTCACAGGCTGATCCGAAACGATATCGGAAATAACCGCTCGCCCGCCAACTTTCAGCACACGAAATAACTCCGAAAACATCAGGCGCTTCTTATCCGCATCGACCAAATTGAGAACGCAATTCGACACGATCGCATCAATACTATCGTCTTCGATCATCGGCTGCTCCGAACGCAACCGCTCTACCCGCTCTTCTAATTCCAAAAACCCATTCGCGTCTCCAATCGGCTTTTCGCTGAGCGATTGTTCGAGATCGTCCAAGTCCAACTTCAAATCCTGAATACGCCCTTTCCGAAACGATACATTTGCATAGCCAATATTCTCAGCTACTTCCGGTGCCGCCCGACGAGCGACTTCCAACATGTCGTCCGTCATATCAATTCCGATTACTCGACCTTCAGCTCCCACGACTTGCGAAGCGATAAAGCAAATTTTTCCAGTACCAGAGCCAAGGTCCAGCACTGTTTCGCCCGGATTCAGATAGCGACTGGGATCGCCGCATCCGTAATCCCGTTCGATAACTTCGCTAGGAATAGCCTTCAAGTATTGCGGGTCGTAATCAACGGGGCAACACAAGGCCTGTTCTCTCGACTGGGCTGCCTTCGCATAACGATCGCGCACAGCGCCTTCTTGGGATGATTCGATTATTTCACTCATAAAAACCAGGACAAGCTAATGGGAAAGAAACGAGCTGCGAATCAACTCGATTTCAATATTTAGCAATAAAGACAAAAAAGGCTCTGGAAGAATAACTGCGAGCTATCCCATCAATCCAAAGCCTAGTCTAACGGAACATTCGCGCCGCAAAATTCTAAAAACCTAACGGCCTTTCTTCGCGATATAAAAAACTACTCCGCCAATCATAAACAACGGCAAAAATGACAACAAAGCCGTGGTCGCGTAATAAGCGTAGCGAGTTTCCTCATCCGCAACCGAGCAAGCCGAGCACGCTTGGCCCGCTTGAATCGCGAGCGATGCTATTCCCAAAGTCAAAGTGGCTCTTATCGTTTTCATTCCCATCTGTCTTAGCTTAGATATACCAGAACGTACAAAATCGGCCAAATACCGACTACGAAATACCAGAAGAACAAAACACCCTGAAACGAAGACTGCCTCAAGATGCCCGCGCGCAACTTTACATAAAGTCGCCAAATCCCAATCAAGGCTCCAATCGCGTGAATCCCATGCGTTCCGACTATCAGATAGAAAAACGCGCCGTATTGGCTTGATGTCATCGTCAACCCAAAGCCAACCAATCGCACCCACTCGAAGCCTTGCACTGCCACGAAAACAACTCCCAGCAATAAACAAAAACGTACCAGCTGAACGGTGCCTTCGCTATTACCTTCTTTTACAAAAGAACGATATCCACGAAAGAGGAGATATCCACTCGCAAACAATATCAACGAGTTCACCGCTGATGCCTCAATAGGTAAACGCGGTTGCCCCGTCGGAGGCCAAGCCTCTGGACCGGCTTTGATAATCAAATACGCGCTTATCAGCGCCGCAAAGAACATCAATTCCGTCACGATAAAAACCAATATCCCCAAGGCGCTACTACTCAGTGCCGGAGATCGATCCGAATCAATCGGTTCTGCAAAACTCGGATCTATGGTTTTCATTAATTCAATTCAATTACTGACAAACAGCCGGCAAACGAAACTTAGTGAGCTTCGTGAGAATCCTTGTCCTCTTCTTTATTATGATCATCGCCATCATGATCGCCTTCATCGTGGTGATCTTCTCCATCGTGATCGCCGTCTGAATGGCCATCGCCATGATCATCGTGTCCACCATGGCTACGAGACTGAGCTTCTTCTTTAGCCGCTTCTTCCGAATATGACTTCACCCAGTTATGTCCATTTGAGAACATTGCATCGGTCGCAGTGCCGAAAAAGAACACTAACAACAATGATAGACACGCCAACAGTATATATGGCGCGTAAATCTTCTCGACTTTCAAATGCATGAAATATGCGCAAACGAGATAGGCTTTCCAAATCGCGATTCCGAATGCGGTACTCAGGACGAGGACCGTACGAGACAAGCCTTCCAATCCAAGCTTCTCCGCAATCTCCGGACCCGCCACGCTCACAACGAAAAGCGCGAGTAGAATAAAATAGATCTTTAAGTAACTGGGATGTTTATGTCCTGCCATTTTCTATATCTCCAATTAATACTAATTATTTAGCGATGTACATCAACGGAAAGAGGAAAATCCAGATGATATCGACGAAATGCCAATACAAACCGATGTTCTCAACACGATGCCAATTGCGGCCATGCTTGATATCGTTTTCAGCGATGATCCCCATGATCACCATTCCGCAAACAACGTGAAAACCGTGCAGTCCTGTAGCTACGTAATAAAAACTCCAGAAGTTGCTCGTGAAGAGCGTGAAGCCGTGCTGGATCTCGGTCGTGTATTCGTAGGTTTTGAAACCCATGAAAAAGCCGCCGAGCATAATCGTCAGCCAAATCCACATACGCGTTTTCTTCGCATCGCGCTTCTCGGAAGCAGCATGAGCGAATACAACGAAGAGACTGGAAGTCAAAAGCCAGAAGGTATTGCAGGCGCCAATGAAGGTGTTCGTATTCGCCGCCTCGACCGACCATGACGGTCCGTGATTGAAACGGTTCAACAAATACGAGCCGATCAAACCGCCGAAGATCAGAATTTCCGAACCAATTACCCACCAAACCGCTAAACGGCCTGTTGGGATTCCGGTGCGACTACGACTGGTCGCTATAATTTGGTGAGCCATAATTAAATTCGTTAATGTTTAGCTGTCTGACGGTTTCTCGTTTTGCGGCCAGTAGTCTTCTTCGCGACCTTCAACCGAATACTCATAAGGCCCGCGATAGACTTCCGGCATTACCGGGCCGAAGTTGCCATGCGGCGCAGGCGACGTAGCGACCCATTCAAGTGTATTCGCTTTCCAAGGGTTGTTCCCAGCCTTCTCCCCGCGCTTGAGGCTAACGAAGAAATTCACGATGAAGATGACTTGGAACGCCAGCATTACGATCAAAGACAGGGTAGCGAAAACGCGCATGTCTTGCATGTCCGCTCCGGCGAGATCGGGATAGTGCTGGAAGTTGTAAATACGGCGATGTTGTCCGCCTGCTCCAAGGATAAACAAAGGAATGAAAATTCCATTAAACGATACAGTTGTACCCCAGAAGTGAATTTTGCCCCACGTTTCGTTCATCTTGCGACCGAACATCTTCGGATACCAATAGTAGACCGCTGCGAAGGTCGCTATAATCGCGATGGGAACGAAGGTATAATGGAAGTGAGCCAACACGAAATAGGTATCATGCAAATAGACATCTACACCACTCGAACCGAGCCATATACCGGTCACACCACCGAGAAGAAACTCTCCTGTGAACGCCAAAGCGAAGAGCATAGCCGTCGTGAAACGGATAGACCCTCCATAAAGCGTAGCGATGTAAGCGAACAATACAATCGCCACCGGTATAGAGATCAACAGTGTAGTGGTCGTAAACAGGTAGGCCGCTCTCGGATCAACCCCGGAAATGAACTGATGGTGAGCCCAAACGAAGAAACTCAAAATACCCAAGCCGATAGTACTGTAGAGAATCAGCTTGTAGGCGAAGAGCTTCTTGCGAGCAAACGTACAGGTTATCTCGCCAACGATACCCATAGCAGGAAGCAGTACCACGTAGACTTCCGGGTGACCGAAGAACCAGAACAAATGCTGCCACAAGACCGGATCACCCCCCGCTGCGCCATCGAAAAAGCCTGTCCCAAGGGTTTGATCGAATAACAACATCACTGCGCCTGCAATCAAAGGACCTACTGAACACATGAAGAGGATACTCGCGATGACGATCATCCAAACGATAATTGGAATGTCATACATTCTCATGCCCTTCGCGCGGGCATTCATAACCGTCGTGATGAAATTGATCCCGCCAAGAAGGAAAGCGACAATTTCAAGCGTCACAGCGATCAGCCACAATGGCGCCCCAAACGGAGTCGCATTGTATTGAGCTTTTGCTGATAGAGGTGGATACGCTGTCCATGCCCCACCAAATCCGCCGCCAGGGACGAAAAAGGAAATGATGAGGACAATAGCGCTGATCAAAAAGATCTGGTAGGAAAGTCGATTGACTCTCGGAAACACCATATCGTCGCAACCAATCATCAGCGGAATCAGGAAGTTCCCCATCGCCGCGATAAGAACCGGCATCGCTACCCAGAAAATCATGATCGTGCCATGATTGGTAACCAAAGAGTTGTAAGCCGCTGGCGAAAGCGTACCCCAGAACGGAATAGACGCGCCAGGAAAGGCTAACTGCATCCGAAAAACATAAGCGAAGAAACCGCCTATTAAAGCCATAGCCATGCCCGTGAACATGTACTGCATGGCGATCATCTTATGATCGGTGGAGAAG
>Ga0302122_10002115_pt1 | contig 12550 bp, 9 predicted proteins | sample CB21_SCM_MG_FD_203115 | JGI IMG/M metagenome (GOLD analysis project Ga0302122, IMG submission 203115) | Marine microbial communities from Western Arctic Ocean, Canada - CB21_SCM | ecosystem: Environmental > Aquatic > Marine > Oceanic | place: Canada: Western Arctic Ocean | collected 2017-09-28
CGACTTAACTCAATTAGGAAGCAGTAGTTAGACAATGGTCTAGAGTGTCTTTAAGTTCGGCCGGTTTAAGTCAAAATGGTCCTGTGGCATCCACATAAATTTTAATTCCATGCTGTAAAGCTACCGCGTTATCGTCAATGAATTGCTATAGGAAAAAAAATATTCGCCATTTGTACCACTGAGTTCAATATTAGGTGCCAGGTCAACGCTTTTAAGAACTAATAAATTGAACGATTTCTACCTTGTTTTACCTGTCCTTATTTCATTATAGGCGAGCATTATAGTTTTAAATGTGTAGCTTTCTTTCATTTGTTATTTCACTTCCTGTAAATTGGTTCCAGAAGTCTCGGTAAGCATCATAATACAGATCAGAGAGGCTGTTGACGCAAATGCCATATAGACAGATACCCAAACTATTGAATACTGGGTCCATAGAATGGTTGCTATGGTGGGTGCGAAAGCACCGCCAACAATTGCTCCTAGTTGGTAGCCAAGCGAAGCGCCTGAATAACGTACTTCAGTGCTGAAGAGCTCAGTATAGAGGGCCGCTTGAGGGCCGTACATCATTCCAAGAGACATCAATCCGCCGGTGACACCAAGCACTATCAACCAAAAACTCGCTGTATCGATAAGCGGGAACAGTGCAAATGCCCACAAACCGCTTAAGATGGCGCCAGCCATAAAAATACCTTTGCGGCCATTTCTATCTGAATAAGAAGCTGCCATAAATTGGGTTGGTATCTGAAGGGCAGACGCAATGAGAACAGCCAATAGCATCGTGTCTCTGCTAATCGCTGCACCATTTGGGTCGCTCCCGTAGGAGAGAATAAATGCTATCAATATATAGAAACACACCTGTATTGATAGAAATGCGCCGGCAGCCAGGCCAATTGTCTTTGGGTATCTTCTTAGTGCTTCCAGTACTGGAGAGCGCTCAGGAACTAAAGCGGCGTTAGTTGCCTCAGCATGTTTTTGATTCTTAGCGGCTTCAAGTTCTTTGAAAGCGTCTGTCTCTTCAAGGTGAAGTTGTATATACATGCTTATACCGATGAGCAGAACACTGGCGAGAAATGGTATGCGCCAGCCCCAGTTCATGAAGAATTCTTCGGAGACCGATGCGCTAATGGCGATGAACGCGAGGTTGGCCAATATTACGCCAAAAGGAGCCCCTGCTTGGGCATAGGCACCGTAGTAGCCTCGTTTATCTGCAGGCGCGCTTTCCGTTACCAACAACATGGCTCCGCCCCATTGCCCCCCAATCGCTAAACCTTGAGTAAAACGCAATATGGTGAGCAGGATTGGAGCGGCAATTCCAATAGTGGCGTAGGTCGGTAACAAGCCAATCATGGTGGAAGCAATGCCCATAACCACCAGGGCTAGGACTAGTGTTCGTTTTCGGCCAATCCGGTCGCCGAAATGCCCGAAAAGGATGCCGCCTATTGGGCGCGCAATAAAGCCAAAAGCGAAGGTGCCGAAGGAAAGGATCAGCGCCATCGTTGGTGTGCTTTCAGGGAAGAACGCTGTTGGAAAAACTAAGGCAGCAGCCGAGCCATAGAGAAAGAAGTCGTACCATTCAATACTGGTTCCAGCCAAAGCAGCCATCGCTACCTTGCGCATATTGGATTGTTGATTGGCTTCGTCATTTTCCTGGTTAGGCGTGCTCTTATCAGCGCTTGATGTCATGTTCTCTCCAGCATGGGATTGTTATTATTCTTATGTGTTTGCTGCGTGCAAGTTTAATACGCGTAGTAATTGTTAAGCATAACAGGAAACTCTGCGAAACATAGCTCATGCCTCTAGTAAGAGAAGGAGGGGCGATGGGTGCTTTCCTCTTCCACTTGCTTACCGCCCCTGCTAGTCTTTGGCCTCATCGCAGTAATTGCCTCAGGAGAAAGACAGTGTTTTCGAAGGGACTAAAATCACCTAACTTAGCCGATTTTAAAATGATTAAAATAGGTTCTCTATTAATAGCTCTAACAGCTGCAGGAGCTGGTATGGCGCAACCTGCGCAACCCGAACTGCCTCGGCAAATGGCCTGGACGGCTTATAATTTGGGCTCTACGGGGTACAACCAGGCAGTCGCAATCGGCGCTATGTTACGTGATAAATACAACGTCACTCTGCGAGTCATCCCTGGGCAAAATGATGTGTCCCGATTATTGCCGCTCAAGACTGGTCGAGTTGATTTCACTGCCAATGGCGTGGCGACGTATTTTGCGCAGGAAGGCATGTTTCAGTTTGCCAATCCAGAATGGGGGCCGCAGCCGCTGCGCCTATTGATGACTTCCAATGGTCTGAGTAACCAGGGTGTGGCCGTTGCTGCGGATACTGGTGTGACAAGCTTTGCCGAACTACGAGGACGGCGAGTACCCTATGTAAGGGCAGCGCCTGCACTAAATGTATCGATGGAGGCTCATTTGGCCTGTGGCGGTTTGACTTGGGACGACGTAGTTCGCGTAGATTTTCCAGGTTATGACGCTAAATGGAATGGAGTGATTAATGGTGATGTCGATGTGGCGTTTGGTACTACGGTATCAGGCCCTCCTTTTCGCCTTGAAGCGTCGCCACGAGGTATCCTTTGGTTGCCTGCACCCCATGATGATGAAGGTTGCTGGGAGAGAATGTTAGCCATTGGACCTTATTTCACTAAACACAACGCCACTCGGGGCGCTGGTATTAATGATGAGAATATTCATGAAGCTGGGACTTACCCCTATCCGCTATTGACCACGCTTGAGACGCAAGACAGTGATTTTGTTTATTCTCTCACTCGAGCCATTAACGAAAACTATGATGATCACAAAGATGCTGATCCTGGTTCGATTGGGTGGGCTTTAGAGTCGCAAGTTTTTCAATGGGTTGTACCCTATCACGAGGGCGCCGTAAATTACTGGCGTGAAATAGGTGTTTGGACTGAAGAAACAGAGGATCACAATCAAGCACTAATTCAACGCCAGGGAGTGTTGGCCTCAGCTTGGACAGAGATGGTCGCTCGTGGTATTCGTGATAAGGATGAATTCGTCGCTGCCTGGCAATTGCTGCGGGCTGAACGTCTAGAGGAGGCCGGTTTCGATCCGGTCTGGCGCTAGTGGCATTAAATTCTGCTGCCCTACCGAAGCCGCTCCGTTGGATAACAGGCATCGCCGCCGTCGGCGCTGCTTTTCTGGCAATGGATTCCTTGCGACTGTTTTCGGAGAGCCCGCTCCTCGATTTTGTTATTACAGTTCAGAATCACTATTACTATGCGTTAATGGCATTGCTGTTACCTCTTTGCTTTCTTATTTATCCTTCATTTCGAAGTCCTAAATCATACTGGTTCGATGGCGTTCTAAGCCTCGCAGCATTTACAGCTTGCGTATTCTTTTTTGTTAATGCTGAAACCATGCTGGATTATGGTTGGGAATTTTTAGCTCCAAGTTATGCGGTATGGGTAAGCTATTTGTTATGGGCACTTATCATGGAAGCAGTTCGTCGCAGCGGCGGCTGGGTTTTATTCTTCCTGGTGTTGGTATTTTCACTTTACCCGATTATTGCTGACAAATTCCCTGGGCCTATTTCGGGTCTGTCTTCTACAGCGGCCGAGACCGCGTCTTATCATGTAATGAGCATCGAGAGCATCCTCGGTTTGCCTTTCCGTGCTTTTGCGCAGCTGGTAATCGGCTTTCTAATCTTTGGTATCGCGCTGCAACATACCGGCGGTGGTCGTTTTTTTATTAACCTTGCATTCGCCTTATTTGGCCACGTTCGTGGCGGCTCTGCCAAAGTGGCAATTGTTTCCAGCGGACTAATGGGCTCTATGAGCGGCAGCGTAATTACTAACGTTTTAACCACGGGTCAGATGACCATTCCAGCCATGCAAAAAAATGGTATGGAAAAAGAATACGCTGCCGGAGTTGAAGCCTGCGCCTCTACCGGAGGGGTATTGTTGCCGCCCATCATGGGTTCAACTGCATTCATAATGGCGACTTTTCTCAACGTTCCCTACACCACAGTAGCATTAGCTGCTGCTATACCTGCTTTCCTGTATTTTTTTGGATTATTTATTCAGGTCGATGCTTATGCTGCGCGCAAGGGATTGGTAGGTACTCCGCGAGACGAACTACCAAATTTGCGTGAAACCATGAAACAAGGCTGGTTTTACATTGCGGCATTTATGGTTTTAATTTTTCTACTAGTCTATTTACAGCGTGAAGCGGTAGCGCCATTTTATGCGACGGGCATGTTGCTGGTTTTGAATCAGATGTCTCCAAGCCATCGATGGAACATTAACGATGCGGGTTCGTTTCTTGTTGCGACTGGAAAATTGTTGATGGAACTACTGACGATCATGGCAGGTGTTGGTCTGATAGTGGGGGCTCTATCTGTATCTGGTCTATCGGGAACACTGGTGAACGATTTATTGTATCTTGCAGGCGATTCGACACTGCTTTTGCTACTGATGGGCGCATTTACCAGCTTCTTCCTTGGGATTGGCATGACGGTAACCGCGGCTTATGTCTTTTTGGCTATTGTATTGGCCCCTGCTTTGATTCAGGGGGGCTTGGACCCTATGAGTGTTCATCTATTTATTCTTTATTGGGGGATGCTCTCTTTTATCACCCCTCCAGTGGCGCTCGGTGCTTTTGCTGCCGCTAGCATTGCAGGCGCTTCGGCACTTTCTACGGGATTCAAGGCGATGCGGCTGGGTAGTGTTATCTATTTCATCCCATTCTTTTTTGTGTTGGAACCTGCGTTGATAATGTCAGGCAGTTGGTGGGAAACTCTCTTTGCAACTCTCAAAGTGGCAATAGGGGTGGTGCTGATCGCTGGCACTCTACAGAGCTACCTAATTGGAGTCGGCTTCTTAGATCGAGCTGGTCCTGCCGGCATGATCGGTCGCATCATGGTTATAATCGGTGGTGGATTAATAGCGCTACCAACCACAGAAGTTATTGGTATTAATGTGGGAGATATGACGCTTCTTGTAAGCGGAGGCATACTGACAGTCGCTGGAATCTTGTTAAGTCGAAGACAAGAAATTAAAACCGAATCAGTAGGTGCGTAGCACTTAGTTGTGAGAGCTGACTTTAATTCATACTAGCTTGTTCGCGCACCCATAATGCTGCTTCAGAGTGAGTTCCAAACCATACATCGTCTTTGGTTTTTATATGATCAATGAGCCCCTTAAGGGCAATGATTCGCGAGCGATGTCCAATAATGTGGGGATGCATTGTCAACAAGAACATCGTGCCTTCTTTCCATGCCATATCGAATTCATCTATCCACACTTGCATCACATCTCTTGGATTCATGTATCTGGATCCCAATGGATTGAAAAGCGGGGCGTCATCTAAAATCCACTCTACTGGTAATTCCACTATTCCCGTGGGCTCACCATCTTGCAGTAACTCATAAGGTCGGTCGTCATGCATTAATGAACTTTCATAAATAAATCCTAACTCTCTAACAATCTCCAGAGTATTCGGGCTATGGTTCCAGGATGGTGCGCGATAGCCGGTGGGCCTCTCTCCGGTAATTTGTTCGATAGTTTCTACTGCTTGGCGTAGCAAGCGCGCTTCGGTGGGTCCGTCTAAGGCGGTGTTCATTTCGTGAATCCAACCATGCACTCCAATTTCATGTTGCCCGGAAGTTTTTACAAGGGTCGCTTGTTCGGGAGCAAGTTTCAAACTCCAGGCTGGGAAAAAGAAAGTAGCTGGTATATTTTCCTCATCCATTAAATTCACGACCCGTGGTAAGGCAACTCGTGCGCCGTATTGACCTTGAGATAAAGGGCCTATATTGATTTCTCCTGTTCTTAACCCTTGCACCGTTTCATTATCAACGTCATAGGAAAGCAGTACTGCAACTCGAGCACCACCAGGCCAGGATTCTGGAGTCAAATCTCTACCCGCTCTAACCTGATTTACTTGCTCAAACACATACTCGTCAGGCCAATTCCAGGGCTCGGTTGGGTCAACTGTTTGGGCATAAGCGAGGCCTGCTGGGTTAAAGCATAAAAGCACAATGAAGCAACAGGCAAACGCTGCGACAGCGAATATGTTGGAAGAAAGTCGAGAAGAAATCATTTGCTGTACCTTTTATATATAGAATTTCATTTTCCACAGTTTATGTTTTGCGCAGGGCTGTTTATTGCCAATTTGGTACTAATATAATAGTGTTGAATTTCGTCAACCACCCTTAGCTTGATATTACACCCAATCTAGTTATCAATACTAAAACAGACTTCCCTAGTGATGAACTTTCTACAGTCAAAAAAAGTTAAGCAAAGTTCTGTCTTCTCGGTTCGAAATTGTATCGCGCTTCTATTTTTTACAACCTTGCTCTGTTTCAAGGTATTCGCTCAAGAGTCGCAACAGTTTATAGTGCCGAAAACAGAGTATGGTTACTCTGACCTTCAAGGCTTATGGACAGATAAAACTCGAACACCTTTTGAGCGCCCGCTTAATCTAGGTCTGCAGCAGGTATACAGTGAAGAGGATATTGCCGAACTTGAGCAACGGGCGATATCAACCTCCAATGGGTTGCAGCAACCGCTGGATCCAAATAGAGAAGCTCCGCCGCTGGGTGCAGTAATTACCAATCAGCCAGATGCAAATTTCAATGGTTTTCCTATGACCTATGTGGCGGTGAAAGACGAATATCGAACCTCTATAATTGTTGATCCCAAAAATGGCCGGCTACCCTTCAAGAGCGATCCGCCGATGGACATCTTCGCCAAGCGAGCAGTGGCAGGCAAGGGAGTATTTGATGGTCCAGAGAACAGGCCCTCGAACGAGCGATGTCTCGGTGTTCCTGGTCAGTTACCAATAATTGTTCCGCTTCCTATTGATGGCCCGTGGCGCAACATCCAGATCGTGCAGAACAAAGACTATGTTCTCATTTTTGGCGAGTACCATATGACTGCGCGTATCATTAGACTAAACAGCACCCATCAGGATCCAGGGTTTGCTAAATATTACGGCGACTCCATCGGCCGCTGGGAAGATGATACTTTGGTTATTAAGACGAAGTCGTTTAAACCTGACCAATCTGACAGACGTCTGCCATCAAGCGGGGTATTGGAGATTGTGGAGAGAATGACACCAGTATCTAATTCGGAGATTTTCTACCAGTACAAAATTACCGATACTGAAATTTATACTCAAACCATAACCGCCGAAATGACGCTTTCTCGAATGCCTGCCAATGACAAGCTATATGAGTCTGCCTGCCACGAAGGCAACTATTCCCTACCAAGTATCTTAGCCGGCGCTAGACGTCAGGAAGCAGACTCTCGATAGCTAAAATAGTGAAGAGCTAAGCCACAGCTTTGCGCGTGGCGAGAGACGCTTCATCAGTCTCGTTTTTCAATAATGCTTCCAACGATATTCCTTCTTTTGCAAGGACCTTCTGCCTAAAATGATAATAAACTGCACCCAAAAACAACAAGAAAAAATACCCCATAGCGGGAGCCGTATTATTGCGGACTGCAATAAAGATAAACAAAAAACCAATTATGATATTGGCCACAGCGGTGATCCATAACCACGACTTACTTAGTTTGAACTGCGCATTGTTATAGTGATCCGGCAACATTTTTGGCAAACGTACTAGTGCAATCCCCCAGATAATTCCGTAGAGCATCCAACCTATAACTGACACGGAAGCGTATTGTGCGATATTCCCTTGCAGGCCTATTCCAACCAGAATAATTACTCCAACTAATATGATGGTGGTGTCAGGCTCTCCTGTATGACGACTCACACGATTAAATATTTGTGGATAGATTCTGTTTCTTGCTACAGCAAAAAATGAGCGGGAAGCAGTAATAATAACCATATTGATAGATGTGCCAGCGGCAAGAAGGGCGGCAACTGTAATTGCTGTGGAGTACCAATCGGGCAAAAAAGTCGCTGCAGCTGCGCTTAATGGCGCAACGATCGTACCGAGCTCTTGCCAATGAATTAAACCTGGCACCACGAATGTTACTGATGTGTATATGAAGGCCACAATCAGAAAAGTGTAAAGAGTTATTAAGGGAACATTTTTAGCTGGATTCTTAATTTCTTCAGTAATCGAAAGTAACATTGTGAAGCCAGTGTAGGAGTAATAGGCAGGCACTGCAGCAGCAAGCACAGCACCCCAACCAAGTGGTGCGATTGGTGTTAATAGTTCACCATCAATATAGAACAAGCCACCGATAGCAAGAATTAATAAAGCGCTGACAAATAACGACACCATTACCATCTGTATTTTCACGCTCGAGCGGATACCGAGTAGGTTGATAATCATGATGCTGACTACAATAAGACAGGCAAGTGTTACCCGGTTTACATTTGGTGCGAAAAAGGAAAAGTAGTCGGCAAAACCGTAGGCGAGAATAGGGCCGCCAACCAACGCACCTAACATTGCTGCCCAAACTTTGAGAAAACCGAGCATAGGGTGCAATACGGTGCTGGTAAAAACATAATCTGCTGCGCTGACTGGCAGAATGCTGCCCACCTGAGCTGCAACAAGTGTGTTAAAAAATGCCGGAATGATGGCGATAAGATAGGCGATAAATATGGCGGGTCCGGCAATGCCAGCTAAGGTGCCAGGTAAGATAAATATTGAGGCGCCAACTACGTTTCCTACCATCAGGAAAACTGCACCAGCCAACCCTACTTTGCGCTCTAAGCGGACACTAGTCATCGCTGCGCGAGTATCCCTGCTTTGAGTACCTGACAGAACTTATCGATGTGTGCTTGTGTGGTTGGTGTGGAAAGGCAGCCAGCCATGTTTCCACCTAACCAAATACCGTTGCCAATAAGATAGCGTCGCAGTTTATCCATGTAGAGACTTTCCTCTTCACCAATAACGATATCGGCAAAGTGGCGCATGGGTCGGTCATGGAATCGTACAGCGAACAATGACCCCTTCCCTGTTACCTGCGCGGCAATATCAAGTTCGGTAATAATTTCTGTAACTTGCTGTCTTAATTGATTTCCGGCGGCGTTAAGTTGGGCGAATTTATCTTTGTCCATTGCTTGCAAGGCTGTCTTGCCTGCAGTCATGGTGATGGGGTTTGCATTAAAAGTGCCGCCATGGGGGAGTCGCGGAGGTTGTCCATCCTGTGGTTCAAACACCGACATGATGTCCTTTCTGCCAGCTACCGCGCCTACTGGGAAGCCACCTCCAATAATTTTACCAATGCTAGTGATGTCAGGGTTGATGCCAAACATGCCTTGGCCACCGGAATACCCAAGGCGAAAACTAATAACTTCATCGAAGGCGAGAAGGATTCCATGTTGACGCGAGAGTCGAACTAGCGCTTTTAGATAGTCCTCAGATGGAGAAAGCATGCTTAAGGTCTGGGGCATCAGATCGATCATGATGCAGGCTAAGCTTTCGCTGTGCAGATTGATTAGTGATTCAGTTGCCTCGATTTCATTAAAAGGCAAGGCGACCACTTCGTTTAAAACCGAGTCGGGTGTGCCGTAGCTGTAAGCCGTAGATATGGGCGCGCTTCCGTTCCGATCACCAGGCTTGTTTCTCAGGCTTACTTCCGCAAAATCATAGGAGCCGTGATAAAGCCCTTCTATTTTTGCAATCTTCGGGCGCCCGGTAAACGCACGTGCTGCCTTCAACATATTCATCACCGCTTCCGAGCCTGAGTTACAAAACCGAACCTGTTCGAAAGATTCCACTCTGTTGCAAAGCAGCTCTGCTAGTTCAATTTCCACCTCGGTGGTGAACGAGCAGGCCGTAGCTTTCACTATTTGTGCCTCAACCGCTTTCCTCACCGGCTCGAAGCAATGCCCATGTAACAAGGAGGTGTAGTTATTATTGAAATCAATAAAGCGATTACCATCGACATCGGTAACGTCTGCGCCAGATGCTTCTTCGATATAAATTGGGTAGGGCTTTAGGGCAATGGTGGTTCGGCTATTGCCGTCGGGAAGCACGTCCTGTGCGCGCCGATAGAGTGCTGCCGATTTCGAATCAGGGTTTGGATATTCCATTGTCGGCACCATTTTTTTTAAGAATCGCAAGTATCACCCTTATAAATGAATTATTAAAGATTTTAGAAACTGGAAACAGAAAATAAATACGGATCGGTATTAAGGAATACTAAATAGGTGCTTCTTTTGTAATGTTAAGTTTTAGCGAAAGCTCATCTTTCCGGGGCAATAGTATTCGGGGTGGGTAAGCTTGCAGCTAAAGCTTCTCAAGCATTGATATCAACTCTTCTATCGTAGCCGGCAGTCTTGGCTCAAGCAATTGCGCTCTGACTGTATTATAGCGTTTTTGAATATTCGTCAGCGTGTTTGAGTTACGTAGTTCGCGATATGACTCAATGTAAATTCTAATTTCAGCAGAGAAATTGACGCGACGTACTACGTTAGTTTGCTGTCTTGCTCCAAGAGCTGTTCGTATCGCAATTATGACTGCATCCTGGAATGAAGAGTCTTGTTTAAGGTCTTCAATTAGGCTTGATTGCGCATAGCAGGGATTTAGCACCATGAGCATAAACAGTGAGCAGAGAAATATTTTTGCTTGCGCTCTAAGCATGGCTAAAGACTACTCTGAACCTGCGCGGTACTCTACCCAAGAATAGCTGGAGATAAAGTAGTCGTCCGAAATTGTAAAAATTACTCCAACCACAATACTGACGCTGACCTGAAGTATCCGCTAGACTAGGAGCGATTAGCATTAACCCTTTTTTCAACCCGGCTTTGTCATGATTATGCGTAATTTACTATTAATCTCTTTGTTACTGCATCTTTCCCAAGTTGGGTTGGCAGCTGAAGGCTACAGTGTACTCCGCTCAGAATGGGGCTTGCCGGACATACAAGGAGTTTGGAATTTTTCATCAAATGTGCCTATGCAGCGCCCTAAAGAATATGGGGAGCGGCAATTTCTTACCGAAGCGGAAATGGCTGCAAGTCGTATTCGGCATTTCGAGTTAGGGGCAAGCGCTGGTGTGGTGCCACCGGGGACTGGGATCGAGGCTTATTACAATGATATTCGGGTAGAGAATATTGGAATCGACGGCAGAGAGCGTACATCACACATAGTTTACCCTCTGGATGGTCAAATCCCCGCACGCATTGCAGGAATTGAAAATAAATTTGGTGGAGTAGTAGAGGCCTCCGGTGAGCGTCCGGTTCGCTTTGTCGTGGGAGGCATCGGAAGAGCGGGGCCCGAGGATCGTGGTTTGTCTGAGAGATGCATTATTGGCTTTAATTCCGGGCCACCATTTACACCAAGCTTGTATAACAATCATGTACAGATTATTCAAAATAGTGACCATGTAGTAATCATGACAGAAATGATTCACGACGCTCGCATAGTTAAAATTGGTGATCATAAAGACTTAGATGAACGATTGATTTCTTGGTCCGGTAACTCAATCGGCCATTGGGATGGGGATATACTTGTTGTAGTAACGAAAAATTTCAATGGTCTAACTCAAAGTTTTGATGGTTTCGGCACTTCGAAAAACAAAGTGCTAACTGAACGATTTTCTCGTGTCGGCGAGTCAACCCTCAACTATGAATTCACAATTGAAGACCCTTCGACCTTTACTGATAAATTTACTGCCGTAGTACCGATGACAAATGTAGCAGCTCAACTTTATGAATATGCGTGCCATGAAGGAAACTATGGTATGGCAAATATGCTTCGCTCAGCTCGCAGGCGAGAAGCTAATGCAGTGTCGGATCGAGTGGCTGATATTTTTAGGCGGCAATAGGCTGGAGGTTAAGTTAGGGTAGTCGACAAACCTAACACTTGATCAGCTTTTTGATTTACAACTATTTTAGGGTGAAAGATGTTAACTGTTTCGGAAACTAACTTGTCTTCAACTGAAAATATAGAGAGGTTTTATTCTCCCTGGCGTAAAGAAATGCGTAAAGTATTTGAACGGTTTGGCTGGTTTGCCGTGCTCCTATTAATTTTTGTCGGTATGAGCTCTTTGTTTGGCCGAGTTGGTTTTATGATTAATGCTTTCTCTCAAGAATTTTCTGATCTGGAAGCTGTCTTTAATGCGTTCGATATCCGTTATTTTCAGCATTTCATCACGGTGTGGAGTCACCTGATTTTGGGTTTCGTTGTTTTAGTCTGCGCTCCGTTTCAGTTTATCCCAGTGGTTCGCAAGCGTTGGGTTAGTTTTCATCGGTGGAACGGTCGGGTCTGGTTAATTTGTGGAGCAATCACTGCATTTACAGGTGCTTTTATAGGAATCGTATGGCCCTTTACTGGGCATCAGGGGTTTGGGTTGGTCCAGACTGCTACTAACGCTTTTATAGGACCGTACACTTTGTTTTGTTTATACAAAGCTTACAGCAGTGCTCGGGCTCGGAACTTTGGTTCTCACCGCGAATTTATGATCCGCAGCTTTGCCTTGATGTTAGGTGTGGCTACCCAGCGAGTATTGACAATAATCATAATTCCATTAACTGGTCTAGGCTTTGAAAGTGTTTTCGCACCGGCGATGGTTTTGGGTATGGCTATTAATATCTTAGCAAGTGAACTGTGGATTCAACTAACAAGAACGCCGGGTAACGGTAATCGTCATTGGAGAGACCTT
>Ga0302122_10002123_pt1 | contig 12513 bp, 18 predicted proteins | sample CB21_SCM_MG_FD_203115 | JGI IMG/M metagenome (GOLD analysis project Ga0302122, IMG submission 203115) | Marine microbial communities from Western Arctic Ocean, Canada - CB21_SCM | ecosystem: Environmental > Aquatic > Marine > Oceanic | place: Canada: Western Arctic Ocean | collected 2017-09-28
CGAGCCACGCGAAATGACCGAAGAAGCGCGCGTCAGGCTGCGCGAGAAGTTTCTTGCGGCCGATGTCGGCATCACCGGCGCGAATATGCTGATCGCCGAAACCGGTTCCGTCGTGGTCGTTACCAACGAAGGCAACGGCGACCTGACCCAGACGCTGCCGCGAATCCATATCGTCATTGCAACCATCGACAAAGTGGTGCCGCGCATCGACGACGCCTTGTCGATCCTGCGCATCCTCGCCCGGTCCGCGACCGGGCAGGAAATCACCAGCTACACCACCTTCGCAACCGGCCCGCGGCGGACGGGCGATCCTGACGGGCCGGAGGAATTTCATCTGGTGCTGCTCGATAACGGGCGCACAAAACTCCTCGGCGGCGCATTTCGCGACGTTCTGCGCTGCATCCGCTGCGGTGCCTGTCAATCGGCGTGCCCGGTCTACGGCGCGGTCGGCGGCCATGCCTATGGCGGAGTTTACGGCGGGCCGATCGGCGCCGTGCTGACACCCGCCCTCGACGGGATCGAAAACGCATGGACCCTGCCCGAGGCATCGTCGTTCTGCGGCAGCTGCGAAGACGTCTGCCCAATGCGTATTCCCCTACCCGGCCTGATGCGGCGTTGGCGCGAAATCGCCCATGCCGGGAAACTGAACAAGGCGCGCGCCCGGCGCGGACTGGCGATATGGGCCTTTGCGGCGCGGCGGCCATGGCTGTACAGAACCGGCGCCCGGATCGCGATCCGCGTGCTGCATACACTGGCCCGTCGGCGCGGCCATATCCGGTCGATGCCACTGGCCGGCGGCTGGACCGCAGCACGGGACTTGCCGGCGCCGGAGGGCGGCCGTTTTATCGACCAATGGCACCGGAAGCACGGCGCATGACCGCGCGCGCAGAGATCCTCACGCGGGTACGCGCCGCCACCGGGCGGACAGAGACGTCCGGACCGCCACCGGCGCCGGAATACGCCAACACGGCAATTATCCCGGCCCGTGGCCGGGGAACGCAAGCCGAGCTGGTCGAAAGATTTATCGACATGGCAACCGAAGCTGCCGCCACGACCGAGCGCGTCGCAAATACCGGCGAAATCGGCAATGCAATTGCCCGCTGGCTGCAGACGGAAGGCCTCCCGGCCAGCCTCGTGCTCGCGCCCGATCCGGCGCTTGAATCGGGCGGCTGGGAAACCGCCGACGGTCTGACAATCCGGCGCGGTGCGGCGTGCGCCGGCGACGCCGTTTCTGTCACCCCGGTGATCGCCGGCATCGCTGAAACCGGGTCGATCATGGTCGCGTCGGGACCTGCTACTCCGTACACACTCAACTTCCTGCCCGACATCCATATCGCCATCGTGCCGGCGGGCCGTATCGTCGGCGCCTATGAAGACGCCTGGGCAATCGTTCGGCGGAACGATGAAATCGGCATGGCGCTGCCGCGAACGGTGACGCTGATCACCGGCCCGTCCCGGTCATCGGACATCGAACGCACCGTCACCATCGGGGTTCATGGCCCGTTGCGGCTGCATATCGTGCTGGTTGGATAGGCCGATGACAAAGCAACCCGACAAAAGAAAAGCCGGTGCCAGAAAAGCCGGTGGACGCGCCGCCGGGCGTCCGACCGCCGACGAGGAAGCCCTGTTCCGCGCCGCGATGGCGGACGCGAAACCGATCGAACGACGCTTTCCACAAGCGGAAAGGCCTGACCACCCGGTCCGTCTGGCCGAGACGCCGCCAGCAACCCCGCAGCGCGCTCCGATAAAAATAACGGCCCCTGTGGCCACCCCAAAACCGGCTCCGAAACTGGCCCCAAAACTGGCCCTGGAAGCCGGGAAACCGGCCGATCTCGACCGGCGCACGATGGACCGGTTGCGCAAGGGCCGTTTGCGCCCCGAGTCCCGCATCGATTTGCACGGCATGACCGCCGACCGGGCGCATGCCGCGCTAAACGGGTTTCTTGCCGATGCGCTAAGCACGGACAAACGCTGTGTGCTGGTGATCACCGGCAAGGGGTCGCTGAAGGAGGGCGGCGGGATTATCCGGCGCGAACTTCCTGCCTGGCTGAATGCCGCAGGCAACCGGTCCCGGATTTTGGGCTTTGCCGGCGCCCAGCCCGCAGACGGCGGCGGCGGGGCGTTTTACGTGCTGTTAAAACGGCGGCGTTAGGCGGCTGCCACGACCTACAAAATAAACTTTGACAGATCGGCGTCCTTGGCAAGGTCGGCGACATTGTCGCGGACATAGTTTTCATCGATCGAGACGGTTTCGCCGTTGCGATCCGACGCCGTGAACGAGATGTCTTCAAGCAGGCGCTCCATCACCGTCTGCAACCGCCGCGCACCGATATTTTCAACCGACCGGTTGACCTCGGCGGCAAGGTTGGCGAGCGCATCGATGGCGCCATCGGTGAATTCGAGCGTCAGTCCTTCCGTCCCCATCAGCGCAGTGTACTGACGGATCAGATTGGCCTCCGGCTCGACCAGAATACGGCGAAGATCTTCCTCGTTCAGCGCCTTTAGCTCGACCCGGATCGGCAGGCGGCCCTGTAATTCGGGGAGAAGATCCGACGGCTTCGACAGGTGAAACGCCCCCGAGGCAATAAAAAGCACGTGGTCGGTTTTGACCGTGCCGTGCTTGGTGGCGACCGTCGTGCCTTCGATCAACGGCAGCAGGTCGCGCTGCACGCCTTCACGGCTGACGTCGGCGCCCGCGCGGCCATCCGACCGCACGCAGATTTTGTCGATTTCGTCGAGAAAGACGATGCCGTTCTGTTCGACCGCGTCGATGGCGGTGCGGACCACCGCATCGTCATCGAGCAGCTTGTCACTTTCCTCTGCGATCAACACCTCATAGCTTTGCAGGACGGTGAGTTTTTTCGGTTTCGACTGGCCGCCAAACGCCTTGCCAAGCATGTCGTTCAGATTGATCATGCCCATCTGCGCGCCCGGCATGCCCGGAATTTCCAGGGACGGCATGCCGCCACCGGAGTCCTGAACCTCGATCTCGATTTCGCGGTCGTCGAGTTCGCCTTGGCGCAGCATAGTGCGGAACTTCTGGCGTGTGTCCGGGCTCGCGCCGTCCCCGACCAGCGCATCGAGAACGCGTTCCTCGGCGGCAATCTCGGCGCGGACGACGACTTCCTTGCGCAGATTTTCCCGGGTCATGTGAATGGCGATTTCCACCAGATCGCGAATGATCGATTCAACATCGCGCCCGACATAGCCGACCTCGGTGAACTTGGTCGCTTCCACTTTCATAAACGGCGCATCGGCAAGCCGTGCGAGACGGCGGGCGATTTCGGTCTTGCCGACACCGGTCGGCCCAATCATCAGGATATTTTTCGGCAGCACCTCTTCGCGCAGATCGTCGTCAAGCTGCTGGCGCCGCCAGCGGTTGCGCAGGGCGATCGCCACCGCGCGCTTGGCGTCGTTCTGTCCGATGATAAAACGGTCTAGTTCCGATACGATTTCGCGGGGTGAAAAACTGGTCACTGGTCAGAGACTTTCAACTACGACGTTTTCATTGGTGTAGATACAGATATCGGCGGCGATCTTCATTGCCCGGCGGGCAATTTCTTCCGCTTCAAGGCCATCCTGATCGAAAAGCCCGCGCGCCGCTGCAAGCGCAAAAGGCCCGCCGGAACCGATGCCGATGAGCCCGTCCTCGGGCTCGAGCACATCACCGGTGCCGGTGAGAACCAGCGACACATCGCGGTCGGCGACCGCCATCATCGCTTCAAGTCGGCGCAGATAACGGTCGGTCCGCCAGTCCTTGGCGAGTTCGACGCAGGCGCGGGTAAGCTGGCCCGGATGCTGTTCCAGTTTTGCTTCGAGCCGTTCGAACAGGGTAAAGGCGTCGGCTGTCGCGCCGGCGAACCCGCCGATGACACCGCCGTCGCCGAGCTGGCGCACCTTGCGGGCGTTCGACTTCATAACCGTGTTGCCAAATGTGACCTGGCCATCGCCCGCGACCACGACCTTGCCGTTCTTGCGAACCGAGAGAATGGTCGTACCGTGCCACGTCGGAATATTGTTGTCTGTCATAATTCTCCGAAAGGGCGTGGCGATCCACACCGGATGGAAAGAGAGTGTTCAGCGTCTAAGATGATGGTTCGGCGGATATCGTCAAGTCCAAGTTTTCGGCACGCCGCCGTTCCCCGGCACTTCCTAGCCTAATCAACCACGATTCTAAACCGGAAAGGCGAATCCGGCTTGCCGGCAATCAATTCGCTTTCACCGGTCATCAGCGGCGCCGTGCGGGGCCGGCCCTCCCCGCCGAGCGTCATGCCGTTCACCGTTGTTCCGTGATAGCTGCCGAAATCTCGGATAATCAGGGCTCCGTCTTCTTCCTCGATCGAAAAATGACGGCGCGACAGATTGAAAGGCCGCCTGTCCTCGAGAGCCAGATCGACATCGGTATAGGTATCCTTACCTTCCCCGCCCGCCCGACGCCCGATCCGGAACGGCAGGCGCAGTATCGCCACCTCGTCAATGCCCACGGCGGACCGCACCCGCTTGCCATCGGGAATAATCCAGATGTTGAAAGCCGCACCGTCAGCCCCGTCTTCAGGGACGTCTTTCGCCGCGTCTTCCACACTCGGCGCCGCGACATTGCCGACCAGATCGAAGACTGGCTCGAACAATGGCGCAATTAGTTGCGGCTGCAGGGTCAGAATGGCCAGAAATTCGTTGCGCCGGAGAAAATCGACCGAGACGTCGCCCACCGCCCGCGCGTCGCTGTCGCGGGCGTCTCCGGTCAGAAAACCGTCATCGCCGAAAAATCTCGCCCGGGGCCCGCATTTCGCCGCCGGGGAGGCGGGATCGGCCGTCGCGGGACAGGCGAATTTTTCCCGCCCTGATGCGGAACACGCCATCGGCGGGGTCGCCCGCTTTGAAAATTTACTCGTCGTTGGAAAACCGCCGTTCGGCCATATGCGCAAAGCCCTGCCACTTTTCACTATTAACACCCCGAAAAGGCGTTTCATCCGGGCGTCTTTAAGTTTTTACGGATATAAGGCGCTAGGATCAACATCCGCTGTACTGGCGCCAGTGGCGCGTTCCTGATAAAAGACGCGCGATTTCAGCGAATTGGCCACCGAATTGATTCAGGTTATCGGCGTCGCAGATTCAAGCCGCATCAATTCAAACATCGGGTAATCAGGAATGCGAGAAGCAAAAATTGCCAGAAAAACCAAGGAAACCGATATCGAGGTATCGGTGGACCTGGACGGCGCCGGCAAATACGACGTCGCGACCGGTATTGGATTTCTCGATCACATGATGGAACAGCTGTCGCGGCACAGCCTGATGGATTTGACGGTGCGGGCAAAAGGCGATTTGCACATCGATTTCCACCACACCACCGAAGACACCGGCATCGCCATCGGCGAGGCCGTGCACAAGGCGCTGGGCGACCGTCGCGGGATCGTACGCTTTGCCAGCGCCACCATCCCGATGGACGAAACGCTGAGCCGCGTGTCGATCGACGTGTCGGACCGCCCCTATCTGATCTGGAAGGTGAATTTTTCCAAACCCAAGCTGGGCGAAATGGACACCGAGCTGTTCAAGGAGTGGTTCCAGGCCTTCGCCCAGAACGCCCGCGTGACCCTGCACGTCGAAAACCTGTATGGTGAGAACAACCACCATATCGTCGAAAGCTGCTTCAAGGCGCTTGCCCGTGCATTGCGGGCCGCCACGGAAACTGACCCAAGAGCCGCCGATTCCGTGCCGTCGACCAAGGGCACCCTGGGCGGCTGAACGGACAGCGCGTCATGCAGGTATTCACCATCCATCAGCGCCCGAATGCGCTGACACCCGACCGGGAAGCCGTGGTGATCAAGGAAGGGTTCTGCTGGACCGCCTTTTTCTTCGGTCCGTTCTGGGCGCTGGCGCACCGAATGTGGTTTGTTTCTATCGGCATCTTCGCCCTTTTGATCCTTATGGTGATCGTTGAGACCGCTCTTCGCGTCGATCCGGCAACCTATAGCGTGATCACGCTCGGCGTCGCCGCGATCATCGGGTTCGGCGGTAACGACTGGCGGCGGGCGGCACTGGCGACACGCGGCTGGCAAATGCAGGGATTGTCCGCCGCCGCCGATCGCGACGCCGCATTGCGCCGGTTTTTCGACCTGCATCCGGAGGCCGCGGGCTTAACATCCCCGTCCCCGGGATTCTGACGGAAAGTTCGATGGAAACCGTTGTGATCGATTACGGATCGGGCAATCTCCGATCCGCGGCAAAGGCGTTGGAACGCGCGGCGCGCGAAACCGGCAAGGACACCGCCGTCACCGTCACCGGTGACGCCGCGGCGCTGGACCGCGCCGACAGGATCGTCCTCCCCGGGGTCGGCGCGTTCGGCGATTGCGCCGCCGGATTGCGCGGCTTGCCGGGCATGATAGATGCGCTCGAGCGCAATGTGCGGGATGGCGGGAAACCGTTTCTCGGCATTTGTGTCGGCATGCAGCTGATGGCTGGCCGCGGCATCGAACACGGAACGCATGACGGCCTCGGCTGGATCCCCGGCGAGGTCCGCCCGCTGAGCCCGTCGGATCCGGACTTGAAGATACCGCATATGGGCTGGAACGTGGTCGAGCCGTCGAAAGGCCGACATCACCCTATGCTGGCCGCATTCGGCGGCAACGGTGGGCTGGCCGCGTTCGGCGGCAACAGCGGCAGCCATGCTTATTTCGTGCATAGCTACGCCATCGTCTGCGAGACCGATGCCGACGTGCTGGCCACCGCCGATTACGGCGGCCGGTTTGCGGCGATCGTCGGGCGGGACAATATGATCGGAACGCAGTTTCATCCGGAAAAGAGTCAGGCGGCGGGGCTTCGCCTGCTCGGCGATTTTCTGGCGTGGGACGGAAAGGGTATCTGATGGTCAAGACCGACACCGCGGTTGAACCGCTCGAAGAAGTTTCCGACGAGGATCTCGAAGATCTCTGCGACGCGGCAGAATCGGCCATTCTCGACGGCGGCGGCTTCGGCTGGCTTCGGCCACCGCCGAGGGCCGTGCTCGGCCGCTATTTTCGCGGGGTCATACTGGTCCCGGAACGCCATCTTTTCGTCGGACGGATGGACGGCCGCATCGCCGCGGCGGCCCAGCTGCAGGAGCCGCCGCGCAATAACGAAGCGCAGTCCCATATCGCAACGCTGACCACATTATTCGTCGCGCCCTGGGCGCGGGGCCATGGCATATCGTTGCGCCTGGTCCAGGCGGTCGAAGACCGCGCACGGGCGCTCGGCTATCTCTGTCTCAACCTCGATTTGCGCGCAACCCAGCTTGCGGCGATCCATCAATACGAAGCCAATGGTTTCGAACGCTGGGGCACGAACCCGGCCTATGCGCTGGTCGACGGCGAGCTGGTGCCCGGGCATTTCTATTCCAAGCGATTACGCAAACTACAGAAGACGAAGAAAAAAAAGGGCGGGAAACCGCCGGCAAAATGAGTGGGCGACAATGATCCTGTTTCCGGCAATCGACCTGAAAGACGGCGCCTGCGTCAGGCTGGTCCGTGGCGACATGGACCAAGCGACCACGTTCAATGACGACCCGGCCGCCCAGGCGCGAGACTTCGCCGCCGCCGGGTTCGAATGGATTCACATCGTCGATCTGAACGGCGCTTTTGCCGGCCGCCCCGTGAACGGCGACGCGGTCAGCGCGATCGTCGGCGCGGTCGATCTCCCGGTACAGCTCGGCGGTGGCATCCGCGACATGGAAACCATCGGATACTGGCTGGGCGCCGGCGTGCACCGGGTGATCCTCGGCACCGCCGCGATAAAAAATCCCGATCTGGTGCGCGCGGCGTGCGACCGGTTTCCGGGACGCATCGTCGTCGGCATCGACGCCCGCGGCGGGCGCGTCGCCGTCGAAGGCTGGGCGGAAACATCCGACACCCGGGCGCTCGATCTCGCCATGCGGTTCGAGAACGACGGCGTCGCCGCCATCGTCTATACCGACATCGATCGCGACGGCGCGATGCAGGGCGTGAACGTCGACGCAACCGTCGATCTTGCCTTCGCGCTGACGACCCCGGTGATCGCTTCGGGTGGCGTGCGCGGCATCGCCGACCTGGTCGAGCTCAAGAGCATGGAACACGCTGGAATCGAAGGCGTGATTTCCGGCCGCGCGATCTATGACGGGCGGCTCGATCCGGCCGCGGCGCTCGCCCTGCTTCGGAAACAGAAGAAAACATAATGCTCAAAGCACGCATTATTCCCTGTCTCGACGTCAAGGACGGCCGTACCGTCAAGGGCGTCAACTTCGTCGATCTGATCGATGCCGGCGATCCGGTCGAACAGGCCAAGTTCTACGACAGCCAGGGCGCCGACGAGCTGACCTTTCTCGACATCACAGCGAGCCACGAGAACCGCGACACAATTTTTGACGTGGTCAGCCGCACCGCCGAACAGTGTTTCATGCCGCTGACGGTCGGCGGCGGCGTGCGCGCGGTCGAAGACATCCGGAAACTTCTGCTGGCCGGCGCCGACAAGGTGTCGATCAACACCGCCGCCGTCCACCGTCCGGAATTCGTCGGCGAGGCGGCGGAAAAATTCGGCGCGCAATGCATCGTCGTTGCCATCGACGCCAAGGCGACGGGGCCCGGCAAATGGGAAATCTTCACCCATGGCGGGCGCGAACCAACCGGCATCGACGCCATCGACTGGGCGAAAAGAATGGCGAAACTCGGCGCCGGCGAAATCCTGCTGACGTCGATGGACCGGGACGGCACGCGCCAGGGCTTCGATATCGATCTGACCCGCACGCTCGCCGATGCGGTGACCGTGCCGGTGATCGCATCGGGCGGGGTCGGCACGCTCGATCATCTGGTCGCCGGCATTCGCGACGGCCATGCCGGCGCGGTTCTCGCCGCGTCGATCTTCCATTTCGGCGAGTATTCAATCCCCGAGGCCAAGGCCCACATGGCCACCGCCGGCATCGCCATCCGGCCCATCGAGTAAGCCGCGCCCAACTGAGCAGGTGACAGGCCGGGGCCAATCTGATATCGCGACCCAATGACCGGTTCCGAAAATACCCCCGCAAATATTGAGGGCGTTCTCGAACGCCTGTATGCGCTGATCGCCAGCCGCAAGGGCGGCGACGCGGCCGAATCCTATACCGCGAAGCTGTTCGCCGCGGGGACCGAAAAGATCGCCCAGAAAATCGGCGAGGAAGCGGTCGAGACGGTGATCGCCGCGGTTGCCCGCGACCGCGATGCGACAATCAGCGAAAGCGCCGACCTGATCTATCACCTGCTGGTCGCGTGGGCCGATGCTGGCATCCGGCCCGAAGACGTGCTTGGGGAGCTTGAACGCCGCGAGGGCACATCGGGGATCGCCGAGAAGGCGGCGCGGAGAGAGGAATAAAAGATGGCGTATGACAACCAGAATATTTTCGCCAAGATCCTGCGCGGCGAAATTCCGTGCACCAAAGTTCACGAGACCGACCATTCCCTGTCGTTCCAGGACATCAACCCGCAGGCGAAGGTGCATGTGCTGGTGATCCCCAAGGGCGGTTATGTCTCAATGGACGATTTTTCGGCCAACGCGCCGGCCGCCGAGCAGGCCGACTACGTTGCCGCCATCGGCGCGACCGCGCGCGAACTGGGGGTCGACAAGACCGGCTACCGGATACTCGCCAATCACGGTCATCATTCCCATCAGGAAGTGCCGCATCTGCACACCCATATTCTGGCCGGCGAACCGCTCGGCCCGATGCTCGAAGGCGGCGATCTGCCGCCCGGCGTGGACTACGTCCGCAAGGCCCGACGGCACAGCCCGGCGATTTCGGTTACGGGAAAACCGCGACCGTCTCCAACCACCTGATTACTCCCCCGGTCCTGAACCGGGGTCCATTTCACCGTCAGGGCAATGTCCACATGGATCCCCGGTACAAGACCGGGGGCATAGATCGGAGAAATAAATCTGGAAAAATGAGTCCCGTCCCTGTTATTGCCTGCCGCCGGCAACATCAGTGATCGTCCACCGGCGTCCTGTTGGGCTCGGTCCGGATCGCGGTCGCTAGGATCTCGATCCGGTTGCCGCCGGCAAACGTGACCTGGACGCAGGACCGCATCGGCCAGTGCGCCGGATCGGCGCCGACCCAATCGGCCCACATCGCATCGAATACCGGCTTCTGGGCGTCGATCTCCTCGAGATAGACCTGCACCGAGATCAGCCGGGTTTTGTTTGTGCCGGCCTGTGCCAGCCCGGTATCCAGAGCGGCGAACGCCCGCGCCGCCTGGCCCGCGAAATCGAGCGAAAAATCGTCCGACATACCAAGCGCCCATACCAGCTCGCGATAGGCCGAGCCCCAAGACCGGGTCGGCACGTTGCCGGGAATGCGTTCGATCGGGATCATGGGTGGGGTCTCCTTGCGACGGTGGACGAGACGACAGAATACCCTAAGTTAAGGTGGAGCTGAATCGCGCCGAATAACTACCGACCGTTCATGACTTCATTGAAGGAAGATACCTCATTTTTGGACAGTCGCCCTGTTCACGTCCGGCCAGGTTGCACTTGTTTACCGCCCCGGCGCCATCCGCCGTTACCCCAGCGCTTCGGCAATGTGCACCCGGCGCACGGTGTCGGCGCCGTCGAGATCGGCGATGGTGCGGCCGACACGCAGGATCCGGTGCCGATCCCCGGCTCCTGGTTTGCCAACACGGCGGCCCGGCGCTGGATCTGGGAAGCCGCCATCGGCTTACCGGTAAACGTCATCCGTACGTTTCGGACGACGTTCGATCTGACCGGACTTGACGAGACGACGGCGTCGCTCAGCGGCTCATGGGCGTTTGATAACCTCGGCCTCGATGTTCTGAGCAACGGAGTCTCGACCGGCAATACAAGCGCTGGCTTCTCGGCCTTGAGTGCCTTCACTATCAACTCCGGGTTCGTCGCAGGCGTCAATACGCTGGACTTTCAGGTCCAGGATGTCGGCGGCATCGCGGGCTTCATGGTTTCGTCGCTCAGCGGCACAGCCTTTTCTGAGCCCGGCATGCTGGCGGTTTTCGGCCTCAGGCTTGCAGGTCTCGGCTTCGCCCGGCGGCGGCGCACTTCCTAAGGTCCCCTCCCGGCGCTAAACTTCGCTATAGGAAGCGGGAGGAACACATGCTCATACTCTATGACGGCACCACGTCGGTCTGCGCCATCAAGGTGCGCCTGGTGCTGGCCGAAAAAGGCATCGGCTTCGAAAGCCGGACCCTCGATCTCCGCAAGGGCGACCAGTTCGACCCCGAATACCTGAAGCTCAATCCCGGCGCCGTGGTGCCGACGCTGCTGGACGGCGGCGAGATCATCCGCGAATCGTCGGTCATCATGCAGTATCTCGAAGACATTGCGCCGGCGCCGGCACTGCTGCCGGAAAGTCCGGCCGACCGGGCAAGAATGCGGATATGGCTGAAGCGAATTGACGATCCGGTCCATCCGTCGACCGGCATCCTGACCCATGCAACCGCGTTCCGCGCGTCGTTCCTGGCCAAATCGCCGGAAGAACAGAAAGCCCATTTCGCCAAGATGCCTGACGCCGGCCGCCGCGCGCGCCAGGAGGCGGTCTACCGCGACGGGCTGGCCGCACCCATCGTCGCCGACGCGGTGCGGGTGTTCGACAGGCTATTCGCCGATATAGACGCCGCGCTGGCGACCAGCGATTTCCTTGCCGGGCCCGCCTACAGCCTCGCCGATGCGGCGGCGACGCCCTATGCCAACCGGCTGCGCGATCTGAATCTGCTGTCGGTCTGGACTGATAAACTGCCGCGCATCGCCGACTGGCTCGCCCGGATCGAGGCGCGCCCGTCCTTCAAGCCGGCCGTCACCGATTATTTCACCGCCAAGGACGCGGCGCAGTTTGCCGGGGTCGACAAGGATGCGCCCGCCCTGGCGCGGGAGATTCTCGCAGCGGCCTAGGTTCCGCGCGGCACCGGAAACACCAGATCGTAGCCCCAGTTATAGGCGAACGCATAGACGACGAAGAATGCCGACAGGCTGATATCGAGCAGGAACGCGTCGCGATACGACATGCCGAGCCACCAGGCGATGAGAAACAACCCGGCAAAGAGCAGCCCGGCTTCGAACAGCACCGCGTGCACGGCCCGGATGCCGAAACCGCGCTTCGCCATTGCCCTGTGTCTGCGATCCCACAGATCGAACCCCCAGTTGAAGACGAGGTTCCACGCCATCGCAAGGACGCTGAACATCAGGCTCAGCGCGCCCATCAGCTCGATCGGCCGATCGAGGATCAAGCCGCCGGGAATCGCGACCAGAAACAGCGCGATAGCTTCGAAGATCAGGGTATGGCGCAACCGGTCGCGAAAGGTGCGCACCGGCCGTTAACGCCTTATCGCTCGACGTCGCAGTGGATTCGCCAGGTGACGGCCCCGGCCTTGTCGCGGCTGTCGTAATTGACCCGCATTTTTTTGAGTTGCGCGCGCGCCGCATCGGCCAGGCCCGCCTGAAGCTCGGCGGGCAGGTCCTCGAGATCGAGCCAGACGGTGACGGGTGCCTTTTTCTTCGCCGCCGCCTTTTTGCCCG
>Ga0302122_10002125_pt1 | contig 12506 bp, 8 predicted proteins | sample CB21_SCM_MG_FD_203115 | JGI IMG/M metagenome (GOLD analysis project Ga0302122, IMG submission 203115) | Marine microbial communities from Western Arctic Ocean, Canada - CB21_SCM | ecosystem: Environmental > Aquatic > Marine > Oceanic | place: Canada: Western Arctic Ocean | collected 2017-09-28
GGGGCCGGGCCCCCGCGCCCCCCACGGCCGCGCCGCGAACGGCTCGCGCACAAGCGACGCGCAACATGGCTGACGAGCCCGTTTGGGTGGCGAGGGACGTCAAGCACCTAGTCCGGGGCGCCGCGCGAGTGGCCCGGGCGGCGGCGACGCGCAGCATCGAGCCTTTTGTTGGCGCGCTTGAAGAGAAGAGCTGGCTTGTGGTAGCGCCGCTTAGGCTGCGCGCTTCGGAGGGCCTACACCTGGGCTGTGTTTGCGTTTGCGGCTGAGTAAGGCGAGCAAAAACCAAAAAACCCGGCCGTATTCCTTGCAGCCACTCCTCGGCTGTGCGTCCTTAACTGTGCGTCCCTTAATCCTTCGCTTTTCGCCCCCTAACCCTATAATATACCTTTCCGTAGTAGACGGTGTGCGCGGTAGAAGATGTGCGCGGGAGACCATTTGGCGCTTGAAACCGTACCGCGTATATTAATACTTACACCAAATTGTAAATACTTACAGCGTACATACTTACAGCAACGGACCCGGGCCGGACAACAGGTGCGGTCCGCAGCAAGCCCTGGTGATAGTGCAATTCTAGACCCTCCGGCGTCGGGGCAGCCGTCCGGCGCCCGGATGATGTTGCTCGCGTCGCTGGGGTTCATCTGCATGCCGCGGGGCGTCGACTACCGCCTGCACGCGCGGCGCCTGATGCGGCTGCCCGGCCTAGAGGAGCGCATCGCGATGCGCTTTGTCGTCGGCAGCGGGCACCGCGCGGCTTTGGACGACGAGGCGGCTTTGCACGGCGACCTGCTCTTCGTAAATTGCCCCGAGGGCGGCGGCTACGTGAAGAGTGTCGTGGCGGTCTGCAAGATGGTCCGGTGGCTGCGGCACGCGACGACCCACGAGCGGGCGCTCTTCTACGGACGCTTCGAGGACGACCACTTCGTGGCCATGCACCTGCTGGGGGCGGACCTGCGGGGGCTGGCCGGGTCCGCAGCGCAACAACATTTAGCCTACGGGCTGCCCATGTGGCTCGCGTACAACCCCCAAAAGTTCTGGGCCGGCGTCGATTCTAATCTCAGTGCGGCGACGGCGGCGATGAGTCGGGAGGACCTGCACCTGTTCGCCGACGGCGGTTGTTTTCGGGGCGTGAATTGCCAGCCCGACGACCGGCTCGGGTCGCACTCCCACTGCCCGCTCATGGCGCCCCGGGCCCCGAATCTGGGTCTTCGCAACGTCACGTTCAACCCGCGCCACTGCGGCACGATCGAAAGGCACCACGTCTTCCCCTTCATGGCGAGCGCGTCCGTGATCTCGGGGACGCTGGCGCGGCGCGTGGCATCGTGCAGCTACGCGCGCGCGTTCGCCGAGCGGGCCGTCGGTCTGACCCGGGGCGTCAACGAGTCGCACGCGGGGCGGGACTTCATCCCGGGCGTCGACGCGCTGAGCGGCCACTTCTGGCAGAGGTGCGGCGCCGGCTCCATTCGGTTGGCCATGCTGCCCATGGGCCGCTTTCACAATGCGCCGAACACGTCGTCCGTGCGGATGGCCCTCGCGCCGGGCGAGCAGAGCGTGGTGGTCCACGGCCTCAAGTTTTATCGGGCGGCGGCGGCCGAGCGCTGGTTTTTAGCCGCGTACGAGGCCACGCGTTCCCAGAATACGACGACGCTGCCCCCTTGGCTCTTCGACTTTGCGTACGCAACCTCTGTGGATCCAGCGACCGCGCGCCACGCCTCGACTCGCGCCGCGGCGGCGAACGCCGCGCTCGCAAAGGAGAAGATCTACTCCGGCCTGCCGCGGCACCCCACCATGACGTGGCGGCCCTGGACGGGACACCTCGCCGCGGCCGCCGGCCGCGCCGCCGCGGGCCTGGAGCCCGTCCCCTGGTAGCGGCTGGGTTCCATAAGGGGCGTGACCCCAAGTCAGGGATTCGCTCCATCGAGCGCCCAAGCAGCCTGATTTGGTCCGGGGGACTCCTAGGGCTCTCTTAAGGGCCGCCTGAGCTCCGGGGGCCGTACGGGGAGGTCGGCCCGTGTAAACGAGAGCCGTAACTATGGCCATTCGCTATTCTCTCCAAATAAAAGGACTCGGGCTGCCCTGGCGGGTAAAGACCCCCCCCTCTCAGCAAAACCCGTTTTCCTCGGAGAGGGGCGGGTGACATCGTGTAAAAAGGCCTGACTCCCGTAAACCGCACCGCGCGGGCTCATACGTTGCCAGAGGTCTTCTAGCACGTCTGTGGTGCTGTGGCCGCGAGGAAAATAAATCTGGGCGCGCGGGCGCGCCGCAGCACGAGGCTAAAAACAGGCGCTGCCACGATCGCTTGAATAGCGCCGATGGAGGACGCAAGAGGGGAGGCCGCCGCGCCGCATTCCCAGGCACCACCGCGCGCGGCTCATATAGCAGAGGCGCCGTATTTTCGGGAAATTTTGGTGGCGCCGTCGACTTCGACGGCGCAGATGGCGACGCGATTCACCCCGCGGACCGCGCTGGCGACGGCGCGGCGCCAATGGAAGCTGCTGTCGTTGTTCAGGCCACCGGGCGCGAGCCAGAAAACACGCATAACGTGCCGAGCACCCTTTGGGATAAATTGGCGCTGCATCAGCGGGCCTTCGTGACGTGGCTCTCGGGCTCTCCAGCGCGGAGGAGAGGGGCCATCCTCGGCGACGCGCCGGGGCTCGGTAAAACGGTCCAGGCGGTCGCCATCGTCTCGCAAGCGGTCGCGGAAGCGGGCGAGGGCCATCGAATCCTCGTGGTCGCTCCGGCGAATGTGGTCCCCGTTTGGGCCGCCGAGTTCGCCAGGTTCGCCCCGGATATTCAGGTAGTGGCCGGCGGGGTCGGCCTCGAATCGGCCCCGCGCGTTTTCACGCGCCTCGGCGGTAGCAAGGGAGGGGTCGTGGCCGTGGTGTCGCACGAACTCATGAGGCTGCACTCGCACGTTCTCGCATCGGCTGGTGCGTCGTTGGATCTGCTGGTCGTGGACGAAGCGCACCGGTTCAAGAACGTCGACGCCGTGGGCGCAAGGGCGCTCCTCGCCTTTCCCGCGCTCAGGCGGCTTTTGCTGACCGCGACGGCGCTCTCGAATAATATCGGGGAGCTGCGCGGCCTACTCGCCTGCGTGGACCCCGCGGCGTGGTCGGGCAATCAGTCGTTCCAGTATTTGTACGCTGGTCCTATCGAACGGTCTCGGCGCGAAGACGCGACGGCGGCCCAGCGGGTAGTGGGTGGCGTCGTGTTTCGGCAACTCCAGGGGGCGGTCACGGAGCTCCTTCTGCGGCGGGACGTGGGGGTCTTGGAGCGCGGCTTGCCGGCGCTCACGACGTACGTACTGGTCGTGCGCCCGACTCCTCTGCAGGACCGTGTGCTTCGGGCGCTGGCGGCGTTGGGGGCGTCGACTGGAGCCCGTGTCAAGCAGGCGCTCCAGGTGTGCGGCGCCCTTCGTCAAGTCTGTGCGAATCCACTGATGCAGCTGCGCTCTGGCGCCGTCGGCGACTTCGCAGTGCGTGGGGAACTCGCGAGGCCGCCGGACGACCCGGACAACGTCATCAAGCTCTCGGGGACGCTGCAGGCGGTGGCCGCGATGCTGGACGCGGCCTTGGACGATACTAATCGAAAGATTATTGTTGTGGGGGAGTGGCAGAAGTCCCTTGATTACCTGCGGGCGTACTTGTCAAGGAAGCATCCGGGCGTCGAGTGCTCTGTAATGAGCGGGGGCACGGCAAAAAAGGACTGGACGCGGCTCCTAGAGCGACTGAACGCCGGGGCCCTGCGCGTACTGCTGCTCACCTAGTGCGTCTGCGAGGGCATCACCTGCACCGGCGCCTCGATCCTGATCGACACGACGCCATCGTGGAACCCCTCCAAAGACGTGCAGGCGCTCGGGCGCATCCACCGCCTCGGGCAGACGCGGGACTGTCTGAAATTTAGGGTCGTGCTGCGCGGCTCTATCGAGGAGCTTATCCTGTTGCGGCAGGCGGAGAAGAGCTCGCTGTGCAAGCTGATGACGGGGGCCGATTTCCGTCCGCCACGGACCCAAGAAGGAAGGGTGTCTTCGAGGTGTCGCCACCGGGCGTGCGGTTGCGCATCGAGGCGGGCGCCCAGCGGAGCCTCGCGGACACGGACACGGACCGGGCGTGCGAGTACGCGGATCCGGCGCGGTGGCTGGGGATCGACCCGGGGGCCTTGGACGAGGGCGACGTATGTCTGCGGGCCCTCAAACGTGCGGCCCTCGCCGAGTTCATGCCGCCGGGCCGAGACCCTCCGACGCGGTCGGAGGGTCTCCTATCCTATGTTTTCAAGAAAGTGTAGTACCTTAAGTAATTATGTCGTCGTGAGCCTCCACAGCAGCGGGGCGCGCGCGTCCCGCTAGCCAGGCACCTCTCTCGACGTCTCGAGCCGGGCGCGGTTGGCGCGGCGGACAACGATACCGGCACCTGTGGTACCGCGGCGGCGGTCAGCGCAGTGACCAAGACCTGCGACGTCTCGATTTCAGAAGCGTGCGGCGCGGGCGGGAAGGGTACGGGGGGCTAGGAGTAGAAAACGACACGTATGTACTCATGGTCACAACAAAGAGACATCAGCGCCTCACGTCTCGACCACCGCGGCGACGCAGGCCGTACAGACGCACTGGGGCCGCAACCGCGTGCGCGCGCGCGAGCACCGGAGGCACATCCAGTTCCCGCAAAGACTGCACTGCTCGTCGTCCTCCTGGAGGCTCCGGCAGCAGATACCACAGTGCGAGGGGCGCTCCTCCTCCTCCTCCTCGGCGTCGGCCCCGGGTTGCACGTCGTCGATTTCGATCGGTTGCGCGCCGCGTTCGACGACGCCGACCTTCTCGAGGAGGTCCGTCGCGGCCTTGAGTGCGAACTGGAACGCCGGCTGGTTGTCGTGCTCCAGTGTGGCGACCATGAAGGTGAGGAGTGACACGTGCGTCGCGGGGAGATTGTAGTCCTTGGGCACGAGATAGCCGTCCTCGGGGTTTCCGACGCGCGGCAGCGCGCCGAGCGAATCGCGCGGCCGGCGCGCATCTACATCAAACAAGCAGTACGGCCCCAGCTTTAGCACGAGCTCGTCGACGTCCCGCCTGGCGCGCGGCGCCCGGCCGCCGGGCGTCGCGTTCTTCTCCGCGCCGCCGACGGTCAGGTTATCGGCATTTCCTTTCACCGTGCTAAGAAAGTGCGAGAGCGCCGTGAAGATCTGGACCCTCGCGACGGAGCACGTCGAGCCCATCATGCCCTTGTCGATGCCCTGGTGCGTCTCTAAACCTTCGTCGGCCCAGATGGAATGGAACGGACGCGTCGACCGCGATACGACCACGGCCGTCAGGAAGCGCCGCGCCATGGGCTCGCCCAGCGACATGAACTGCGCCAGGCTAAGGAAGGACTGGTTCCGTAAGTTGTGGCGCCCCAGCGACTTGCACAGCCCGAGGTGGATGAGGAGCATCGCGAATGTCATCAAGGTGTCCTGGCTCTTACCCGTTTGCTTGACCGTTCTAATGTAGAGCCCGACCCCAAATAAGTAGCCGCCGTAGTGGCGAAACGGCACGTCGCCCGAGTCCCAGCACGCGCGGTACCAGCCAATGAAGCCATCCACCCAGGCGTCGGGCGACGTCGAGTCAAAGGCCTCGCTCCTCTTGTAGGCGTCGACCACGAGAATAAAGAGGGCGTCCCACACGTGGTAAAACAGCTCCGACGTTGGGAAGTATAAATCGGCCGACTGCGCGATCCCAGTACGATGCAACACGTCCTGGCCGCAGTACTTGAACAAACTCTGGAAGTAGAGTTTATAGATCACCTTCATTCCGCCGTAGTCCATCAAATGCCAAAGGTCCGGCACGCTGTAGACGTCGGTCAGCTCGGGATGCGCCAGGGCGGCGATGCGCGCCGCGCGCTTCGTCTGCGCCGCCTCGGCCGCCTCGGTGCCGTCCACGTCCTGCGGCTCGGCCTGGACCGTCGCCAGGCACGCCCGTGCGCGCGTGATGAGGGCTTCGTTCGCGCGGCGGTTCCGGCGGCACTCGTCAATTTGGCCCTGAACGACCCGCGCGAAGACGTCGAGGTCCTCGTTCTGGGCGGGTTCGTTCCGTACGGCGTTCAGCAGACGCTGGTGCTGGCCCTCGGCCTCGACGGAAGACGAGTGGCCCAGGCGCACGGCGAGGTTGAGGACGCGTTGCGCCCAGCGCACGGCAAAGCTTTGCCGCGTGACGACGGTCCCTCGCTTCGAGACGGCCTCGAGCTCGCGCTTGTACTGGGGCCGCAGGCCCCCGTCGAGCGTGGCGTCGTCGAGCACGGCGTCGATCCCACGGGTGCGGAGCGGGTCCCACTTCGCCGGCGCTTCCGCCTCCCCGGCCTGACGCCCCTGGTGCACGATCGTCCGGTAGCACCGCTGCAGGACATCGTTGTTGGATAGGTGGCCATCGAGAACTGGCCCTACGGCCGGCCCGCCGCGCGCCCCGTCGGCCGGAGACCCGTCGCCCGGCGGGCCCGCGGCCGCCCCGTTGCGCGCTGCGGCCGGCACCAGCGCGCGCGTGAGCCGCGGGTCGCCCGCCAGCGTGGCATCGTGGACCGTAACGTAGCGGCGCGCTAGGTCCTTCTGCATGTCGTCCCTCGTACCGCCGAGGGTCTCGTACTCGCCCGCGGTCTGCGCGGCCATGTACTTGGCGTAGCGGTCGCCGCGGTCGCCGCGCAGCACTTGCGACTGGTCGACGTCGATACGCGCGTTCGCTTCGATAAGTTCGTTTACATACGCCCTCGGAACGATCGCCGGCCGCGCCGCGGGGGCGTCGATCGGCTCGGCGGCCTCGGCGGCGGCTTCGGCAGCCCGCCAGGCTTCTACGTCTCGCGTGTCTTGGCAGTCCGGGCAGCACCACTTCTTATGACGCCGGGGCCGCGGAATGATGCAGTTCAGGTGGTACCTCGCGCCGCAGTCGGCGCAGCACACGTCTCCGAGGCCGACGATGACTACTCGATCGCACGCCGGGCAGTGGCCGTCTTCGTCGTCCGAGGCGACGGAATTCGTATCGTCGTCCTCCCGCCGTCGCTTCTCCGGACCGCGCGCCGGTCCCGGCAACACTACGTCCTCCGGAAGCCCTTGCGGTTCCGGCGCCGGCGCCGGCGGCGCGGCCGGCGCGACGTGGAACTCCTTAAAGTCCGCGTGGTTGCGGTGGGTAACAAAGTACAGCAGCAACTTCTCGCAGTTGGGCTTGGACATGCCCGAGATCTGCATGCTCCCCGTGCCGAGGCCCGCCGCGTGTTGGTACTTGCTCATGTCGCCCCGAAAGCCCCACGACTGGGCTAGCGCGCTCAGGGCGCGGCCGCGAGCCTTCTTCGCAAACGCCCTGACGGCTTCGGTCGTCTGGGGAACCTCATCCGCGAGCGTTGTCTCCGGCGCGGTGGGCTCCACCGCCTCGGCGCCGATCGTGCCGCCATTGCGCGCACGCGCCTTCTCGGCCGCCGCACGCGCGTCGGCGCTCCTCTCGTCGACGGTCAGCGTGCCCTGGCTCAGGGTGTTCCGGTACAGCACCCAGTCGCCGACGGCCACGAGCGCGGTCCGGAACGGCCGGCCCGAGCCAAAACCGAACCAGCCCAGGACGTTGCGCACCGCCTGCACGACCTCAAGCGGCCGCTGCGTGTTCAAGAGCTGCAGCGCCAACGTCCGCGTCTGCGAGCTCTCCCACGCTAGGGGGACGCGACCGCCGTGAGCGACGTCGGGGTACGCCTGGGCCCAGGAAGGCTTCGTAAAGGTAGCGTCGTCGTCGCGGCTCCAGAAGTGCTGGTGCATCTTTCTATGTAATAAGGTGCGCAGGATCGACGCCGTACCGCCGACGTGGAGGCGCGTGAGCTCCGTCTGCAGCCACTGCTGCGTGCTCGAGCGGAAGTCAAAGTCGTCGGCGCGCAGGCTGGTCGCCGGCTTGGCGCGCAGGCCGAGGTCGTAGAGCGAGGTGGACACCCACCAAGGCCGCGCCCGCCAGACGACCGAGTAGCACGCCTGCTGCAGAGGGTTCGTGTCCTCGTTCGACCAGTTCCCGAGCTGGCCGTAGGCGAAGGACCTATGCTTCTGGAAGTTGTCGTGCGCCATGTCGATCTCGGATTCCGGGAATCAATTCAGGTACCCCTTCTGAATCAAGGCGGCCGCCGCCTTCAGGAAGTCCCAGCCCCTCTTCCACGAGACCGTGGTGTTGGATGTCCTGCGCCGGGCCTCGAGGCTCCGCGCGGACTCCGCGTTGGCGCTCGACGCGATGGACTCGTGCCACGCCAGTAAACACTCGTCCTTGCCCTTGGGCCTCCTCACGCGCGCCATCTCCAGTAGTAATAGGAAACAGCGGCGCCGTTTCACGTCTGTCGCCCCCGCCCTTAGGCAGGTCATCACCGCGTCTAGGATACCACGTAGGCCGGGCACGGCCGCGATGCTCGCGTCGACGGCGTTCCACCGTATCGCCAGGAGATCCTGCATGCGCTCCGCGGCGACGCGCGCAGGGCCTTGGAGGACGTCCACGTCGTCCGGCGCGAAGGCGTGGTCCCCGCCCTGCCGTAGGTCCTCCGCGCGCTGTGCGTCCACGGCGTGCCGAAAGGCTTCGGCCACCGAATCGAGGAGCGCGGCGTTGAAGGTGGAGGCCTTGAGGCTTGCTTGAAGACGAGCGATCATCGCCGCCTGGTCGGCGCACGTGGCCTTCAATCGCTTCACTTCGTTAGTCGACGCCTGCAATTGCGTGGAGACCTCCTGCTGCGCCGCGTGGCCGAGAGCCTGCAGCGGGGCCACGGCCGGCGGCGCCGCTGCCCGGGGCCGGCCGCGAGGCGCAGGCGTCGCCGCCGGAGCCGCTGGCGCTGCCGTCGTGGGCGACAGGGCGTTCACGACGTTCCTCACGAAGACCGCATCGCCGAGCAGCGCGTCGACGAGAGCTTTGCAGTCGTTGTAGCGAGGGCGGCCCTTCCGGCACCATCGAGTGGCCCGTTTCGTGTCGGTCGCCACCATGTCCGCGTAGAACAAGTAGAGCGCCCGGGCGGTCTGTGGCATATCTACCAGAAGCGGCGTCGCGACCGACGTGTGCGCCACGAGGCTTGCCGGACGTCGCAGGGCCCGCACGACCGGTTCGAGCGCCTGGGTCTTGGCTTCACGCACATCACTACGGGCTTTGAGGCCCAGGGCGTCGACGGGGAACGGAGCCGCGCGTAGCCGCTCCAATAAGTCCGCCGACGACGTAGTACCGGTGCGCCGGCCTCGAACGGGGGAGAGCAGCCGCGCCTCGAGCACGGCCGTGTCGAAGCCGAAGATGCGCATGACGGCGTGCAGCACGATCTCGCCCGCGCCGTAGGGCTTGCCCTTGCCGTAAACCTTCTTGGATAGCGTCGTCCCGGGCGACGGCGAGGCCAGCGCAGGAGCCGCGACGGGCGACGGTCCGGGCCCACCCGGGGTCTGGGCCGGCGCTGGCGCGGCCGCCGGCGGCCCGCCCGGGGCCAGTGGTGGCGCGTCGTCGAGCTCTTCGGCTTGATCACCAGAAGGCCGCGTCGGCGGCGCGGCCGGCGCTGCCGGCGCCGGCGCCTCGCGACGGTCTTTGGGGGCGCCCGGACCGAGTACGTCGTCGTCGGGCGCCATGGGCGCCAGCGGCGCCAGCGCGTCGCCGGGCGACGCGTTTTCTTTATCGACGTCGCCGCTTCGTCGGCGCTGGCGCGGCGGCGAGCGCGGCGCGGGCCCGCCGGACGAGTTGCGGCGGGCGTCGTCGGCCAGGGCCCGTGGAGGTCCAGCGCCGTCCTCCCGCTGGCGCTTCGCGTTCGCGCGGGCTTCCTCTAGTAGCCGCACAACGTCTTCCTCGGTCCGTCCAGCCCATAGGTCCGTGAGGAAGTCGAGCTGGGCGTCGCTTCGTCGCGAGCGCACCCGGGCCGGCGCCCCACGACCTTCATCATCTTCTCTCCGCCGTCTCGGGGCGGGTGCCCGCCGCGTCGACGTCATGCTTTTCGTTTGCGCCGCGTCACCTGCGGGCGCAACGCGGGTTAGGATAGGCACGAAGTGCCCCGAGCCGCCTCGCACGAACTCGCCGCGCCCCGCGCCTCGAATCGGCCCCGGGACGTCGGGCGCCGTGCCGGCGGCTCTGACGGACGAGGCCACCCTTGGCCACCTCTGAAACTCGGCGCAGCTCTTCTTGTATACCCTCTCGTACTACTGTCGAAGGCGCGCCGTTGCGCTCCTCTGCAAACGTCCGCTAGAGCGCCGTGCAGAGTGCGTCTTTAAGAGCGCTGCTATAGCGACGCGCGCGCCGTTTTGATTATAAACGTTGCACCGGTCGGCATACGTGTGAGGCTTCGGCAGGAGCCGGCCCGGCCAGCGATGGCGGCCTGCATGCCGAGTTCTGGCGGCATTCGGAGGACATCACGCGAGAGCAAATTTAATTGTTTAGCTAAACTTTTACACGATGTCACCCACCCCTTTTTCGAAGTTAAAAGGGGTAGCGTCCCGATTGACGTAGGAAGGAGGGCTGGTACCCCTGACGAAGAATAAAGGGGGGGGTCTTTACGCACCAGCGGGCTGCCCCAGTAGAGCACCGCGCGCACGTGGCCCTGGGGCCCAGTTAGACACCAGCGAGGGCTGGCATCGGTGCATATATCATAAGGCCGGATGAAAACGAGCTGCTTCCCCCGGGACGCGCCGTGGCGCTGGTAAACAGCGTGTTGCTCTCCGGCACGAAATCCGTAATTGGGTCGTAGCTTAACCATCTTTCGATATAATGCTCGCCCATAGCCCACAGACGACTGATCTGATGGGTTTTCCAGTGTAATGATGTCTTGATTGCAAACGCGGGCGTCAAACGAGGTGCGTTCGACGACGTGTACGCGAAGTGCGAAACGGGCACCACGACCAAAACCTGTTAACATGGAACCTCGCAGGGGTCGTGTGAGTTACGTAGACCGCTTGGTTGCTCGGGAAACCGCTATTTAGCCACCTTTTTACCAAATAGCTTATCCTTACTAAACGGGTTTTTCTTACCCTAGAGCCACGCGGGGCGGTCCCCTTAGGTTCCTCGCCCGGTCTGCGGTCCGTGCTCCGGCGTGGCAATAAACACCCCCCTAGTGTCGTTCGTAGCAAGTTTGCCCCCTTGGGCTATCAATCGAGGAAAGTTATGCTCGATTCTTCGTTTGGAGTCACGCCCCTTGGTTCCATCCTCAGTGTTCAATTAATAAATTATGAGAGCGGCTGGTTGAAGGATGTGCGTTAAAAAACATACAGAACATATTCGTCAAATGAGACACGTTCTGGAAATACACAAAATAAAAAAATATAAAACAGCCCCTAGGACGGCGGCCGGCCGTCTTACTCCTCGATCGGTGTGTTCTTTTTATGTGGTTAAAAAATCTAGAAATTTCAGGACGGACAAAAAGACTTCCACGCCACAATGGTGTTTTCGGCAGCGGAAACTTGAACTTGAAATGAGTACTAGTAGTACAAACCACTGGCAGAATTTTCCAGCGTAAGGGGTGCGTTCAGCCAGAGGCACGTAGCAGGTGGCTATATAATTGCGGCGAAGGGGGGTTCAGGGGCGCCGATACTAGTCACGGTAGGCCCGGGGGCAGTCGCGCCCAAGCCTTCTGAGTCGCGGTATTTCGACCAAAATGTAAGTGCAAATGGGGCAAGTGTTTTGGACGTTTCGTAAGTGTTTGGAGACCCCCCGGCGGGAGAGAAGCAAACGTTTGGTAAGCGTTTGCGTGCCACCAGGGCTGTAGGTAGGCCCGGGGCCCCGGGGTGCCAGTGTCCACTGTCCAGGGTTTGAGATTTGCCAGTCAGTTCCAGTGAGATTTGAGGCCGCCGTTTTTAGGTGTGGATTTGAGATTTGACCTCCCTCGGCACGTTAGATTTGAGTTTGAGACGTGTAGATTTGAGTTTGAGGTCTGGTTCCCAAACCCTGGACCCCCCCCTTCTCAGTCGACGCCATCGTGCAATTGCCCAAGAACGCACTGGAGGCTAGTGCCACTCTTTGTCGAGACAAACCCGAACAATCTGGACAGCGCCCAACCAACCCGCACGCCGTACAGACAGCCCGGACACCGCCCGGATATCACGACAATCCGGACAGCGACCCAACACCACCCGGACAGCCCAGACACCCTCCGGTCATGTCCGGACAGGTCGCTCACCGCCCAGACAGCCCGGACGGCGTCCAGACAGCCCACACGACGTCCGCACAGCCCGGACCGGACTGTTCGGGTTCGTCAGCTTTCGTCTAGACGCAGAGTGGTACTAGAAGGGCAGCGACGCACCGCTTGGGCTGGTGATACATTGATGCCGCGAACGGCAGGGATAGCAACGTTATTACTGGGAGTGTCTTCCGGCTCGTTTCAATTCTTCCGCGGGGAGCCCCACTGCCCACGGAACGACAGCTGCGCCTACCTCGGCGGCCCGGCGCGCTACACAGGCCGCTACACGGTCGTCATGGCGGGGCGGCTCCGCACGGCGCACGACATGCTCCGAAAAATGCTGTCGACCGTCGGGAAACGCTACAGCGACTCGATACGCGTGGACTGGTTCTTCCACGTGTGGTTCGACGGGAA
>Ga0302122_10002126_pt1 | contig 12488 bp, 3 predicted proteins | sample CB21_SCM_MG_FD_203115 | JGI IMG/M metagenome (GOLD analysis project Ga0302122, IMG submission 203115) | Marine microbial communities from Western Arctic Ocean, Canada - CB21_SCM | ecosystem: Environmental > Aquatic > Marine > Oceanic | place: Canada: Western Arctic Ocean | collected 2017-09-28
GGCCTCGAAGGTCGCGGCGGCGGCCTTGGCGCGCGCGCGCAGCTTCTGCGGGCAGCGCGGCTCCTTGGCGAGCTTCTTGAGCGCGACGACGGGCACCAGGCTGAGCTCGGGCAGCGCCGGCGAGTGGCGGTGCAGCTCCAGGAAGTCGCCGAGCTGCTCGAGGGCCTCGCGGCCCAGCGAGGCCCGCACGCCCCCGTCGCGCTTCTCGCCGCAGTCGAGGGCCTGGGCGAAGTCGGCGTCGTCGTCGACGGTGCCCCGGCCGTCGCCGCCGCCGCCGCCGCCCCGCGAGCACTCGTCCAGCGTCGCCAGGAGCGGCTTGGACGTCGGCACGAAGGCCTCCGTGGCCGCAGCCAGGTCGTGCAGGGCCCGGACGCAGTGGAGCCGGAAGGGCGCCTTCGTCGGCGATGTTGCGAGCTCCAAGGCCCCGAAGAGCGTCTGGCAGAGCGGGAAGGCCAGCTCGCCGAGCCGGTCCGGGCTCGCGTTCGCGCAGACGCACCGCGCCCAGAGCCGCGCGCAGTGCAAAAAACGCCAGCACAGGACCTGGGCCACGTCCTCCGCGGCCCGCGTCGCGAGCGCGCTCCGGACCTTGAGCGCGAGCTGCCGCACGGCCACGAAGGCCGTGCGGTAGGCCGCGTCGGCGTCACTTACCGCGTACAGCTGGACCAGCGCCCCCGTGACGAGGGCGACGCTGTCGAAGGCCTTCCTGGCCTTGGCCTCGGAATTGTAGAGGCCGGCGACGTCGCGCGCGAACGCCGCATAGCACCGCCGCAGCGCGTGCGCCTCCACCGTCTCGTCGCCGCGCGCCTCGACCCGTATGGCACCCGCGTGCTCGAGGACGGCCTGCAGCGCCACGAAGGCCCGCAGCTGCACCGCCGTCTCGCGCTCGACCATGGCCACGCGGTCCGCGTCGGCCTCCTCCGGCGCCGGCTCCACGACCCGGCACAGCAGCCCGCACAGCGCCCGGCACGTGCGCGGCGCCAGGTTGTCGTCCACGACCAGCCAGGGCGCCCAGGGCGCCACGGCCTCGAGCGCGATGACCCGCAGCCGCGTCGCGCGCTCCGCGTCGTCGCCCTTCAGGGCCTTGAGGAGGCCCACGAGCACGCTCCGCGCCAGCGCCTTGACGCGGTCCGGCGCCTTCGTTAGGTCCGCGCCCGCGGCGGGCCCCGCCGCCGCTCTGAGCCGCGGCCCGAGCGCCCGGAGCGCGTGGCGCGCGCACGCCTCGCGCGTCGCCGCGTCGGCGAAGTCCACGGCGGGCGGCGCCGCCTCGTCCTCGTCCGAGCTCCCCTGGACGGACGCGACCGAGTCGGCCGAGTCGTCGTCCTCCTCCGCGGCCTGCTGCGCGCGGCGCCGCCGCTGCTTCCGCGACGCCGGCGCCGCGGCATCGCCGCCGCAGGCCGCGCGCAGGAGCGCGACGAGCCGCTTCGTCGCCCGGAACGACGTCGACGCGTCCGCCGCGAGCGCCGCGACGTCCGCGGCCGTCACGACGCGCCGGTCCGCCTCCTCCTCGGCCTCCTCCTCCTCGGCGTCCTCGTCGTCGCCGCCGTCGTCGTACGCCAGCAGGCCCTCGTCGTTCTTCTGCAGGTAGTCGTAGAACTCGGGGTCCGACGCCCGCAGCGCGTCGAGCTCGGCGCGGTGGTCGTCGGCGGCGGCCGCGGACGACGACGACGACGCGGACGACGCCACCGACGCGTCGTCGTCCGGCGCCGCGGCGTCGAGGTGGTCGCCCGCGAGGAACGCGTCGACGTCCATGGGCGCCGCCGCCGCCGCGGCCTTTGCGGGCCCCTCGGGCGCCCGCGCCCGCGCCTTGGTGAGCAGCTTGCGCTTCGCCTGCGCCTTGGCCTTGAGCTTATCGGCCTTGCCGGTGGTGTTTTTGCCGTGCTTGCCCATTGCTTCCTTCTTGCAAGACGAGTACTGAAGCGTGTGGGTGCTTGGGCTTGCTTCTTGCAAGACGAGTACTGAAGCGTGTGGGTGCTTGCTTGTCGCCAAGCGGTTTTGCTGGACCGATGAACGAAAGGCTGGACTCGTGCTGCTAGGACTTCAACGCGATGTGTATATGTGTTCCGCTGGTTCACTGTGTTTGTGTTTGCCAAAAAACTTCAGCCTTTGCGATCGCCTCTTTTACTTTTGACGGGTTTTATGCGCGCGGGTTTTTCCAGACGATCGGCTCGTATAGCGCCTACGCAGCCCCTGTGGACGATCTGGTAGAGTAGTTCACCACGACTGGCACGCGGACATGAGCAGTACGGCATGAGACGAGGTCGGGCAACGCGTAGGGAGCACCCCTGAGGCCGATGGGGCGGCCCGCGGGGCTGCTGCTCGTCGCGCTCGCGGCGGGCGCCGTGGAAACCATGGCGCCGGTCTACTGCCCCCCGCACGCGCGGCGCACGCGCGGCCGCGAGCTCTGCCCCACGGACGCGGCCTGCCATGACGGCGCAGCGCGTTTCGCGGCGGCCGCGCGCCGGGCGCCGCTGCGCGTCGCGGTGCTGCTCCGCGGCGTCGCCTTCCGGAACTGGGGCTCGCGGGACACGGAGGGCTCCTGCTGCGACGGGACGCGGCGCGCGCAGCGCGGCGTCGTCGAGAGCTGGGAGACCAATCTCTTCGCGCCTTTGGAACAGCTCGGCTACGAGGTCGACCTGTATGTGGCGACGTACCGGTGCACGAACGGGGAAAGTTGGGTCGAGCAAGACCTCCTGCCCCAGCTGGCGCCACGGCTCCGCGGCGTCTACCTAGGAAGCTACGACAACACGACGCAGGATGGGACGCACGCGCGCGCGCTCGAGCTGGCCCGCGCGGAGAGCCGATCGCGGGAGGACAGCCCGCTTATTGGCGCCCGGGCCTTCGAGCACGTCTTCATCCTGCGGCTGGACATGGCGCTCGTGCGGTCGAACCTGACCTGCCTGCTCGCGCAGGCCGGCCCAATGACCCGGGCCGAGGCCAAGAACGCGGACGGCTTCAGCTACCTCCCCGGCCGGTTCTTCGCCTGCGCCCACCGCGCGCGTCGGGCGCTGTACTACTCGCACGAGTGGGTCGCGAGCGTGCTCTCGCTCGCGGGCGTCGACGCGCCGGCGCCGGGCCGGCCCGTGCTCTACGCGCACGCCGCGGGCGGCCGCCCCCAGGACGCGTGCGTGAAGGGGTGGCGGCACGAGAAGCGGAGCGCCGAGACGGCCGGCGGCGAGCGATCAAAGTGCTTCGCGCGGCGGCGGGGGGGCTATAGGTAACCCGCGTTAGGACCCTAGCGCTTGAGCGGCCCGGCCTTGGCCGCGTTGCCGATGACCTTGGCCGCGTTCGCCGTGATCTGGTCCCAGTCGCCGCTGGCGACCGCCTGGGGGTCGAAGAGGGGCGCCACGAGGCCCACGGACGCGGCGCCGTTCATGAGGAAGTCCCCCGCGTTGTCCAGGTCCACGCCCGAGGTCGGGTTCAGCCGGAGCATGGGCAGGGCGCTGGACACGGCCTTGACCCAGGCGTGGGCGCCCGCGACGCCCGGGAAGATCTTCTGGAGGGGCGCGCCCAGCTTGTAGGCATTGTAGGCCTCCGTCGGCGTCTGGCAGCCCGGGATGACCACGATGTCGCGCTGGACGCACCACTCCACGACCTCGGGCACGAGGACGGGCGTGATGATGAACTCGGAACCCGCGTCGATGGCCGCCTCGGCGTCCGTCGTGCACATGATCGTGCCGCAGCCGACCATGACGTCGCCGTCGTGCTTCGCCCGGAAGTCCGCGAGCGTGTCCAGGCAGCCCGGCGTCGTCAGCGTGAACTCGGCGATCTTGAAGCCGCCCGCGATGGCCGCCGCCATGGCCTTGGGCGCGGCCTCGGCCGTCGCCGTCCGCAGCACGGCGCACACGCGGTCGCGCGCGAAGCGGTCGAGCACGTCCTCCCGGTTCGCCGCGCTCTTCGCGTAGAGCGACCTGCGCGCGCGCGTCGGCGCCCCGCGTGCTCCCGCGCGCCGCTTCGTCGACGGCGCTCTGCGCGCCGCGCGCTCTCGCGCGCTTGAGGTGTCGACGGCGCTCTGCGCGCTCTCGCGCGCCGCTCGGTATCGAGGCTCTCTGCGCGTCGGGCGCTCTCGCGCGCCGCTCGGTATCGAGGCTCTCTGCGCGTCGGGCGCTCTCGCGCGCCGCTCGGTGTCGATGGCTCTGCGCGTCGGGCTCTCGTCGCTCTTCCGCCTCGATGTCATCTCTCTCTTGCCCTGTGTTGCTGTTGCTGTATATCGACGCGGCGTCGTCACCTCGCGCCCAACGATGCACCGTTCCGGCCAGCGATGCCGCGCGCCACGTTCGTTGCTCTAGCGATGGCTGCCATGATGCTGCTCTCTTGCTGTCTATGCGCTCATCGATGATGATCATGATGCGGCCAACCCCGAAATATGGGCGCGCGACTTTGCGCGTTGGCGCTCCCCAGGCAGTCTTGGGCGCGCGCGGGACAGATGCAAGGGGGGAGGTCGGGCGGAAGGGGGGCGAGGCAAATTCCAGCACATCAAGTGCCCCGAGGGGTGCCCCGGCCCCGACCGACCGCTCCGTGCGCCCGGACGCGCGCCGCGACCGATTTTGCAAGGTACCGTAGTCAGGGCGCCAACTACGGCCTGGGGCGTGAATTTTTCGAGACGCGATTGTCTCGAGGCGCGAGGTGACAGAGCTGCCTCCAGGCCGAACAGAGGCGCGACGCGGCGCCGACGGATTGCGAGCGCCTTCAGGACGCGGCGGCAGCCGGCGCGCCGCCCTCGGCGCCGGCGCGCGCGGGGCTGCCCCGGACGTTGGCTGCGGGCCCGCGGCGGCCCCGCGCGCGCGCGCCGGGCAGCACGCCGGGCAGCAGAGCGGGGCGGCGCGCCGACGGCAGAGGAGCGCCGACGACGACACAAAAAGAGCCGGCCCCAAAATATTCGCCCGGCGCGAAAATTAAAACTCCCCGCAGGTCCGGCGACGAGGCCGCCGAAGATGATGCGCACCGCGCTCCTGGCGGCGACGGTCACCGCCGCGCGCGCGGCCACTGAGACGCACGAAGTGCACGCGAGCGGCGCCTTTGGTCTCCTGCGCCGCAAGCACGTCAACCCGGCGCGGCGGCTCCAGACGGACTACACGCCGTCGGCCGCGCCCTCGGAGTCGCCGACGTTCGAGACGTACCAGCCGACCACCGAAGGCGCCCAGCTCGGCGTGTGCGGGACTTTCAACTACCCCCAGTACGAGTCCGCTGGCATTTGTGACGTAGACGACGTCGGCGGCGGCGCTGCATGTAAGAGCGACGACGAGTGTGCGGGCGGCGACTGTGATTCGATTAGTACCACGGTAACGGACGAGAACGGTAACTGGGTCTCTGGATTCAGCAAGGATCATAGTACCTTCGTGTGCGACGTCTCGGAGCTGGACTGCATGGGAGCCGAGGACGCGTGGGAAAGACCCTGGGACGCCGGCGAGTTCAGGCAGGCGAACTACAACACGAACTACTGGAATGACGGACACTATGAAGGAGAGTTCGGCTGCTGCGTCTGCGAGCGGAACTGCGACCACTCACGAGAGAATGACCAGGGCTCGCTCTGCGTCGCGAACGTCGGGTCGGCAGACCAATCTGACATCGTCAAGAACGCGGCGGCGCGCCTCATGAACATAGACGTAGAAGACATCGAGAACCTGCACAATTGGAAAGCGGACAGCACCACTGGCGGCGGGTGCGACGTGCGGTTCGAGTTCAAAGTGGTTTACTTTCATAACCCAAAATCCGTCGGCCTCCTCAAGCAGAAGCACATGCTCAACGACGCGAGCCTCGCGGACTGGGAGTCCGCGCTCCAGTCCGGCGTCGAGGCCGTCATTGGTTTGCCCGTGTGCGACGTCGACGACACGATCTACGGGTCGGGCTGCGACAACCTCTGCGCCCAGCGGCACGGCGCGGGCAAGGGCACGTGCACCACGGTGAAGTCGGGCGACGCCGGCTGGAAGGACAAGTACGCGGACCGGGCCGTGGAGGTCGCGGGCTGGGCCGGCGTGCACGTGCTCAGCGCGGGCTACACCCCGTGCGACCCCGATACCAACCCCAATGTGCTCAAAACACAAAAGCTAGAGCTGCCGACGTCCAAGCCGACGGCGCCCGCGCCGACGCGCACGCCGACGCCGCAGCCGACGTCCAAGCCGACGATCACGCGCTCGCCCATTTACACGCCGACGACGGCGTCGCCGTCCAAGGTGCCGACGGCGTCCCCGTCCAAGACGCCCACGGGCGCGCCGTCGGTCGCGCCGACGTTCGAGACGTGGGCGCCCTCGGTCTACCCGACGACGCCCCGGCCGACGCCGAACCCGTCGGACGCGCCCAACGGCAGCCCGACGCCGCGGCCGACGCCGACGGCGCAGCGCTCGCCCGAGCCTACGCCAGAGCCGACGCCGTCGGCGCAGAATTCGCCCGCGCCGGTCCCGGCGCCCACGTCCGACGCGCCGACGCGCGTGCCGAGGCCCCAGCCGACGCCCGCGCCGTCGGCGGTGCCGACGGTCTACCCGACCCTCACGCCCACCGTCACCCTCGCGCCGACGCGCAAGGGCAACATGGTCTGGGCCCACGTGGGCGAGGACCTCGAGGTGCGCGGCCTGGACATGCACAAGTTCACGTCGTACGAGGACAACCGCGTCATGTTCTACCTGGCGGGCTACCACGCCGACTGCGACAGCGGCGACCGCGCCGCCAAGATGGAGGCGCGCCCCCCCGACAACGACGCCGCGTGGAACAACGAGTCCTACTGCCTCTACCCGAACGGCAACGGCCCGAACGGCAACGTCTGGCCCCCGGACTGCTGGTCCTCCGTGAGTAGGTGTTCGAATTCTGGCAAGGAGTGCAGCGGCCAGACCAGCGCAGGGAACATCCAATGCAACGCCAAAAAGTCGACCGTGACCAAATTCGGCACGGGCACGTGCGACGCGCCCCACTTCGACATTGACCTCTACTTCTTCCGCAAGGGCGATTCGGGCTCGGACACGCTCATCAAGACGGTGTCGACCATTTCGTACACGCCCTATCTGAACGTGAGCTGGGACCTGGGCGACGAGACCGACGGCACGTACTACTTCAAGGCCACGGAGAATAAGTGCGGCATCGACTCCCAGAGCCCCGACGTGTTCCTCACCTCGTCCCAGGCGCCGACGCCCAAGCCGTCCCAGGACCCGACGCGCGAGCCCACGAGCGTGCCGTCGCCGGCGCCCTCGCAAGTGCCCACGCCCGTCCCCACGGAGCCGGGACTCACGGTCGTCATGACGGACTCGTCGCGGCCGGACGGCAAGTCCATGGCCTTCGGCGCCGGCGGCGGCGACCCCGAGAAGGACGACGTCCTGGCCTTCGACGGCGACGACGGCGTGACCGTGGACATGGCCGTGGCCTTCACGGGCCAGGACGAGTCGGCCAAGGTCACAGTCAAGCTCTGCAAGGACGGCGCTTCCAGCGACTCGTCGCGGACGTCGGCCACGGAGGACGACGTCGACCCGTGCGGCACCCTGGTCGCCACGCTCGCCGCGGCCGTGACCGTCACCAAGGACTCGGCATCCTACCCCGTCACGATCCCCAACGAGATCGACGGCGTGGCCCTGGACGGCACGGGCTACTACCTCGTGATGAGCGTCATCTACGACGGGCGCCGCCTGCAGGCGGGCGCGACCTCCTTCGCGACGGGCACCTTCGGCGTCGTGGCCTTCTACCCGACGCCGCGGCCCACGCGCGTGCCCTGGCCCGCGCCCACGGCGGCGCCCTCGGACTCGCCGACGCTGCGCCCGACGCCCGAGCCCACCGAGGGCCCCACGCCCAAGCCCACGCCGCGGCCGACCATGTGGCCCACGAGCGCGCCGACGGCCGAGCGCCTGCCGTTCCAGATCCGCACCCAGGGCACGGCGGCCAACGGCGACTGGGCCGACCGCTCGCTCAACTTCGAGGAGAGCGCGCGGACCAAGATCCAGTTCATCCAGGGCGCCGGCTACATCTCGGAGACGGGCTGCGTGCGCGTCTACCCCGGCGTCGCCTTCCCGCGGGCCAAGGTCTGCTCCGGCACGTCGACCGCGTGCACGGTCGACAGCGAGTGCGCCGCGCCCGCGACGTGCGCGCTCGCGTCCTCCGTCGCCACCAAGGACGACTTCGAGGGCCAGTGCGACCAGCAGGCCCAGTACGGCGCGTTCGTCTTCGACTTCGAGTTCGACGTGCTGCTCGTCGACGCGGCGACGGACGCCGTCGTCCAGATCCTGTGCTCGGGCTGCCAGTCGGACGGCGAGAACATGTGGACCGGCGACTGGACGCCGTCGCGCCAGGCGGACTGGCCGGCCGGCAACACGGCGGACACGCTGTACAGCGTCAAGGTCGTCGAGTACGGCTACGGCCTCGTGGGCCGCTCGAGCCCCCTGACGGTCTGGGAGGGCGTCTTCGACCCGACGGCCAAGCCGACGCCGGAGCCCACGCCCACGCCCACCGTGGAGGCGAGCAACCCCACGCTGGTGCCCGCACCCGTGCCGACGCCCGCCCCCACGACGCCGGGGCTGGCCATGGAGCTCCACGGCGCCGACGACCACCTGGTGCCGCTCATGGCGGGCGCCGACGGCGGCTACCTCGCGGCGGGCGAGGCCGTCACCGCGAAGCTGCGGTTCACGGGCGACACGGACAAGGACGCGCAGGTGACGGTGCGCCTGTGCCGCGGCGAGGCCGTCGCGGGCGCCGACGTGTGCACAGACCGGGACGGCAAGTTCGTCAGCGAGGTCCTGTTCATGCAAGAGGTGGTCTACGACGCGAGCGCCGCGACGAATGACGGGACCGCGGTGTCCTGGACCATGCCGGCGGGCGTGCAGGCCGGCAACAACTACTTCTTCGCCCTGTTCGCCTACACCGACGCGCGGCGCAAGGCCCTGGACAGCATCACGGATGACAACGACCTCCAGGAGGTCTTCCTCACAGGCGCCTTCGCCGTCACGGACTACGCGCCGACGCCGGCGCCCTCGCCGAGGCCCTCCACGGCCACGCCGACCAACGTCCAGGCCGGCCCGACGATGAACCCGACCTACGAACCGACCCCGAAGCCCGCGGAGGACATCCCCTGCACGGCGACCATCGAGGACGGCCTCGAGGACGGCATCTGGCAGTGGGGTCAGGACGTCACTTTGAAGATCAAGATGTGCCACTGGTATTCCTACTCCTACGGCGTCGTCGACGTGCTGCTGTACGGCGACGTCGCCAACGCGGACCCCGTCGACTCGCTGGCGCAGTACCAGAGCGTCCACGACAACACGCTGACGGTCACGTACACGGTGCCCAAGTCCGCTGACGACTTCCCCGACAAAACGGGCGCGGCCACGTGCGGCGAGCCGCCGTGCTACAAGCTGCGGGTCATCGAGTACGGCCACGGCCTCGACACGGGCGGCTGGTCGAGCGCCGGCACGTGGGACCGCGACGACCTCGTCGTGGACATCCGCACGAAGCACCTGCTCGCGCCGTCGCCCGAGCCGACCAAATCGCCGTCGCAGGACGACACGATCGACTGCTTCCACACGAGTCTGTTCCACACCTCCACCACGGCGGACCAGGTCGAGATGAACAAGATCCGCAAGGTTGTCGACGGGGCCAACAAGTACGGCAACGGCTTGTCGACGCCGCTCGCGCCCGGCGCGAGCGTCTTCGCGAACGTCGAGTACTGGCCCCTGGACCGGTACAGCTCCGGCCGCGGCACATATCGCGCGGCCGACGGCACGTATCACGAGGCCACGGCCAAGGAGGGCGCCAACAAATGGAATGAGGACACCCACCAGGGCCGCTTCGTGTACCCGTACGTCGACGGCCCGCTCTTCGGCACCGACGGCGAGGTCGCCAACGGTGTGGCCCAAACCAGTACGGACGATGCGAAGCCGGGTCTATGCTCCGAAGGCGGCAGCCTCTATTCGGCTGGCTCCTTGAATACCCCGTGTACTAACGACGCCGACTGCACGGATCCCGGGGATACGTGCGCGCTGAAGATCTGGAACGCGGTCTGCTCCGACGACATGATTAAACCTTGTCAGGTCACCGAAGACTGTTTGATTGGCGCGTCTCCGTCGGTGGCCGGGACCACATGCGTGTTGAAGTCCACCAACAAGCAAGGGTCCCTCACGGGGCCCGAGCCGATGCACACGTACTGGCCGTTCGGCTACAACCGGACGACCTACGACTGGACGTACGGGTACTGCCCCGGAGGTGACTCGACGAAGTGCTGCTGCGCCGACGTTGGTGACGCCGCGTATTTCGAAGGCTGTACTTTTGGCACGTGTGCGACCAACGATTACCACGCGCTGCAGATCACGCGCCAAAACGTCACGGTGGCCGCCAAGCCCACGAAGGTGACGTTGCGGCTGTGCCGGGGCGCGTGCAACAACGACAAGAACCTCGCGCACCTCGCCGACGCCGACGACCGGAGGAAGGGCGACAAGAAGTCCAGCGACGCCCACGGCTTCTTCGGCGCGCTCAAGTACGACCTCCAGGTCGACGCGAACGGCCCGCTCGGGTACGGCGTGGACGGCTCGGACCTGGCGGCCGGCGAGAACGGCCCGTACGAGTCCACGGACGTCGAGGCGTGGGGCGCGGGCCAGTACGGCACGCGCAAGGTCCAGGCCTACGGCGTCGTCGGCGGCAAGGTGCCCCTCACGCTCCCCGCCGATCTGGAGACGGGCGACGACTACCGCATCCTCGTGCACGAGGAGTCCACCGGCCTCACGTGCCGGTCCGACTACTTCACCATCGCCAACGCCGACGAGGTCCCGACGCCCGCGCCGCACCGCGCCGACGCCCCGGCGCCCAAGCCCACGCCCACGCCCACGCACGCGCCCACCTCGGCGCCGACGCCGGCGACGATCACGTTCGCGCCCGAGCCCAAGTTCTGGCAGAGCGGGTCCACCCAGACCGTGGAGATCACCATCGGCGACGTGAACCAGCAGTACTCGTACGGCTTCGGGGCCGTCGTGGACCTGCTGATCTACAAGGGCTCGGCCTCGGACCCGGTCGGCACGCTCGCCGTCTACGCCCAGGTCACCGGCAACCGGCTGACCGTGGACTTCGACACGGATTCGTTAACTGCGGGCGACGACTACCGGCTGCGGGCCATCGAGTACACGCGCGGGCTGGACGTCTACTCCAAGGAGTTCAGCATCGGCGACGGCGCCCCAGTGCCCGCGCCCACGCCGAAGCCGACGACGCCCGCGCCGTCCCAGGCGCCGACGGACGACACGGTCGTCGTGGAGGTGAGCGGCGTGGCCGTCGGCGGCGACCTCGTCAAGGACACGGCGTACAGCCTCCAGGTCCGCTTCACGGGCGACACCCACGACGAGGCGACGTCGGTCACCGTCTGCCGCGAGGAGAGCCTGCGCCACAACCGCTGCCCGCTGAACCCCGCGGGCGACGCCGCCGCCGACGAGATCGACAACAACGCGCACGACGGCGACGCCGTGCTGGTGGTCAAGGTCGGGGCCTCGACGACCTTCACCTTCACGCCCACCGAAGAGGGCCGCTTCGTCCTCCAGGCGTGGACCGCGACGCAGGGCGCGTTCACGTCGCCCACCTACACGGTCCAGCCCGCGGGCTACGTGGCGCCGGTGGCGGTCGTGGCGACGCCGGTCGTGGCGCCGGCGCCGTCCGCGAAGCCGACGCTCGCGCCGACAGACAAGGGCCTCCAGGTCGCCCTGGTGTCGGCCTTCTGGGTCGTCGGCGACGCCGCCGCGGTGACGGTGCGGTACACGGGCCTCGCGGCGGGCCACAAGTCCCTGGGCGGGAGCCTCGACACGGACGCGTGCTACTTCGACGTCGTGCTCTTCGATGCCGACGGCGCGCAGGCGGCGACGCTCGCGGCCGGCGCCGAGAGTAAGATCTGCGAGCTGGCGCTGAGCGTCGACACGGCCGCGCTGGCCACGGGCGCCGGCTACACGGTCCAGGCGAGCGAGTACACGCGCGGCTGGGTCGGCACGTCGGCCGCGGTCGAGGTCGTCGCGTCGGCGCCAGTGCCCGCGCCGACGGCCGCGCCGGTGTCCTCGCCGACGGCCGGGCCGGAGCCCGCGCCCGCGCCGACGCCCGCGCCGACGGTGTCGGGCATCGTCGTGACCGAGGGCCTCGCGGGCACGACCGTCGCCGCCGGCGCCAGCTTCACGGCCGCGCTCAAGTACACGGGCAACCTCCGCGACGCCGACGGCCGCGTCACGGTGCGGCTATGCGCGGGCTCGGCGACGCCGTACGCGGGCCCGGCGGACGCCTACGACAGCTGCGACCAGGCGGGCGCCAACCTGGCCACGGCCCAGGCGACGGCCAGCGGCGCGCTGGACGGGAGCTACACGGTGCCCGCCGACCTCGCCGCCGGCACCTACTACCTGCGCGTCGACGCCATCGCCCGGACGGCGGGCAGCGCGACGCTCGACCTGGCCTACGGCGCGAACCGCCTGGCCTACGTCGGCGCGAGCTTCACGGTCGCGTAGGCAGGGGCGGGGGGGGGGGCGGGGGGGGGGCGGGGGGGGGCGGGCGGGGGGGGGGGC
>Ga0302122_10002128_pt1 | contig 12473 bp, 8 predicted proteins | sample CB21_SCM_MG_FD_203115 | JGI IMG/M metagenome (GOLD analysis project Ga0302122, IMG submission 203115) | Marine microbial communities from Western Arctic Ocean, Canada - CB21_SCM | ecosystem: Environmental > Aquatic > Marine > Oceanic | place: Canada: Western Arctic Ocean | collected 2017-09-28
CACTCGCCGGCGGGGGGGCGGGGGTGGGGGGAGCTATCTGCAAAAACATCTACTTCTTCGACTTGAGCGCGAGGTCGATCGTGGCCTGGAGCCCGTCGATGCGCTTGGCGTGCTCCTTGTCGTTCTTGCCCGGGGGCACGCGCGCGATGGTCACCCAGGCCGGCGTGAAGATGCCCAATTCACCGGCCGTCGCGGCCCCGAAGCCGCAGTGCTCGAGCATCAGAGCCGTGCGCAGCGTGCCCTTCTCGGCGACGCCGATCGTCTCCAGAATCTTGACCGTGCCCATGGTGAGCTTGCGGCCCCAGTGCGACGACGTCAAGCGGGACGGTAAATCGACACCCGTGGTCAACGCGATCCACCACCCTAAATGCCCTCTTTCAATCGCGTCCGTGCCCATGTCATAGGACTCCAAAACTTCTAACCCGGCTCGTTTATACTCTTCATGGCGCGCCTCAGGCTTGTTCAAATTTCTCAGGCCGCCGCCGTACTCCATGGCTCGCTTCAAATCCATGTGCCGCGGGTTGTCGTAGTCGAACGCCGGCTTGAGCATCCACTGCCAGCCCGCCACGATGCCGCCCGGTTTCACGATCTTGGCCGCTTGCGCGAGCGGAATGGCCCGGTCCTCCGAATGGGACAACGATTCCATGAAGTACGCGGCGTCGTACGTCGACGGCTGCATGGACGACGGCAAGTCGTTGTAGTCGCCCACCAGGTACTCGGTCCGGTCCTGAATATACGCCGGTAATTTCGCCGTGATCTGGTTCGCTCGATTCGCCTGGTGCTGGCAGATGGTGACGCCCGTCATGTTGGCCCCGGCGAACTCAACGACCCGTCGCATGGGCCCGCCGATGCCCATGCCTAGATCGGCGACCTTCATGTCCCGCTTGATGCCCGCAGTCAAGACGAAGTTCGCCTCCCAGTAGGCCATGCTCCGCTTGAAGGACCAGTCCGGCCGCAAGGGAGCCATGTGGAAGGCGTCGCCCCAGCCGTACTCGAAGAAGTCCGTGATGAGGGTGAAGTACCGCTCGGCGGCGGCCGCGTTGTTCTGCTCGTCGTGGGCCGGCTGCTGGGCCGTGTCCCAGTCCGTCGCGCCCGAGTAGTAGTTGTCGTACCTCGCTAGAATTTCCTCCGAGGTCATGGACTCCTCCTTGGCGCCGAACTTGCCTGTGTTTCGTGTTTGTTATAATACGCGCGGCGCCACGGAGCGGGGTGGGTGGGCGGGCGGGCGGTTCCGCCGCCGTCGCGGGCGGTGCCGCGCGCGTGCACCGTGGCGGCATGCATGGTTGTGCCGGAGCGCTGACATTCGACGCGTCGACGGCGCGTGCGTGTGGCAGCGTCACCCCCGCGCGGGCCCCCGCAACGCGCTCGGCGATTTGAGCGGACGCAGCTGCTCACCCGGGAACGCGACATTGCGCAAGTAATAGGCGCTGCCGACCGCGAGGCCGACCGCTAAATAGCTCGCGCCTGAGCCCTTGGCCATGGCGCTGCCTGACCAGCCGCTAGTGCAGGTTTAGCGCGCTGAAGTTAGCGCGCGGCGCAATTCAGGTTCGGGTTTTCTTAAAACGAATCTCCCCAGCAAGGTTCTTCGCGCACCCGAGAAGCGTCAGGGACGCTCGAGCTCCGGATCTAGAGGCATCCGGTCCGTTGCCGGGGCTCGAATGAAGAGACCGGCGCAAGTTGGGAGAGGGCGCTAGCTCGTCACGGAGCTCGCACGAGTGGTCACATCCGGCGCACCGGTCGGCGCCGTTCAGCGACCAACCGGTGCGGTCGCGGGGCAGCCGCCATGGGCTCGGCCGCCTCCTGCCACGAGCTGGCCGAGAGCGACCTGCCGGAGCGCGTGCCGCGCGCCCAGGCGGAGGCGCTGCTCGGCACGACGCTGGAGCACAACGTCGAGTGGCGGACGCACGCCGACGCGGAGGACCGGGTGCCGCGGGCCACGCTGCGGAGCGCCTGCGCCGTGACCGCGGCGCGGGTCGAGGCGGCCGAGACCTTCTACCAGTCCCTCAAGGCGTTCTACGCCTTCCGCAAGGACGCGGCGGCGCTCTGGGAGGCGCAGCCCGCGAAGTACGCGTTGCTGACTCTAGATCCGGTCAACTTGTTCGAGGGTAAAGGGTACGCCGAGATCGGCCAGCAGGTTTCTGTAGAACACCAGCCCTGCCAAACATTAGCCGAGCTCTATAAAGCGGCGGAGCTCTGCAAGCCGGCTTTTGAACATCTCCTCATGAAGGTGAAGAAGGTAGCTGCTGAGGCGGATCGATCGACGCCCAAGCTCATGCTCGCGCCCCTGAAGGGCGTGGCGCGGGCCCAAGAAAAGGCTAGGTTCGATTATGGGGACCGCCCGCACCCCATCAGCTGGGTCTGCGACATTGTGAGAGGGTGCTTGGTCGTGGAGACGCCCGCGGGCGCGCGGGCGGCCGTGGACGCGCTAGCAGAACACGCCGGCGTGACGATCGTGAAGAGCTCGAACCGCTTCAAGCACCCGACGCCGGCTGGCTTTCGGGACGTGAACCTCAAAATGCGCTTAGATCCAATAAAAGTCGCGGGCTCGGCGCTCGGGTCGGCCTTGTCGACCCAAGCGTGTCAACATATGGTGGAGTGCCAGATCCACCTGCGACCGCTCAAGGACTTCGCGGTGGAGCGCGACTCGCACAAGTTCTACGAGCACTTCCGAAGCTTCTTTCGAGGCGACTGGGACCAGATCGAGCTCCAGGCGCAAGCACTGGAACGCTTGTACGAGCGGGGCGACGGGTCATCTTTGTTAGGCGCCATTGATGAACTCGTCGCGGACGACACGGCCTCGGCGTCCCTGACGTCGGCGGTCGCCGATTTAGTGGGCCAATTGGGCCTGCACGACAAGGAGGCGCAGCTCTGCGGACGGTTGGCCCTATTGGAGCGCAAGGAGCGTAATCGCTCGACGCACGTGTCCATCGGCCTGGCGCAGTTACGGCGGGGCCACGCGTTACAGGCCCAGGGCGCCCATTTAAAGGCGGCCGACGCGTTCATCGTCGCCGGGAAGCACTTCAACGCCAACCCCACGCTGCTATTCGACGCGAAGCTCGGGCTGGGCCGGAGCCACATCGGCAGCGGCTACCTGGGGAAGGCGGAAAAAGTTTATATATCGACCCTGAAGACATTGAAACAAATGGCTTCCATGAAAATGCTGTCGCCGGACGCCGCGGGGCCCGTCCACATCGCGCGGGCGCACTTGCTGGCCGTGCGCGGCGAGTACGACGACGCGTTTTCTGCCTTAGAACTGGCCGAGCGCCTGCTCCTCGCCTACGACGGCAAGGGCGACGAGTCGCCGAACCTGGCGTGTGTCCGTTCTGCGCGCGCCGACGTTTTACTAAAACGTGCCTATGCCCTGGAGCGCCTCGGCGGCGACGGAACAGGGCTCGTCAACGACGCGTTCCACGAAGCGAGTGCGGCGGCGAAGACGCTGCACCTGATCTGCGGCGAGCGCGCCAAGGAGACGGCGACCGCGTTCGCCGTTTTAGCAAAGGTCCTCGTGCGGCTCAAGAAGTACAAGGACGCGGAGGAGCCCGCAGAAAAAGCCTGCGCGTGCATCTCGGACACGGGCGCCGCCGCCGCGGCGCGCGCCACCTACGCCGCGGCCCTCGAAGGGCTGGGTCGGACGGGCGACGCGAGCGCCGAACGGCGCAAGGCGACCGACGCGTTACGAGCCGGCCAGGGCGGCACGGACATGGTCGACGTGTTACTGGCCGAGGCCCAGGCCCTGAAGAAACGGGGCGACGGGAAGAGGGCAGCGAGCGCCGCCAAGGACGCGGTCGCTTGTGCAACGGACCCGCGCGACCAGGTACGCGCGCGGGAGGCGTCGGCGGACATTTTGTCCAGTCTGGGGGACCACGACGCCGCCGCCGCCGAATTAGATGCGGCTTTGGACACGGCCACGCGGCTCCTAGGCAAGATCCATACGCCGACGGAGGACCTCACGCCAAGATCGGCCTTCGACGAACGCTTCGACGTGTCCAAGAAGATGCTGTGCCACCCCCAGGCCGTGACCGAGGAGATGGGTCTCTTATACTGGAAGCGCGGCTCCACCGCCGAGGACCGGGGCCGCGCCCGGAACGCGATCAAATTCTACGGCTGGGCCCTGGAACTGTTCCGGGCGCACGACGGCGCGGACACGCCTTTTGTGAATAACGTGGCGAAGCTCCGCGCCGAGCTCCTCGCGAAGCACAAGGCGTCGCCAGGTCGACCGGGCGCGAAGAAGCGGCCCAAAAGCGGTACCAAGAAGCGGCCGGGAAGCGGCACGAGGCACGCCGAGGGCTCCCTCGACGCCATGGCGCAGACCATGTGCGACCTGCGCTCATCGCCCCCGCCCTCGGCCCAAAAGAAAAAGCGGCACATAAGGAAGGCAGGCACGCCGCACGAGCGCGACCGGGCGGCGGTCTCGATCCAGAAGCACCAGCGCGGCCGCAACCACCGAAGCGGGCGAGGTAAGAATTGGTAAGTGAACTTAGGATGAGCGCGTAGAAATCGCGCGGGGGTTGTGTTGCGCTGCGCAGAGCCTACACGGGCGCCGCGTCAAACTTCGGCGCCAGCTCGGCAACCTTCGGGCGCTCACCGACCTTCGCCGCAAGAGCCAACACGGTTGGGCAGCCCTCGAACGGCCCCGCCTCCCCGAACGTCTCGCGGAAGGCCGCGAAGCCCCCGCACTTCAAAACCGTGGTGACGCACGTGTACACGAAGAGGTCCGCGTACGTGCACTCGTCGCCCGCGCAGTACGCGGTGCCGGCACTGACCAGCTTCTTCTCGAGGCGGCCCATGCGCTGTAAATGCAAAGTCTTGAGCTCGCCAACATAATCAGCGTGCTTCTCGTGCTCCGGCGCAGCGCGCGGGTCCGTGTTGCGGCCCTGGCGCCAGTGGGGCTCGGCGTGGTTCATGATCGTGTCGTGCATGGGCGACAGGAAGTGGCCGTAGTAGTCGTTGCAGAAGGCCCACGTGTCCCTTGCTAAGACCTTGGTCTTCGTGTCCTTGGGGGCCAGGGGGCCCTCGGGCGTCTTCTCGAGCATGTACTCGATGATGGCCCCGGAGTCGCCCAGCGACAGGCCGTCAGCTTCCAGCGCCGGCAGCGTGCCATGTGGCGCGCTCTCGGCCCAGCTGTAGTCTCCGCCGAAGCCGGCGGGCGGCACGAAGTCGTACTCGATGCCGTGCTCCGCCGCGAGCAGGATGATCTGCTCTCCCCTGCCTACCACGGGGAGATACATAAACTTGGGCTTGGCCGGGGCATCGCCCTCCGCGCTCGCACCGGCTCCCATGGTATCGATCGAGTTGGCAGCGTTTGTACACGTGTGGGCAGCTATGTTAGCGCCAGATCAAGTTGGCAGCGTTCGTACACATGTGGGCAGCTATGTTAGCGCCAGCTCTGCAGCGGAAACCCGGCCGTTGAAAATTACCGGCTGAATCGCTCTAATTCGCCCAGGGAGCGGTAAGCACATGTGCAAGGCATCGTTGAAGTGCAAGTATAAGTCCGACGCCGGGCTCACGAAAACCACAGTTTTGTTGCGCTGCAGCCGAGGCAATTGGCGCTGCGCTCGCCTCATCCGCACGCACGCAGCGCTGCTGTCGAATTGTGCATCGCTGCTGCATCGCGTAGCACTGCTCATCGAGTTTTACGCGCCTGTTTCCCGCGCACACCGTATATAACGCGAAACAATGGAGACCGCCCTACCCGCAGTCAACGGGAGCACCAACACCGTGGTCGTCGTGCGGGTGCGCCCCTTCGGCCGCAAGGAGCAAATGACGACGGCCTGCGCCGAGGCCTTGAACGACGGCCGCTCCCTCATCGCGCGACGCGACGAACGGCGGGGCGGCCAGTACCTCCAGTCGCAGCAGGCCACGGAGACGAGCTACGTGTTCGACGGGACCTTCGGCCCGGCCACGAGCCAGCGGGACGTGTATGAGCAGACGACCAAGCCGCACGTGGCCACCTTGGCCCGGGGCCAGATCCCGGCGCTGACGGTGGTGGCCTACGGGTCGACGGGCGCGGGCAAGACGCACACGATGATGGGCGACCGCGAGCGCCGGGGTGTTATTCCGAGAGCGGTCGGCGACCTCTTCGCGCAATTACCTCAGGGCACCACGGCCCGCGTCTCCTATTTAGAGGTGTACAACGAGCGCGTCTTCGATTTATTGGGCGCGGATCGGTCGAAGCCCCTCAAGGTCTGCGAGGACAAGCGCCTGGGCGTCGTCCGGGCGCTCAATTTGGAGGAGGCTCCCTGCGCGACCGCGGCGAGCGTCCTGGAGCTTTTATCAAGGGGCAATGAGAACCGGAAGACGGAGGCCACGGGGGCGAACGACGCGTCGTCGCGGTCCCACGCGGTGTTGCAGATCAAAATTGGCGAGCGGGCGTTGACGCTAGTGGATTTAGCCGGCTCGGAACGGGCCTCGGCCACGGGCAATAGAGGATTACGCTTGGCCGAGGGCGCCCACATCAACAGGAGTCTCCTAGCCCTGGCGAACTGCATCAACGCCCTCTCGTGTCCTTTGGCGCCGTGGCCGAAGTTTAGGGACTCCAAACTTACCCTAATTCTGAAGTCGTCGCTGGAGTCCTCACAAGTCCGACTCGTGGTCGTGGCCTGCGTGGTGCCGTCGATGAACTCCGTGGACGACACGATGAACACCCTTAAATACGCGCAGCGCGCCAAGGAGCTGCCCAAGCGGGCGCGCAAGAGCTCCGTGGATAGAAGGGCGTCCCTGGGCGGCATGCAGCCCCAGCGGCCGGCGCGGCGCCAGTCCACCTTCGGAGATGAACCTTCGCGTTCCGCGGCGCCCGCGCCGAAGCGGCGGCGCGCGTCCGTCGCGGCTCCGTCGCGGCCGTTCCGGCGGGCCTCGTCGGCGGAGCCTCGTCCGGCGCGCCCGTCGTCGGCGGAGAACCGGCGCGAGTCCATCTCCGCCGTCGACGCGGCGCGCAAGTACGCCGCCGAGGTGATGATGGAGCACGCGCGTACCGCCGAAGAGATCCAGCAGAAGCTCGCGGAGGCCGCGGCGCCCGCGCCCGCGGTCGTGCCCGAGGCGCCCGTGCCGCCCCGGGAGAAGCCCCTGCGCAAGCGCCGCGGGTCCATCGGCGCGCCCGTGGGCATCGCAGCGCGCGTCAAGAAGCGCCGCGCGTCGACTGTCGCCGCGCCGGCGCCGGCCCCCGCGGAGCCGGCGCCGGCCAAGAAGCGCCGCGGCTCGACCGCCGCGACGTCGCCGGAGGGCCCGCCGCCAGACGTGTTTCGGTCGGCGAGCCAGCTGGCGCGGACGGGTGCCCTGCCGCCGGCGGCCGCGCCGGCGCCGGTCAAGCAGCGCGCCGCGCCGGCGCCCGCGAAGGAGCCCGCGGCCTGGCGGGCGCAGTCCGACGAGCTGCGCGAGGCCATGCAGGCGCGCCGCGCCGCAAAGACCGCGCCGCCGCCGGCTCCTTCGGTGGCCCCTCCGGCGGCTCCGCAAAGGCCCAGCGACGACGCCTTCCGGCCGGTCAGCCAGCTGGCCCGGACCGGTGCCTTGCCGGCCGTCGCGCCGCCGCCCGCACCGCCGGTCGCCGTCCGCGAGATGCCGCTGGCCGCCGTCCGCGAGGCGTCGCCGGTCGCCGTCCGCGAGGCGTCGCCGGTCGCCGTCCGCGAGGCGCCGGCGAAGCGTTCTATCCGGGAGATGAAGGCGGCCATCATCGCTGCGGGCCTGGGCACCGAGGACCTGGTGGAGCGGCTCCACGTCGAGGAGCGCTACCAGGAAGCGCTGAGGTTGCTCGCGACGGAGAAGGAGCCGGAGGAATCACAACCCTCCGGCGCGTCGCCGGTCGTTGTCCGCGAGGTGCCGTCGGCCCCGCCGGGCGAGGTCTTCCGCGCGGCGCCCCAGCTCGTGCGGACGGACGACTTCGAGCTGGCCCCGTCGCTGGCCCCCGCGATGGCGGTCGACCGGTGGAATAATCCAGTGGCCCCGCCGCCGGCCGGCACCGACCGGTGGCTTAACCCGGTGGCCCCGCCGCCGGCTGGCCCCGACCGGTGGCTGGACGTCGACAAGGAGCCTAGGGCGGCCGCCCCGATGGCCGTCGACGAGGAGGAGGTCGTCGCGGGCGCGGCGCGCGCCTTCGCGCCGGTCGCGGAGCTCGCGCGCACGGGGGTCGTGGTGTCGCGGCCGCCCCGCGCGGCCGCGGCATCCGCATCGGCATCGGCCCGCTCGCCACTCGCGGAGCGCATCAAGGCCCTCGCGCCGGTCGCGGAGCGCGTGGCGCCGCCGCCGCCGCCGACGCAAGCGCTCTCGCCAGACCTCGCCGCGACGACGTCCGGCGCGCGCGAAAAGCGCGCCAAGCGCGACGTCGGCGCCCTCCAGGAGCGCCTCGCGGCGGCCGAGGCGCGCGCGGCCGCTTGGAAGGACGCGGCCACGGACGCCGAAAAGGTCGCGTCGACGCTCGCGGCCGCGCTGCGCGAGGAGTGGAAGGACGCGGCGCCGGGGAAGTGGGACGCGCTGCGGGGCGACTTCGCCACATTCCGCGCGCGCTTCGCGCAGCACGTCGCCGCGGCGGACGCGTGCCTGCCGCCGAGCCCGCGGCCCCTCGGCGAGGCGTCGAATATCCGCGCCTAGATATCCCCTTTCCCCCTTAAATATGAGGTTCTCCATGAAGTACGAAATCCTGACGTCGAACGAACGACGGCTGCCACTGGTAGGAAACCCGCGTGGTAAGCTGTAAAACCCGCGTCTTAATCTCGCGCGAGCTGCCGCTAGCCTCTAAGACACCCGCACGCACGCCGTCCCTTTGCTTTCACTGCGCTACACGTGCTCTCGCCTGTATGTTCAAAACGTGCACTGGCCTCTAACCCAACGCGAGGCGACCGGCTGAAACGATAGCGCGATCAGCAGTAGCACCCAAAAGAGCTGCTCAAAGGACTCGCGAAACCGCTGTCGCCGCGGGCAAGTACAAAGATGGCTCAAGGCCGCGGCAGAGGACAGACGCTACCATCATGGATGACCAAGGATGGAAACAGTACTAATGATGGGCTTGGCGCCATGCGGGAACCGAAACGGCGCTCGCGCTTCGACGCGCCGCCCCCGCAGCAGCCGCAGGGCGGTGGGTGGGGTCAGCCACCGCCACAACAGGGTGACTGGGGCAACCAGCCGCCGCCGCAACAATCCGGGGGCTGGGGCGCCACCGCCCCGCCGTCCGGCGGCGGCTGGGGGAACGCGCCGCCGCCGGCGCAAGGAGGCGGCTGGGGGAACGCGCCGCCGCCGGCGCAAGGAGGCGGCTGGGCTCCTCCGCACGGGGGTGGCTACCCGCCGCAACAGCAGGCGCCACCAGCGCCCCGGGAGGATCCGCGCATCGCCGCCGCCAAGCGGGCCGCCGCCGCCGCGAGCGTCACCGGCCCCCGACCACCGCCGCAATTGCGCAGCGCCCCGCCGAATCCGGCGTCGCCGCGCGCAAACGACCCCCGCGTGCGCGCACCAAAAATGCCGTCGGGCGCTCCAAAGATGCCGTCGAATGCGCCGCGGCGAGACGCGTGGGACGGCGTCGGCGCGCCACCGCCCGTGCCGCTGCCGCCGGCGGAGACCTTCACCGGGTCGGCCGCCGCCCGGCAGGCGCTCGAGCACATGGGCGCAGCGCCGCCGCCCGCGCCGCCGCCCGCACCGGCACCGGCACCGGCACCGCCCGCCGCGCCGGCAGCGAACTCCGAAGACGCCGAGAAGGCGGCCCGCGCTCGCGTCAAGGAGGTCCGGAATGCGGGCACGGACGAATACCAAAAGCAGGACTTCAAGGCCGCGCTCAGCTCGTACGAGGCCGCGCTGCAACTCCTCGATGAATTAAAAAAAGACGCCCCTGCGACATCGTCGCGCGTCAATGCGGCGCGCGACGAGATGAGGCAAAAGGTACTGAGTTGCCTCGCGAAGGTGCACGGGAAGCTCGGCGATGCGCGGGCGGCGAAGGAGGCAGTCAAAAAGTGCGACAAGATCGAGAAGCGCCTGAGCGAGTACAAGCGGAAGTAATTCATTAGTACTTCATTATTCACAGCGGCGCGACCTTCGCCTTCCGCCTCCGGCGCTTTCCCCGCTTCAGCAGCGTCTTGCGGGGCGGTCGGCCGCGCTCCTTCCACTCCTTCCGCGTTTTCGCGCGGAGCTGCTTCAACTTTTCCGCGTGCTGTGCGGCCTGCTCGGCCAGGCGCAGCAGGAACGGCTTTGACGGGCTGCGCGAGGGCCGCCGCGGCGGCGCCGATGGCGGGCGCGCGGGGGGACAACACTCGGGGGGGCGTCTGGCCGGCGCGGTCGACGGGCGCCAGACTCGGGGGCAGGGTTCCTTCGGCGCGGCGGGCATAAATGTCTCCCGTCGCCGTGCCACCGAAACCGCCCGGCGGCGCGCTGCAGCGGTGTCAGCGCGCCGGCGCTGCGCTGCGACGCTGTCCTCGCGAACCAGTTTTTGCGGCGGCCGTGGCTCGGACCGCCGCTTCTGCGGTCGTTGCCGCCGCGCCGCTCGGTAGGCGTCGAGCGTCGGCGCCGCGAGCCGGTCGCTCGTCAGCGCCGAATCAGCGTCCAAATCGAGCGCCCAGGCGTTCGTGGAGTTTGGCACAAGCCTGAGGAGAGAATCGCGCGGCATCGGGTCCGTCGCGCCCAGGAGGACGACGCCGCCCGGTGCGAGGCGCGACGAGATGCGGTGCGCCGCGCGCAGAGCGCCGGGCGCGTCGCAGTAGAGGAAGGCCGCGTAGCGACACAGCACCAAATCGAACGTCTCGGAACCGGCGTCTGGCACGTCAGTAGCTGCATCCTCGATTTTCCACTTAAAATCCTTTGCCAGCGACGGGTCCCGCATTTTAAAAGAGCGACTCGTCGCCGAGACCGTGGCCTTGAAGGCCTTTTTCAAAATGTCCGGGGGCACAGTCCGTACCGCGGACGGCGTCCATCTTCTTTCGCGACAGTCCGAGGCCGTGTCCAGCAAGTCCTGCCTGACGTCAGTTCCAACAACCTCCAAACACGGCGCCTTCGTCCCCAGGACCGGCGCGACGACGTGCCGGTACAACAGCGCGAGGCTATAAAGCTCCTCGCCCGACGAGCTGCCGCAGGACCAGACGCGCAGCGGCCGTCGCTGCGCTGCAGCGCGGCACGCGGCCCGGAACAAGCCGACCTGTTCTAGCCACCGCCACGCCTCGGGGTCCCGGAAAAACGACGTGTGGCTCCTAAACGGCTGGTCCAGGACCTTCTCGCCGTAGGGGTCGTGGCTCTTGAAGCACGCCGGCATGGCGACCGGGTCGCACCGGCCCTCCAACCAGTCGTCCAGGCTCCGCCAGTGCAATGCGGTGATCTCGTACCAGGGCGAACTGTACTTGAACGAGTCCTGGACGGAGACGCAGCTATAGTGGTCCCGCGACGCCAGCGTCGACTCCGGCCCTGAACCCAAATCCTCCCCCAGGTACATCTCGACGTGCACGATGTCGCCCTTCTGCCTCCGTTCCCGCCCGCGCGTGTACCGGCCCTGGACAAAAAGCAAGTCGCCCGGCTTGACGTCGCGGAACTCCGACTTCTTCGGCAGCGTGGCGAAGAGGTAGGCCTGGTTCCAGGGCCCCACGTCGAAGCCAAAATCCTCCCGCAGGTCCCGCAGCGCTTGCCGGAACAGGCCGCAGCAGTCCAGGTACAGCGGCTGGCCGTGCAGGGCGTCGCCGGGCTCGTGGTACCTTTCAGCATAGGGCACGCCTACGTAGCTCTTGACCCGCTCGACGAACTTGGCGCGCAGCCACTCCCTGTCCGCGGCCGGGTCCGCGGCCCGGCGGGCCGCCGCGCGGTGGCGGATGTCTTTGGTCGACGGCTGCCCGGCCGGTGGTGGTGCCGGGACGACCTGGCCGCCCTTGCCCATGATGCTGCCAACAAGGGCTGCGTTTTGTCCTGCGGCTCTCACACAACGCGGGTGTTCCGGAGCGCATTATTTTTTTAAGAGGGGGGGGGAGTTCACACTAATCGTGGGGCTGGCACTGACCCTCCCATTGCCCCCAGACGCGTGTTTAGATTTCCCTGGAAAACCCGTCAAAAAAACTCTCAGTTTTGCTGGAGCTCGAGCGCCGCTCACTGTGAAGAGGCTGCGACCGAGAGACGGCCGCATTCGTGCTCATACCACGAGCATTACGAGTGGTTGAATAAACACAGCGCTAACACAACAGCCCTACACAAAACAAAGCACAGCACAAAACAACAATGGCTTCCTGGTACTCAAGCAGCCGTCAGCCGCAAGCACAACTTGGTCCACCCTGGGCCGTGCCTGAGCAGATGCTATTTGAGGACGACGAGGACCCTACGGCGCGACTGCTGCGGCGGCGCGTGCGTTGGGAAGTCGTGGATGAGGCGAGAAACGCAAAGCTGGCGGGCGCCGAAGCATTCCTGTCGCTCTCCACGCTGCGGCTCTCGAGCGGCGGCGGCGTCGGGGCGCACATCCCGCTCGTCGCGATGCATCGGGAGGAGTACCAGCAGCCACTCTTTTCCTCTAACAAGCTCACCGGCCTCGC
>Ga0302122_10002131_pt1 | contig 12463 bp, 13 predicted proteins | sample CB21_SCM_MG_FD_203115 | JGI IMG/M metagenome (GOLD analysis project Ga0302122, IMG submission 203115) | Marine microbial communities from Western Arctic Ocean, Canada - CB21_SCM | ecosystem: Environmental > Aquatic > Marine > Oceanic | place: Canada: Western Arctic Ocean | collected 2017-09-28
TGAGGAATGGACAATAATATATGATTTTCGCACACAACCTGACATTTTTACACCGGGTTCGCCATACAATGTCATATTGACATCTATTCTAGTAATCTCTAGTGGTAAAATTTGGGTAAAAAACAATGACCAACAATGGTTTCATAATCTCGTACAGAAATACAAATTAAAATCTTCGGGCAAATGTACGGACGAGGCAGGGTGGGGGTATATACCATGCGAGAATTTATCCAATGGAATTTGTACGGATGGGGGTAACAATAAGATGTGTATTGCTGCTCTTAAAGAATTAGACCTTGCTGAGACGCTAAAGAGTGCTATTGGAGCTGGAACGGCGCCGGGATGTGTGCGCATGGGCAACTCCTTTTATTTTCAACAATACGCTAACGTCGACTATGACTGCAGTCAATACACCAGCTGTATGTGCACATCCATCGGGAACTGGGCACAGTATAAACCGACGAATGTTGGTCAGTACTTAAGGGATATTTCATGCGGGGATGTCTCAGTAAAAAGTACCTGTGTAGAATGTTTGGGTGGATTTTATACAGCTGCTACGGGTTGTTTAATCTGTGATATGGGTCGAGCATCGGTTGGTGCACAAGATTATTGTCCGTCATGTAATCCCGGATTTTACCAAGACGTACAAGGTGGAACAACTTGTAAGAAATGTGATGCAGGTTATGGAAGCACTAGTTCTGCAATATCAAAATTAGCATGTGGGGATTGTCCCAAAGGTAAGAGTTCTGTATCAGGAGGCGGATGCACGGCATGTTCTGCGGGCACATACCAAGACCAAACTACTCAAAGCGTCTGTAAATTGTGTCCCGCCGGTTATTTCGCCACGGGCGGGGCTTTGGAATGTACTGAATGCGGCCGAGGCACAGTCAATCCTAACACTGGGTCTACATCATTATTGGCTTGTGTGGACTGTGTCCAGGGAAAATATGCATCTTCATTGGGTATGGAAGAATGTATAGACTGTGAAAAAGGTCGTGCACAGTCTTCATCTGGTGAATATACCTGTATTCAGTGTGACACGGGCAAATATCAGGATCAAAAAACACAAACATCTTGTAAGGATTGTGTCGCGGGTAAATGGAGTGCCAGACTGGAACAAACAACCGAAAACGCGTGTAAATCATGTCCCACTGGAAAATACTCAACCACGATAGGCGCCTCGTACCGGATGTGTATAACGTGTCCAGCAGGCAAACACCAACCGTCTGCGGGTGCAACGGATTGTTTATACTGTCCAGTTGGACAGTATAAACCAACCCTTGGGGAAGCCAATTGTATTGATTGCGACGCGCGCAAAGTAACGGGTGTATCCTTCGGCGCATTGACTTGTGATATCGTATGCCTCAATGGTTATCAGGCAAAGGGACAGGCATTTTGTGCGAAATGTCCAGAAGGCAAATATTTGAATGATGCAGACGGCGATTCCACTTGCAAACAATGTTCTTCAGAAACACCGAAGAGTAACGGTACATTATGCTATATATGTTTACCTGGACATCACCGTCACACTTGTTCTGTATGCCCGGTTGGGCGTTACACTGGTTGGGAACAGGAAACTCTGGCGGAATGTCGTCCGTGTGAGAACGGTTATCAAGACGAAGAAGGCAGTGACAATTGTAAAACATGTCCAGCGGGTCGCATTTCATCCGCTTCGTTTACAACGTGTGTTACGTGCCCATTGGGCGAATATTCGGACGCTGAAAATCTCATTGAGTGCAAAAGATGTCCGAGTAATGAACAACATACCGGTATTATAGGCGAAAAAGATGCAAGGTGTACGACTGTGACCGACAATTGGAGTCTGTACGGAAAGGACTTTTATACTACAACCAAGGCTAATGTAAAACTCTACGGCTATCAAGCGAGTTTAAACAATGTTATTTTGAACCAACATACCACATTTCCTACTACTTGTGGTGTAAATGAGTATCAAAATACGTTCCCGGAGGTGAATTGCAAAAAATGTCCAGATGGCCTTTACAAGGAGGGTAGTGACACACAGAGCCTGAACATTGTTGGCCCTAACGATTTCAACGTCTGTAGATTTTGCCCCGAGGGCAGAACATATACGTCCTCCTCCTCCAGTTGTACAAACTGTGACGTGGCGGTGGCGGTAAATAAAGTTACGTTAAAGGATTTTCCACATCAAGAGTGTCGTTCTGCAGGCTGTCCAAAGGGGTCGTTTGCAAGGAGCGCTGAATGTTTCGAATGTCCAGCGGGCACTTACTGGGAATCTGAACCTGTTATAGGTATTGAATTTCAGTGGGATAAGGTTAGGGTAGGTATTGAATATGAATTTCCTAACATAGGTATATTTCACGAATGTTCACAGTTTGAAACGCAACTCGGGCCGTATTGGAATGTCAACACAGTTCATATCGAGAGATTTTACGGTGTTCTTGCAGATGCTTGTTTAGATGGATATAACGGAATTCTTGATTTCTGTTTTTTTAAGTGGTGGCAAGATGACGCTAAAGCACACTTGAAAGCTTGTGAGATAGGAAAAGATTTACGCGCGGCGAAGATGTCAAACGGATATGTCGAAAAATACAGGGGACTTTGTCGTTCATGTCCGGCGGGTCAGTATCAAGATTTAACCGGGCAAGACACATGCAAATCTTGTTCTGCAGCGACGGCAACGTTAGTGTTATCTTCGCACGCGGACGACATTCCGCCAGAAGCCACAACGGGTGCCACAAGTTGTTGATGAAATTCGTATATAAAGGTGTGTACATAAATAAAAAGAATGTTGTATCTAATTATGTCGTTATTGGTTAGCATGACTGCATCACAAGACTCCTGCATTAAATCAAATGGCGACATTGAATTTTGGGTCAATACGGCTACGAATGCTGCCCAAGCAACTAAAATTATCGCCACCGAAAGTATTGTTATGCCAGAGTTGACAGTAAATGGGCCTGTGACTTTGGGTTCGCCTGCGAGTTCGGGGGAGGAGGACACGATCCAAATTATAGGTGTCTTGCAAGTTACTGGCACTGCCTCGTTCACCGAACTACAGTTCCAAAAACAAGATGAGACACCGGCATTACTTAAAGACGTTATAAAGGTTTTAGAACAAAAAATATATAAATTGTGTCAGGCATCTGGCGACAATGTTTGTAACCTTTAGCCTTACTTAAAAAAATAAATGTTCTGAATACATATCTAATTTCATCTTTTTGTACGGCGTTCCCATCGAAAAATGATGCGCCTTCAAGCGAAGTGACTCTACTTCGGGCACAAAGCCCATCTTGTACAACACATAACCTATTTCAAATCCCTCTTTGTATTCGTCTAAAGCACGGTACGATTGCGCCATCGAACTTGCCACGGCATCCACAAACTTTTGCTCGAAACCCGTCGGCCTAGGACAGTTAAGTTGTCGCACACATACAGAATCGTATTCTTCGAAAAATGCAGCGGCTTCAACCACTTGACCGTAGGAATATATTCGCGTAGCCGATATAACCAACGCGACGTGTTTCCAGAGTTCGTCATTCAATGTAATGTCCAAATCCGTGGTGGGAACTAACAACAGGTCACCCGTTCGCAAATAAATGGGACGTTCATCTTTGAGTAAAGCCGTCCGAAGTGGGGATTTCGGCTTTGACCACATAAATCCCATTTGTCACTCTGTCTGGGTTTATTTATACTCAGACGTACTAACAAATGACAAAAAAAATGTTCAAGTGTTGCTTTTGTCTGGAAACAACACATCAACCCCTTGTGATGTGTCATCAGTCACACGTGGGTTGTTTTGAATGTGTGTGCGAACTGTTGCGGCAATCCGTAGAGAGGCCCACATGCGCGATGTGTCGCAGCCCTCTTAATCTACGGTTTGACCGTCTCATTACAGAGCTTGCTCCCTGTAAAAAGCGCAAAAGAACGACGCGCCGCTACGAAATATTCCTGCAATTGTTGGAATTAAGACAGAAATCAAAATACAAAACGTTTAATCGTTCCCTCAAAAAATTCGCTGTTGCAACGGAAACAGAAGCCGCCGCCGAACAAATGTCGAAAGACATAACCAATATCATAGCCGCCAGAGACTCGGCCAGGCGTTTGAAAGAACAGAGTGTTTTTAATGCACCGATGTACGCCCATTTAACTATTTAAGTTTCTCCCTGTTCGAAGAATGGAAACGTACAAAGTAGTTATTGTAGGTAATGCCGGGACAGGCAAGACGTCCATGTTAAACCAATATATATTTGGAAAATTTACATTGGGCATACCATGCACAATTGGGGTTGAATTCACCCACAAAGAGTTGAACGATGAGACCAAGTTAATCTTTTGGGACACAGCGGGTCAAGAACGGTTTCAATCGTTAACGAGTTCGTACTACAGAGGGGCCCAAGCTATTATGTTTGTCTATGACGTCACAAATCGCGAATCCTTTGATCATTTGAATAAGTGGTGGCGAGAATTTAGAACGTACGGCGACTCCAGAAAATGCGCCATTATGTTGGTGGGCAATAAAATTGATTTAGAGAATCGTTGTGTTGCCAAGGAAGAAGCTACGGCATGGGCAGCGGGGTATGATATGTGTTATGACGAATTGTCCTCGAAAGACGCTACCAATTTGGACAACGTGTTCACTACATTGATTGGTAAACTGAAACAATTACCCCAAGTACAAAAAGATAAGATAGAATTTCATAGTAAACCAAAAACAGACCGATGTTGTTATTAATGTTTTGCACCTATTTAACATAGCGTTGTATATGTAAATGTCTGGTCTTGTTGCAGCATGTAATAAACGAAAACTTTCTGGTATTTTGAAACAAAGAGTACCAACGAATCTAGATGGTCTATCAGGTGAATCGGGAGCGTGTACAAATTATGTTACAGGTCAAACTCCAGCCGATAGGAGGGCCATATTTAATCAAAATGTACAGATACGTCAAACATCTGATGGCGGAGACCGTAATCAAAGCGGTGCGACAGGTACAGAACAGTTTTCTGAGGAAGAATTAGGGCCTCAAGGTAAGTGTAATACCCCGGAAGAAATGGAGGCGTCCAATAAACAGCGTGACATTGATTATGTATTTGTGTTTGTCGTTCATCATTTGTCAAATGCACAACCCTTAGAACAAGTCGATTCGAATATTTTATTATATTCGAATCGACGTGCACGTGAAGAAAAAGGTCGTAAGCGCGTTGCATACCAACCCACAAAAAAAGATATCTATGATAAATGCGTCGAGATTTTGGCGGAATTAGAGACAAAACACAGGTTAGACGTTAAAGCCGGCAAGTCAACGCTAACACTTGGAGACGACGGGATGGAGGACGAAGGCGTGATGGGTAAAAGATGGGTAGTCAAATTGAAAGACTATCTCAAGCCTAAGGCGTCAGCAGTCGCGGTGGCTGCAGCGGCATCCGGTAAGCGTAGGGGAAGTAAGAGAGTGCGGCCAACGACATTAATTTTTTAATTATTTTCTTAGAGCTTGCTGTACCATATGTTGTACTACTGGATGGTTACGATTTTCGTAAAATTCTTTGAAATCCTGCTCCATGGTTTCCAAGCATCCATGTACTTCTTTGACGTATATCGGGACAACTTTGGCCATCGTAGTGCCCGCTTGTAAGACACGTTGCTTGGCCGCTTCGGTGGCCGAATCTCTAGTAGGCATTTGAAGGTCGTGTATCCATCGGAAGGTAGTGTTGACCAACCTCGACAGAGAATCGGCGCCAAAGGCGTTGTTTGTAACCATTTGATGAAACAATTCCACATCAAAGTCTTCTAGAATGCGCGTATGTGCTCTACCAGTGGGCTTAACTTTGGCGGCGATTCTGTCGCGTATTTCGGCGTACAGACGGGCAATGTGTTCGTGATTGCCTGTCGAAACTGAGTGTTGAATGGTATCGTAAAAAGCTTTTTGAAATTGTTCTTTGATTTGCTGTTCTATGCGTTCCGTCATTTTGTCTTTGACAAGTCGTATAAATATACCGTTTCACAAACATACAAATGATAATCAAATTGAATGTCGGTGGTCGTATATTTTTGACGGATGAGGAAACCTTGTCGGAAGGTATGTTGGGAGCTTTGATTCAACATCAAAATCCCGCCCAACAGATTGACGGGTGCCATTTTATTGACCGCGACCCGGATACGTTCCGCTGGATTTTGAATTACCTGCGGGGTTCCAAGGTGTTGCCGTCCAAAGATTCGACGGACATTCAACTAATAAGAGAGGAGGCGGAGTATTTTGCACTTGATCAATTAGTGTCCCGCATCCAGCATATGTCTTGTCCATCGTTTTCCAAAGGTGATAACGTGACTGTGCGCGGCTCCAAATTTACTATTTTATCCACGTTGGAATCAGGTTACAAGGTGACGCGCCTCGGCAAATGTTTTCAGGTCAACGCGTCTGAAAATGTAGAGAAAACCACGGTGGAAGTGGGGGATGTCGTCATGGCCTATCATAAACCCTCTTCCAAACGCCTGGCCGGTATTTGCATGGCTATTCGAGGTAAAAATTGTGTGATTCAATTCAACGGCGTTTTGGGCCAAGAGGACGTAAAGGATTCGGGTGTGCGCTTCTAAATTTTATATATAAAAGTCCAAGTAAACAATATATATGTATGTCTATCTTATTATATTATGTGCTATTGTCATCTTTGCGGCATCAAATTATCTACATTTAACACATATGCATACGTTTAATCATATGGTTGCATTCGCGGGTAAAGAGCACGTTCGAACATTTGAGCGTATGTACGAACATGCGCCCGCAGATTTGTGGGCGTTTGGTCATCGGAAGCGCAAGTCCCGGCGTTTAAATTTTGGACATGATATGTTTAAAACGTTTCGCAATTCGGGCCACAAACAAATGTTGTTGCTTCATGAATTGCACCACGTACCGCTCATGTACTCTGAATCAGTAGTTGAATATAAATTAGCTAATAAAACAGTGGCATCGTTGTGGCCCGTTCTCGAAGACTGGCCGTCCTCGGATGTGGCCCCAGAAAAATGGTACAAGGAAATGGTTGATACTGTGGACATCATTCACCTTTGACCTCGCCGGATTCCTTGACGTCGCCGGATTCTTTGATGAGGACGGCTTGTACAGATTTTTTTTCATCGAATTGAAATTCAATTCTTCTGTTTCGTAGACGGGCGTATGTTTCGGCGTCCATAAGCACTTTGTGTGGCCATTCTAGACCAATCCATTTTTCTATAAGAGTGGCGTCTTCCACCTCTGTGGAAAAAACGTTGTATTCGATTGTGTTTTGGATAACAAATCGTTGGTCTGGAGGAATTTGATTTTCAAGTATAATCGACATTTACAGTTGATTCAACTGCAATATATAGTAAAAAAATGTAATTTAATCGGCTTTACATGTGATTTTAGAATTCGAATGTCTCCAATTAATTGTTCTGTGTACAAAACATTGTCCCCCGTCTACGCAGTTGTCGGCGGTCGGCCCGTTGGCGACACCTCCGGTTTCCCAATCGTCCCATGGGTTCCAATCGGCAATTCTTTTGGGTATAGACATGTTTTTGCCGTCGCCCACAAATTCGTCGGCCCCGCATGGGATAAACTTGTCTCCACACTGTGCCTTTGTGGGCGTCGATTCCAAACAAAGTTCTCGAGAGCGCCCGCCCTTCTCACAATATCCATATGCAGGGCATTGCTCCACGAATTTTCCATTTGGAGCCACGTCCGACTTATCGGCGGCGGCCGACTTAATCGCCTTTTCAAAAGTTTGACCACCATCTGGGTCAAACCTTTCGTTACCGATGCACACGTTGTCTAGTGGGTTCCATGTTTCTTCGGCCGCCCTGATATTATACCAACAACTACATTCTCCAGTACCGCGCCTGCCCCAATCACACCATCCGCCGCCTCCACACGCCAATGTACATAGCCATGGTTGTTGTGGATGACAGACAGCGTGTGGTGCTGCCGATGATTGTCCGATGCCTAAATGAAAACTACCTTGTGGTTGAAATATGTCGTCCAATTCACTGGCTTTAATCATATCCGTGTCGTCACATCTCCAACAGCCATCGCCCCAGAAATTGGGCGCACATTCATTGCACGTTCGCGTGTCGCCGTCCGCCGCCGCACACTCTTCACAATCCTCTGGATATCGTGGAATATACTCTGATAACATCCATGACGACGTTTTGTCGACATCACAAGCACATGAACCATCTCCAAATATGCCAGAGGAACATATGCCGTGGCCTGAACAAGCTCTGGCGCCCGGGCCGCCTGGACACGTCTTACAATCAATGCCCCAGTGACCAGCGGCACAAAAGTTACATTCGCCATCGGCGTCGGAGTCGCCACATTGACACAATTCACCTTGCCATGCGATATTGATTGAAGTGTCTACAATGCCAGTGTCTGGGTCAATATACACTGTTTCGCCACATATACAACGCATATCGATATATTCACCTTGTGTATTGGCTTCTAGGGCCGATGCGTAGGAGGGTGCACATGTACCTTTGGCGCCTGAACATATGGTGGTCGTTTCTTCTGTTGTCCAGTCATATCCTGGACAAAAGTCGCACGCGGGTGACAACTCTTGGTGTGGTTTGATGCCGGGCCCAAACTCAGGCCCAAAAAACTTGGCGTCACAATCACACGTACCGTCTCCATGATACGATTCATCGCAGCAAAAGCGATTGATGCATCTACCGCCCTCGTAGTAGATAAGATTTTCGTCCTCGTCTTCATCAATGGGCTCTCCCAAGCAGTCGGCATCCGTAGAACACAGTCGTCCAGGGTCGCCGTTCCATTTTGACCAAAAGGGATTAACGGGCAAATCCATGGGCGAACAAAATCCTTTGCAATTTTCAGATGTCTTACAATCGGAATTGTATGTACATTCTTGTATGTACGATTTTGTACAGGTTTTCTGCCAGTCGGGATTCGCATCCTGGTGCCAGACATCGTCTTTGCACGTACCGCGGTTGTTACATTGAAACCCTTTGATTTTGGACAACAAAAACCAATCAGAAATGGCATCGTCCAAGTCGTACTTCATTTTCAGACGGACATGCGTTAATACGAACGGGTTGTTGGGGTCATATTCGCCGGACGTCCATATGGTGCATTGTTCGATGACCGTATCAGGGGCACATGTTTCAATCAAATGTAGATAACCTGCGTTATCGTCAAGGTCTGTGACACGCGTCTTTCCGATAACGAGCGGGTGGTTTTTGGCCAGTGTGATTTTGGGCACGTCGTTGCCAAGCGGGCACGGTAGACAGTAAAATCCCCAGTGGTTGGGCAAACATTCTTCACAAATATGTCGGTTATCGGCAGCAATGGTTTCTGGAAACAGGTCGGAAGAGTATTGCCATGGATGCCAGCCAGTATCACACGTAGCACAATCGTCGTCCGTGTATCCCGTTGCACAAAATTGACACTTGTCTCCAGTGAATCCTGTTTTACACAAATTACAGGCCGGAGCGTCACCATTGGGTTCGGGTTTATGCCTGTCGTCACAACGGTCACAGGTCGCGCCTGTCCATCCATGGTCACAGGAACAGACACCGGTGCCGTAAATCCCCGAATGACAAACACCATGGTCGCCACATCGACAAGGTGTGCACAAAGGCCCCCATTCGTTCTCTGTACAAAAGCATTCTCCCAATCGATAAGGATGTTTCCACGTGTGCCACGTTCCCAAAATAGCACACCCGAGAGCCAGAAATAGAATCAGAAGACTTGACAACATTTTAGAAAAGGTCATCCGCGGCTTGTCATTCATTTTTTGCGCAATGGCGTCCGACAACATGAAGAGAAACCACGTGGCCGCGACAATGCCTCCTCCAGTGATCCAAGCCATGCCCATTATCCAGCCAGCGGGCGTATCTGGCGGCGTGTAATTTGATTCGCGCATTTTTGTAATACCCATAGTGATGACGGTAATGCCGATATAAATACAAACCGCATCCATAATTTTATTGATGTTTTTAGAAGACATGTCATTTGTACATGCCAGTATTTATACAAGAAAATATTAATAAATGCTGGTTGTATTCTCGTTATTGATTACCGTTATTTGTTTTCTTATGTTGTGGGTGGAAAATATATGGGACGGATTCTTTCACTTGGGCCCTCCGTTTCAAGTGGGTTCCATTGTTATCGACGAATGGTGGAAATGGTGGGTCTTTGTTGGTCTACTTGTTTTGTACCAATGTACAAACGTGTACATGGAAGAAACCCTGGGTCGGGATATGGATAGAGGTCTGCACGATAAAAAAAAGTGGACTACCGAAGAAGTCATTTACTTGAGTTGTTATAATTTATATAAATGGATGGGTACGATTCTACATATATTGGTCGCGGTTACACGCCTCGACATATGGTTTGCGATTGCTTTGGTAGACACTATAGCGCGCGCCTGTATATGGAAACCGTCCACCGGTAGGACACCCCGCTTCTAAAGAGCGACCGTATTGTCAACCGGGAGTGGACGCACAGCATGGTGCAAAGCAATGCCCACCGTCGTGTCCGTTAACGCTGCGCTATCGGACAGCTTGTGTTTGAGATACCGCAGGAACCCCCGGTGTTTCGAATTCACGTAATTGAGACGCATATCTTCGCGCTGCAACACTTCCTTTTCATTTTGGGCCGCCGCAATATCGGTTTCCAATTTACTTATTTCCTTTGCCTTTTTGCGTCGTTTACGTGGCCCAGGTTGTTCCTGGCGTTTACTACGCACTAGGAAATGTTTAGAACGAACGGCTTTGTCCATCAGTAACCCGGAACTATCGCAGGGCGTCGCAACAATGACAAAAGTAGGCTCAATACTCGGTGTATGAAACTTAAAGTCGGCACCGAGTCGGTATCCGACGTCTTCCTTTGTGCCTTTATCAACAGCCTTCTTTTTCGTGCGAAAAGACCCATCCTTTGGATTGACCCAGAGGCCTTGTTTTGAACGATGTTGCTCGACTTTGTCCTTCAAATCAGGAAAACGCACATGAACGTGGCCACAATTTGGGTGAAATAACGACATCGTAAGAAGAACATGTGTGTAAGCAGACATTTCAGGGGGGAGCGTGACCATGGGGTAATGTTTTTCGCCCGTTCTGGGGTCTTTGAGCGGCTCGCATCTGTGAATAACTTCTTGTGATTCAACAGTTAAACCGAAGTTGGCGAGTTGAAGTCTAGCCCCAAGGGTGTTATAATATTTATGGTCTCTATGTTGATAAACAAATGTGTTCAGAGTGTTCCACGTCACCGTAGGAACTGTTTGGTCGACACTAGAATCGCCAGCGTCCACCTCTTCCCACTCGTCGTCGGAACTTTCCCAGATATCAGACATGTTGTGTAGTTATAAGCGTTTGTTGGACTTTGATTTGATTCAAATCAAATATGATGGTTTAAAAGACTTGATAGTTATAAACGTTTGTTGGACTTTGAATCAAATCAAAAATGAATATTTAATCTAGTATACGTCAAAAAAAATGATTATATATGCGTTATGGATTGCATCTTCATGGACGTTGTTTATCAAATGTATAAATGTAATCTTAAAATACATGTTTGTTCAGTGGCAATATTCTCCACAGCGTCCTTGTTTAGATGCATGTCACTGGTAGGGTCACCCGAATGCCCAGTGGTCATGCACAATTAGTTGTATGGTTATCTACAGTATTGACCAAACATGTACATCATCCACGTCTCTTATGGTTGATGTGCTTATTTGTATGTGCTCAACGTATACTTAGTTCTTGCCATTCCGTTGAACAAGTACTTGTGGGTGCTATCATAGGCGGAATATTAGGACAATTTTTTAAACATTTGATGTCGCGCAGCGCCAAATCGCAGCACATAATCAAAATAAATAATTTTTTTATAAAATAAACCAGATAATATTATATATATTTTTCACGTTCCTTTTTTAGTGTAACGTCAGGGAAGGTTTTGCACGACACGTTGGACAACTAACTTCCAACCTCTTCGTTGAACACCACTTGCTGTTGCAATCACGGCAAAATGTATTGTTGCATGTGCCACAAGAAATCATGTCTGACCCTTCTTCCAGGCAAATGTTGCACTTGTTGAGTTCCGAACTTGTTAATCTGTCCACAAAATGTTTGAATTTCACTGGTGTATTTATTTGACATTTACTGCAAAACACGTGCTCACCACCACTAAATAACATGACGTCGTGAAACTTTATGAAATTTGCAGGACGCTCGTCGCCGCAATATTCTTTGTAATTCAGCCCAAGAAAAAGGTGTGCATTCGAAGGGAACATCTGCAACAACACAACAACATCTTTGCGCGAACCAAGTTCGTCAATCAATGGTTGGGTCTTATCACTCAAAACGAGCGCGAGGACTCTTGTTGAGGCGTCCTTGCGCTCGTAAGATTGATATACACTTCTGTCGAGCGGTGCATCTGACCATTGGAGCTGCTCTTTGCAGTGGTTAATGGCGTTGAACCATTCTCCGACAGACATTTTT
>Ga0302122_10002135_pt1 | contig 12453 bp, 7 predicted proteins | sample CB21_SCM_MG_FD_203115 | JGI IMG/M metagenome (GOLD analysis project Ga0302122, IMG submission 203115) | Marine microbial communities from Western Arctic Ocean, Canada - CB21_SCM | ecosystem: Environmental > Aquatic > Marine > Oceanic | place: Canada: Western Arctic Ocean | collected 2017-09-28
CGGCGCGCCCGCAAACTCTGGGCGTGCGACGTTCCCGAGTCTACGGCACGTCGTCGACGCGAAGGACGCGCTCCTCGCGGATGAGGCTGTGACGTGGCTGCGAGCGCCGGGCTTCGATCGGTTTACCGGCTCGGGAAGATAGTACTAAGAATGTTGTATTAACCACCCCCTACTTCGCCCGGAAGGCCTGGACCGTGTCCACGAAGAACTTGGCGTGCGGCTCCGGCGTGTCGGCCTCGATGCCGTGGCCCAGGTTCATGATGTGCCCGTCGCACGCGCCCGCTTCCAATATTTTTAAAGTGTGCGCCTCGATGGCCTCCAGGGGCCCGTCCCGCAATATTTTCGGGTCCAGGTTGCCTTGGAGCGCCATGCCCGCCGGCATACTAGATCGAACACTGGCGAAGTCCACCGTGTAGTCCAGGGAGACGCAGTCCACGCCCGTGGTGGCGAGCAAGTCCAGGAACGCCCCATCTTTAGAATGCACGTCCGGGGCCATGTAAATGATGACGGGCGTCATGGGGTGCTTGGCCTTAATAGCTGCAATCACGGCCTTCTGGTAGGGCATGGCAAAAATCTCGTACTGGTCCTTGGGCAGGTGGCCGGCCCACGAGTCGAATACTTGAATTACTTGTGCTCCTTGGTCCACTTGATAGCAGGCGTACTCGCCGATGTTGTCCGCCAGTTTCGTCAGGATACCGTGCAACAACGCGGGGTTCTCTTGTCTCATCTTCTTCACCTCCGCAAAACCACTGGTCGTGCCAGTCTTGCCCTCGACCAAATAAGACGCTAAAGTAAAAGGAAGCCCGACAAAGCCAATCACGGTGGCCTTATTCCCGACCTCCGCCCGTAATTTCCCCAAAATTTCTCCGACAAACAGACACGCACTGGTAGCGTCGAACTCGCCCTTGCCCTTCATCTTTGCTAACTGCGCTTCGGTCCGAATCGGGTCAATCGCGATCGCGCCGCCCTCGCTAATGCCAAACTCCACGCCCATCGCCGGTAAAGGTGTTAAAATATCACTGAACATGATCACGCCGTCGACGCCGTAGGCGCGCCAGGGCTGCAGGGAGATTTCTAACGCAGCTTCAGGTATTTCGCTCCGCTCCCGAAACGTCGGGTACTTCTTGACCAAATCCCGATACACCTTCATGTGCCGGCCGGCCTGGCGCATCATCCAGACCGGCGTCCGTTCCACCTTCTCGCCGCGCGCCGCCCGTAAGAGCAGGGGCTCCTCATTGCTTGCTTGCAACGAGGTGCGCGGCCGGGCGTGCTTCGCGGGACCCGTGGCCAGGGCGCTGGCGCAGGTGACCGTAGCGAGCACCCGCATGAGCCGTTGCATCGCTGCCGCGCAGCACGTCGCAGCGCGTCGAGGTGCGAGATTGGGTGAGGCAACTTCAGGTTAGGCGCCGCCCCGGGGGACGCCTCGCCGCGGGGCCGCGCAGGCCTGCGCCCAGCCCTGGGCCGGGTGGCGCCGCCCGGGGTTTTGACGGGTTTTTGGTGCGGGTTTTAGCCGCATTTTGCACAGCGGCGTCATCTCTTTGCACGGCAAGACACGGCTGCAATACTTAGCAGTCGCTTGAACACATTCAGACTTAGAACGCCTGCGAGTAGTGCGAGCACTCGACCAATAGTGCTTCAGCGCCGTGGGAGAGCATTTTCAGGCAGAGCAGCTGTGCGACACAAGCAGACAACAGACACCATGTGGCAAGTGCGCGCGGCCGGCGTGTTAGGAGCCAGCAGCGTCGCCGCCGGCGCCTACGGCGCGCACGGGCTGAAAGTGGAGGACGAGTACAAGACCATCTGGCGGGCCGCCGTGCAGTATCACCAGTTCGCCGCCGTGTCGCTGCTCGCGACGGCCGCCGTGCCCTCGGCGCGGGCGCGCCTGGTCGCAGGGATCGGCATTCTGGCCGTGGCGAGCGGCGTCCGAACGAATCAGTCGCGGCGATGGCGTCACGCTACGTCTCTCCGCGCAGGGCGCCGCCGCCTTCAGCGGCAGCAACTACGCCGTCGCCAAATACCAGGACCGGTCCCTCGCGAAGCTCGGGCCGTACGGGGGCATGAGCCTGATCGGCGGCTGGCTCGCGCTCACGGTCTTGTAGTGGTCCACTTCTCGCCGTCGAAGTTCAGTAGTGATAAGTTACATGTAGTGTCATCGACCAGCGCGAGACTGTCGAAGAGCCACGTGAAGAGGGGGCCCTGCGACGCCTTCGCGCAGACCTGCGGGGAGGCGGTCGGCGACGCGGCGCTCTTCCTGGGGGACGCGGGACCGAGGCGCATGGCCGTGGTCTGGCGGCCGGGCTTCGACGGCGACGCGAAGCAGGTGCTCCGCATCGTGGGGAGTTGTCAAGCGGGTGGGCTCCCTGGGTTCCCTGGGTTCGTGGGGTAAGGTGCCGTTTTTCCAAATTTCTCTTTGTTTACTGGTAACTTGACCGTATCACCGATCATTTCAGCGCGGGCGAGACCTGGAACCTGCACGAATAACAAAAACCGGCTGACGAACCGCGCGGCACCTTGTCAAGCAAAAGGAGAATCCTTTTTAATACGCCGCGCCACGCAACCCGACTCTGTCTGTTCATCGTCACGACCACTACTATCAGAAGCAAATCCTACCACCGCAAGCGCCTCCATTTTAACCGCTCACACGCGCTGCCAGACACGCATTTGTAGCGGCGATTTTCACCACGCCCCCCGCCCTCACCACCCGTGCGCCGCATCAACAAAGACGCAATTCGGCAAGCGACTCGCCTAGGCGCTGCGACCCCCCTGGTGCTAGTAAATGTTAATTGGCCCGGCACCAAGCGAACGCAAGCCCGTCCTTGGCGCCGGACGTCATCGGTGCCCCCTAGTCAACGGGCAAGCAGGTCCGAGCCCTCGCCGTGGTACTCTTATAGTCACATACCAGGGCATCTCCGCCGCCGGGGCACTTGTTGATGGCCCGCATGTCGTGAGGAGTACTCCCGCCGGGACGCGGCGCTCGGTAACCATCCCCCCCACATCCTCCCCGCCCATCCCATCTCCCATCCCCGCCCACCCATTCCTCCCCTCGTAAAAACCCTATACTCGGAAACAAGTACTACTAGAACTACCCGGGCCGGGAGTGCCGGATGCCCACGGCCCCCGCGAAGGCGGTATTCAGCGCCGTTTGGACAGTATCCACCGACGTCCGCGAGGGCGCGAGCTTCCTCAGGCGTTTCGATTTGGGGGCCTTGAGGTCCTTCTCGGGGAACAAATACGACGACGCCTTCAGCTTCAATGCCCGGCACACCATTTGGACGTGGTCCGTCCGATACGGCGGGCCCGGGTCCACCGCGTCGAGTTGCGCGTCCACCAATCGCACCACGCACGAGGCGCCGGGGACGACCTCCAAGTTGCTCGACAGCACGGCTTGATACGTGTCGGAGGCATCCAGAACGGACCGCGGGCACCGGCCCCGGAAGAGCGGCAAGACGAAGGACCCCGAGTCGACGTAGGCCTTGCGCGCCAGGAAGGACGACGGCCGCGCGGGCTTCTGGAGGATGGGCAGGACCGCGAAGAAGGCCTCGTCGTCCAGGGCCGCGGTGACGGCGTCCTTGAAGCGCCGCACTTCGAACACCGCGGCCAGCGGCCCGGCGGGCTTGTCGCGAAATTGTCGCAACCCGTCGTCGTACGTCGGCGCGTCGACGGGCGCGTCCCAGTCATGTTTGAGGGTGAACTGGGCGTCGTCACTCACGGGCGGGTCCTGGAAGAAGAGGTGCGGCGTCACGACCGTCACGACTTTATAAATCGCGGGCGGATCCCTCCCACTGGAAAACATGCCTTTGCCCTTCGCGGGCAGGTTCCGCAGCCCGTCCACGGCAAGCGAGAAGCCGAGGTCCGGGGCGTACGCCACGGCGCGGCCCATGCCCTGGAAGTGGTCGACCCCCGGCTTGAACAGGTCCGCCATGGCCTGCGCAACGGCCCGGCCCGTGTCCTCGACCAAGCCGCTCTCGAGGCCCGGGTCCCGCCGCCGCCGCCGCCGCGTCACGAGGTCGCGGTCCAGCGCACTCATGGCACAGCGCGACGAGTCGTAGGCCCCGGTTCTATAAAGCGGCGCCGGCGCGTCGAGGCCGAGCGCCGCCCACCGCTGTTTAGGAACCGTGGCCCGCGCCAGGATTTCTAGCCCGTCCGCGGATCGGACCGCCATCTTCACGCGCACCAGCACAGAACACCCGGGCCAGGCCCGGTTCTTCGTTAGAGAATCCCACCGGAGGCGGGACACGGAGGGGTGCGGCTTCGTGTAGATGGGGAGCTGCCACCCGCCCTCGTTCAGGCAGAATGTTTTTTCGGTGGCATCCGAGGGCTGGGCTTTAGTATCCCCGGCCGCGTGGAAGAGGTTGAGGAGGGCGTAGCCGAGGCACCGCGCCTTCTTCGGGGCGCCGGACGGCTTATCCTCGTCCAAAACGTCGATGCGGATCAACAGCGTCGACGTCGGGTCGAAGGCTGGTTGGCGGAACTCCGCCACGGAATTGAACCGAGGCGCGAAGCGCGGCCCCCGGGCGTCGCAGAGCCTGACGACGTCCGCGCCCACGGGCGCGCCCTGAGCGTAGAGGCGCACCGTGGCTCGCGACGCGCCCGCGCTGTCCGGCAGGCCGCGGCACGCGTCCACGAACACGTCGACGCCGCCGCCCTCTTTGAATGGTGTGGTGGTCGCCGGCCGGGCCGTGTCCAGGAAGCCGTGCTCGTCGTCGACTACGTCCACGTCGTCCCCGGCGTCGTCCGCCACGTCCTCCTCGTCGCTCGAGCTATCTACGACGAACGCGGGCACGACGTCGGGCCTCGGGGGCGTGGCCGGCGGCGTTTTTTCGCTGGGCGGGCGCGCCGAGGGCGGCCGGGCCGAGGGCGACCGCTCCGGGGCTTGGCGCGCCTGCGGCGGTGGCGCCTCCACTTTCCGGTGCGCCTGTGGCGGCGCCTCCGCGGCCTGCGGCGGCCTTGCCACGGCGCCGCCCCAGATCCCGTAGCGGTCGCCCCGTCCGATGCAGTCGACGCGGTGCGGCGGCGGCGGCGCCAGGGCGTGGAAGAGCCGCACGCGCACGTCGCTCGCGAAGGCGCTCGGCGGCCACGCCTGGTCGCCCTTCCAGGGCCCCGGCGCCAGCGGGAGCCTCCAGGCGCCCGAGCGGAGACCGTCGTTCAGAAACGGCGGCGGCGCGGCGCAGCCCAGGCAGACCGATTCGTCGCCCTCCAAGGAGGAAGACGCCTGGACCTCGAGCACGAGGCGCAAACGTGACGACGCCCCGCAGACGTAGAGCGCAGGCGCGTCCGTAAATACCGCCGTGGCTTGGTCCGTGCAGCGCGCCCAGCGCGTCGTGCGGCTCCGGCCCAGCGGTCCCAAGGCGGGCACAGAACCGTCATATATGGCGTAGACGACGCGGACCCGTCGGTACGTCGCGTCGTCGCCCGCGACCCCGTCGATAAGGACGCCGAAGCCGCTCTCGTCGTACTCGCGGTGCTGGGGCACGTAAGGGTCCAACGCGACGTCCGCGGTCTCCACTTCAAGCTGCAGCGCCTTCTCAACGCGCAAGGCCTGGATCTTCCGCCGCTGCGCCTCGAGCCAGTACTCGTGCTCCCGCTTCTGGCGCGCCTCGTGGGCCTCCCTATCTAACCGGTCCCTTAACTCCATCAATGCTTCTCGTCTCCGGCACTTCTCCAACTCAAAATCTAAAGCCGCGAGCTCCCGGAGTTGCGTATCGTCGAGGGCCGACGCGTCTTTTTCGACCGGTGCGGCCTTCGGGGGCGCCGCCGCGGGCGTCCGCGGCCGCCGCGACGACGCGGGAGTGCGGCGGCCGCTCTTCGGTGTGGAGCGCTCCTGCAGGCGCTGGACCTCCGTCAGCAACGAGGCGTTCTCCCGCCGCAGCGCCTCGACGGCCTCCCGCGACTGTCGAGTCGTCTCTTCTTTGAACGTTCGCAACTGTTCGTCGAACTTTTGCTGCTGCTGCTGCTGCTGCAGTTGCATCATCTGGAACTGGAGAAGACTGGAGTCCTGCTGCGGTGGTTGCGGCGGCGGGTAGCCGTAGCCCGGCGGGAAGGTCTGCGACTGGAGCGGCTGGCCCCAGGGCGGCTGTTGCTGCTGGACCGGCGCCGGCGTCGGCCGGCGGGGCGTCGGTTGGCGGGGCGTCGGTTGGCGGGGCGCGCGCGGCGTCGGTTGTCGCGGCGTAGCCGGTTTTGGCGGCGCCGGCGTCGGCGTCCGCTGCCGGCCGGTCCCCTGGAGCAGCCCGCCGGGGTCCCCGTCGAGCCACGCGTCCAACAACTCCGCGGGCGACCAGTCCCCGCTCTGGCGCGAGGGCGTCCGCAGCTCCTCGCCCGCGAGGGTCTGGAGCACCGAACTCGCGGACGGCGGCCGGGCCTCGGCTCGCAAGTCCGCGAGGCGTTGTTTCTGCGCTGCCAAGGAAGCGGGCGACGCGAGCTCGGCCACGAGCGTCTCCAGGGCCTCGCCCTTCGACGGCTCGCGCAGGACCTGGGGCGACTGCGGCGTCCGCGTCCGGAGGTCCCGCTGCAAATCGGATAGCGTGCGGTCGCTGCGCGCCGTCGACGGCGTCGGCTCGACGTGGGCCGCTTTCTCAAGCCGCGCGACCTCCTCCGCTAAAGCCGCCCGCTCCGCACTGCGTGCCGCCGTCTCCCTTTCGAGTCGCGCCACGTCCACAAGTTGCGCCTCCCGCAGCTCGTCCAATCGCTCCCTGCCCACACCGGCGAGCTCCCGCCGCAACGAATCGCGGGTCGACGCGAGCGTCAGCTCGCGCTGGTGCCGTTGCACGAGGTCCTCCTCGAGAGCTGTCAAGGCGCCGTCGGTCGGGGCTTGTCCGGTCTCGTCCCGCGCCTGGAGCTCGAGCGCGGCCTGGTGCGCCGCGAGGACGTCGGGCGAGAGCATCGTGGCTGCCCTTCACCGGCTGTGTGCCATGCTGCCATCCATAATCGTTGGCCGCCCGGCGCCGGTCCGCGGCGACCCCCTCCTACGAGAGGTTGCCAGCTTCTCCGAGGCATCCGTTTTTTACGTCTGCTCTCCGACCACCGCAGCAGTCATGGCCCAAAACCCGACTCAAAATCCCGGTAAACCCGAACCCCGGTGTATTTACACCGGCGGTGACCAAAAAGCGCTCCTACGCGCCCATATACGCAACGTACGCACCCGAGCCGCTCGTTACAGTCCGCCGCGGCCCGACGGACCCGCTCCGTGGCGCCGCGCACCCAACGCATACGGCGCTACGCTGTAAATAGGCTGACGCCGCGAAGCGCTGTTGCCGACGCCGCGCCACCGCGGGGCGCCCCCACGTCCGCAGCGCGCCTTCACTCACCCACGCCGCCGCCCCAGACGCGCCGAAACGTTCACGCCGCCGCGCAGGCGACCACCGCGCCGCGCGCCCCGAAAACAGACCGCACGCCGCGATGGCCGCCTTCGGCGCCCGGGACACGGTCGCGAGCCTCCTCGTGGACAAGAGCGCGTCGCCGCCGCCGGGCGCCAAGCCCGGCAAGGCCCCGGACACGGAGAAGAAGCACCACCCCCAGAACAACGACGGCGGCACGATGGAGGCCCTGCTCGAGGGCAGCGGCGGGCCGGACACGCCCGCGGCCGAGGGCAAGGCCCACTTCGCCAAGGACGGCGACGCCATGGTCGGCGGCGACGTGGGCCTGACGACGGACTCGCAGGCGGCCCACGTGTCGAGCATCGCCATGGTGGCGGGCAAGCCCGCGGGCCACGGCAACTTGACCCACCAAGACACCGCGCCGTCGAACCTGAGCCCGCAGCACGTCTCGACCAAACGTATGTTCGACGACCAGCCCTGCGGCGTCGAGTCCGAGCCCAGCGACGGCCACCCGCCCAAGCGCCCGCGCGCGGACCTGGACGACAGCCGCGTCAAGGCGGCCCTGGACGAGACGGCGCATGACGCCGGCGCGGCGCCGCCGCCGCCCTCCAAGAAGCAGGTGCTGGACGCCCAGAACAAGCAGTCCCACGTGCTCCAGGACGCCCGGGACGCGCCGCCCCCGAAGTTCACGCGGAAGCACTTCGATCCTACCGATAATGCGCTCAAGGACTCCGTCATCTTACAACACCCGCTCTCGGGCGAGAAGGCCCCGCGGCAGGAAAAGCCCATCCCCGTCATCGCCCCGAGCTGCGCGCCCATCGCCGGCGTCGCGGCCTCGACGACGAACCGCGTCAAGAAGCTGGAGAACACGACGAACGCGCCCGTCGGTGCCGGGAAAACGTCCACGGAGATCAACAAGCCGGTGGCGTCGCACACGGCGCGCGCGGCGCCCGCGGGCGGCGCCGGCCTCAACTCGACCACGCAGCACCACGTCAAGCGGGGCATCGCCGAGGACTCGGTCACGGCCACGGCGCACCGCGCGGCCATGGGCGGCACGGACGCGTCGGCGTGCATGAAGTGGGACTAGTCGCCGAACTGCCGTCGCCTCCCCCCCCCCCTCGTCTAAGGCGCGCGGTTCGACTGTCTAGATATCGTTTACTACTAGTTACGCACTCCCTGTTCGCGGGCGCAGAGTGTTTCCCGCGACTGTTCCAAGTCGTACTCAACCCCATCTTATTTTTTTCTCATACTATTCTTATAGTGTCGGCGGCAGTTTCGCGGCAGAATGTTTAAAATTTAAAAATGATTTCGAATATCCATGATACCAATATCCGTGACCTTGGCGACGTCCCAGTCGCCGAGCGGATGGTCCAAGGAGTCGGCGGCGTAGAACATACCCGCCATCGTCGAGACGCCCGAGGTATTCCACGCGGTGATGTCGTCGTCGAAGGACGCCGCGGCCGTGTTGCAGTAACCTCTTTCAGACGAATCGAAGGAGCTCCCACAAAACAAATACGACATGTCCGTCACTTCGCCGGTCTCCCACTGCGAGATGTCGCAGTACGTCGCCGCGGCGACAGCGCGAGAGAGCCACGCGTCGACACACTGGCGGATGTTGCTGTCGGTCATGACGCAGGTTGAATCGCACGGCAGCGTGGGCGCGGTAGTCGGCGCGTACGTGTCCGTCGTCGGCGCGTAGGACGGCGCCTCCGTCATGCGCGTCGGGGCGTACGTCTCGGTGCGCGTCGGGGCCGCCGTCGCCGTGGGCGTCCTCGTCTCCGAGGTAGGCGCCGTCGTCGGCGTCTCATCATAGCTGTATGAATATTCGCCGAGCGCGAGCGGCACGAGCGCCGCGAGGAGGAGCTTGTACATGCCTTGTCGATATCAATTGCACCACCGGGTCGAGGCGCCGGCCCGTCACTGTCACATTTTTTTCATCCAAGACGAGGGCCAAAACCCGTCACGCTATCGAGCCGCAGGACCGCTTCATTTCCCGGGGCGGGGGAGAAACGCGCCTTAACAAGGAAGCCTAGAGGAGCTGCTTCTCGAGGAGCGGCTTGAGCGCCTCCGCCAGCTTCAGCGTGTCGTAGCCGGTCTTGATGGTCGCGATGCCCTCGGGGTCGCCACCGGCGCCGGCCGCGATGTGCGCCGTGCACCGCTCTTTGAGAGTCAAATAGTCGTCGTGCTGCAGGTGGAAGTAGGGCATCCAGTCCGGGTTCTTCGCGGCTCTTGCCTCCACGGTCGCAATTAAATTCGCGTCTGGCATAATGTCTCTGGATTGAATAATGCCCAGCTTAGAGACGGACGAGTACATCATGCTGCCGTCGGCCATGGCGCCTTCTGGTAACTCTAAGCCGCAGCGGTCCGCATACACCGACACTTTGGCGCCCGTTTTGGTCGTGATCGTAAAGCCGATCCTATCGAAGTCCCTAAAATCCTTGCCGGAACTGGGTCCCTTCAGCGTCTGGCAGGAACTATAGGCCTTGTCCGCCACCACACCCTGTAAGGAGTCCGCATTCACGCCGAAGAACGTGACCAGCAAAGCCAGCTCGTGGATGGCCATGTTCTTGAGCATGCCCTCGGCGTTCCGCTCGAAGCATTCGCCGAGTTCATCGGCCTTATACGCGTTGTGGTGCACCAGGGTGAAGTCGCCGCCGGGCACCTTAGCTAACGCCTCTCTTCCCTTGGTGACGTACGCGGTCACGTTTTTGTTGAAGCCCATCCAGATCGTGGCGCCTTTGGCGGCGCACTCGTCCTTCATCTTGCCGAGTTCCTCGACGGTCGGGGCGCCTGGCTTTTCGAGGAAGACGTGGGACACGCCGTGGTCCGTCAAGTCCGCCACGTACCCGGGCATGTCCGCCGTCCTGGTGCAGACCATGGCCATCATTTTGCCGTCGGGCTTGGGCATGTCCTTGATGGAGGCGTGGAACCTTACGGACCCTTCGTGTTCCTTCTTGAACGCCGCAAACTCTTTCCCACCCGGGCCATCGGCGCCGCCGCCAAGGAACCAGGGCTCCACGATGTCCGTGAGCACCGCGGAGGGCACCTCGCCGTCCAGGATCTGCTTGGCGTGGTACCAGCCCATGCCCCGGCCGGGCATGCCACATCCTACAAGAGCTACCGGAGTGGTGGAGGCGGCGCGCGTGGTTAATGCACGCGGGACGGCGCGCTGCAGCGCGCGGAGGGCCTGCATGCTTGCGATGCTGCTCTACTTGCGAGGTGCACTGGTGGAGCAACGCGTAACTGCAGTGGATCGGAGAGCACGTACACGTCGAGCGCGAGCCAAAAGTGAAACCCGCGACGTTCAAGCCGCGCGATCTTGCGCCAGCGGTGGGCGCAGGGCAATCATACGTCGCCCCCGGACGGAATAATCGGTGCCCTCTCGGTTTCGAAGCAAGCTCAGGAGCTTACCGGCCGACGGACGCCGAGGCTCGTTCGCGCATGGGTCTGGTGTGTTTGCTTCGGTCTAGGGAGTTTGCGCGTCGGTACCACCCTCTGGACTACGCCGCCGCCCAATCAGCGAGCCATAATCACGACGATGAGCCGACGGTCGACGCGCCGACGTCGCTCAAAGCACATTTCCATAAACCTACTCACCCCCACGCCCCCGCGGCAACGCGCTTCAACACACCACGCGGCGCCGCATCTCCCCGATCCGTGATACATACCGTGGGCCCGTGGTCCTCGCCGACGGATTCTGGCACTGCCGCCCCGCGCACGAGGTTCAGAATACAGGACGCCACGGCCGCCGGCGCCTCGTGGTGCACGCAGTGGCCCGCCGGCGACAACTCGTAGTACGGCGCCGTCGTGCCGGATTCGGAGAAGCGCCTCCAGGCCCGCTGGCCCCAAATGGGCCGGACCCAGGGGTCCTCTTTGCCGTACACGAGGCACGTGCGGAGCGCGCCGGAGGCCTCCTTCGCGCCCAGTCGCCGCATCACATCATCAAATTCATCCCGCGCCCGTCCCGCAAATAAAATAGACGCAAAAACCCGCGGCCCGTTCGGATGCGCGGCGCTTTCGACGATGTCCCGCGCCGTCTGTGCGTTGGCGCGGCTCGGATCGGCGTAGACCTGCTGGAGGAGGGTCCGCACGATCTTTTCATTTTTAAGCGCGTTAAACCAGGCCCCGCCGAAGGCCTCGCAGGGCGCGGGCCCGGGGAGCGTGCCGCCCCAGAGCGGACAACCCTCCGCGCCCCAAAAGGACCAGAAGGGCGTCGGGTTCAACAGCGCGCAGCCCGCGACGCGGGCCGACCGCGCCGCGACGCTCGCCGCCACTAAACCGCCGACGGAGTTGCCCGCCACATAAACTTGGGCATAGTCCAACTGTTCTATAAATGCCGTGAGCTGCCCGACCCACGCCTCGACCCCAAAGTTCCGGCCCGCCATGTCGCCCTCCGGCCAGCTCCTGCCCTGGCCGAGCCAGTCCATCGCGATGGCGTCGACGCCGCCCTTGGATACGTGGCGGCACACGTCCTCAAATTGGAACGCGCCGGCGCCGAAGCCGGGGCCGAAGACGACTACCGCGTCCGACGGCGTCGGGGCCGGCGTCAGGGCATAGTGCACGTCGACGCCGTCGTACTGCCAGTATTTTGATTCTGCTGCACTTAAACGCGTGCGGCGCGGCTGCGGCAGTGGCGCCAGCAGGGCGGCAGCCGTGCTCAGAGCGACCAGTGCGCGGCGCATCGGTGCTCTAGCTCACTGTCCCACTGCAATTGTCAATAATGAGTGCCGCAGTCAATTGTACGGTGCTTTTTGCTGCTCGTAGCCTGAGTGTCGCGTACATGCATACGTGCGGGTTTCGCACAGCATCAAATCGGGTTTTAGTTGCTGCAAAGACTTGCAGGCGTGCCCTATTGGTGCCTAAGCAGAGCATTGCGGCTTACCGAATCGAGCGCTGTCGCTTGCAATCGTCTTGCAAGCCTAGTACCGCTGCGTTAACAACGAGCGAGCGAGACCACAGCCACGATGATGCGAGCAGCAGCGCTGCTCCTCTGGAGCGCGGGCCTCGCCACAGCCCTGCCGCGGCGCCGCGCGCTGCGACCGCTGGCGCTGCGACCGGCGACCGTCGCGCTGCGCGGCGGCTCCGCGACGATCGCGGCCGCGCCGGCCGCGGCGCCGAAACCGCTCCCGTCCGTCGCCGA
>Ga0302122_10002139_pt1 | contig 12451 bp, 10 predicted proteins | sample CB21_SCM_MG_FD_203115 | JGI IMG/M metagenome (GOLD analysis project Ga0302122, IMG submission 203115) | Marine microbial communities from Western Arctic Ocean, Canada - CB21_SCM | ecosystem: Environmental > Aquatic > Marine > Oceanic | place: Canada: Western Arctic Ocean | collected 2017-09-28
GTTTTAAGCAAAATACCCCTCACGGCGCATCTGCTAAGTAAGAAAAGCGCTAGGCGCTGTTATGTGGACCTTAGCGTCCTCCGTCCTCGATTTATAATTTAATTTAAGTTAATTCAAGTTATGTGGGGGTCCCACCCCGCCCGCGGACCGCAATACGCTGGTTTCGAGTCCTTGGCCAGGTGGAGCACGTGCGTGAGGCACGGCAGGTGCTCGTTGGTGTGGTGCGTCACGAAGACCAAGGTGCCGTGGGCGGCATACGCCTCGGCGAGGTCCAACACGTGTTTACGGTAAAAAGCGTCGAGGCCCTGCGTCACCTCGTCCAGGATGAGTAAACGCGGCGTTGAGGCCACCGCCGCCGCGACCAGCACCAACTTCTGCTCGCCCTGCGATAACGCATAAAACGGCCGCTCCAGCGCGCGGAGGCCCAGGCCCGCCGCGAACCGGCAAGCCGGGGCGTCTTCAGCCCCGAAGAGCGCCAGCATCGCGCTCGCCGGTTCACGCGACGAGGACGCGCGCAGGTGCAACTCCGTGGAGACCCACGCGGCACTCGGTGTCGTCCGCAGCGCGCCGTCGATGGGCCGCGTCGCGGCGGGCCCCCAGCGCAAATCACCCTGGTCCGGCCGCGTGAGTAATGACGCGAGCGTCGACTTGCCCGCCCCGTTACCTCCCGCGACGAGCCAGTGCTCGCCCGGCAAGACGGTCCAGTCGACGCCTTCTAGAATCGTGGTCTTGTCCGTCGTGACGCCTAGATTATGCGCCTCGACGAGCACCTCGTCTTTGGGTGCCGGCGGCGCGAGGTCGGCTATCAGCTCCTCGACGGGCCGCACGTCGCGTCGCGTCGTGCTTTCTAATAACCGCGCCTCCAGGTCGTCCTCGGAAGCATTTTCCGTCACAGCGCCATCGTCAGACAGCCACGTCAGTCGAGTCACTTCCGGCAGCACCTCGGAAGCTCGATGCGTGACCTGCAACAGTTGCGTCCGCGCGGCCTCCTTGGCCGACGGCATGTCCTGGACCAGAATATCGCCCCATCCTTTTGACATCTGGGACAACAGCTTCGCTAAAGCTTCACGAGACGGCGCGTCTAAACCATCAAACGCGTTGTCCAGCACAATTAAGTCCGGCCGCGTCGCCAGCGCCCGCGCCAGCAAGACTTTGCGGACCTCCCCGGTGGACACGGCCCGCACGGGCCGCCAGAGCAGGGGGTGCAGGCCGAAGCGCACCGCCAGATATTTCGATGCCTTCGTTTGGAGCTTTCCCAATGCTTCGAAGACGCTCACGTCCTCCTTTACTAATGCTTCGTGGGCCTCGAAGGAGACGTGCGCCGTCCGCAGAGGGCGCTCTACGGTGCCGCCGTGGAGGTGGGCGTCATCTACGAGTGCTTTGCCTACGAGAGATTTCCCGCAGCCGTTGCTTCCGAGCAATGCGTGGCCGCCGGCGTCCGGGTGTGCGATGTCGAGGTCTAGCTTGGCCGTGGGCGGTGCGGTCTTGCTGTGGGCGAGCTGTGCGGCTCGGAGTGATGCGAGCGGTGCTGTGGAGCTGCGGCGTGCTGCGCTGCTGCAGCGTGCGAGGAGTGCGACTCGCATGGATTAGGTTAGGCGGCGCATCTATGCGGGACTTTTGTGTGTGGTCTGCAATGCCTTTGTGACTTTTCGGGCACAGTACACGAGGCAGTGCAAACTCGATCAATCTCGATCATGCAGTGCGAAACCCGCACACTTAAAACCCGTGCCGATGCGAAACATTTGCCTCAACTTGATTCATTTCATCGCTTGCCTCTCGACCTCGACGCGCGTGTCGCCACATAATCGCTACACTCGCATCGATGTCGTCAGCCGCTGTAGCGCGACAAGTGACGCCGGACGAGGCGACGCTCGCCGCGGCGCAAAAGGAGGTCCGTGCGCAAACGGACAATCGGCACACGACGTCAGACGAGTCCATAAAGCAAGAGGTCGCGAACGGCTGGCGCCTCGACGAGCGCGCGACGCCGACGACGCTGGCTGCTGAGGACCGAAGCCGCTATGCGCTCGCGCCGGACGAAACGTACGCCCCCGTGCTACAACTACAACACGTACCTCTTCAAGTTACTCGGCAAGTACCGGACGGGCGCTGGTGCCAGCCGGTCGCGGCCGCGGCAGGTGATCCTCCACCAGCTCCGCGAGTACAGGGATGAGATGCGCTACGGCGGCGCGCGCGCGGCCTGCGGCGCCGACCCCTCCCCCGCCGACCAGAGAAGTTTCCGGAACCGCGTCCGCGCCGCGACCTTCCCGCGCGGCATCCTGGAACCGAGGACCGCCCCACTCGCCTACGCCTGGGCTTCGGGTCAGTTTGGCGGGAACCTCCTCCCGCCGATCGAATCGCCGCGCGGCCGGGCACTCGTGAAGAAGTTCCGCAAGGTTCGCGCGCTGTACAAGTAGCGAAGAGTAACTAGATAACATGAGCTAGGTAAGAATTCAGTCTTACGTACACTTGGGGGAGGAACACACGGCGCTCACTTCTTGGCCCGCTTCGCCGACCGGGCGGCCTTGGGCCACGCGGCCACGAAGGCTTGGACGTCGAACTTCCGCTTGCAGCCGTTGTAGTTCATGAAGCGAATTTTGCCGAACACCTCCCGCTCCTTCCAGCCCATGTCGTGCGTGCCCATGACGGACCAGGCGCAGCCCACGAAGCCGTTCGGGTCGCACCCGTCTAAGGAGTACTTGTCGTTCAAATAGAGCGTCGTGGCTAAAGCTTCACTTGGAGACGCGGACCACTCCAACACTTTTTTGGCCCAGTACATGCGCATGAAGCCGTGCATTTTTCCTTGGCGGACGAGCTGGCGCTGGGCCGCGTTCCAGACGTCCTCAACGGCCTCGGCGTTTTCTAGCTGCTCTCGAGTGTAGAGGTGTTCGCGCCTGTCGGTCGCGTGGAGCTCTAAACTATCGCGAGCCCAGGCCGCCGCGCCTTCGAGCGAGTCGTAGTTCGGCTGGTAGTGGCAGAAGTTGTCCGAGAGCTCCCTCCGAATGATCGATTCTTCTAAAAACGACGCGACGCTCTCGGAGTAGCGGCTCCGCTCCGCCTTTACCCGTAACGCCGCCCGCTGCGCCGAGAGCTGCCCGAAGTTCAGGTACGGAGATAAATGAGAAGCCGCCTCGACGTTCGGGTCGTTGCGCTCTTTGGCGAACCGCTTCAACCGGCCGTCTCTGATGAAAGTTTCTAACGCGGCGAAAGAGGCCTTGGCGCCGGGCACGAGCCAGTCCACAGGCGGCACGCTGCGGTCCGTCTGCTGGCGCGCTTGTTTGATGATCGGCCGCCAGTCCACCGTTGAGACTACGGGAGCGCCCTGCTTAACTGCAGGTATCTCCTTCAGGTAACGGGGTAACTGGTCCGTGATCTTCTTCCTCAGCGTGCGAGCCCCGACCTCCTGCTTGGGCGAGGCCTCCCAGACGGGCACGATGTTGTGCGCGTCCACGAGAGAGGCGCCGATCGGAGCCGGTAGCGCGGCGACTAATTCCTGAGTCGCTGCCTTCGCCTCTCTTAATGGAGAGTAGTCGCAGATGACGTGGGCCACCTTGTGCGTGGCCGCGAAGGCCGCGACACTCGCACCCGCCGGCGCGTCACCTAACACGAGGACATCGAAGCCAAACCCTGCGGCGTTCAGGTCCCGGCCCGTCTCGACGAGGCCCTTGAGCTGGAAGTCCAGGCGCCGCTCCGTGGAGATGGCGCCCAGCGCGTACACGACGCGCGCTTTCCCTTGGTGCTCCTTCGCTAAGGCCGCCGCCCGCAGCAGCGCCCAGTTGTCGGCGCACCGCTGGTCGCGCGCCATCCAGTACAGCACGTCGCCCGTGGCCTTGCCGGCCTTGAGCGGGCGCTCGCGGCTGGCATCCCAGGTGGCGGCCATGGTCGTGGCGGCGCGTCGTCTCAGGAATCCGCTGACGGAGAGTTTCGTGTGACTCAGAGTGCTCGGCCGCACGAATGCGTGCACGCTGCGGCTCAGCAGGGCAATGCTGATGTAGCGACGAATGGTTGCCTGTCCCAGCGCGCGTTCGCAACGCAATCGCCTCAGAGTCGGTGTTGATAATGCGCTGGCAAAAAGTGAATCAGATGAGAAACCCGGCTAAATTCTCTCCGGCGCCACGCGCCGCAAACCTCCTCGGGGGCGCCCGGAAACGTCCGGAACTGGTCCTGGCGGCGTTGTAAACGTGTTTTGAGGGGACGGGTTTTCCCTACAGGCAAAACCAGTACAAAACATATGGCGCCACCTGCGAACGCGCACCCGCGTAGGGACGTGAGGTCTCGCTATTGCGAGTAAATTTGAAGCCCTGGCACACCTTACCGCCCGCACCGATTAGATTCTCAGGCTCTTGAAAATTACAGATGGACTACGTAGCATTTGGCTTCTCCGACGGCGGTTCGCGCTCCTCGCTCTCGCTCCAGAACGGCGACCAGCCCATCGAGCGCCGCACGAGCCGCCTCTGGATCAACAAGCTCACCGGCCGCGTCAGAGACGAGCCGCCGGCGCGCCCAAATCGGCTGACGCCGGCCCGCGCCCACCCGCGCGTCGCCGTGGGCCTGGAGGCGCCCTCCGACGGCCGCCGCGCGACACCGCCGCGCCGGCTCTCGACGGTCCACAGCGACCCGAGCAACCAGAGCCTCGACGGCGACCTCCACCGCCGCTTGAGCCTCTGCGAGGAGGCCCTCGGCGCCATCCAGACGCGCCTGGCGTCCGTCGAGGTCCGGGTCCGACCTGACGACGACGAGCTCGAGGACCCGCCGGACGATGACTGGGCGACCGCGACGCGGGCCGTCACGGACGTGGATCGCCAGGTCGCGGCGCTCCGCGCGCGCACGGACGCGCCGCCGCGGGCGCCGCGCGCCAGCTGGGCCTGCTGCGGCCTCTTCGGCCGGCGCGCGCCCGCGGCGCTGCTACCGCGGCCGGCGTCGCTCGACTTTGTCACGCCGTTCAGCGAGCGCCAGGCCCCGACACCGGCCGCCGGCTCGCGGGCCCTGGACCCGTTCTCCGAGTCGGCGCCGGCCGCGCCGTTGGTCTCGCCCGCCGCGGCGCCGGGCGGGCGGCGGGGCTCGGGCCGCTCCGAGGGGCCGCGGACGCTGTCCCAGCAGCTGGCCGAGCTCTCGCCCTGGACGGCAGCGCGGGCGCTGGCCGAGGCTCCAAGAGCCCCCTCGCCGGCGGGCAGCCTGTTTTCGAGCAAGCTGCCGCCGACGACCTCCGCCGACGAACCGCCCCTGACGCCTCCGCTGACGCCGCCCCTGACGCCGCCCCTGAGCGCCGTGTCGACGCGGTCCCAAAACGCAAAGCCAGAAAAAGTGGACTTCCGGTGGATGCCGTCGCCGCCCAACGGCCAGGAGGCGCCGCTCTGAGCCTCTCCACGGCCGCTCTGATCTGGCACGTAAGGACCTCGGACTTGAGGCCCGCCCTAGTCCGCCAGCGCCCTGGTAGTAAAATAATCACCACCCTTGCGTTGACCGCCCTACTGCTACGACGACGCGACGTGCGGGACTAACACACTAGGAAGTCCGCGAATTCTTTACTCAGAGCTCCCCCTTGACCCCGAAGCGCTTCCGGAGCCCCGCGAACGGCCCCTCCGGTGCTGGCACGGTCCGCGGCGCCGGCGTCGGCGCCAGGGCCGGCGGCCACGCGGTCCCCTCCGAGGAGGCCTCCTCCACGTCGAGGTCGTGTTCAGCTAACAGCGCGCGTGTCCGCGCCTCCACGACAGTAGCAGAATCGCCCCAGAGCTTGGCGTTCGCTCGTAAAAACGCCGAAACGGAAAGGTGCGCTTTTTTCGCCCGCACGTTAATAGCCGCCGGCTCACCTAACCGAACAGCTTCGTCCAGCCAGTGCCTCGCCAATGCTCTATCTTTTTTATCCTCCGTGCCCAGTTCCGCATAGACGAAGAACAAGTTGAATGCTGCGGTGGAATGTCCTCTAAAAGCCGCCTGCGCGTACCACTGCCGTGCGCGCGTATCTGATGCTGGTAGACATCTCGAGTTGTCCCTGTCTGCGAACGTCACTAAGTCGTCCTGGAGCCACCAGGGGGTGAAGAGGTCGTGCTGCGTCCCCAGGTAGTAGGCCGCGCTCCCCGGCCTCAAGTCCCCTAGACTAGGGTCGTCTACCGAAGTTGTGTCCGGTCTTGGATGTTGCTTGCTCTCCATCTCCGCGGCCACCCTGAGTAATCGTTCGCACCAGGTCGCGTTCGGGGGCGGCGGCGCCGAACAGAAGGTCTTGCCCACCTGGAACATTGCAAATGCCTCGCCCCGGGACGCGTTCCGTACGAGCTCGGCGTGGTGCTCCGTCTCCGGCGTTAACTCCGTGCCGTACCGGGCCTCCTCCAACCTCGCTTCCATCGCGTCGTAGTGCGCGTCGTCGCTACTCAGCGCCGCGGTGACCATGGCGTCCAGGAGGGCGAACATGCGGTGCTTGCCGCCGGCCTCGCTGTTGTCGAAGGGGTCCTGGGCCCGCGCGGAGATGAGGAGGAGGGCTGCCGCGGTCCGCATCATCGTTATTGGCAGCGAATGGAGAAGGCGTGCAGCGATGGTACGCTTTGATAATCTCGGTGCAAGGCAGCGCTGCGACGGCGTTTGGCTTTGACCAGGCAGCAATGCACGCGCGGGCAGCCTGTCATCCGCGACGCCCTGTGCGCCCCGAATTCGAGTGATTTGAGAGGGGACGTGCGCCCATCGGTGCGAAGGAGGTCTCCTTAGGCCAGTTCGAGAGCTCGAATGAACGGTCACATTAGAGTTTCGTCTCCTTCATTTGAAAACCCGACATGATTTGCGCCTGAGTCATCCATCGTCAAGCCCAAAACGTTTCAGCTCATCATCATATACAGCGCGCACAGCGTCGCAACTGCTGCCATTCGTCACTTCGACTCGCGCTACACATCTAATGCGATGCATTGCATCACGAGAGCGAAGACGCCGCGCAAAACGGGCGACGCGCGGCTTGGTCCTACACACGGCTGCCAAGCGGTCGCAGCGTTGCTTGCAACTGCGAGCGAACCGCCGCCGCAGTATCGCACGGTACAGCGCGCACTGCTCGCGCGCGCTGTACTGCATAAAAGTGCCGTCGCACGCCGCTGTGGTGCTGCGGTCCCGCCGACCGCGCGCGTCGCAAACTTGAACTCACCACGCCTCAACTATTCTCACCGAGTCGACCCCCCGCAGACAAAAAAACACCATGCAGCTCAAGTACATCGCCCTCGCTTCTACCGCCTCCGCGCTCGTCGCGCCGGTCGCGCGCCAGGCGCCCGCGGCCGTCCGGGGTGCTCAGCTCGGGGAGGCCATGGCCGTGGAGATGTCGCCGGAGGGCGAGGCGGCCATCGACGACTACGTGCTGGACATGCAGGCGGAATTAGCGAAGATCCCCGGTGTGTCTCCTCTCAAGAACGCGCCCGCCGACTACGGCTTCGATCCCCTTGGTTTATCAAAGATGAACTACCCCGGTTCCGAGGAAGACGATCTTCTGAGAACGAACACGTTAAGGGACGCCGAGTTGCGCCACGGCCGCCTGGCGATGCTCGCCGCGTCGGCGTGGCCGATTCAAGAATTAGTGCACCCGACGCTGGCCAGAATGGCCGGCGCGCCCGAGCTGCTAAGTGACGGCCGGAACCCGTCCGTCTTGAACGGCGGCCTCCTCCAGGGCCCCGTGCCCATCTTCCTGGCCTTCTTCGCCGCGGCCATCGGCTACTTAGACGTGAAAGCTGAAGAAAACAAGGCCCAGGTCGCTCCCGAGGACTGGATCCCCGGCTACTACGGCTTCGACCCCCTCAACATCGTGGGCGGCATGAGCCCCCTGGCCATCAAGAACATGCAGGCGAAGGAGATCAACAACGGCCGGCTGGCCATGGTCGCTGTTTTAGCGTACGTGTACCAGGAGGCCACGACGGGCGAGCCCGTCGTGGACGTGAGCGAGCAGTTCTTCACGCCCCTCATCTTCTACCCCTGGGTCCAGCACCTCCTCACGGACGCGTTCGGCATCGGGTCGTTCCGCTAGATTTCGCGTTGTACTAGTAAACATGTTCATTGTCGTCGTTACTCTCTCGTTCCGCTGGGCGCGAGCGCCACCCCCCTTTGACGTTGCGAACCATTGTCGTTACTCACAACGGGGGGCTGGGGACCGGACCTCCAGGTTGCTCCTCTACGAACGCGGGCGCGCGCGCCGGTCGTACTGACCGGCGCGCGCAAGCTCTTCGCGTCGTCGTCCGCGCGCGAACTCTGCGCGTCACCGTCGCGTCGACGACGTGGCCACGGCCAACGCCGTGAACGCGTTCGCGAGCGTGTCGCAGACGGACCGCGGGCTGCCGACCGGGACGATCGCGTTGCGTCGGCGCGTCGGCTTGACAACAGTATGAGCCGCCGTCGAGCGCGTCGCGAGCGCCGTCCTCGGCTTCGCGGTGGTCATCCGCCGCGTGTGCGGGTCGAGGTTCTCCTTGTTGCTCTCTGCCCAGGTCACCGCGCGGCAAGGCGCGTTGCCGCGCATCCGGGCAGCCCGGGGCAGCGGGCTGGAACAGCTCCGAGCCTCGGAGGCCGGCTTCGTTGCGTCGAGGGACGGCATGGAGGCGATGTCGTGCGTGCACTCCGGCCAGCAAACAGTTGTTTGAACGAGGACCCCGCGCGCAGAGCGTTCTTTGCTCCCTTGACCAGGGCATGCCTTGCCGTCTTTGCCCGCCAGGGATGTGGAGAGACGAGAGCTCAAGTCGGTTGGAGACCCATCCTCGTATGCTGGAAAGAGGGCGTGACGACGTCGAGGAGGAGGCGCCTCTGCATCGCTCACTGCCCGATGACCACATCGGCGACGACTACACAACACCATTATTACCCGAAGAACAGGAAGAACAGGAGCACCGCGCCCACGCTCAGAATCGCCGCCCGCAGCCGCCGCATGGCCACGCGCTCCCGGTACGAGGCGTTGGGCACGTGGGGCTCGTCCACGGCGCAGCACGACCAGCGCCTTCTGCCGGGCCCCACCGGCGCCGAGGTCAACTGCAACGCGACGACGCTCGGAAAAAAGCCGCGCTGCCTTAACCGCGCGCTCCCGAAGGCGCCGGTCGCCACGTTGTCCTGGGTCCCGGCCTGGGCCAGCTGGCCCAGTTGGGCGTGGGACGCCCGCGCGGCGTCCGTCCGCGCGGTGCGGTCCGCCTCCGTCCGTACGCACTCGTTGCGTTGCGCGTCCAGGTCCTGCTCGGCCCGGCACCGCTCCACGCACTTCTGAGCCAAGGCCTTCCGGCGCGTTGCTTGCACATGTTTCGCCTGGTGCGTCGAAGAGTTGGCCGCGCGGTGCGCGAGCGACACCAGAGGGTTCTCGACGTCCCCTTCTGCTTCTCCCTCCAAGCACGCGAGCACGGGCGACGGTGCGCCGTCCGTCGACGACACGCGCGAGCCCGCATCGACGAGCGCGTCGGCCACGATGTACCGTTTATTGGCGACCGCGACCAATAACACCGACCGGCCACTATCGTCGACGGCATCCACGTCCGCGCCTCGTTCCGCCAGCAACCGCACTCTTTTAGCCACAACAGCTTCGTCGTCATCGCTTAACACGGCGTCGACCACCGCCCGGCCCAGGCGCGAGCGGTAGGCGTGGACCATCGACGCCAAGGTCCGGTTCGGCACCAGGGCTCGATGAGCGAGGGGCGCGTTCGTCGTCGGGCTCCGCCGGTTCGACCCCATGCCCAGCCACCGCTCAATAGCGGCGCGCTCGTACGTGAAGCCGTCGGCGGCGATGACCGGGTCTTTGAGCAGCTCCTGCGTGATGGGGCAGATCAGGCTGGGCGGCGGGCCCTGGTCACTACTTCCGGGCGTCAGGGGGTCGTCCAGCATCATGGCGGCGCGTCGGCGGTGCCGTTAATTCTACGCGTCCTAGGCGTCCGGTGCTAGCTTTTGTGCTGGCCAGGAGCTCTTGTGGTCTTGGCTTTCAATCGACCTCGCTTGTCAACACCGCTCGCCGAGGAATTCCACAGTGCTGCAGGGATGCTCAGCAGTCACAGACGTCCCTCCAAGCGCCCTCGGAGAGGGCAGTACACGATGAACCCGATTAAATTTGCCGTGTAAAACCCGCACGCATGCAGTCAAAGCTGCAAACCAGCAAACGAGCGCAGCAATCGCTCACGACACATCGGCAGCGTCACTGAGCCGTCGCGTTCGTCTCCGTCGTCGACTTCGAATAGACCTCGCCGGCGTAGATACGCAGTAGCCAACAGAGGCAGCAGTGGGTGGTGACAAAATGACCGATGCGAAGCGCTGGACCAACCTCGCCGCGGCCCTGCTCATCATCCTCGCCGGCGGCACGGTCTACGCCTTCGGCGCCTACTCGGAGGCGCTCAAGGCGACGCTCGAGCTCTCGCAGGCGCAGCTCGAGCTCGCCGCGCTGTGCGGCAATCTGGGGAACTACCTCGGCACGGCGGGCTTCTTCTACGACAAATTTGGCGGCGTCGCGTCCGCGAAGTTCGGGGCCTTACTTATTGGGGTCGGCTACGGGTGCCAGTGGCTTCTGGCGACGTGGGGGAGCGCGTACGCGATCGAGCTCCTCTGCGCGTGCTGCTTCGTCTGGGGCCACGGCAGCGGCTACCTGGACTGCGCGGCGGTTGGCAGCGGCGTGGCGGCGTTCCCGCGGCGCCGCGGGGCCGTGGTCGGCCTTTTGAAGTCCTTTTATGGATTAGCGTCGTCCATGATTATTCTCGCGCTGCCGTGGCTGGGCGGCATCGATTTCATCGCCGCGCTCGCGGTCGTCGCCGGCGGCCTGCCGCTGCTGGCGCTCTACGCGTTCGAGGACGCGCCGGATCGAGTCGGAGAGAGCGACGCGCGCGACGCGCTCGCCGGCAGGACCTTCACGAGTCTCGCGGGCCGCGTCGTCGCCTTCGCGTTATTAGCGCTGGGTGTTGCGATCCTACGCGTCGTGGCGCCGCCGTCGGCTTTGGGCTTCAACGTGCTGGTGTCGCTCCTCGTCGCCGCCGGGCTCGCGTGGATCGTGCGGGTGGCCGCGCGCGGTCCGCAACGGGAGGAGGAGCTCGTTGACGAGGAGAAAGAGGAGGACGCGGAGTCGTTGATAGAATCGAGCTCGGAGCACGACTCGCACCCGTGCGCGACGCTGCAGTCGCCCGAGTACTGGCTCCTCCTCCTCGCCATCTTGCCCGGCTCGGGCATGGGTCTCATGACGATAAACAACCTCGGCCAGATCGTGTCGGCGAGAGGAGGCGTCGCCTCGACGCAGCGCGCGGCCACGGCGGTCGTGAGCATCGCGAACGGGCTGGGGCGCCTGGGCTGCGGCGCGCTGGCAGACGGCATCGTGGCGCGGGGCCGGCCGCGGGCGCTCCTCGTCGTCGCGGCCGATTTAATGGGTGCGCTGGCCATGCTTGTGTTCTACGCGTCTGGGACGTCTGTTCCTACAGCGCTCATTGCCGCCGCTTTAGCGGGGGCCGCCTACGGCGCTTTATGGACGCTGATCCCGACGCTCGCCGCGGACCTGTTCGGGCGGCAACACTTTGGCAGCAACTACGCCCTTATTTTGCCATCGGTGTCCCTGGCCGCGATCTTGTTCTCGACGGTCCTCGCGCCGGCCGTTTATGCCGCTCACGCCGACGACGACGGTTGTACTGGCGCGGACTGCTTCGGGTTGACGTTCCTTATCACAGCGGTGTCCTGTGGTGCAGGCGCCGTGATGGCTCTTCTGCTCGGCGTGCGGTCGCGGGGGCGCTATGTGGCCGATGTACCGCCGGAGTCGCTCCTCGCGGCGTCAGAGGGTGCGGGCGCGCCGGTCGTTTGACGCCTCCCTCAGTTTTGTAAGTTGATTTGTATTACGCATCTAACTCGAGTCCATTTTGGTATCTAGTCGCAGACACCTGCACACGGCACCCTATGCCGTCGCGAGTAGAGACGAAGGACCAGGCGGCTAATTCCCTCCTCTTTCTAGCGACGCGAGCTCCTCGTCGATGCGTTCACGCTGCTGCCTCAGTTTCGCGATGCGGGCGGTTTGTCCGCCCCGGGATCTCATAACGGCGTTGGCCCGCCGGTCCGGCGCGGCGCGCGCAGGCGGCGTCGCCGCGCTCCGGTTCCCGACCGCCAGGATGAGGCGGAGCGGCTCCTCGAGGTGCTCCACGATGTCAGCCGCGGGCCGGTACCGCCAGGACGCGTGGATGCCCACGGGGTTTTCCGAGGGCAGCGTCTCCGCCGCGAAGCCGGCCATAACCGCGCGCGATGCCGCGCGGAAGCGGCCGCGGCCCCGGGAAACGGATTGCATATGATTCGCCAGCCACGCGTCGTCGGCCGGCGGTCTGCTGTGTAAGCACGCGCGCCGCCAGTTGGCCGGGCCGAGTGTACTTCAATTCCGCTTCTTAGCCGACGAACTCGCCGCACGGCAGCCGCCGGCCATGGTGCGGCGCCGGGAACCGGACCAGGGGGTTCGTGAACAGGAGACCACGCGCCGCGGGTCCCGAGCGGGCGTTGCGAGCGAGGCGGGCCG
>Ga0302122_10002147_pt1 | contig 12426 bp, 12 predicted proteins | sample CB21_SCM_MG_FD_203115 | JGI IMG/M metagenome (GOLD analysis project Ga0302122, IMG submission 203115) | Marine microbial communities from Western Arctic Ocean, Canada - CB21_SCM | ecosystem: Environmental > Aquatic > Marine > Oceanic | place: Canada: Western Arctic Ocean | collected 2017-09-28
GCTCGGAGCGCTGAGGAGGTTGCTACCCGGAAACTCGAACAGGCGAGGAAATACCTCGACGCGGAGCGGACGCACCGCGTCCAGGCGGAGACTGAGCTCCAAGCGGCCCAGGCGCGGCTCCAGGCGCGGGAGAGTGGCGCTCCGGCGCCGGCTTCCGCGCCAGCGCCAGCGCCGTGGCGCGCGCCGCCTCCACCACCTCCCCCGCCCTCGCCGCCGCCCTCGCCGCCTGCCGAGCCTCAACCAAAGAAGCGGCGGGCGAGCGTGGGGGAAGCCCCAGCGGCCATCAAGGCTCAACCAAAGAAGCGGCGGGCGAGCGTGGGGGAAGCCCCAGCGGCCATCAAGGCTCAACCAAAGAAGCGGCGGGCGAGCGTGGGAGAGCCACCAGAAGCCATCAAGGCGAACGGCAAGATTCGCGGATGCTGGCTCGACGGTGCCGGAGACCTCGTCGTCGCGACGAATCGCGGTGCCGTGGGCGTCTTGCCGCGGCGACGCGACGGCGCTCGGACGGACGTCTTCAAGCCATTTTTTCTGAGCTCTGCGCGAAGCTCAGACGACGGGACGCGGTGCGAGTGCTCGGCGTTCAGGATGTGCGACGAGACAATCCTATTGGGTATGCTCAGTGCAGAAATCATCCATGTTTGAATCCTCCTTACGCGCATTAGGGGTGTCATCGCAGGTTACGACAACGGCGTATTAGAGAAAGTAAAAAATGTCCAGGGGGGCGGGACCCGCGTGGCCGTGCCGCTTGGCGGCCGCCTCACGGAGGGCATCGCCTCGGTAGCGTGGGCCCCTCGCACCGCCGACAACTGGGTCGTCGCCGCTGGAGCCGCCGGCGGGCGGGGCGCCCACGATGTCGTCATTGTAGGTCGCGGTCCCACGAATCTGCCTCGCGTGCACACTTCGAGGATCGCAGGCCTGTGTGCCGTCGACGGGACTGTCATCGTATCGGGCGGCTTCGACGGTCGTCTCCAGCTCTACGACGGCGCTAGCGCGCGACTCACGCGGGCCCTCTCCGGCGCGACGCCGCGGCGAAAATGGAACGACGTATGCGCAGTACCGGCGTGGGGCCATCACATAGTTATGGCGACGGCATCCGTGTCTGATTCCGCCGACGACGCGGGCGGCTACCGCGCGGAAATTCTAGACGTGCGCTTAGCGCAGCCGACCGTCGCGAGCTTTTTTGCGGCCGACGCCGGCGCGCTGTCGGCGAACGTCGCGGCGCGGTGCTCGGCGGACGGAACGTGGGTGACGCTGGGCTCGCACGCGGGCGTGGTGCGCTTGTGGGATCTCCGGCGGGAAGGAATGGCGGACGCGGCGAAGACGCCCCCCCTGACCGTGGCCGTCGGCCCCGTGAAAGGGGTTGCGCACGTTACTGTAGTCGAGAGCACTGCGGGCACCGTTATCTTGGCGGCCGCCTGCGCAAGCCAAGTCGTCGTCAAGAAATGGGCACCTCCCTGACTGATCAAGCGCCGCGAGTTCGATGGTCGATGTAATTATAAATAACAGTCGCTTACCCTTTCTTCTTCGCGAGAATCTTCGGGTCCCAGTCGGCCCTGTCCTTGCCGCGCGTCGAGAACAGGCGCTCGGCGCGGTCGCGGAGCATGCCGCTGCACTTGAGGCCTGCGGCCATCAGGGCGCTCTTGAGCCGGTCGAGGCCGAGCGCCTCGAGGGCCTCGGCCGTCTCGTAGAGACCGAGGTCGAGCGCGGCCGCCGCGACGGGCGGGCCCTTGACGTAGGGGACCTTCTTTGGCGGCGGTACAGGCGCAGGCGGCGCGGCGGCAGGCGGCGGCGGAGCGGACGGCGCGGCGGCCGGTCGGCGTGGAGATTGAGCCGCTGGTGCCGGCGCCGCGGCGGCCGGCGAAGCCTCCTCGTCATCCTCGAGCGGCGCGAGGCGCGCGTCTCCGAGCGCCCGGTAGCCGGGCGGCGGGCCGAAGCGGAGGTCGCCGCGGTCGAGGGCCACGCGCACGGCCTCGCCGTCCTCGAGGCTCATCGCCGCCGCGAGGCCGCCGCCCGGAGCGACGCCCCGGAAGGCCACCCCCAGGTCAACCCCATTGACGGAGAAGGACGCCTCGCCCGTGTCGGCGTCGACGCGACAGCCGACGACGTCGCCCTTCTTCCATCCCTCCGATCCGCCGTAGGCCTCGGCGGCGCCGGCCGTCCACGCGCGGCCGCGGCAGCCGTCGAAGCCCCACGAGTGCGCGTCGTCGCCGACGCCGTCGCCCGCGCCGTCGTCGGCGCCGAAGTCGGGTCCCGCCCAGCCGACCTGGACGACGCCGTCCGTGCCCAGTTCGACCTCGTAGTACCAGCGCCCGCCCGTCACCGCGTCGCAGCCGGCGACGGCCACGGAACAGAACTCGGACCGCCCCTCGACGGCGCCGCGCGGCCCGAGCGCCGCGTCGCCGGTCAGGACCCCCAGCACCGACGGCGCCGTCGCCGGGGCGCCGACGGCGGCGACAGGCAGGCACGCCGCGCCGCCGTGGTGGCGCGTCTTCTTCACCGCGTGGCCCGCGGCGGCGGCGAGGCCTGCGGCGACGCTCGCACGCATGGCCGCCGCGTCGACCTCGGGTGCCGGCTGGTCGCGCGCCTTGATCCGGCCCGCCGCGGCCCCGCGCACCGCCGCGCGCCGCTCCTCCACGGCGCGCGGCCGCCGGACGTGGCGCTCGACGCGCTTTTCCCGGCCCTTGCGCGCCTTGCTCGGCGGCGCGCGCGACACGCGCTCGGCGCGGTACGCCGTCCACTTGTTACGCCCCTGCGGCCGGTGCGCGGCGCGCACGCTGAGGATGTCGCCGACGCGAAGCGGCGCCGCGGCCCAGTTGTCGTCGTCCTTGGCGTTCGCCGAGGCCGGCACGTAGCAGTCGCCGTCGACGACGCAGAAGGCGTCGTGGACCGTGTCGACCATCGTCACCGCGCCCTCGAAGCTCCGCGTCACGCAGCCGCTCGCGAGGACGTCGGCCTCCTCGTCCTGCCAGCGGCGGGCCGCCGCCGCGCGCCGGAGCGCCGCCTTGGACTTTCTCGCCTTGGTGGGGAGCTCGGCCCAGGAGGGCACGGCGAGGTGCCAGCCCCGGATGCCATGCGCCGGCGCGTCATCGTCGGCCTCGGCCTCGACCGCCGCGCCGCCGTCGCGCTTCCGCGCCTCGTTCCGCGCGCGCGCCTGGTGCCACCGCTCCAGCGCGATCTCGTCGTTCACGTGGCGCAGCCGCCGGCCCGACAGGTCGCGGCACGCGCCAAAGTCGCGCGTTTGGTCCTGTGTTGTCATCAAACTGTTGTGCTCGTCTCGTCAATCTCCACGCGCAATTAGCTCTTAAATTTTTATTTCGGCACTGGTCCGCACGCCGCCGCCCGCGCGGCCCAGGTTCCGCAAGAGTTGCCCGAAGCCGCCCTTGCCGCCGACCAGGGCTCTCGTCACGACGACGCGCGCGACGGGGCCGCGCGGCCGCTCCGTATCACCGTAGCGCCGCGTCCCGTGCCAGAGCTGGAGGCGCGCGCCCGCGCCCGGCGCCAGGTGATTGATTATGGCCGCCGCGCCCATGCGCATGCCGTAGGGTACGACGACCGACTTCGTCGCGCCCGGGACTTGGGAGACGACGAGGTCGATCATGTTTTTTTTTTGCTTTTTTAAGCAGCTCTTTTGTCTAGCTTAGGCGCTTTGTGTCTTTAGACACTGAAAGCTGTTGGTTTTTACAAGGGCTCAAGGCGGTTTATTCAATAGTGCGGCCAGCGGAGCGTTGACGCTTTGCAAGCTGTGAATGAAGCCACCCCTCGGGAGTTGTACTACCTAGGTAAGTATCCCTAACTAGGAGGCCTACTAGGGTAACAATCCTCGAGCGTAACTTGGACGCATGCCTCGCGCAATGCGTCATATTGATGGCCCGTCCGTATGAAGACACATGACCCGCTGCTAGCCCCCCATTTTTGCATGGAGCCAGTTACCCCCATCGTTACTTACAGCAATTACAGCTTTATACAGCGTATCAAACTCGAAGTGTACAATGGAGTCCCCTCAGATGAAGTGGACTGCCAGCGAAGTTTCTGGTCCACGTAAGTCAGCGTACGCAGCACCGCCGCGCGCGCGCATCACGAAAGCACGTCCCAAAAGGAGGCCCAATGGCGTCTGTCACAACAACAACTTCGAAACCAGCTCCGGCTGCTAAAGTTACCCATGCGCCAGAGACGAAGGCGACTATTCCTCAAGATGCCAGCTACTCTCACTACCTGGGAGGCCTGGTAACCAAGCTCCATCGCGAAGTGGCGCTCCCCATGTTAATTGCAGATTGCGCCAAGGCAATCGTTGCGAGCCGCAACGGTTGGAATATCATGGTAGTGAGTCTTGCTGCGAATCTGGCATTGAACGGAATTCCCAATGCCGTGAAGCAAATACAGTTTATTGGTTTACAACTCAGCATGATTCCACTCTTTGTGCAAGTAATGCGATCGTTGGTAGTCTTGACGCCAAAACGTCACGTTGCTGTTGGCTTAACACCACCCGGGACAAAGCCTGCGACGAGAGAATACGTGGATATGATGATGAAAAATGTGCCGAATAAACAAGATGCGGACAAGTGGCTCAGCGAAATACACTTGACTCGGGATCACCCCGTGTTGCTAGAAAATGTACGTTTCCACGATGCTGATGCTCACAATGAGATGTGGTCGCTCGACAAAAAGCAGTCATATATTCCCCAAACTATAATCTGGGGCCTTTTATTCTTATATGCGTGGAGCAACTCCAGCATTGTAAAAAGTAATTTGCTGTATATCGCATTCTCCGCTGAACATATGGGCACCGCTATCCACGTATTCGTGGATTCAAATGTTATCGGGCTTTGGCATCATGTGAACACCTGAAGTGAATTCGATTGCACGGGTACAATCGGGACCTATTTAGGATTTGCTCCTTTGTATATAATATCTTCACCACTATCCTTGATGGCAATGTACTGTAGTGGTGCTACAGCTTCGGACCTGTATATAGGTCTAACCCTCTTTGTATTCTTTCTGGGCATAGGAATGGCAGGCAACAATCATCACTTCCAGCACGGTCGGACGAAGCAGCCGTTGCCAAAGCTGATTAGGAAATATCTATTTAAGGGCTTTTTGTGGAAGTATGGTTTTCTTCTGGATGACCAATTCCATAAATCGCACCACTTCCATGATCCAGAAACAAACTTTGCGCTAACGGCTGGTTTTATGGACAAATTGGTCGAGATGCTCAAGCATGGTCACACGTTGTATGTCCACAACCCCGAGCTTAATAACATGATGTGGCTACTTTACTATGCCTCGATGAGCTTCTTTGTCATGTTGTGTAACCACGTCCCCCGTGTGGGCTCGTGAGATTAAGAAATCGGCTTTTCCGCCTTGAACCTGTACTCCTACCGAGATCGACGCGGCCTTTCACTGAGATCTCCCGCGGTTACCCCTTAAGGTAAGCACCCCCCTTTGTCCTATTATTTGCTTTTATTTAGCATCTTCAGGCAGGCTGCTCTGCGCGCCCAGGCCACTATCAGAGGTGTCGCCCCCGCTAGGGATGTCTAATATGCGATATCTCTCCGAGTCGGTAATAAAATTGATTCCACATTCTGGCGCCCGCCCAAACGTGGTGTTCGGCGCGTTCGGCGACATTTCGGAGTCCGCGCGGGAAGTGCTCTGCTACGCCGCCGACGCGACGGCAGCCCGGACTTGGGTCGAGGACGGCGCGACGAGCTACGAGCACGCCGCGGCCCTCCTCAAGAACCGCCTGTACCGCCGCTGGGGCATCAAGTCCGCGCGCGAGTTCGCGCGAATCAAGATCGAGGGCCTCCGCCTCGTCGGCGGCCACCCGGACTTCACCAACACGCCCGCCCACGCCGACGACGACGCGCGCTTCTACGACCGCCAACAAGCCTACGTACCCGCTCGCGGGGGGTAGCCCCCCCCTACGCTTCCCTAGGCGCGCGCCTCCCAAAACCCGAATTGACTATAGTTATTCAGGTTAATCTTAAGAGCTTCACTGTTAGCAATGGCTATGGCTCCTTAGTCGCGCCGTTCACACATCGATAGCAAAATTTACCTCTCTTGCAAAGCCATAACGCGGTCTACGGGCACCTAACGACCTTTGGTACACAAGACAGCGGCTAACGTTGTCATAATTGGCTAAGCGCATAGGACCAGGCGTCGACGCGAGGCCCATGCCGCGCCCTAAAAAAAATGCCGGCTGGGCACTCGCGAAAAAAACGTTCTGGAAGAAGAAGAAGCGGCCGCCGGCGCGCGAGAGCTCCGGCGACGAGGAGGAGGAGGACTTCGCGCGGCGCCTCGCGGCGGCGCGCGCGGCGCGCCAACAGCAGCAACAGCTCGACGCCAGCAGCAGCGACGACGAGGCCTGGCAGGACGCGCGGCGGCGGGCGGCGGGCGCGGGGCCGGCCGGCGAGTCGCCGCCGCCCGCCCGCGGTCCGCCCGCGCGCCCGCGCCTCGCCGCGGCGGGCCCGACGACGTGGGCCGAGGCCGAGCCCCTAGACCGCGACTGGGACCGCGGCGAGGGCGCCGACGGTGGACTGCTCTGGGACGACGACGCCGAGGGGCCGGCGGCCGAGGACCCGCTGGGCCTGGGCCTGCGCGGCGGCGGCGCGGCGGCGGCCGACTTCGACGCGTGCGCCTACGTGCGGGACGTGTGCGGCGACGCCGCGTTCGGCGAGCTCCGAGCGGGGCGGCGCGCGCTCGGCGGGCGCCTCGGCGAGGAGGAGCGGCGACGGCGCGGCGCCATCCGCGAGAACTTGAAGCAGTTCCTCCGCGCGGCCGCGCGCCTCGAGCGCTTCGCGCGCGCCCTCGAAAGACTCGGTGGGAGGGGCGTCCGCGAGCATGCATCGAAGCCGTCGGCGATCGTCGAGACGGCGCGCCGACGCGTCGCGCGGCGGTTTGGGGCGCTGATGTAATTTTTTTTTGTTATGAATTACCCCAGGGCGGCGTCCGGCCGTTTTGTACCATTGGCGTTGTGGTTAGTTTCTTTATTTCTTATGTATTACGTACCCACCCCCTGCAGCCGGGCGATCTCCCGGTCCTTGCGCGCGAGCTCGGCGAGGGCGGTGTTAAACAGCACCGATATGTTCCGCTCGAGGATCTCGTTAGCCTGCCGCAGTTGCACGGCCTCGGCGCGCGCGCGCGAGAGCTCGCCGTCCGCGGTGGCGGCCGACGCCTCGGCGCGGGAGAGGTCGGCGCGCAGCCGCGCAGCCTCGGCCGACGCCACGCCGGCGTCGAGGTCGCCGTAGAGGTCGTCGTCCGCCATTTGATAGTTCTGTCTGCTACTGCGCCTCGACGGCGTTTTTGTGTGGGCTGCGCCTCGAGCGCCGCCGCCGTCCCGACGTCCACTGCACACGCCGTTTCTCTACGCCGCGCGCCGCGCGCAAGTCCCGCCGTGATACTGGAGCTGCTGGTAACGAATTTAGACCGCGTTAGCGTCGACCGCTGGGGGCCTCGAAACCGTCGGCCCGCAAAGGAGAGCTGTGCACGGCGTGCGGCGCGCGAACGCAAAAATTGAGGTCACGACGGCTTTGCAAAGGTATCAGCAAAGCCTGCGACTGTTTGTTGCCGCGAGCTGAGCCGCAGCGCGCCTTTCTGCAGTGAGTGCAAAACGCTAAGGTTAGAAGTGCGGGTATTACAGCCAAAAAACAGCAAAAGACAGCAGCGCAAGGCAGCGGGGCTGGCGGGCCCCGGCGAAGCCCGCTGCGCTAGTGTTTTAGCGCAAAAACCGTGCCTAGCATGGCGCATGACGTAAAGCGTGCGGGTTTGGGCCAACACGATCTGGCAGGCAGTCCATAACAAATCGAGGGAGCGCTGCGCCGCACGACAAGTGTGCCGCAGACGGTCGTATCGTTCGCACGACTGGTCTGGGGCATCGCGCTGCGAAAGGGGCGCGCCAAAAGTCGCGCCGCGCGGCTTGTACGCTGCATTTAAGTGGAGGTCTAAAAGATAGCCTGTCCTTGGGCACTGGGCCACTCCCGTCGGCTCACAGCTGCAGGACACGCCCGCCGCCTCACGACCATCCACCGCGTCTATCACGGGTCCGGTCCTCGACGCGCTAACGCGTTCGCAGAGACGTTCCGGCCGCGCCGCGCCTTTGCGGCGACCGCCCCCGGATTCCAGGTGGGTCTCAGCGTCTGAAATGTCGCCTTAGGCTTCATCGATGGCCGCGCTGGGCAGCGCCCGCGTGCCCGCGCCGCGCGCGCGCCCGCGGACCCCCTTAGTGAGTCGTATGCCTCGCAGGCTTTCGGGCGTCAAAGAAATCAAGTACCAGCGTGCCGGCGCGCCCGCCTTTAGCCGGGACGTCGAGCTGCGGTACTGCACCGCCGTCGAGGCCTACGAGCGCGCCCGCGCGCCGTTGACGCGATATGCGCGGCTCTTTCCTCGTCGCGCCGCCGCCGCCGCCGACGGTGCATAGCATCCAGATCCGCTTCAACAACGACGGGTCGAAGAGCAAACACCTCCGCTTCTACGAAAAGAAGCCCGCGCCGCCCGCGCCGCCGCCCGCTTCGGAAGCTCCGGTAAAGAAGGCTCCGGTCACCCCCTTCACCAGCGCGGTCAAGGACGCCAACGAGCGAGACGGCTACTTTGACATGCTCATCGACCAGTGCGCGCGCGCCGAGGCCGCGTGCCGCGCCGAGCGCCGCCGAAGGAAGCGCGACCGCCGGGAGCAGCGGTTCGCGAAATTTGAGCGTGACCTCGCGTGCTTCAAAACGCTCGCATCCATGGGTGCGAAGCGCGCGCGCGCGGGCCTGGAGCAGCAGCGGCGGCGGCCGTCTCCTCCAGTTCTGGCGGCCGCCGGCGCCGCGCCCGTGCCGACGCCCGTCGCCGCGCTGGGCGGCGGCGCTCCCGACGCGGTTCCGGGCGCGGCTCCGGACGCCGGCGCGCTTCCGCCACGCGCAGTGACGCCCCTGGGGTGCGACGACGACACGGCTGCGCCCGCGCACGCCGTGGACGACGTGGCCGTCCAGCCCGCGCCGGCCCGGGAGTGGCCGCTGTCGCCGTTCCGTCCGCCGGTCGCGCCGGCGGCGGCCGCGCCCGGCGTCCTCGCGCAGACGTCGGTCCTGGTCGCGGCGGCCGCCGGTTCCTCATTTCTAGGGAGCGCGACGCCGCGCCGGTGCCGCACCGCTACCGTGAACCCGACACAGCTAGAGCTCGAGTTCGACGACGAGCGGGGGGTCCTGCACCCGCTACGGCTGCCGCCCACGGTGGCACCGGTGCCGCGCTTAGCCGAGCGGCGCAGACCCCAGCAGCAGCAGCGGCGGCCGCCGCCGGGTCCCCGCTTCGGGGCCGACCGACGGGCTAGCACATTGCGTCCTAGGAGGGACCAATGTGAGGCGACGGGACGCTGTTGCGGATCGGACACGTGCGGCGAGTCTGCCGATCTGCGCGCGCTCGTAGCGCGGTTGCGCGCCGAGCGCGACGCCGCGGAGCGCGCGCGCGACGAGCTGCGCGGTAACTTCCCGGACGAGTTCGAGTTCCGACGGGTCGCTCCACGGCCTCCAAGGAAGCGCGTGATCGTCCAGGTCGCCCAGGACGCGGAGCAGACGGCCTTCGACTCCGACTCCGATTCCGAAGCGACGCAACCTGGGAGCGACTGGCTAGAGAAGCCCGACGACATGTCCGTGGACGAGGACGAGGCCGCTCCCGGCGCGCCGGCCGACGAGGACGAGCCCGCTTTGGACGACGGTTCGGGAGACGAGGCGGCCGCGCCGGCCGACGAGGACGTGACCCGCATGGTCCAGAGCAAGTACGTCAAGGGCGACGAGGTTACCATCGACGCCTGTGGTTGCACGGGGACTTACGAGGGCCCGAATGGCACGCGCGCCGCATACGTGAGTAGCGTGAAGGCGTCCGACTCCGCGCTGCGCCTTGCACGTGTGCGCGAAGGCCGCGGCCACGCCAGCCCGTCGCGCTGGACGCTGCGCCGCCGCCGGCCGTCGGGTCCAAGGTCCGGGTGCACACGTTCCCGGAGAACGACCCCACGAAGGAGCCGGCGTGGTTCGACGCCGTGGTGTGCCGCTGCCACCCGCCGCCCAAGAAGAAGCGGGCGGCCGGCGGCGTGGAGGTGCGCTACGATTTGGACGGCTCCGTGGACACGCTCGCGTGGCCCGACGAGCAGGACGACATGCAAGTCGTCGAGGCGGCGGCGTGGGACCCCGACGCGCTCGCGCAGTGGCGCGCGGGCCGCGGGCCGCTGGGCCGCGGGCCGCCGCCGGCGGCGCTGGCGCCGCCTCGGCGCTCTCCACGAGTCGCGGCGGCCGCCCTGCGCGAGGAATTGAAGGACGTTTCAGCATCAGAGTCCGGTGCCGACTCTGACGGTGCGGCAACGGACCCCAACTCCGACGGCGACGAATTCATGGGCACCGGCCCCCAGCCCACGCGGAGGCGTTCCGCGACAGCATGCCCCCTGGGGTGCATCTCGATCCCCCTGACCGCGATCCGCGACCACGTGACGGTTAAAGAAGCGCTGGCCGCAGCCGCCGGCGAGACCGTGGCGCAGTACGACGCGCGCCTGGCCAACCGAAGCGCCGATCGCGCTGCTGGACCGCCTCCGCCGATGAAGTCGCTGCCGGCCCTGGCCCTGGACCTGAACCCGCGCAACGCGTCCTCGTGCTGATCAACTTCATCATTCGTGTTCCCCCCTGTACCCCCGCCGTGATAAGCACGGCATCTGACTAGTGGCCGTTGACCCGCCGCTGCCAATGGGATGGAGGTAGCCTCGTTGGTGTCTCTACTAAGTAGTAGAGTTGGCGCGGGTCGTCGACCCCGCACCGGCCGCACAGAACGGTTGCCAAGCTTCGCCTCGTCCGCAAAAGAGGCTGCCCCACAAGCACCAGCACCGCAAGAAACGCACCTGACGCCCCCGGCCGCACAGTACGGTACCCACTCCTGCAGCCACCGGTCAAGCGCCGCCGACGCAGCAGCCCATCGATCCGCTCACGCCGCGATTGTGTGTTCAAAGCCTGTAACAAAAGGCCAGGCGCAGCAGATCGAGACGGTTTGGGAACAGGTCGATTTGCTCTATAAGTTAGGAGGATGGCGTACGGGCGCTGGAGCGACCTGGTTATACGCGGCCTCGAAGCGCCGCTCGAGTTCAAAGGGGCTTCTGGCGCTTTCATTGGTCCCAAGCTCTATATTTTCGGCGGTGTCGGCGGCGGATTTTCGGACGAAACTCACTGTTTAGACTGTACCGACCCGTTAACACCCGAATGGACCGTGCTACAGGAGGCCACGGACGAGAAACCGTCACGGCGCGCGGCCCAGCGCGCAAATCACATGTCACGCTACGTGCACTGATTGATTTCAACACAGGCGCTTACCACGTAACGTGGGCTCACGCTGGCGGCCTCTGGGTCTTCGGGGGCGTCGGAGCGCGCGGATATTTGAACGACGTCTGGCGCCTCGCGCTCGAGGGCGGCGAAACGGCGCGCGGGCGCTGGCGCGAGTCCAGTTGCGTCGGCGCCAAGCCGACACCGCGCGAGGGCGCAGCAGGCGTTCAAATCGGAAGCTCATTCGTCGTTGTTGGGGGCTACGACGGCGTGGCGCGGCGCGGAGACGCGTGGGCGCTCAATCTCGATACGCTGATTTGGTGGCAGGTCGTCGACGAGGCTGCGCCGAACGCAATGATCCCGCGGAGCGGCCACGCTGCAACGAAGGCGCCCGGCGGCTGGGACGCGGTATTTATATTCGGCGGATACGATAGCACTGGCTGCGTCCCCTCGCACGGCTTCGTCGCGTGCTTGGAAGTGGACGAGAACGGCGGGACGGGTACGTGGGTCCCCACGAAGCCGCAGGGCATCGCGCCATCCGGCCGCTACGGTCTTTCCGCCGTCACGAGCGGACACGGTATATACGTTTTCGGGGGAACTGGCCCCGCACCAGCTGAGGACGGCCGTGCCCACGGAGAACATGGCATATACAACGACGTCGCCATCCTTAGTCTAGGGCAGCCACATCGACCCGTCTGGCGCCGGGATCGCCACGGCCACGGCTTCCCGGGCGAGCCTCCCATGCCGCGCCACAGCCACGCTTCGGGCATACGCGGCAACGACGTCTTCATCGTCGGCGGCTCAACGTGCGGCTCCTACTGCAAGAAGGACCCGGCGCCGCGCCTCTTGAACGACGTCCACCTCCTCACGCTCTCCGCGACGGCGCAGAGCTAGGCGAGGATGGTGTCGTCATCATTGTGTATAATATTAATAATAAATAAATAAATTAAGGAAGGCCTACTAAATTTAATAAAAGACAGAAGCTCCTAAGAGCCTTCTCCCTGCTCAGTCAGGATACATGTGTGTTTGGGGGCTTTCGGCACCTCTGCTTAGCGGCCTTCGCCCCGCGCCCCCCGGCTCCCCAAGGACGGCATAGTACGCCGCACTTATTAAGTTTAAAACAAAAAACGATTAGAAATCGAGGACGGAGGAGGACGCAAAG
>Ga0302122_10002150_pt1 | contig 12420 bp, 17 predicted proteins | sample CB21_SCM_MG_FD_203115 | JGI IMG/M metagenome (GOLD analysis project Ga0302122, IMG submission 203115) | Marine microbial communities from Western Arctic Ocean, Canada - CB21_SCM | ecosystem: Environmental > Aquatic > Marine > Oceanic | place: Canada: Western Arctic Ocean | collected 2017-09-28
CTGGTTTCCGTTCACGACAAGAAGAAGAAGAAGTAAACACGGTTGGTGTTTAATTCACTAAATAATAATGTCTGTCAAAGGTAAAACAACAATGGTATATTGTAGCGTGAAGGAAGCCTTTGGGTCCGGATTTTCTGAGTCGCGGGCTAGCTACACCGCCCCTCCCTGTAATTCACAACAGTTTAACCCGAACGACCCCTACGGAAACGTGTTTTCCGGGAATAACCAGCAGCCTGATAATTCCCCGATTCTAGAAAAGATACAGCTCCTGGAGCGGCAGATTGAAACCTTCGTAAGTGGCGGTGGGGGTCCCAACGTAACTGCAAACGCATTGTCATCTCGGCGGCGCCTGGAGAACATCCTCCACTACGTGCTGCTGTCCATTTTCGTGGCTCTCGTAATGGAAAACATAGTGTGAGCTCAGTTAATGTACTGAGCTCGGCGCGAGTTTTGTAAAGCCTTCTCTTCGAATGAACTGACCATCTTCACCAGGCCAGATGAATTCGTTGAAAAGTTTTTATCGTTTCCGTCCCTGAAATCGTCTATGGACATTTCACCACCGAAAAACCTGAGCTGATCCCGCGGGGGTGCTGGTCTAATGCAAATGCACTTGTTCTGCAGCTTAGTAACCATGAACTTGAGCAGCATACTGCGGTACGACCATTTTGCACCCTTGCTCGAGTAGTTGTAGCTCTTGGCGCAGTTCCAACTGCAAAAGTTGCCGTAGACCTTGAAGGAGTCATGCTCCTCACTGTAGACCGACGGGAGGAACGCAGGGCGACCGTCAAACTTGTGGCAGCACCACCAACACGCGGCGTCAGAGCAAGTTTGTACCGGCTGCCCGTGAACCTGCACGTTCGGCGACGTCAAGTTAACCTGGCGCCGAGACGACTTCCTTTTGCTGCGTGCGAGTTCGGGAAGCACGCCGTCGGTTTGGGTCACATCAATGGAACCCGCGAGAGCCACAATATTCTCCGGGCCGGTCTTGAACTCCTCCTTGGCAGTCTTGCGGAGGGTGTACGGGGGCTTGATGAACCCCATGTCTGTGGGCTCCTTGGCTGCGTGAACCACAATGTCCAGCGCACCAAAGCTAATAGACTTCCCGTCCAAGGACTGCTTGGTTTTCCGTTCCGCATCGCCGTCAAACGATACAGTTTTTTCATTGACCTCCGAAATAGAGAAGGTGACTATGTCGCTCTTCTTTCTCCGTCCCCTTCTGCGAAGCATCACTGTGGTTTGTCGTTGGTTTAAGAACAAGCCCTTAAGTGGTTTCATTATCATGACACAGGTTGCAGCACTGGTTACAGCACTGGTCTTTGGGCTAGTTTACCACAAGAAGAATGCCATATTCCGCTGGTGGTACCGGCGGAACAAGAACAGGCCAACCGCGGGGAAGCCTGGCGACCTAGGGGACGTGTACCGTCTGGGGACTTCCCGGTTTGGCCTCGAAGGCCGCGATACTATCATCCTCACCGAGGAGGACACGCCGGCCAGCATTCAACTTAACGACGGCCGGGCGCCCATTGTCATGGCATCTCTTCACCCGGGCGACATAGACGTTCTGCCGGTTCTAAGCAAGTATAACCACTCTTACCATACTAGGAAGCGGATAACGACGCGCGACATACTGCCGTGGATCAGCAAATCCCAGAGCATCGAGATTCTCCTGAGGGACGGTTGGTTGGAAGATGTCGAGAGCGACGATTGCGTACCAATTTAAGAATAAAGGACTACGCTGATAGTATATACTATTAACGTAACGCAACAACATGGACTGCACCTCAGATCAGAATGAAGTCCTTGTCTCTTTCCACACAGTCCAAGGAACAACCATCAAAGGGTTGTTCGAGTCGATGAAAGAGATCCTGAATGATGTCAACATGAGGTTTGACAAGAGCGGGATGAAGATCACGGCGATGGACGGAAACAAGTGTGCCTGTGTGCACATCAAGCTGGAAAGTCATAAATTCGAGCATTTTGAATGCAACCAAGAGAACGTCATCGCGGGCGTGAACATGCTCAGTTTGTTCAAGCTCATCAAGACCATAGGGACGCACGACACCGTCAAATTTACTATCTTTAAGAACAAGCCCTACGAGCTTGTGATCCTGTTCGAGAACACCAGCAAGAATACCGACACCACGAGCGTCCTCAAGTTGCTCGACATCAACGAAGACATTTACTCCATCCCCGATGTGGAGTTCGACAGTCAGATAAATATGCCCAGTCTCGACTTCCAGAAGTATTGCAGAGACCTTAGTATCTTCAGCGAAGTCATCACTATCCGTAGCGGCCCGACCGGCCTCGAGCTGATCTCGGACGGCGACTTTGCGAAGCAGCACGTGCGCGTCAACCAAAACGAGGAGAGCATGGTGATCTCGAAGGGCAATGAGGTGGTCGAGGGGGTGTACTCCGTGAAGTATCTAAATTTGTTTACCAAGTCCACCAACTTGAGCAATGTGGTGGAGTTGTATCTAATGAACAACTACCCGCTCATTTTGGTCTACTACGTTGGGAATCTCGGGAAGCTCCAGTACTGCTTGGCGCCAAAGGTGCTATAACAATGTTGTTGCGGTAGTGGATGTTGTTGAGAATCATGAGGGGATCGGACTCAGGCTTCTCGCACATGAAAACCAACTGCCGGACTTTCAGAAGGGTGCTGTGGGCAAGCCACCCCAGGTTGTAGTTGTTCTTCGCAGCGGCCGCCCAGAAGTCGTCCAGCTCGAGCTCGACTTCGAAACTCTTACTCCCGAGGTCGTCCTTTTCCGTGACCACTTCAGTCAAATCAAACTTCCATGCATCTACACAGAACGTCTCGCGCGTCTTCTGCCGCGTGATTTTGCACCCGGCATCTTCATCGAACGTCTCGGGGTCTATCGGGATCTCCTGGCTCACCGATATCCTGACGTCGAACGGGCAGCCGTCGTAAATGAAATCGTAGTCGGTGAGCTTCACTTTTTGCATACACGTGCGACTTGCATCCTTATTTACAGTTAACCGAGTATTGCCTTGATAGTAATCAGTCGACACCTGCTTGGTGTGAGCATCCCAGTCTGCGAAGGATCGGAGGCTGTCCCTAACCTTCTTGAAATTCACCTCAGAAACGTCGGGATCGAAGTGGCCTTTGCGGATCTCCTCGTCCTCTATAAACCCCAGGCGGATCTCGATCTCAATCTGGTCGGAGAGACCGCGCGGAAGGTCCTTGAAAATATTCACTAACTCAATAACAGCTGGCATCAAATCGGGATCGGAATCCATATTTGATAGTGTTGTAATTCTCGTTACTATATTAGGGCCTCAGTCTTTAAGACGTTTAATTATTGCAGTTTCCGTTTACAAACCCTGCGGTGTCTGGAGCTTGGTGAGGTTCGACAGCAGCATCAGCTGACCGTTGGGGTCGTACTTAATGGGCTCGTCGGCGCGGAGGTCGGACTTGGCAGTGGCGTTAGGAGGGCTCATTACAGTGTTCCTGGACGGATCACCCTTGGGCAGAAGACTGGCGAGGAACTGAGCATCGCCACCGGCAACGGAGTTCTCGAAGTTCTTCTCCCAGTCGTGGCGCTGCACGTCACCGCCGCCCACTGGGTGGAACGGGTCGTCGGTGCCCATGAAGCCCGACATTGCTCTGTCGTCGGTGCGCAGTGGCGTGTTCTTGCGGCTCTCTACCACCATCTCCGAAAAGCTTGGGCATCCGGCGCTCTGCTGGTTCATCGTTCTGGGGGGGACGGTCGCCTCCTGACCGAATGGCTCAAGGCCGGACAGAGTGCTTGGGCCGGTCTGCATAATCCGGGGTACGTCGGGGAGTGAGCCCATCGGGTTTTTGATGGCCGTGGTGATCTTCTCTTCGGCGATCTGGGCGATCTTGCGGAAAGGCTTCTTCGACAGGATCTTCGTCGGCGACCCGGAAGAGCACAAGCACATCGTAAAAAATGCAACCAAGGCTGCTATGATAATGAGGTTACGGTTGGTAAGCTTCATGTTGTACTTTTAGACGTAGGAAATATTTTAATTCTCAGAACAAAACTATCCTTGGCTTGTTTACATGTCATCGCAATACTCGGACTCGGACTCGGAATCCGAATCGGACTCGTCGATGATGCACTGGGGCTGCTGGACGATCTTGGCAGCCTTGACTGTGAAGGTTCTGACCTCCCATTGTGGCCATGCTTGGGACTTGTATACATTGATCTGACGGCAGCGCACGATAGAGACGATGCGGGAGCCTTGTGCCATCACCTCGGGAACGTCAATTTCAGCGTTGTCTTTACCAACCACGCGAACTTTGATATCGCCCGTTTTGCACCGCGGCCAGTACAATTTCATATTGTTCTTGGGTGAAATACTCGGCTTGTAAAGTTCCCGGATGGCTTCGTCCGATACCGTCTTTCCCCAGATGTCGACCGAAACGGCCTCGAGCTGCTGTACTACCCAGTCGTCAAAGCTGGCCATCCACGATTTGAAGGCCTCCCCTTTGCGGTCGCTTACAACCTTGAGGTAGGAGTTACGGACAGACGTGTCGCTGAGATCGACGTCCTCTACAAAGCACAGTCTTGGGGTCTGAAACTCGGTGCCCAATGACACCGGCAGGATCTTCTTCCCCTTGCCGTCTTTGGGGGCACCCGAAGCGAAGGCCTCGGAGCTCTCCTCGAAAGTGGAAAAGTTTCTGGTAATACTAGTCATGATCTGGTTTTGGTAGTAGACTTGATTATAATCATCCATCCAAGACGCAAACTTCGTTCACGCACCACGCAGAGCCGTATTGGTTTCGGGTGAGCCACACAAACGGGGCGTGCACCTTCAGTATGACCCGCTGACCCGGGCGAGCGTTTTCCGCGGCCCAGATGCGCGATTCACCGGCGGCCGAACAATACCACCGCGTGTATCCTTTAATCTTGAATACGCACTTCTCGGCGCCGATGTCCATGGACTTGTGGCTCCTTTTGGGGTTCTGATCCTGATACCAATCCTGATTGTGCTCGTGCACCGTTCTGAAGAAAGCTGCCAGCGACTCCGGGAGGCTGGAAGGGCACACAAACAGCTCCTTATCGTTCACATCTAAGAGAACCAGGGCTGGCGTCTGGAGCTCGAGTGGGCCCGAATTGAGCGTTATCCTGCTCTGTCTGCCAAGCGGCGTAGACACTGGTTGAGAATACTCCATTGTCTTAATGGAGTGTGTTGGGGGTATTCCTTAACACTATGCTGCCCTTGCTACTGGCGTTGATAGGGTTGCCGATAGGAACGGCCAGCGTGGAGGCCGCGTGGTAGTAGTGCTTGTAATCCTTTAGACCCAGAAGGATGTGCTCCGTAGCCAGGGTGACAAAGCGCGCATTGATATTCTCGAGATCCCGTCTGAGGTCGTTGCTCTGGATGAAATTGTCGTACACCCTAACCATTACACCCAGCATCGCCGCTTGGGCCTGGCTAGCCACGGTCATCTTAGCCTTTTGACTGACCCGCGCCACGACCTGCTGGTCCAGGAAACGGTAATTGGCCTGATGGAAAAATACCTGCAAAAGCGGACTTGATACGTCTTTTTTGAGGTTCTGCACCCATTTCAGTGTATCCATATTAAAGAGTTTATTATTAGTATATAATATATATATACTACCGAATGAACATTCACCGGTTAAAGAAGGTTCTTCACCACAAGGATGGGCGGTCTACGATCCTCGAGAGGCACACCCTGAAGATGGAAGAATTCGCACCCGTCCGGGAATCTATTAGGGAGAAGGAAATCCTACTTCGGAGAGCCGAGGAACTAGCCTCCGTGTCGAAGGATCAGGCCCAAATCGGGGATCTGAAGACAAAGGCACAGGCGCTTCGGCAAGAGCTCGCCGTTCTCCGCACCAATAGCAGCGAGGTGGAATACTTGCTGAAAGCTTCGCCGTACCTTTGTCCGAGGGGGAGTGGCGGCGAAGACCTGCCCGGCGCCCAGACCGCCTCGAACGGTATTGGCAAGTTCCTAGAAAGGACGGGCTCTGTCAATAAGGGAGAGACCTACACTAAGTACATGGAGAAATGTCACAGCGTCTACGACTACCGCCACGCAGGTGTGGAGCCAACAAGCGAGTCCGGCAGGTGTCCCGACTGCGATAACGAGATGCATTACGAGCAGAAGGCGGCCGAACTTGTCTGTGCGGAGTGCGGCAGGACGATAGACTTCCAAGACAACGCCCTCACCGGAGAGTTCAGGGACGACATCCAGATATTGTCTCCCTTTGCCTACAAAAGAATGACTCACCTCAAAGAGTACCTCTGCCAGATACAAGCCAAGGAGACTACGGACATTCCGCAAGACGTCATCGAGCTCATGAAAAAAGAAATCAAGAAAGAAAGAATCACAGACCCAGACGAGATCACCCCACGGAGGGTTCGCGGGTACCTGAAGAAGCTGCATATGAACAAGTTCTACGACCACGTAAACTCCATCATTGTCCTAATAACTGGAACCAGCGCCCTGAAGCTGTCGTCGGAGCTCGAGTGTACGTTCATAGAAATGTTCCAAGTGATCCAGGCGCCCTTCGAAAAACATTGCCCCCCCGAGCGAAAAAATTTCCTGAGCTACAGTTACACCCTACACAAGATGTGCCTAATCATAGGACAGGAGCGCCTCTGCGACTACTTCCCACTCCTGAAGTCGAGGGAGAAGAATTACGCCCAGGATTGCATCTGGAAAAAAATATGCGAGCAGCTCGGATGGCCATTTCACCCGAGCGTGTAATTAAAGACAAGGCTCTTGCGTAAGTCAACATGGCTACCTTCATCCCCGACAAAGACACTCTCTTGCAGAAGAATGCGAATCCGTACATCGTGGTAGAAGACCAAAAGTATGCCACCATCAGCATCATTGGTCCAGATATGCCTCAAAAGCACGAGCACATGCAGTTCATGCTCAGGGGAAACTTCCCGAGTCAGACAGAGGCCCAGGCGCACGCACTAGGGGTGAACGACCCAAAGTTTGGTGTGTACACAGTTGAACAGTACTGCTGGCTCTTCATCCCACCCAGTGACGACATGCTCAAATCGCAGGAGTACCACGACCAAGTACTGTACGCACTGCTTTCGACTTACCTCGCGGAGCAGGACGAAAACACCGCGCGCCACAACGAGCGGATACTGGCAAGCAAGGCCAGTGCCGCCAAGAAAGTAGCCGAGGCCAAGAAAGTAGCCGAGGGTTTCGAAGAAGCAAAGGGTGAGCCCGTGGATGACGACACCGAGCCCACGGATGAGCTTGTGGCCGAACCGAGGGGAGACGACGCCGAAGCGGTGACTGAAGCATTCAACCCGACCGAGAATCCCTACACGACCCTTGGAGCTGCGGCGAAACTGCCGGACCAGCGGTATGCGGTCATCACCATCGCGTCGGTGGTGCGGTCGCAGGTTGCGGTGAAGATATATGCCGCATTCCCCACCGAAGACGAGGCAAAGGAACACTCAATGCGCGTGCGTGCCGACGACCCGTCGTGGAACGTGCACGTCGTGGAGATGTACAAATGGCTTCCGCTGCCGCCCGATCTGAGCAAGATAAACCAATCTTATTACCAGGACGAGGGGCTTGACACGTTCATCCAGGCGAACAACTCGGCCCGTGAGGAGACCCAGAAAATCAAGAAGTCAAATGGGCTCCTTTAGACGTGAGTTCTCTCGAAGAGCATGGTGTAAACAGAGGCAGCCTTCACCTGCCCAGGGTCGCTGACCTCCGTACACTCCTCGTCGTTGAGGCAGAAACAGCCTTGCTTGCTGAAAATGTATGAGTAGTAGTGCCCGGACTCGGTGTTCGGGCCCTCGTGGCACCCTAAGGCTCTGAGCGCAAAGGTTTTTCCTACGTTGTCGTCTCTGAACTCGAGGCTTGTTTCGAGTTCGCCCAAACCCTTGTATGGAAATTGCATCACCAATATCTTGGGCAGTTTCCATATCAGGCACTTCTTCCTGCACCGGGTGCGGCGTTTGCATCCGCTGCACTCGTATCCGTCTATGTACTCAGTCGTCGTCGTAGCTCGGGAGATGCCGGCCCAGAGACCATCTGACAGGTCAAGTACGGCCAAGCTGTTGAACAGCGTGAAGTTGTTCTTCTCGAGGTGGCAGCTCTTACATGTTATCACTTCGCGGAATTGACCGTAGAAGGGTCGCGTCTCTTGGCACAATTCACGTGAGCTGCACTTCCACGCCCAGGAGCCGTAGGCGCGCAACGCCTTGTTTGGTCTGCCCGACGGACTTGTGGGCTGGATTGGCGGCGGTGGAGCTGCCTCGGGCTTCAGCGCGGCCTCTATGATGTCGATTATCCGGAGAATGCACTCGTTGGTGTCCTGCTGCTCCAATGTGCTGTACTGACTGTAGAGCCTCCCTAGGTAGTTTTTCAACTTCTGAGGGTTCCGGACGTGGTGGGAGATTCTCTGAAACGATAGGTACTCCTTGAGGAACAAGCCACAATCCGTGTCAACCGACCGAGGTATACGCAAGCTCATCAAAGAATCTTGTAGAATAGTGCATGACGACAATATCTGCAGCGCCGTGTTGAGGAAGCAGGTGTTGCCCAGATTCACCAGACCAGTGGGGCGATCCATCTATTGGGATGTTATGTGTGCGTTCCTTAAATTGGTGGAAACGCGTTCATATCATATCTTGCTCATCTTTGCGGGGACGATCGGCTGGTCGGGCTTTGCGACCACGCGGAACATGTCTGAGCAGCGGTGTGCCTCTGGGATCTGGTGCCGCAGACAGTGCGACTTGCAGCACCATTTACAGTCGAAGCTGAGAGTCTTGAGCTTCTTCTTGCAGTTTTCGGCCGCGCAGGTCAAGCCCATGGTGGTTGGTGTAATTGGTAGTGATGTATATATTTTTCGCGATGCCCAAATGAGGAAGTTTTTGTATTTCTAATGACGGTTAGAAATGTAATAAGATATAAACTTTGGAGAAGAGAATGCAATATAATACAAACATCAATCATGGTTTCATCGGCATCTACCTACGCCCGGCACAAGTTGCGGATCGAGAAAACGGAGGCCCGGCTCAGGGCGGAGTTCAAAGTCAAGGACGAGAAATACGCCACTTTCAGAGAGTGCGACCACAATTTCTCACAGAAGGACACCTACAGCAGGTTTATCGCCCTCGAAGAGTACCCCAAGGCCGTAGCCCTGATGGGGAAGCACATTTTCATCCGCAAGGCCAAGACCAGCGGCCGCGAGTGGCCGCCCGATCCGAAAGCCCGCGCAGAAGCCATGTACGCCTACATCACTGAGTGCCGCAAGGAGATGTCACAGGAGTGGACATCCGAACACAATTTGAAGAAGCCGCTCGTGGCTCCTCTGCGAGAGAGTCTCCTGAAGCCCGTGACACGCGTCAAAGCGGATCTGAGCATCCTCTGCGACCTGCGACACAAGGACGGCATGAACTTTGAGCCGCTGCTGCGGTTGGGGCGCAAAGACAAGGTGGTGAAGATACTGCTACACCACCAAGCGCTCAAGCACGCCGAGTTCGTGGAGGTCAGCCTTGACCAGATTGAGGAGTGGAAGAAGCAGCCCGAGACCATCACCGACCCCGACGCGTTCATTCAGATGGCATACCGCGCAGTCGCCGAGTTCGAGAAGCCAAAAATGGCCTACCGCCAAGCAATGCGAGAGGAGCGGTACGACGACGCCCTCGTTATCAGAAGGCAGTGTTGCTACATGAGGCTGCTCGGGATTTTCAACAGCCTGAAAATGGCGGATTCCACAGATATAGAGAAATGGGCACGCAACGCAGAGAAGGGCGTTCTCAACAAGTCGGTGGAGGCGGCAGTCGCCGACCGGTGCCCGCGGAATTGGTCGTGCAAAATGTTCCGGACCATCCAAACAATGGCCTACATGAAAGTGGTGGCAAACCTGGTTACCACCCCAAACCGCCATGGCGTCATCACCCGGCTCGAGAACGGAACGATAAAGCCGCAGGACATCGCGTTCATGACCTACGAGGAGCTCGACCCAGTGGCCGCAGAGGACCTCCGCAAGTTCAGAGAGTGGCAGTCACAGAGCCGCAAGGTCAACCTGGACGACTACAGCGACGGTATGTACGCGTGCCCCAAGTGCAAGTGCAAGAAAACGGACTTCACCGAGCGCCAGACGAGGTCCGCCGACGAGCCTATGACCGTCTTCCTCTTCTGCCTCGGCTGCAACCAGCGCTGGAGGATGTAAATTTCAATTCTATAGAGGCAAAACGCCCTTCTTCGCAAGTCTCTTGGCGAGCGCGCCATTCGCGCTGATCATACGGCCCGTTTCGGGGTTGCGCACCCGCCCTGCGGTGACCACAACCCCCTGCAACTCGGCATACTCGGCATACTCGCCGCCCGATGAGGCCCCCTTCCTCGGGAGCTCAATTTCCGCCAAGTAGACCGAACATGCGCGCATGACGGAGCACAACGTGTCTGCGGTGTATCGTAAAATTATAATAGTAGAATTCATTTCCATTTGAGCAACCCGCGTACTCGGGTCTGCTGAAATGCAAATAAGGTTAATTGTCCCCTAAACAGCAATATGAAGTATCTACTACTAGTGTTGCTCGTTGCCGGGGCGCGGGCGCTGGTCCCGGGCTTCCAACGGTGTCCGCGCCTGAAGGCTCACGGTGATGACGACTCGACACTTATCCCCATCCAAGCAGAGGCGGCCCGGTCGCTAATGGCATCGTGGTGCGTCACGATGCTAGAGCGCCAAGGAGTGTACCCCCAGTGCGCGTTCACCTCGTGCTACGACGCCATCCAGGTCATAGGGAACCCAAAGGGTATTGCGTCGCCGACAGACCCGTTTCTGGTATTTGGGTACACTCACAAAATAGAGGCCATCGATTCCGTACTTATATCCCACGTACTCATGTGTGTGCTCAACACAGACAAACAGGTTCTCTACACGTACGGCATTGTCGAAAACCCTGACAACATCGACTACCAGAAAAGCGTGGTCCCCATGATCGAGGAGCTGACCGTCTCGGCTATGATAACGAATTGCACCGTCGAAATACAGCCTCTAATCAAGTGGGCATACGGCGTGTACCACTTTGCCCTCACTAGGAATCTATAGCGGCGTCGGCACAGCGATGGACGACTCGTACCACTGTTTGACAGCCTCCCGCATCGCCCTGATTTTCTTGATGTCTCCCGAGTGGATGTAACGGCCTACATCCTTCTTGCCGTCTATAGTCAGCTCTCCCTTCCACATGCCTATCCAAGTCTTGTTCTTGCCGGAGGCGCAGACAGTCGTGCTCAGGAACTTCGAGACATCGTCATTGGTGAAAACGTACCCGTCGACTGGCGAACACGAGAGAACACTGCTCACAGCCACCATGTCTCTGACCAAACGGCCCTTTCCTTCAATTTCGATGCTTTTCAACACGGCCACAGTGTCCGTAATATTCTTCTCGAGCTTGGCGACCGGGTAACCTTCTGAAGAGAGGCGCTCTTTCTCGACCAGGGCAAAGTACTTGTCCAGCATCTGCGTTCCCCCCTCCGTGTGTTCCAGACCATCTACCTTGTCGCTGTAAACGTTCAGAGCGAGAATGGCAAGTTTTTCCAGAGCGGTGTTTCGCTTGGCTTTGTTCTCACCGCCGTCGGGCAGATTTCCAGTGTGCTTCTGCTTCATAGCCTTGAGCATGGTGGTCACAGGAGAGTTCGGGATCGCATTGATTTGCTCACCTACAGATAGGCTCAGCTGCTTGTTAGTTCTGCAGAAGAGTTCAGACTTCTCCGTTGGGGTCAGGTCAGTGTACTCAACAATCGTGATCTCGGAGTTCATAAACCGTTTACGCCAGGTGGCGTTCATGATCATGGAGTTCTTGCTCAGGGTGCACTTTTTCTTCGGGGCGGTGTACCAAATCTTAACGGGGGCTTTGTCTGTGAATTTCAGCTCAACACCGAAATCACCCGCCTTGAATCCACTGAGCGCATGGTCACGATGACCTCCGTCGTGGATCTCCACCGACTCGTCGTTGGTGTCTTTCAGAAGGATGAACGGAGTGGTCGCCTTCCCCTCCAGAACGGACTCGATGTATTCGGGATACCACTCCGGTTTCCAGGTGGTGGGATCCCTCTGGTCGGCCGAAAGCCTCTTCTCGTTCTCACCAGTCAGACCGACCAAATAGGAGACAGATGTGGTTTTTGACTTCCGCTTTCCCTGCAGATTGAACTCGAGAGACAACTTCTCCGGCATGATGGGATTCGGCGAGGGGGGCATTGTTTTGTTTTGTTTGTTTTTGTAAGTTTGTACTTTGGTACTATACTTAGAAGCTCAACTTTAAACAACAAATTTGTTTTGATAAAAATTATTTTTGTTTCGTCCATGCGCATTTTCACACTTCAAAATCCGGGTCGCCCTCCTGTGGGGGTGGATCCAGCAGGCGCTGCACCTTTGCGTTCAGCAGATTGACCTTCTCAAGGGAGCAATCCCCCGATATCTT
>Ga0302122_10002151_pt1 | contig 12412 bp, 11 predicted proteins | sample CB21_SCM_MG_FD_203115 | JGI IMG/M metagenome (GOLD analysis project Ga0302122, IMG submission 203115) | Marine microbial communities from Western Arctic Ocean, Canada - CB21_SCM | ecosystem: Environmental > Aquatic > Marine > Oceanic | place: Canada: Western Arctic Ocean | collected 2017-09-28
GCCTCGACGCAGGTGGTATTTCGAGGCCGTATCGTCGATTTCCCTCTATGGGGCCAAGCAGCCGAGTGCAGCGCGGTTAGTGGCGACCTGCGCCCGATCGACGGACGGGTATTCTTGACGCTGTTCAGGATCGGCCCTGGCTAGATCTCCGGGGCGACGAGGCGACGCACACGGTCGACGGGTACAACCTCAACGAGCCAGGCGACCCGAGTGCTCTTGCCTACGCGCTCGCAGCCACCCTCAGTTTTGGAGCCCCTCCCCGTTGACCTGTAATATTGCATTACTGGTTCGGGGAGCGCGACGAGCACCGGTTGCTCGCCGGTTCGGCTAGATCGCCTCGGCGAGTTCGTCGAACTCTGCCGCTAGTTGTAGATACTCATATTGAGGTTAGACACCAAGTTTGTAGTGGCCTCGCTGAATGCTCTGGATGAAGGCGCGGCCCCGGATCACAATCAACGCAGCCTGATATCTTCGCAGGCCTCACATTGGTCTCAGCGTCGCCCTGAGTCGGCCGTGGTCCCATCCGATCCGGTTGTTCGCACATAGGTCTGTGTCGTGCACTACGCCGGAGGTCAGCTAATCGACGACTCGGAGCAAGAGCGCAGCCAGATCAGTGGTGAATTATACGGGTCACCCATGGGCGGTCAACGCCTCCACGAAGAAGTTGTGGGGTCGATGATGTTGTGTTTCTTCGACATGTACATGTCGAAGACCTCCATGGTGCGCGGTGCAACGAAGTTCGCCGCCCTCATCATCACCAGGTCTCCGGGTCGTCCACGACCGACGCTGGGACGGGGTGCCTGTAGAGGTCGGCAGCGTTTTCCCAAGTGATGCGACGCTGGTCGGCGTTGGGGAGCCAGCCGACCTCGCGCTCGACAACCTCTTGCGTGAAGGGCCAGGTCGAGTCGCAGTGGGGATAGTCCGATTCGAGCAGGATGTGCTCCACGCCGATCCGTTCACGTTGTACGAATGCTGAAGGGTCGTCCACTGCGCAGAACCAGAAGTTGCGGCGGAAGACCTCTGATGGGGTCAATTCCGATGTCCATGTGCCGTACATCTGGTGGTACCCGAGCATATGGTCCAGTCGGTCGATCAGACCGGCAACCCAGCCAATGCCACCCTCGGAGAGACAGATCTTGAGATCAGGGAAACGCACTGGCGCCATTGAGTAGAGCCAGTCGACGGCTGCGTGGATCGCATACGCGAAGAAGAGAACGCCCACGACATCGGGTGGCGCGTCGTCGGATGTCGACGGCGACGCCCCGGCCGATCCGATGTGGAGATTCACGACCGTACTGGTCTCGGCACAGGCAGCGAGAAAGGGATCCCAGTGGCCCGAGTGGATACTCGGGAATCCGAGTTTGGCGGGGGACTCGGAGAAGGTGACGGCTTTGAAGCCGCGGTCCGCGTTCTCCCGAATCATTTCCGCTCCGACGACGGGGTCAAGCAACCATGGGATCTGGCACGGAATGATTCGATCCGGGTATGGACCTGCCCAAGCTTCGAGGTGCCAGTCATTCCATGCTCGCACCGACGCCATGGCGAGTTCGGGGTCGCTGGTGACGGTCTGAAGACGCTGGCCGGCGAATCCGGGCAGGAACGACGGGAAGTTGACCGAGGCATAGATCCCGTTGAGATCCATGTCGTGGATGCGGGCGTCGATGTCCCAAGCGCCCTGCCGCATTTCATCGAACCGGGTCGGTTCGAATCCGTACTCTGCGACGGGTCGGCCAACCACCGCGTTGAATCCAACATTTGGGATTTCGACCCCGTCATACAGCCATGCTTGACCGCCTGAGTCGGTGTCGACGACGCGGGGGGCGCGGTCGGCCAAATGGCGTGGCACCCGACCCTCGAAAGTGTTCGGAGGTTCGACGACATGGTCGTCGGCGGAGATCAGCAGGTGCCGGCGTGCTGCCCGCTGAGGTTCCGGAAGGAACGTGACCGTTCGTTCGTCGCCGGTCCCGGCCGTGGTGAATGTCAGATCTTGGGCGAGGTCATCGAGGCTGCGCATTGGTGTCGCTTTCGCTGGGGGCAAACGGTTCAGTTGAGGACATCAAGTTAATCGCGGATGAGCAGGCGGGCAGTCCCATCGAAGTAGAAGTCGGCACCGCACTCCATGACCGAAATCTTTATGCCGGCGACCAGGCTGCAACGCTGCGATCTCACGTGCCGTGTCGACCCTCAGGACCTGATGGTCCTCCACCTGATGCCCCTGCTTCCAACAGCGCACGGGCAGACGCTAGAGCCGCTGCAAGCCCGCTGCCAGTTCCGACTTCCATCGGAGGTAGGGGAGCGAACGAGGTCTCGAATAACCCGACGTCCTTTTCGAGGAGGTCGTCCACGATCATCGCGAGGTTTGTGCCCATCCAACTATTCCCACTCGACGTTGTGAGTACCTTATTGAGCCGTTCGATGTCGAGACCGTTTCGCACACCCGAGAGCAGGATCTCGGCGTGGCAGCGGGCGTTGTAGGCGGCGAGGAGGTTGTTGTGGAGTTTTGCAGCGGTCGGCTGTCCGTAGTGATCGAACACCACTACTTGTGAAGCGAGGTGAGTAAGCAGGAACTCCCGATCCGCGGTCGTCAGCGGCCCCGCTGCCATCATCGTGAGCGTGCCTTCGAGAGCTCCGGAACGTCCGCCGGATACAGGGAGTTCGACCACGCGTACGGTGTCGAAATCGATCGTGGCAATGGCAGTGGCGGCCTCGATGTCCAGTGTCGTCATCGCGAACACCGTGACGGGCACGCCGGCTCTACGCACCTCTAGCAAGACGTCGCGTGCCTGCTCGGCAGTTCTCACCAGGAGCAAGACCCGGTCGTCGCGACGAAGCGTCACATCGGACCATGCGCTGAGAGCGGTGCGGCCCGTCTCCATCTCGAAGGCGGCCCGAGCATCCGCGGCAAGGTCAATGCCCACCACCTCGACATCGGTCTTCGCTAGACGTGTCGCTATGGCCGCGCCGATGTTGCCGAGGCCGACTACGTAGCAGCGTTGTTTTGTTCTCATGCTGGTTCTCCGAGGGGTGCGGTTGGAAGGGTCAGGATCAGGCCCTCGTCGATCTCAATCAGAAGTCGTTCTGGACTGTTCGGGTGCGGGGCCTCGAAGCGAGGAACTGATGTTCGACTGAAGACGAGCAGCGGCGCATGGCCTGGTTCGAAGGTCCACCCGATAGGCCCGAGCCGCACGCTCAAATGGTGCCTTCCGTGGCGAGCGGGTACCGGCGCGGCGGCTTCGAGGATGACGACAGTCTTGCCGTCAGGGGCCTGATCTGCGAGTCGCACACACAGTAGACCATCACGTTCCGAGCCCATGCCGGGGCCGGCGCTTACTGCGGTAACCCGAAGGTTCACGTCGCCGGTGACCCGAAGCGGCTCGTCGATGATCTCACCGACGATTGTCACCAGATCGGGTCGGTCGAGAAGGTCGCCTTGGCATCGTGGGCCGGCAAGCGCGGCAACCTCCATACCTGGGAGGAAGCTCTGTCCTCCTCTGGTGGGTACGGGACCGAGCGCCGATCGAGGAATCAGAACAGAGTCGGCTGCTGATGACCGGCGCTCCTGCTCGACAAGGCGAAGGGTGCCGTCGAGGTCCGAGTCGACTCCGAAGCAACGCTCCCTCGCACCAGGCAATGGCCATGTCTCTTGCTTCATCCAAACGTTGTCGCCACATTGGAATGCCTGGACCGGCGGTCCTCCAGGATCGGCGTCGCCCGAAAGACACGCCCGAAACCAACTGAACTGTTGGGTTGCGAGTCCGATGGCTGTATCTGATCCCCGTGGCCCGGCGTCCCAGTCGGGGTATACGCCGCTGAACCCGCCCCCGTGGGCCCATGGTCCGATGACGAGGCGTGACGCAGGGTTGTCCGCCAGTGATGCGAAAGAGCTGAGCGTGCCGCGGGCGAAGATGTCGAACCATCCAGCAGTGGCGAACACCGGGATCTGGCATCGAGACGGCAGCGACACTCCGACCCGCGGCACGCTCTCTTCTAGCCAGCCGGGGAGGAAGGGCAGGAGGTCGTAGAGGCCCGAGTGGTCGGCTTCTCCACTGAGGAACGCTGCTGGGTCGGCGATCAGACCGGCGAGGACATTCGCCTCCGTTTCGTGGTCTCCGGGGGCTCGTTCGAGGATTTCCGGAGCGAGATAGCGAATCGCCCACCATAAAACGAAACCGGATTCCAGTACGCCGCTGGGTCTGATCCAGTCACGCGGGTCGGCACCAGAGAGGGTGGGTGCGATGGCTCGCAGTGCGTCGTGCCGTGACTCGGCGGCCAGCCACTGGTTGATGGATGCGTAGGAACGTCCGAACATTCCCACAGTGCCGTCTGACCAGAACTGCTGTTGGATCCAGTCGAGCGTGGCGACAGCGTCTCTTTCTTCGTCGACAAATGGGACGAAAGTGCCGGTGGACTGGCCTCTCCCGCGACAGTCCTGCGTCACGACGACGAAGCCTTCTGCGACGGCACGCTGGACATTCAGGGCACCGTTGACGATTGCGGGGTTGAGCCTTCCGTAGGGGACGCGTTGCACCAGGCATGGCCGGCGGCGACGATCGTCGGGGCGAAGGACATCAGTTGCGAGGACGATCCCACCCGACGCGGGAACCTCGAACGTCTCGCGGACAACTCGCCCTGGTTGCATCTGTCTTCAGGGTCCGGCTGCGATCGGTGCCATCGCAGCAGTACCCGGGCGAGACGAAGAGCTCGTTGGTAGGTCATGACGTAGACGCGGGAGTACCTCTTCGGCAAAGAGCTCCATGCTCCGATTCACCATCGAAGCGCTCATCGTCCCAGCTTGCACCATCGCCAGGAGATGGTCGAACCCACCGACCTCACCATGGAATCGAGTCACCTGTTCGACAACCTGGTCGGGGGTACCGGCAAAGAAGAGCCCGGCTTCGACGAGCTCTTCGACCGAGGAGTCCACGATGTCCGCGAGTGGAGACTGCGGCGGGATTCCGTTTGCAGCGCCACGAAGCATGGAGGCGCGCGCCTGTACGTCCATGTAGCCCGGCACGCTCATGAACTGATCAGCGACCTTGTTGTTCTGCAGGTACCACTGGAGACGGCGTGCCCCGGCCTGGGCGTCCCGCTCGGTCTCGCCGACGAACACCAGCCCGAGGTAGGCGAACTTTCCGGAGTCGGGCGTGTTACCCAGCTCTGCGGAACGCTCTCGGTAGGCGTCGAAGATTTTCTTGCAGCCTTTGGTGCCGTTGAGGATCGTCGCAAGCGTGTAGCCCCGCTCGGCGGCCTCGACGGCAGTCGAGGTGGTCTGTGTGGGAATCCAAACCGGTGGGCTCGGTTCTTGGTGCGGCCGAGGCCAGATGTTCACCTGGCGATGGTGGAAGTGCTTGCCTTCCCAGGAGAACGGCCCGTCGTGGGACTGCCAAGCGCGTACGATGAGGTCAGCGGCCTCCCAGAATCGCTCCTTCATATCGACGGGATTGGAGTTCTGCGCCGAGATCTCCATCGGCACTCCTCGTACCAGTCCTGCTTCGAGTCGGCCGCCTGAGATCACGTCGATCATGGCCATTTCTTCGGCGACGCGGACTGGGTCAGACCGGTTGGCGATCGGGTTGCCCAGCGCCAGCAAGCGAGCATTTTTCGTTTCTCTGGCGAGTATGCCGAGGGAGATCGGTGCTGACGGCGCGACGCAGGTGGCGGTGCTGTGGTGTTCGTTCACCATGATGTCGAGTCCGAGTTCGTCGGCGCGCCTGTAGATGTCGTAGTAACGGTGGAATAGATCGCGGCCGGTGTCGGGGTCGTAGTACCGGCTCGGCAGGGTGACTCGTACCGACTCGTAGGTTTCCTCGGGTGGGGTAAAGGGATAGGGCATCTCAGTGAAGACCCAGGTTCGAAACATGTTCGATCTCCGATCGATCGGACGGACTTCGGTGGTCAGGACGGTTGTGATTCGAGAAACTTGTGGATCACGGCGGCGAGCTCGTGTGGAGCCTCCTCCTCCGCTCGATGACCAACACCCTGTATCGCGACATGTTCGGAAGCTCCCGTCACCAGAGCGGCCCAGCGCTCGCCGAAGGACGGTTCGAGAACGAAGTGGTCTTCGGTGCCGGTGACGATCAACGTCTGGGATGTAAGACGAACCAGTCTTCGGGCCAGCTTCGGGTCGTAGAGGTAGGGCGCCCACCCGTGACGGGCGACCGCCTCGGTGGCATGGGCGAGGCGCAGGAACTCGTCGTCGTCGAGATCTCTCAAATCAGGTATGCGCGACGGATCCCCATAAAGGAGGTGGCGAAGCTCCCCGGGGTCGGTAGCCCAGATGTCGACGTAGGACCGCTCCTCTCTGGCCGTGGTCTTGATGCCGATCGGCGAAACCAAAACGACTTTTGAGAACAGATGTTGCCCGAAGACGGCTGCCTGGGCTGTCACCCACGCGCCGAGAGAAAGGCCTATTACGGGGGTTGGCGATGCGAACTGTGACATTGTGTAGTCGCTCAACACGAGGCCTAGGTCATCGACGCCCTCGATGTCGTTCGAGCCCGGCGTCACGCCCCAACCGGGAAGGTTGATGAGGTGCACTTCTTTGTGTGCGCCGAGCGCCTCGATGAAGGGTCTCAGGAAGAGGCTTCCGTCCTCGCCGTGTACGAGGATGATCGGGGGCCCGTGACCAGATCGCTCGACAATGACGATGCCGCTACTCAGCTGTACTTCCTCGAAGCAGCCGGTGGTGTCTGGGACCTGCTTCATCCTTACAACTCAGCGTTGTCGTGTCGGAGGCTGTAGCAAAGTGACGCTCTGACCGTCGAGGACCGGGCCGTCGTGGTGGAGATGGCAAGCGACCATGCCGCCGTCGTCGTAGATGGTCTCCGCTGGATCCTCGACACTGCAGCGCTCGAAGACGTGCGGGCAGCGGGTACGGAAGCGACACCCCGATGGGATATCGGTGGGGCTCGGCACCTCCCCCTCGAGGATCAGGCGCTCGCGCCGGACGTCGACGTCGTACTCGGCTTGCGGAACCGCCGACAGGAGTGCCTCGGTGTAGGGGTGTCGGGGACGGTGGAAGATCTGCTCGGCCGTGCCCACCTCCACGAGACGGCCAAGGTACATAACGGCGATGCGATGGCTCACGTGGTGCACGACGAAGAGATCGTGGGCGATGAAGAGATACGCCATCCCGAGTTCGTCTTGCAGGTCGGCGAGCAGGTTGACTGCCTGCGATTGTGTTGACACATCGAGCGCACTGACCGGCTCGTCGAGCACGATGAGTTCGGGCTCGACCGCCAGAGAGCGTGCCAACCCCACTCGTTGGCGCTGACCGCCAGACAGCTCGTATGGGTAACGACTCAGGTGGTACCGACCCAACCCCACCATCTCCAACAGTTGAGTAGCCCGCCTTTCGGCCGACGCGCCGCGAAGCCCCTTGTGGAACCGGAGCGGCTCGCGAACCAACTGGCCGATGGTCATCTTCGGATTAAGCGATCCCGTCACATCCTGGAACACAGCCTGAACGTGTTGTCGAAGTCGACGAAGTTCTCCACCGCTCAACGAGGTGATATCGCTCCCGTCGAACGCAACCGTACCGTCGGTCGGGTCGATTAGCCGCAGCACCATACGCGCCACTGTCGACTTGCCCGAACCGCTCTCTCCGACGATGCCCAGCGTTTCGCCCCGGTCGAGCGAGAAGCTGACACCGTCCACGGCGATCGCTGCGGGTTTCGGTCGCATACCGGGCAACCGGCTGGTATGGCCTCTGAAAACCTTTCGTAACCCCTCGACCTTTAACAGCGGCGCGTTCACGACGCCGCTCCGCCAGGTTGCTCCGCTTCGTGCGGTGCTGGGGCACCCTTTGCCGAGACTAGGAGCTCTAGCTCGGCGTGACGGACGCAACGCACTTCGTGTCCTGCCATCGACTCCAGGGCCGGTTCAGCAGAGCGACAAATGTCGAGCGCAAAGGTGCAGCGGGGGGCGAAGCGACAACCGTGCGCGAATCGCCCGGGGCGCGGCGTGGTGCCGGGGATCGTCGGTAGGCGCTCACCCTTGAGAGACGGGTGCGGCGCAGCTCTGATCAGGGCTGCGGAGTACGGATGAAGTGGGTGCTGCAGCACAGTCCTCACGGCGGCGTTCTCAACCACCTGCCCGGCATACATCACCATCATGCGCTCGGCCAACTGCGCGAGCACGCCGAGATCATGGGTGATGAACAGCACCGCCATCTCGAAGTCGCGCTGCAGGTCCTTCAAGAGTTCGATGATCTGGGCCTGAACTGTGACATCAAGCGCCGTTGTGGGCTCGTCGGCGATGAGCAGCCGAGGCGAGCACACGAGCGCCATAGCGATCATCACCCGCTGCTGCATCCCACCCGAGAACTCGTACGGGTAGTCGTCCACGCGCGTGCGCGCCCCCGGGATACCGACGATGTCGAGCATCTCGACAGCTCTAGCCCGGGCCGCTGAGCGTGAGGCGTGCTGGTGGGCACGGACCACCTCAGCGATCTGTTCGCCGACGGTGAAGGCGGGGTGCAGGCTGGTCATGGGCTCCTGGAAGACCATCGACATCGCCGAGCCTCGCAGAGTTTGGCGTTCACGCTTGGACAGCCCTAGGAGGTCGGTGCCCTCGAAGACGATTCGCCCGGTCGCTCGCGGGCTACGGCTAGGTAGAAGGCCCATGATCGCCAATGCCGTCATGGTCTTGCCGGAGCCGCTCTCGCCTGCGAGGCCAATCATCTCCCCCTTGCCGATGGTGAACGAGACATCGTCGATCACCCGTACGTAGCCGTCCTGTGCCGGCAGTTCGACCTCCAGATGCTCCACGGACAGGAGCTCTGACCCGCCGGCTACTGGTTCCGACATCATCCCTCCACCCGGCCGAGTGCATCTCGGAGCCCGTCACCGAACACGTTGATTGCTAGCACGGTGGACGCGATCGCCGCACCCGGGAGGAACAACGGCCAGGACCTGATTTGGATGTCGTTGAAGGCCTGTTTCAGGATTCGACCCCAGCTGGCCGTAGGGTCCATCACGCCGAGGCCGAGGAAGCTCAGGCTGGTCTCTGCCAGAATGGCGGTGCCGACCGCCAGTGATGCCTGGACGATGAGCGGCGCGGCGATCACGGGCAGGATGTGGCGTCGCATGATGTAGCCGGTTGGCACGCCCACGGCGAGCTCGGCCTCCACCAGTTGTGAGCGTCGGATGGAGCGCACCTCGCCTCGGATGAGGCGTACGAAGATCGGCACGAAGAAGATCGCCAGCGCCATCACTGCGTTGAACAATCCGGGGCCGAGCGTGCCGGCGATAGCGAACACCAATATGAGTGGAGGGATGCTCAGTAAAGCGTCGACGAAACGCATGAAGGCGTTGTCCACCCAGCCCTGGTGGTAGCCCGCGAGCATGCCAATGGGTAGGGCTAGGGCCAGCGCCGCCACCACGGTGCCGAGACCGGCTAGCAATGAGGTGCGCGTTCCGTATACGACGCGGCTGAACATGTCTCGCCCGATGTCGTCGGTGCCGAGAAGATACCCGTCGGTGAGCACACCGGTGCGGCGGTCTGACAACGTCGCGTCGTTGGGGTCGTGGGTGGCCACCAAGGGCGCGAACACGCCGACGAGCAGTACCACCACGAGGAAGGTGCTGGCAATGACAGCCGCCTTATTGCGGCCAAACGCTCGCCATCGCCGACCCGACGTGGGTTCCTCCAATGTGGCTTTGAGGATGGCGTCCTCGTCGATCGCTCCTGGAGTCTCCATGTCCTCGAATGGCGGCGCTGTGTCGTCGCTCATGTCAGGCCCCCTCAGCGCGCAGACGCGGATTTAGCTTGAGGAAGGCGAGGTCGGCGAGCAGGCTCATTGACACAGCGATGATCACGGCCAGAGGCACGATCCCCTGAATGACCGGGAAGTCTTGCTTGAGCACCGCATCGGCTGTGTAACTGCCAAGACCGCCAAGCCCAAAGACATATTCGACAATCACTGCGCCGCCGAACAAGCGGGTGATCTGAACTGACAGCACCGACACCGCCGGAAGCACGGCCAGGCGAAGTCCGTGTTTGAGCACGACGACACGCTCTCGCAGACCTTTGGCCCGTGCAGTCCGGACGTAATCGCTCTCGAGCTCCTCGGACACTGCCGATCGCAGCTGTCGTGTGAGCTCAGCGATCATCGACCCCGACAGCGCAACGACCGGTATGGCAAGATGTTTCGCCCAGCCCGCGTAGCCGTTCTTAGCGACTGGCGAATAGTTTGCGAACGGCAGCCAGCCGAGCCACTTTGCGAAGATCACTAGTCCGAGGATTCCGATGACGAAGTGCGGCACCGACACCCCGAGCGTCGCTGACAGTGTCGCCGTGCGGTCGAGGGCACTACCACGATACCGGCCTGCCAGAATTCCTAGCGGCACCCCGATAAGCAGCGACAGGAGGACCGAGCCGAGGACCAGTGAGCCGGTGATTGCCCACCGGTCCGCGATCTCACGGGTGATGGTACGGCGGGTGAAGTAGCTGGTGCCCAGGTCACCCTGGACGGCATCGGCAGTCCAGTCCAACCACCGCTCGTGTACCGCCCGATCGACGCGGAGGAACTCACGGACCTCCTCGATGCGTTCAGTGTCTGCGTCGGGACCAGCGAGGGTCGTGGCGAGGTCGCCGGGGAGGAAGGTTGAGAGGAGGGCCACCAGGAAGGTCACGATCAACAGGATCGGGATCACTGACAGGATGCGTTTCAGGATCACAAGCTCTGCCTGTCTTTTGCTTCCGTCGTAGCGGCGTATGGGGCCTCACCTGCGCAAGCTCGGGTGAAGCCAGAGCAGCTGTGGGTCACGAAAGAGAGAATCGCCATGCCGAACCTGTTGCCGTTGCCCAAACGGACCGGCCATACCATCGCCACCGTTGACCCTCCTCAACACTGGTACGTACACGTTCGGGTGGCGAGGTGTTTACCTCGCCACCCGAACGGCCGTGAACGGTTACTCCGTTACTCCGTTACTCCGTTACTCCGTTGCTTCGATCCAGATCGAGGGAGTTAGGAAGTTGCCCGTCTCACACGTGGTGTAGCCACGGCCGATGTTGTGGACCTCAGGTCGGAACACCGACAGGCCGGAGTTGTGGTAGATCGGTACGGCTAGGGCCTCGTTCATGAGCAGCTGCTCGGCTTGTGCGTAAAGGCCGTTACGCACGGCGGTGTCGGCGCTGCCAAATGCTTCGGCCAACAGTTCGTCGAAGCCGTCGGGCGCGAGACCCGATGGGTTCGTGGCCCCACTGCTCGAATAGCGGGTCTCCAGGGTCAGCCCCGGCTCGGACTTGCCGAGCGTGGCGGTGAACGCCGCGTCGAGCTCTGCACGTTCGTAGAGAGCCTTGTTGATCTCCCTACCAGCGATGCTGACGAGCGTGACGTTAACTCCGACTTCGGCCAGCATGTCCTGCACCCCCGCCGCATAGCGGGTGTAATACGGGACCTCAATCTGGGCCACGGTGATGTCGAGGCCATCCGCGTAACCGGCTTCGGCCAACAACTCCCGTGCCAACTCAGGATCGTAGGGGTACGGGTCCTCGGTGACACCCTTGGCCGGGCTGTCAGGGGCGATCGGCCCGAAAGCCGGCGCGCCGCCGCCTTCGGTGACGAAGTCAGCGATGACAACCCTGTCGATGGCATGGTTCAATGCCCGCCGGACTAGTGGGTCATCGAACGGTGCTTTAGAGGCCTTGATGAACAACTCGCCGTACTGCACCGTCGGTGTGATGATGAAGTTGACGTGGCCGGAGGCCAGCGCCGCCTCGGCTAGCGCCAAGTTGCTGTCCTTCATCGTTGTGAAGTCGATCTCACCGTCCTTGATGCGATCGATCTGGAACTCATTCGCCGTGCCGACGTGATCGATACCTGCGAGGTAGACCTGGTCGACGTTCCATGACGTGGGATTCCTGTCGAGCGTGGCGCTCTCATCGGGAACGTGCGAGACATACAGGTACGGACCAGCGCCGACAGCGTTGTCTACCCCGTAGTCGGCGTTCTCGGCCGCCGTCGGTGAGGGAACCATGCCGGCCCGACCGTTGAAGATCGACGGCATGACTCCAGCTCGCGGCGCATTCAGGTTCAGCTGCAACGTCAGTTCATCGACCAACTCGACCGAGTCGATCGAGTCGAGCAGACTCGTCAGGGTCGACAGCTCGTGCGTCTTCGCCCGTTCGATGTGGGCAGCAACAGCGTCGGCGTTGAACGGCGAGCCGTCGGAGAATACGACCCCCTCGCGCAGGTGCAGGACGAAGGTCTGCGGATCGGGCGAATCCCACGATTCAGCGAGACCGGGAATCAACGTGCCGTCGGGCTCATTGCGCACCAGTACGTCGTAAACCGCACTGAGCACGGGCGCATCGCACCTAGCTACCGTCAGCACCGGGTCCCACTGCGGAGGTGGATTCGTACCGATCAGCCGCAGCCTGGCATTCAGGTCAGCATTCTCCGGAGCAC
>Ga0302122_10002152_pt1 | contig 12404 bp, 10 predicted proteins | sample CB21_SCM_MG_FD_203115 | JGI IMG/M metagenome (GOLD analysis project Ga0302122, IMG submission 203115) | Marine microbial communities from Western Arctic Ocean, Canada - CB21_SCM | ecosystem: Environmental > Aquatic > Marine > Oceanic | place: Canada: Western Arctic Ocean | collected 2017-09-28
CCGTTTTAGCATTCTTCTTCGTTTTCTTTAATTTTTACCTTTTAACAATTCTTTGCTTGATTTACGTTGGCCATTCGTGAATTCTAAATTTTCATATAATTGTTCCAATCGTCTGGATCAAATCTCCAATCCCTTAAATCGTAACTGAATGCGGCCACTCTTTGGCCTGCGGTTGTAGCCAAGACTTGGCGCGACAACGGTTCATTCGTAACCGTTAGTCTATCCGGCTATCCTTCCCTTTCCCATAATCTCCAACATCATGTGTGTTCATGAATCTTACAGAATTAAAAAGCAAAGCCCCTGCAGACCTACTCGCATATGCAGAAGAACTTCAGATCGAGAATGCGAGTACTCTGCGCAAACAGGACATTATGTTTGCTATTCTAAAACAGCTTGCCAACAACGGTGTAGCCATATTTGGCATGGGTGTATTGGAAGTCCTTAAGGACGGGTTTGGTTTTATGCGCTCGCCAGAATCAAACTATCTTCCTGGCCCTGACGACATCTATGTTTCGCCGGTTCAAGTAAGGCGGTTTGGCCTGCGCACAGGTGATACGGTCGAAGGACAAATCCGATCTCCGAAAGATGGTGAGCGTTATTTTGCGCTTCTTAAGGTCAATGCCATTAATTTCGAGGATCCGATAGCTGTTCGACAGCGTATCAACTTTGATAACCTAACTCCGCTATATCCTGATGAGCGATTAGTTATGGAGGTTGAAGGTGCAACCCCTAATTCAAAGGATCATACACTTCGTGTCATTGACCTAATTTGCCCTATTGGCAAAGGCCAACGAGCTTTGATCGTTGCTCAACCACGGACTGGTAAGACGGTAATGCTACAAAATATCGCCCAGGCGGTAGCTGCGAATCATCCCGAATGCTACTTAATCGTTCTACTTATCGATGAACGGCCAGAAGAAGTGACTGACATGGCACGGTCAGTCCAGGGAGAGGTTGTTAGCTCGACTTTTGATGAGCCTGCAACACGTCATGTTGAAGTGGCTGAGATGGTTATTGAAAAGGCTAAGCGTCTTGTTGAACATAAGCGGGACGTTGTCATTTTACTTGATTCAATCACCCGTTTGGCGCGCGCATACAATTCTGTGGTCCCGTCGTCGGGCAAAGTTCTTACTGGCGGTGTTGATGCCAACGCGTTGCAGAAGCCAAAACGCTTTTTCGGCGCCGCTCGTAATATTGAGGAAGGTGGCTCCTTAACTATTATTGCCACGGCATTGATAGATACTGGCTCGCGTATGGACGAAGTTATTTTTGAGGAGTTCAAGGGTACCGGGAACTCTGAAATTGTGCTTGACCGCAAAGTTTCCGACAAGCGGGTTTTCCCATCTATCGATATCCTTAAGTCTGGAACGCGAAAAGAAGAGCTATTGGTGGACAAAGGAGCTCTTTCTAAAATGTGGGTGCTGCGCCGCATTCTTACTCCTATGGGCACGGTTGACGCCATGGAGTTCCTTCTCGGTAAAATGCGAGATTCCAAGACCAATAACGATTTCTTTGATGCCATGAACACCTGATATTTAATGCAGGGATGCTCTTTCTTGGTCCAACGTTAGATTAGTAAAGCGCCTTCCCTTCTTAGCAGGACTTGTTTGGTCTCTGGCCCCTCTCCGCCTGAATAGCCGCCAAGCATACCACCTTTTCCTAGAACCCGGTGGCACGGGATGATAATGGGTATAGGGTTTGCTGCGCAGGCACCACCGACGGCCCGTGCTGAACTGCTAACATCGGCTGCTATGTCGCTGTAGGTTCGAGTCTTGCTAAATGAAATGTTTAGAATGGCACGCCAAACCGCTTGCTGAAAAACGGTCCCAGTAGGATTTAGCGGCAAATCAAATTGTCTAAGGCTGCCGTCGAAATAGGCATTAAGCTGTTGCCGGGCATTTTTGGTAATATTGTCGATTGTATTACTTGTGGTAACGCGACCAAATTCGATGGCGATCACTGCACTACCGTCAGAAAATACGGAGAGATAGCCGATAGGCGTTAACAGACTAACGTGGGCCACTCTAAACTATTCCCCGGTACTATTCTGAAGCTAAGACAGTGTCTGCATAGTCTGACCGTCGAGGTTGCCCTGTATTTCACACGACTCGTATCGTCTATACTTTAGTACTATCTTTGTAGCAAGTAACCTGTGATGTAATTGCCTGTATCACAATAGTATGTTGAGTTTTTGGTTTGCCTGATATCAAACATATGTATGAAGCGATAGTTGTTCTGCGCATCTTGATGCGTGCACAATGGCAGGCATGATAATGGATGGACTAACGATTTTTGCTGTGGCAACAGCGGTTGGCCGTGCTGGCGTTGCTATGACCCGTGTATCTGGTCCTGGTGCCCTTGATTCATTGTGCCGTCTTGGAGGGCTTGATGGTGTTCCGCCGGCTCGATATATGACGCGTGTCCGGCTACGAAATCCATCGACAGGTCATGATATTGATGATGCTTTGGTTGTTGCTTTTCCGGCGCCTGGCAGTTTTACCGGGGAAGATGTGGTCGAGTTCTATACGCATGGTGGCCGTGCGGTTTCGATGGCATTAATTGAGGCATTATCCAGCGTTTGGGGGCTGCGTTTAGCCGAGCCTGGTGAATTTTCTCGCCGTGCGTTCGAGAATGGCAAAATGGACCTTACGTCTGTTGAGGCGATTGCTGATCTTGTTGCGGCCGAAACAGCAGGACAACATCGCCAAGCTTTGCGTCAACTCGACGGTGAACTGGGTCTTCTTTACGATGGGTGGCGTTCCCGATTATTAGGAGCTATGGCGCATCTTGAGGCGACTATAGATTTCTCTGAGGAGGATATCCCGGATGGCCTTGGTCAACGTGTTATGGATGATATTGCTAAGGTTTCCGTTGAAATTAAGGAGCATCTTGATGATGATCATCGCGGAGAGCGCTTACGTGATGGTTTTCAAATCGCAATTATTGGGGCCCCGAATGTGGGCAAGTCGAGTCTGCTTAACCGACTGGCGCAGCGTGATGCGGCGATTGTATCTGAGACTGCGGGAACCACCCGTGACGTAATTGAGGTCCGCTTGGATTTATCGGGATATCCGGTAACGTTGGTCGATACGGCGGGCATTCGCGAAAGCTTGGATGCGGTGGAACGCGAGGGTGTTCGCCGATCGCGAGATCGAGCAGACAAAGCGGATCTTGTGATGGCTGTGTTCGATGCATATACGTGGCCAAATATTCCGCAAGGCGTTGCAGAGATTATGGATTCGTCTTCCGTGCTCGTTGTCAATAAGAGTGACCTTAGTGCCACAGAGCAAAAATTAAACTTTGATGGGCGGCCAGCCATTCCGATATCGGCTTTGACCGGCGATGGCATAGATTCACTGATTAGTTCATTGTCGGGGATTGTGGACGCTTGCTTCTGTGCAGGAGGCAACGCGCCACTGACAAAAATGCGGCATCGAATCGCGTTGGAAGAGTGTCTTGAAAGACTAGAACAATCTTTAACCACAGTTCCTTGTGAATTGGCGGCTGAAGATTTGCGTCTGGCATCACGTTCCCTTGGACAAATTACGGGGCGTGTAGACGTTGAAGATATATTGGATATTGTCTTTCGAGAGTTTTGTATCGGCAAGTAAGGGCCGACCCTTTAAGGCGTTTCACGTGAAACAATTTGGCATCGGTGATCCATGATAAACAAGAAGAATCGATTTGATGTCATTGTCGTTGGTGGCGGCCACGCAGGTTGTGAGGCTGCTGCCGCCGCTGCCCGGATGGGCGCGCGAACCGCACTGGTTACCCACCGTATTGACCGTATCGGAGAGATGTCTTGCAACCCGGCAATTGGTGGTCTGGCTAAGGGGCAGCTTGTCCGCGAAATTGATGCTTTGGATGGCATCATGGGCCGGGCTATTGATCGAGCGGGTATCCAGTTTCGAATGCTCAACCAAAGCAAGGGTCCTGCGGTATGGGGCCCTCGTGCTCAGGCAGATCGGTCTATTTATCGACAAACAATACGCGAACTGCTGATGGAACAACCAGGGCTGCATATTATTGAGGCTAGCGTCGAAGACTTGATAGTGAGTAATAACGACCGGGTTGATGGTGTAATACTTGGCTCTGGTTTGGTGCTCACCGGTGGGGCTGTCGTCTTGACTACGGGAACGTTTCTGCGTGGGCTGATTCATATCGGGAAGGAACGCACGCCAGCCGGACGTATGGGCGATGCGCCTAGTGAGGGCCTGGCGTTGACTCTTGACCGCGTAGGCTTTGAGCTCGGTCGGCTAAAAACGGGGACGCCGCCTAGGCTGGATGGCCGGACGATCAATTGGAACATCTTGGATGAACAGCTGGGTGATAATCCCCCTATACCCTTTTCGTTCCTTACAGAAGCAATCTCAACGCCCCAGGTTGCTTGCCACATCACTGGAACAACGCAAAAAGGTCATGATATTATTCGTGCTAATTTGGACCTAGCACCTATCTATACTGGCCAGATTGAGGGTATAGGGCCGCGCTATTGTCCTTCTATTGAAGACAAGGTCGTACGGTTTGGCGACCGAGACCGGCACCAGATTTTTCTCGAGCCCGAAGGTCTCAATGATCATACTGTTTACCCGAACGGCATTTCGACGTCCTTACCCATTGATGTTCAGGCCTTGTTTCTTGCGACAATTCCCGGGCTGGAACGAGCCGTGATGATTCGGCCGGGATACGCCATCGAGTATAATTTCATTGACCCACGAGAATTAAAGCCAAGCCTGGAAACTCACCGGCTGACGGGATTGTTCCTTGCGGGGCAAATCAATGGCACGACCGGTTACGAGGAAGCTGGCGCACAAGGTATTATGGCCGGCATTAATGCGGCCCTGAAAACAGGAAGCGGTTCATCATTCACTATTGACCGAGCCTCCGGTTATATAGGCGTGCTTATCGACGACCTGATTACATCTGGCGTCAGTGAGCCTTATCGAATGTTCACATCCCGGGCAGAATACCGGCTCCTGCTGCGCGCCGATAATGCGGATCAGCGACTTACGGGTATGGGTATTGAAATAGGGTGTGTGGGAGCACAACGAAGTGTCATCTTCAATGAAAAGATGGCTAATTTATCGTTTGGGCGTTCTCTTGTAGAGAAGCTCATAGCCACTCCCAAAGAGCTACATGATGCTGGATTTAAAGTTAATCAGGATGGAGCCAAACGAGCGGCTTCTGTTTTGCTCGCGTATCCTGGGATCACCGTAAAGAAATTAGCGGTCTTATGGCCAGAGTTACATTCAATTGATGATACAGTTGCGATGCAGCTTGAGATTGATGCTAGATATGCAACTTACTTACGGCGCCAGGAGGCAGATATTATGGCATTTCGCCGTGATGAGGCGTTGACACTCCCCTTGGACCTTGACTATCGGCACCTTCCCAGTCTCTCAACTGAGATACGTGATAAGCTTGGGCGCGTTCGTCCTGCCACACTTGGTGCTGCTTCCCGAATAGAAGGCGTTACGCCGGCGGCACTTACTGTGCTGTTGGCCCATGTTAGCCGCCTACCGCAGAGTACCCTATGATAATGGTACCTAAGTTTCATCACGAGACATTGACTAGTTTCACGTGAAACATTCTTGGCTGCCACAATACGGCTCACGACCCATGCGGTCTGATGATTTTCAGGCCATTACGGGGCTATGTGCCCCGATTGTGGAAAAGCTCGATCGTTACCTCGCTTGTTTGCGACACTGGCAGCGGCGCATCAACTTGGTTAGCAGCAGCACCCTTGCTGATCCTTGGCGCCGGCATGTCTTGGACAGCCTACAGATTGCATCTGAAGTTTCGTCCCCTTCGAAGCGTCTTGTAGATCTTGGAAGTGGTGCTGGCTTTCCCGGGATGGTGTTGGCGATAACGGGATTTTCTGATGTGCACCTAATCGAATCTGATGCCCGAAAATGTGCATTCCTGCATCAGATAAATGCAGAAACTGATACGCACGCGATCGTTGTCCACAATCGGATAGATAAGGTTAAGCCATTCCGCGCTGATGTTGTAACGGCGCGAGCTCTGGCGCCACTCGATAGCTTGATCGAATACGCTCAGCCCTTCCTTGGCTCAGATAGCATTTGTCTGTTTTTAAAGGGATCTAAAGTTGAGCAAGAATTGACCGCCGCGCAGAAAAAATGGAATATGCGTGTGCTGCGGGTGCCAAGCCTGACGGATCCTGCTGGAACAGTCTTGAAAATTGAAAGAACCGGCCGCCGTGATAACGGATGAAACTGATGCCGGTTCCCACCACCGGACCTTGCCACGAATTATAGCCCTCGCTAATCAGAAGGGGGGAGTTGGCAAAACGACGACGGCTATCAACTTGGCGACAGCCTTGGCAGCTGTGCGCAAGAAGGTCCTGATCATTGATCTTGACCCTCAGGGCAATGCCAGCACGGGTCTCGGCGTCGAGCGCAGAGACCGCATATGCAATGCCTATCACGTCTTAATTGGAGAAGCCCAACCCGAAGAAGCAATGGTCGAAACGGTCATTCCTGGCCTCTATCTCATTCCGTCAGGAATGGACCTAAGCGGTGCCGAGATTGAATTGGTGCCGCTGGAAAAAAGGGAATATCGTTTGCGTAATGCCTTAAGGTCAGGGGCGGATAAATTTGATTATGTACTTATTGACTGCCCGCCGGCGTTGGGACTTCTGACCATCAATGCACTTGTCGCCGCCCAGGCGGTCCTGGTTCCACTGCAATGTGAATTCTTTGCGCTGGAGGGCATCAGTCACCTTATGCGGACGGTGGAGCGGATTAAACGAGCTTTTAATCCTGGGTTAGAAATTCAAGGAATTGTCCTAACAATGTTTGATCGACGCAATAATCTCTCAGACCAGGTTGCGGCTGACGTTCGGGAGTATTTCGGTGACAAAGTTTACAACACGGTTATTCCACGCAACGTTCGTGTTTCTGAAGCGCCATCTCATGGAATGCCGGTGATGGTTTACGATATGCGCTGTGCAGGAGCACAAGCCTATATTCACCTCGCTAGCGAAGTGCTGCAGCGTGAATGCGGAGCAGCTATCTAATGGCTGCCCAGGAACGACGAATAGGGCTCGGCCGAGGGCTGTCTGCGCTTCTTGGGGAGGAAGACGGGGCTCTCGTTGCCACACCTCTGCCTCACGGTTATCGAACGGTCCCGGTTGGCGCTGTCCACCCCGGCCGACAGCAACCGCGAACACACATAGACGAAACGGCATTACAAGAGCTAGCCGAATCAATCCGCGAGAAGGGTATCCTTCAGCCTATTCTTGTTCGGCAAGACCCGGACGACCCAGCTGCATATGAACTAATTGCGGGCGAACGCCGTTGGCGGGCTGCACAACTTGCCCAACTACATGAAGTTCCTGTTGTCGTTAAAAAATTAAATGATGGCGAGGCAATGGAAATTGCCCTTATTGAAAATTTACAGCGCCAGGATCTATCTCCAGTCGAAGAAGCTGAAGGCTATCGGCGCTTGATGGAGGAATTCAACCATACCCAACAGGATATGGGGCGTGTTATCGGCAAAAGCCGAAGCCATGTTGCCAATATGTTACGACTGCTGGAGCTGCCGGCTTCCGTGAAGGCACTACTGGAAGGTGGGGTCATCACGGCGGGACACGCCCGTGCACTGTTAACTGCGCCGGAGCCCGAGCGTCTTGCCGATCAGGTAGTTCGTGATGGTCTCAATGTGCGCCAGACAGAGAAGCTCGCTCAGGCGGCCAATCCTGAAAGCCGAGTAAAGCGGAGCGGTGAGGGGAAGGCGGGTAATGGAGAAAAGATTGATAGCGACACCTTGTCGCTTCAACGGGATGTGTCGAATCTTCTTGGCCTGAAGGTGCAGATTCATTTCAGCCGCGGTGGTGGCAAGTTAATCCTCCATTATGATTCGCTCGACCAACTTGATGAAATTCTGCACCGGCTCAGCCATGGTCAGCATGGTAGCCGACAACCAATTATTGACGCTTCTCCTGATACAACAAAGACGTAAGAAACTCTTACTGAGAAACCTCCTGCTATGTCTTATTTAGATACCTAGTCCGATGATTTTGGAAAAGCAGGGCAGGTAGATAGTGAAGAAACTGTTGCTCACTAAACCTTTGAAGAGGGGAGTGAGAATGATGATGGCGGGAGCTCTTCGTGGTTCATGGGATCAACGACCCGCTGCGTGGGCAATGCGCATTAAGGTGCGGGCGCAAATGGCATTAGCTGGCATGCCAGTTGATTTGCAATCTGTTTCGGCCTCCACCAGTAACACCAAGGCTCGTGTTAAACGATCTAGTGGCCACCGCGCGATCTGCCGACGATATGCGTCCACACGTTTAAAGATCACGGGCGGCTTCAGATTCTTGATGGCCTGGTCGGCGGGGGTACCAGTGGCGACCCACGCAGCTGCCAGATGAAGGCGCCGAAAGTGCATGGCTAAGGCGCGTAAGATAGCTATAGCCGACACACCTTCGCCAAAAACCCGAGGCAGCGCATCTTCAACGGCTCGGTTGTCACCCAGAGCGACCGCGTCGGACAATCGATCCAAGGCGGCTGGAGCACTGTCCTCTACACAGGCGGCGGCATCCTCGACACGGACCCGTTTGCCGTTGTTGGCCATGTAAAGGGCTAATTTTTCAATTTCTCCTCGGGTTAGCAGTCGATCGGCACCTAGTCTACCCATCAAATAGGTCCGCGCGTCTCGGTCTATACTCAGGCCGTGTGCAAGCAGTCCTTGTTCAATAACATCGCCTAAATCACGGGTTTCATCGCCATAGCAGGCGATGGAAACAGCTCCATTATGCTTCTCGCACATTTTTCGTAAAGTGGATCGGGGGGTTAATTCCCCAGCTTCGATGACGAGCCAGCTGTGTTTCGGAGGATTGTCGAGGATTAAGCCAACAGCAGGGGAGGCTGAATCGCCTGCTGTGCGCAGCCATACAACTCGATCGCCTCCGCCAAGGGCCATTGCATGTATTTCATCACTTAGGCGTGCTGGATCGGCGGCTAACCCTGGTCCAGTAAGTTCGGACACGGCAAATGGGTCATGAATATTAGGAACAATTGCGGCAACGATTGTAAGAGCTCTTTCGCTAACGAGCCCGGTGTCGGGACCGTACAAGAGGATGACAGGTTTCTCAGGATCAGGGTGTGAGACAAAAGCTTGAGCACGTCGTCCACTTAGTTTCATGGCGGGTTAGACGCGTTTGCTGCCCCCGGATTGGCGGCAAAATAAATATTCACCCGGGTCACAATTTCATCAGCAAGTTCCCGTGCGCTGCTTTGCCGCGCTTCATTTTCTGATGAAAGCGTGGCGAAGTCAGAATTGAGAATATTGTAGCTTGCTACAACAGACCTCCGGTTACTTATAAGAGTAGCTCCTGTTACTAATGACAGCAGGGAATAATGCGCTTGCATGCGCAGGTTGGCCCGTGTCGCAAATTCGTTCTTTTTAAATCCAACTCGTTCGATAGTTTCATCAAGGGTTGTTACCAGCCGGAACAATGGATCGGCGGGTTCTCCCTTCGGATTGAGACGGTCAAGAAGGCGATTATATAGAAATTGCCCGCGGCGGTCCTTAGTAGGGGCTATTTCAATGTTGGCGAGTACATGGCGCGGCAGTCCTTGCTTGCCGGCAGCGTGTATAGGCTTAAATCCGCATCCAGTTGTAGCTTGCGCTAGCAACACAACGATGGCCACAACAAGGCAGGTATTTGCTTTATAAAACCACATTGACGATGCGGTTTGGAATTACAATTACTTTTCGAACGAGATTTCCAGCGATCAATTTGCTAATTCCAGGCAAGGCTAGTGCAGCGGACTCGGTTTCGTTGTGTGGTGTATCCTTATTTTGAGAGAAGGTTCCGCGCAGCTTGCCATTAATCTGAACGGCGATGGTTACCTGATCATCTTCCAGTAGGGTGGGGTCGGCGATCGGCCAAGATGTATCTGCAAGTAGATCTTGGTGGCCAAGCTCCTGCCACATTTCCTCGGCGAGGTGCGGCATCATCGGCCCAATCAGGCAGACGACAGTATCAAGGCCCAGACGCATGACCCATTCCGTGCCGGCGGCGTTTCTTGGCAGGGCGTCGAGCGCGTTGGAAAGTTCGCGGATACGGGCGACGGCTTTGTTGAAATGAAAACGTTCCAGGTCGCTGGTTACCGAGTGGATTGTCTGATGGATGGTGCGGTGAACGCTAATCACGGCACTCGACATTTGCTTTGGTGCAGGCGCACCGATATCTGTCGGCTTTACCTTAGGCTCACTGGCCATGCGCCAAAGTCTGTTTAGGTATCGCCACGCCCCCTCGATACCGGCTTCTGTCCACTCCATGTCACGATCGGGCGGGCTATCGGATAGCATAAATAGTCGAGCCGTGTCGGCGCCGTAGGCCCGGATAATTTCTTCTGGATCAACCACGTTTCGGCGCGATTTGCTCATCTTCTCAGAGCGCCCGACGGTAATAGGGTGTTTGCTTTGTACATGCACCATAGAACCGTCGTCGGCATGCTCAACCTGTTCAGGGTATAGCCAGGAGCCATCATGGTCGCGGTAGGTTTCGTGACAGACCATTCCCTGTGTCAATAACCCGGCGAAGGGCTCGCCAATGGCGATATATCCGCATTGGCGCATGGCGCGGGTAAAAAAACGTGAGTAAAGAAGATGCAAGACTGCGTGCTCAATTCCGCCGATGTACTGGTCTACGGGCATCCAATAATTGACAGCTTCCTGACGGAAAGGCTGGTCAGCCGCATCGGGAGAACAAAACCGGGCGAAATACCATGACGACTCAAAAAAGGTATCAAATGTGTCTGTTTCCCGAAGTGCTGCTAATCCGCACGTTGGGCAGGAAACGTGCTTCCAGGTGGGGTGATGCTCTAACGGATTACCGGGCTTGTCGAACCTCACATCCTCAGGAAGTATAACGGGAAGGTCACCTTCCGGCACGGGAACGCAGCCGCATGATGGACAATTGATAATGGGAATGGGACAACCCCAGTAGCGCTGGCGAGAGATGCCCCAGTCGCGTAATCGGAAGTTGATGGTATGTTCACCAATCCCAACTTTTTCCAGCCGCTTGGCCGTCGTGGTTTTGGCCTCGGATACTGACATGCCATCGAGAAACTGGGAATTAATCATCTTGCCATCACCGACATAGGCTTCATCGGCAATGGTGAAGGTTTTTGGATCGGTTCCGTCCGGGCATACTACCGGCACTACGTCTAAATTGTATTTTCTGGCGAAATCAAGGTCCCGCTGATCATGAGCAGGACAACCAAAAATGGCGCCGGCCCCGTATTCCATTAAAACAAAATTGGCTACGTAGATGGGAAGCAGACGGTCCTTGGCAAAGGGATGGTAGGCTCGAATGCCCGTATCAAAGCCCTTCTTTTCCGCCGTTTCAATGGCCGCCTCACTCGTGCCAAGACGATTGCACTCTGTAATGAATGCGGATAGTTCAGGATTGGATGAGGCTAGCGATGCCGCCAATGGGTGATTGGCGGCAATAGCACAGAAACTGGCGCCAAACAGTGTGTCGTGGCGGGTCGTATAGACTTCAAGCTTGTCTTTTCGGCCTTCCAAAGAAAAGCGAATGTGGGCGCCTTCGGAACGACCAATCCATCGTTCCTGCATTAGACGAACCCGGTCGGGCCAGCGATCGAGTTGATCTAGCCCCTGAAGTAAGTCTTCCGCGTAAGCGGTAATCTTTAGAAACCATTGTGATAGCTCGCGTTTTTCCACGAGGGCATCCGAACGCCAGCCACGACCGTCGATGACTTGTTCGTTGGCTAGAACCGTTTGTTCGACCGGATCCCAATTGACCCACGCTTTCTTACGGTACGCTAGACCAGCTTTTAGGAAATCCAGAAACATCCGCTGTTCGTGCCGGTAGTAATTTGGCTCGCATGTGGCGATCTCACGGTCCCAGTCATAGGACAGACCCATGCTTTTCAGCTGTTCGCGCATAGAGGCGATGTTTTCACGCGTCCACGTTGCTGGGTGAACCTTCGCAGCCATGGCAGCGTTTTCTGCTGGTAGGCCAAAGGCATCCCATCCCATGGGATGTAGAACGTTGTAACCGCATGCTTTTTTATAACGGGCGACTACGTCGCCGAGGGTATAGTTGCGAACATGCCCCATGTGGATGCGCCCCGAAGGGTACGGAAACATTTCTAGAACATAGTATTTGGGCCGCGTTGAATCGTCTCTGACGGAGAAACAGCCGCGCTTATTCCAAAGGGTCTGCCATTTGGATTCAGATTCTCTAGCGTTATAACGCACCATAATGCCTACCGCCTGAACGCATGATGATCAGCCCGTTTGATGGTTGCCGCTAGAGTTACGATTTAATAGCCCGGCCGGTGAAAGTGCTAGATTATTGGACAATAGTTTCTGCGCGAAACCGCCGGGCACGTGTCAAGATA
>Ga0302122_10002154_pt1 | contig 12395 bp, 9 predicted proteins | sample CB21_SCM_MG_FD_203115 | JGI IMG/M metagenome (GOLD analysis project Ga0302122, IMG submission 203115) | Marine microbial communities from Western Arctic Ocean, Canada - CB21_SCM | ecosystem: Environmental > Aquatic > Marine > Oceanic | place: Canada: Western Arctic Ocean | collected 2017-09-28
CTGCGCCGGAAGTACCGGCACGGCGGTCGTCGCCATCGGCGCCCGCTCCCGTACCGGTGCGGCGCTCATCGCAAGCGGCGCCTGCGCCGGCGCGGCGCCAATCGCCCGCGCCGCCGCCGCCCCCGGATGCGCGCTCGGCGACGGCGCCCGCGCAGCCCGCGGCGTCGTGGCTCGGCTCCCTGGAGGCGCGCATGGGCCGGCTCCGCGAGCAGCTCGGCGGCCTTCCCCAGCCGCCGCCGGCGGTGCACCGCGTGGCCATCCCATTTGCGGCGACGGACGGCGGCCTCGCGCCGCCGAGCCCGCCGGCCGACGGCGTCGAGACCTTCTCCGGCGATGACCCGTCGCCCGCGCGAAAAGAGAACACGCCGCCGCCCGAGCGCCGCCCGTCGAAGGGCTCCGCGCTCGCGGCGGCGCGCGTGCGGGAGCGCGCCAAGCAACGGGCCGACGCGGAGTCGGCGACGGCCGCCGCAAAGGCGGCTGCGGACGCGCGCGAGGCGGCCCAACCGTCCGCCGTGCAGCGGCGCGCATCCGCCCGGGACAAGTCACGCGCCGAGTTCCGGGCGAAGATCGCGGCGGATCGACGCGGGCGATCGCCCTCGAAGCGCGACGACCGCGTCGAGATCCTCGTGGGGCCCATTCCGCCCATGTCACCGGCGCGGCCCGTGGCCGCCCCGGTGTCCCCCGGCACGACGGACGCCGAAGTACAGGACCTGGTCGCGAAACTGCGCGCGACACTGGCGCGGCGGAAGGACAAGGCCCCGTCCGACGACGACGTCGTGCGCGCGGTCCTCGCCGGGCGCCGCGGCGAGGAGTTCTTCGACGCCCACTCGTGACCACCTGTCTGTTCTCGACCTATTCGTCGTGTTACAGTTTCCTACAAGAAAATTACAAAACTAGCGGCTTGCTGCGCCAAACACAAAGGGCTCGTCGGAGACGCGCGGTTCCGCGAGAGGACTCGGGGCTCGGAATCGCGGCGCCGCGAGCCGGTCGCGCTCCGCTGCGATCGCCGCGAAGGCCGCGTTAGCGGCTGTCAGCGCGTCGTTGTCTCCTCTCATCGCCGCGGCCTGGTAGTCCTCTAATCGAAGCTCCTCGAAACTTTTCCCGCTGTAGGCAGGCATGAATGTGATCGCGTGGTAGACATTCTCCTCATAATACACATCGTCAATCGTTTTAAACTCGTCGGTCTTTTCTCGGATTGGGGCATACGAAGGCGGCGTGAAACTCATGGTCGGAGAACCGGGTCTCTCGGAACCTTTCACGCCGTCCATAGGTAATGCCATGGCGCCCGACGCCCAGCCCGGGTAGCCATCTTCCCGGCCAGGGAGTCGCCACCGACGGACTAGCCGCCCGGGCCGGTGACACAAGGACGCCGGCGAGTCGCCACCGACGGCGGCCCGGAACGCGACCACGAAGTTCCTCATCGCTTCTTTGCGATCGCCTCTTTTTGGGATGAAATCCGTGTCAGTGACCCGGTTAGACATGGACATGGACCACTGGTTCGAGTGATCCAGAACTGGGGGGTCCAGCTTTTGCACCAAATGTCGTTCCAGGGTAGTCAGAGCTGGCTCGAGGACCTTGAGCTGGCGGGGCGACATCGTCGGGAGCGCATCAAGTATGTGCGCCATGAGATTCTCCGTGAGGCTTAGACAGGAAAATTCAAGGACTGACGGGATGAAACAAGGATGTGCAGCGATGATCGATTCGAGATTTAGCATCAAGTCATATGTCGTGTAGTGGACTCTGAGGCGCTGGAGTTTGCTCATGTCTTTGACGACGGCCCATGGCGTATGTCCAGAAAATCCCGAGCTTCCATTTAGCTCCAGTCGCTTGAAAGACGACGCGCACGCGAGCCTGGCAGGCAACGGGGATATGTGCCTGTTATCGTTCAGTGCAAGCGACGTGAGCGCAGGCGGCCCCCGCGCGAGCACGGTCAGGTCTCGCAGCTGCGGCATTTGGTTGGCGCGGAGCACGCGCAGCGTGCGGAGCATGACGAGGGCCTCCGGCAGCGCGACCATCGATTGACGCAAGATATCCAGTTCTACGAGCGCTGACTGATGCCACAACCGGAGCCAAGGGGTCGTCCTGTTTAAGGACCATTCCAATTGATCTGTGTCGCCGCAATCCAACTTTGAGCAAAGGAGTCGGCCCTCATCCGCCAGATCAGACGCGTCATCAGCGATATCATCCAGTTTCTGCGGCGTGAGAGTGCCGGCGACTTCGAGCTGCATGCCCGGGCGGTGCGCAACTGCGGCAAACACGAGCGGCGATAGACGCCACACCTTGCGCATACGCAGCACGGCGAGCGCAGGCGCATTCGCAACGAAAAGTGTGAGGCCGTGCCAGTACCGGCCGAGGATCGCGCGGGAGAAATCTCGCGTATCGCTGTCTAAAAGTACGAGTTCGCTCGTCCAACGCAGTGGCGCGTACGCGCGCGGCGGTACCGTCGACAGCATGCGCACCGCGTCGGCTTGCGAGAGCTGCGTGACTCGCCACACCGAGGGCGCGAGCTCACCGCTCGTCACGAGCTCTTCGCGCGCATACTTGTCGGTCGCCGCTAGCGATGTGCGCTGCGACGCAGTGAGGTAGCGCTGCGCGAGCGCGATGAACACGCAGCGCGGCAGCTGTTTGAGCAGTGATGGCTTTGGCTCCTCCTTACAGGTGAGAGCAGCCAGCTCGTCTTGCAGCGCGTCGAGACTACCTGGGGCGCATCCATCACGCACCGATCGGGTCCGGCCAGGCAGCCCAGCTTGGCAGGCCCATTGATCAGCTCATTGATCATGTTTTTAATCGACGGGTTTTTGACGTTTTTGACTATTACACACATGTATTTAGATAGCTCGCGCCGCCATTTTCCGCGTCGCAGAACGCCGCGGCCGACTCCCAGTCGACGACTGTTGCCCGGCAGCCCGCGGCCGCCGCGTCGACGGAGGAGCCGGCCGCTACGAACGCCGCGCCGCGCGGTAGTTGGACCGCGTCACTATCGAGCTAATACACACAGGTTTCGCACTCGTCGAGACATCGATCGTAGACCGCGCGGTCGTCGCCGCGCGTCGCCCGCCGAAACAGGACGTGGCCTTATCCTTCCTCGCATCTTGCAATGTCCTCGGGCACGACTGCTGAATCGACGCGCACGAGTCGCGCGAGCGGCTCCGTCGGATCTGCGCGTCGCGCCGCCTCGCCGCGAATGCCGCTCGTGAATATTTCGACCATGTCCTCAAAGACGCCGTTGTAGTCCTCTATTGCGCAGAGCACGTCGACGAACCCGCGCCGCCGCGCCGTCAGTAGGCGCCGAGCACGTCCCAATGCCCAGTCTAATGAAGGCTCGCTCGATTCGGGCGCCGTCGCCCGGACGAGAATGTCGTCATTCTCGCGTGCGACGCGGTGGGCGCGCGCGTTGCTGCGAGCCCACGCGTTGCCCGCGGCCGCTTCCAGCGCCGCGCGCCGCGGGTCGCGTTCCTCAATTCTTGTCGTAGCGTCTGCAACGAACAGCTCGACGGTCGGAAGCGCGAGCGGCGCTGGCTCGTACTGCGTCGGGTCCACGACAAAAGCTGACGCATTTGTAAGCTTCATCAAGCGCGTTGCCAGCACACCATCTGGGTCAACCGCTTTTGGAGGAGCTGTCAGCAACACTGCATTTTTATGCACCAGGAGCTCTGGTGGTGTGAGGGCTATTACGCTGCACAGGCATGCAATCAGATTAAGTTGGGGCATTAGAGAATGCCTGGCCCTGTGTCGGCATGCATGGCAGCCTGTACGAGCGCTCGAGCGCGTGCAATTGTAGGGGTTTGTGCGGGTTTTTACTCGCGGGTTTTACACGCTGCCCTCGTCGAGCGACGCGTGGCTAAAGGCTGCCGAAAAGGCCAAAAGAGATGCGCTGGCACGCATTGGCACTCGTCCTAGTCCACCACGCCATCGCGGTGACGCCACCAATGCGCTGCCTCGTCGTAAGTGCGCTGGTGCACCATACCACCGCCGGGGAGGTCGTACCGCGCACGCTCGTGGAGACGGACGACATTCCCCTGCAGGGAGAGGACCGGAGCGACACCGGCGCGGCGTGGGTCAAAGAGGGCCACTACGCGGCGTTACGAAAGAGCGCCGAGGCGTCCGGCGCGTCCCTGGAATTACGCGCGAACGCCGCGCTGACGTATTTGCTGGAGGGCGACCTGGGCACGGCGGACGTCGTGCTCTCGCACTTGGCGCGGTGGTGCCGCGCGCGGTGGAACAAGACCATGCCGGACGACGACGCCATCGCCTGGCTCCACGCGCCCTGCGGCGCCGTCATGAAGAATCTGCACTGGACGCTCGACACGCGCGAGACGCACATCGAGCTCTGGGACCTGCAGGACGAGATCATGGATTATTACCGCGCGCGCCTGCGGAGCGCCCTGCGCGGCGTCGGCACGTCCGCGGGCAAGGCGCTGACGCCGTACGACGTGGGTCTCGGGGCGCGCGTCTGCGCCCACCGCACGCTGCAGGAGCAGGTCCGGGACCCCTGCAGCCCCACGATGCGCGGCGCGGCCGCCGCATCATTGGATCCGAGCGACGCCTACCTGGACCTGCTGCGGCGGGGCCTGACGAACTTTTTGCACGCGGACTGGCAGAACCGGGACTGGCGGCCGTACCTCGACGAGGAGGGGCTCGCGGACGACGCGGCGGCCTGCGCGGCGGCGGAGGCGTCGGACGCTCCGCCCGCGCCGGCGTGCGAGCAGCCCTGGGGGCCGGCCTGGCGCGCCGCCGGCGTGTCGGGCCTGGCCAGCGGCGTAGATGGCGAGGAGGACGAGCGACAGCGGCGCCGCTTCCAGACGACGCTCGCCGTGGCCGACCTGGTCCACTTGGAAGTGATTGTGGACCGAATTCTCGAAGATCAAGTACAGGGCGACTTCATGGAGGCCGGCGTGTTCCGGGGCGGCACGTGCATCTTCCTGCGGGGGATTTTGATGGCGCGGCGGGAGGAGACGCGGCGCGTGTACGTCGCGGACTCGTTCGCGGGCATCCCGCCGCCCCGGCGGCGGATCGAGGACGTGTCGACGGGCCGTGTTTTAGAGCCCGAGCTGGACCCGACCACTGACTGGGTCGACCGCTTCGTCGCCGGCGAGGAGCTCGTGAGGTACAACTTCCGGCGCTACGGGTTACTCGATGAGCGCGTGCACTTCCTGCGGGGCTTCTTCAACGATTCGTTGCCGCCCGTGTTCGGGTCGACGAACGCAGAGCACCCTGTTGTAGTGGCCGACTCCCCGATCCTCGCTTTACTGCGCATCGACGCCGACGCCTACGACGGCGTCCTCGACGCGTTGGAGGGCGCCTACCACCGGCTCTCGCCGGGCGGCTTCGTGATTATTGATGATTGGCACCTTGGCGGCGCGCGGGCGGCCTGCCACTTCTTCCGGCGGCGCTTCAACATCACGGGCCCGATCCGCTCGTCGCCGTCCGACCTGGTGCTCACGTGCGGCACGGACCTGACCGAGGTGGCCCGGTGCGCGCACACGGACGTGGGCCGCGCGCTCCTCGCGCAGAGCAAGGCGTACACCGTGACGGTCCTGCCCCACGTGGCCTTCTGGCGGAAGGGGTGGGGCGAGCCCGGGCCTAGTGTAGCTTAAAGTAGTGTGTGTCACCTTGTATGTCAGCGTCGCGGCGGCGTTGTCGGTTTCCTGGACCTGTATGTCTCAAACCCTCCCGAGGACCGCTCCCAGGCGTGAGCCTGGATGCCACTAGCCCCGAAAGCTCCTGTCTCATAACATATCCCGTCGAAATAATTATTTTGAAAACATTCAGAAATGTCATTTTCAAACTTTTTAATAGGGGCTACCTTGATCGTACGCAAATCTTAAAAATTCCCAAAGAAACTAGAATATACGCGCTAGAATTTGACATATCCCGTCGACGGGATATGTTATTCAAGGGTAAAACGAGGCCGTGCCGCGAAAGGGCTAAACGGGTTTCTGCGGGTTTTGTGCCAGGCTGTATAGGGCCCCCTAGCTTAAGCTAAGCACAACAAATATGGCGCTTCTCACGCACGTTATCGGAATAGCCAGCATCGTCCTGGCCGCCGCTGCTGGCGCCTTGCTGCACCGACTCTGCATGAGTAAAAGCCAAGACAAGTCTTCCTAATGGAGGATTGTGTTTGGCCCAAGCGCACCTGGCCGCTGCGGCAGCTTACAGAGGACCAATACGTTGCGTGGGAGCGCGATGGCTACTTGGTGCTGCGGGATGTCGTGCCGCTTGACTTGTGCGAAAATGCCGCCGCAGCAATACGACGCTTCGTCGGCGCGAGCGATGTAAACCCCGGAACGTGGTACGCAAACACGCAAGACATCTACGATGATGCACTATCACCACGCCCGGCGCACGGCCCGTGTGGTATGGTGCAGTTGTACCACCACGCGACGCTGTGGGCGCTGCGGCAGCATCCTGCTATTCATGCGTGCTTTGCTGATGTGTATGGCACCGGACGACTATATGTTACGTGCGACCGCGCCCACTTTAAGTCCCCGCAAAGCGAGGCGCACCCGGCATGGACCGACGCGGGACCTGTACATGGGGGCCTGCACTGGGACGTGGACATCAAAAACACGCCGGTGCCGTTCTCCGTGCAAGGCGTGGTGTATCTGGAAGACACGACGGCTGATAATGGCGCCCTCCGCGTCGTGCCGCGGGCGCCTCGCTACGATTGATGACACCGAGGCCGTCGCGGCCGAGGGATCTGCCGGGTCTCTGGTCCTGTGGCACGCTGCCACGAAGCACGGCCCGGGTCGGAACACATCTGACCGGCCGCGCGTCTCCGCCTATGTTTCCATGCTGCCCGTGGACGCCGCACCGTTCCTCGGCAATCAGCCTCCGGATACCGCTCTGTCGCTCGCTGACGCCGGGACACTCGCGTACGACGAGGACCCGCGGCGGCCGCGCCAGTCGCGGGACGCGCGAATCGACCGCTGGCGCCGCCGGTTACCGCTACTCGACGAAGACCCGCGCGAAGAGATGCTGGACCGCTTGCCGCCGGACGAAGCGGGCGCGGGGCCGTTTGACGGGCTCACGCCGCTCGGAAGGCGGCTTGTGGGGCTGGACGATTGGTTACCCGCGTAGTTGTTGTTGTTATAACGTGGATTTTGACATGATCGCTCGAACCCTGGAGGAGCGCATCATATAAACGTGCGGGTTTATAAACGAGATTTTTAGATTTTTGTGTTTGCTCGACTGTCGGGTGAGCCGCACACACACCGAGGTTACGTCTACGCATTCGAGACCGCTGCTCGAGCTCATAGAGAATTGATAGTTGCAAACTAGACGGCAGGGCTTGGGCTCCGGCCGTGTACCTCACAGATTCAGTCCATGGCCGTTCTTCGATCAATTCCTCGCGTACTCTTCATCGTGGCAACAGCGCTCTCACTCAGTATGCCGCGCTCGACCCTCCGCCGTCGCGTCAACGCCACGCCGCCGCCGCTCATGACGCCAACGGCGCTCCACTCCGCCGTCACCACCGGCAACGACGTCGACGGCAGCGGCGACCGCACCGAGACGGCCGCCACAGCCACCAGCTTCGCCGGGCGCTCGGCGCTCGTGCTGCCGTTCATGCTCGGGACCGCGGCGCTGGCGCGGGCAGGCGCCCCGCTCTACGGCGCGGCGTCGCCCGTCCTGGTCTTGCTCCACCGCTTCCTCAAGCCCGCCGGCGAGCCCTTCGTCGAGCGCGCGGTCAAGTTGCTCGCGCTCGCGAGCGTCTGGGCCTACTGGAGCGCCAGCGTCGTTGGATTGGTCCTCTACTGCCTCTTCGGGCTTCCCATCACGGCGTACCACGCCTTAGCTGTGTATGTGCCCCTGCTGATCATCGCGTTCAAGCGGGACCGGAACGTGCGCTACGACATGTACAAGCGGGGTATTTTGCGAGTGCTTTTCGACGCGCCGCTGATCCTGACGGCGCTGGGCCTGCGGTACGTGTGCGGCTGGCACTTAATTACGCCCTTCGCGTCCATTATCGACGACGAGGTCGTACAGGGGACCTTGCCGTTCGCCTGCGACGTGGCCGAGCTCGCGGCGCCGCCGTACAACGTGGGCGCGGTCGTGAACATGTGCTCCGAGTGGGGCGGGCCGCTCGAGGCCTACGAGAAGCACGGCATCCAGCAGCTGCGCCTCCCGTTCCAGGACACGACGGCGCCCCACGAAACCGCCCTGCGGCGGGGCGCGGCCTTCATGCGGGAGCGCCTCGAGAACATGCCGCCGGGCAAGCGGGTCTACGTGCACTGCAAGGGTGGGATCGCCCGCGCGTCGACGATGTCGCTGGCGCACTACATCATCAACCGCGGCGAAGACCCGTACGAGGCCGTCGAGAAGCTGAAGGCGAAGCGGTCCGTCGTGCTGCGGAGCGCCGCGGAATACGAGGGCGTGCGCGCGATCGCGCGCGACCCGGAGGGTACACAATGTGAATAGTTATACAGACATTTCCCCGTCGTCGTCGTCCGAGTCGCTTCCCTCCTCATCCTCCTCGGCGGCTTCCCCGGCGGCAGTGCCGTCGGCGTCGAGATAATCCTCGGCGATGCTCTGGAGCACCAAGCGGTCCGCCGCTGAGATGGCCTCGATGTCGGTGTCGTAGTCCTCGCAGAGCTCGCGCAGCCGCTTCTCGATGTCGGGGGTGAGTGGGTCGTCTGCTTTGCCCTCGTCATCACCGAAAATGTACGAATCATAGTAACACCGCGGATGAGTCAGGATGTTGCCGCCAAGCTTCTGCTGCTCGTCATCAATATCACTAGGGCCATACTGTTTGTCGGCGACTAAGTTGACATCGTAACGCGAGGGGGGGTCGTCGGCGGCGATAGCTTTCGCTGTCGAGACCAAGCGCTTGTGGTTGGCCACGGCCTCCATACCTTCCCCACCAGCGAGGCAGAAGGGAACTAGATCTAGGTCGTCAAAGATTCGCACCGACTCGAACAAGGAAGCTTGCAGGTCCAATGTCTTCAGCCGCGGCGCATACAGGAGCAAGTGGCCGAGGTCGCCGCCTTGGCAGAACGAGAGGTTCTCACACGACGGGAGGACGAGGTTATGCGCGTCGCAGCGACGACCCACTTGGAGCCCACACAACTCGCTGCCGTAGAACGCCACGAGCTTCGGGCTCCTATTGAGGCTATGCGCAAATGAGCAGGAACTATCGTCATCAACGGTAACGTGGTCTATTGACAACCGCTTCAGCTCGGGCAAATCGAAGTCGATCACTCTGACTGCACCGACATTGTCTGACTGGTCGATGACGAGATGCTCGATCAGCGGTGTGCGCTCCTTCGAGAACTCGATAGAACAGAGATTGCCGTCGATGGTCAAGAATTTAAATGCGGGAAATCGGACGGCGTCGTCATCAAAATCGATCCATGGCATATTATCCTCGTAAACAGAGATAATATTCAGCTCCGTGACGCTGCGACCGAGCGTCGACGCGCAAAGCGCTCGGAGGTGATCTTAGGTCATCGGCATCTGGATGCTCAAGCTCGTCGCGTCGCGCTGGCAGCACTCTGCGACCAGCTCCTCCGGTCGGAAGTCGTCGGGCATCATGCCTTTTACTGCACGCACGCTACCGCCACGAAGCCTCACGAGGTCCTCGCAGGCCCCGTGGTGCCGTCTTATGACCAGTACGCATCGCGACAGGAGCGTGCCGTCCGTCCGAGCGTGCCATTCGATCGCGGAGCGCAGCCCGTCGGCGTCTTTTATCTCGAGCAGCGTTGCGGGAAATATCCGAGACTGGGCTGCACCGAACGCAGCCATGCTATGCGTGCGACCTGCCTGGCATCACTGGACAGCACAGCACACTGGTATCACTGGACAGCACAGCATGACATTGTGCAGCACTGGTCAAATGCAGTGGTGATCGCCAAGTTCAAACAGTCCAGCGTAGCACAGTTGTATAACCTTCAAGACAGAACAAGCCGTTAGCTTTCCGCAGCGCAAGAGGAGGATCCGGAGGTAAATGAGAGCACAAAGCCGCACGAATGCACGGGTTTTTTAGAAAATGCGAGCAGCCTCTACACCAACAAGCGCCTTGCTCTTCGCATCGGCTGCCCGGACAAGGTTGTTGGAGCCACACGGGAGCACGTCTCTTAGCAGAAAGCATTCGATCCATCAGTAATGGCGACCATCTTCTCCCCGACGCTGGGTCCGACGCTGAGCCCGTCAAAAAGCAACCCATTTAATACTGCGAGCTCAGACTGGTCCGAGATCCAGGCGACGCTACTCCTGAACGCAGCATTTGCCGCAGCGCTCCTTGGAGTAGCAGCGTTCTACGGCGGCATCGCGAGCGTCTACGCGCCGAAGCCGCAACGACGCTCCAGCAGCGTCCGCACCGGCGTGCTCGGATTGAGGGACGCCTCGCGACTCGACGACGACGCTCTAGGTAAAGCGGTGGGCCCCGACGCGCAATTGTTGATACGATTCCTACGAGCCTGGCGCGATATAACCACGGTGGGCTGCCTCGTTGCCGCCGTCGTCCTATTACCGTGCTACGCGACCGGGAGGCGTCGCGACTCGGGCTTCTACGCCTGGACGATCGCGAACGTGAAGAAGGGCGCGCCCCGGAACTGGGCCGCGGTCGTGTTCCTATACTTCTTTACGCTCTACGCGCTGCGACGGGCGGACCGGGAGGCGCGGCGCTACGCCAAGATGCGACAAGACTACCTGTCCGACTTCGCCGATGACGTCGACGGACCGCAGGCGCGGTGTTCCGTGTTTGTCGAGCGCGTGCCGCGCGACCTGCGGAGCGACGACGCCCTCGCGACGTACTTTCGACGCCTGGCGCGGTCGGACGACGCGGTGCACTCGGCGGTCGTGTTCCGCGACTGCCGCGCGCTCGAGCAGGTGCGGAAACAAAGGGACGAAGCGAAGCGGGCGCTCGACAGAGACACCGGGACGGTCTACTGGGCGCGGTCCCACGTCGACGCGATCGCGGCCCACGGCGCCCCGCGGCTCTGGTGGCGGGCGTGCGACGGTCGGAGTTTTTGGAGCACCCGACTGGCGCGCCTCGAGGAAGAGTTAAGGGCGGGCCGCGCTCTGGCCGAGAACTACGCGCCCAACGACGAGCCGACCTCTCCTTTGTTGAGCGGGTCGTCCTTAGAGGTGCGCGCCCAGGAGACCCTGGACAACAGCAGACGTTTGGCAGGGACGGCAGGGAGGCGCGTCCTCCGGACGCTAGCATTGGAGGATGCGGCGCTGGGTCGGGCCTTAGAGCCCTCCGCCACAGGCGTCGTCACGTTCTCTTCCGTCGGCGTGGCGGCGACGATCGGCCAGATCCAGCTCGCCTCGTTCAAAGGGTTACGAGCCGTCGCCGGCGTGGCGCCCACAAGATCTGACGTCGTCTTCGCAAACGTCGGCGAGAAGGCCTCGGGCGTGGAGTTCCGGAGCTGGTGCGCCGACGCTTTGTTAGTGTGGTTCGGCGTCCTACTGACGCCGCTCATCGGCGTCATCCAAGGGTTATCAAATATAGAGCGAATAGCGGAAGTCGTGCCGTTCCTGCGACCCTTCGCGGAGGAGGACGAGTACGCGTATGTGAGGGAAGTCGTCACGGGCTACATCCCAGTCCTGCTCGTGCTCGGGTTGTTAGCCATCATACCTTACTTCCTCGAGCACCTGGCGCTGCACTACGTGCGGTTCAAATCGCAGTCGCTGGTCCAGCGGTACGTCCTCGATCGCCACTTCTACTTCCAGCTGTTGGCTATATTTGTCACGGTCTTGTCCGGATCGTTAGCGGACGTGGTCAAGGCTTTTGTGGATGATCCTTCGTCCATCGAAACGCTGTTAGGGAGGTCCATTCCCGGCGTCGGGGCCTACTTCCTCCAGCTCTTGACGGTCAAAGCCACGGTGTCCCTGGCGGTGGAGGCGGCGCGACCGGTGCCGCTCGCGCAGCACCTGAGCCTGCGGAACCTCAATGTCCGCAACGACCCGCGTTCCGAAGCATTGAAGCTGGGCCACGTCGTGCCGCAGATCCTCATGGTCGTGCTGGTCGCCGTGCTCTACGCGGCCATCGCGCCCCTGATCCTGGTGCCGGCGGCGGTGTACTTCTGGCTCGCGGAGCCCGTCTACCGGAAGCAGCTCCTCCTTGTCTACACGAAGAGGAGCGAGGGCAGCGGCGCGGCGCTCTTCCCCGCTTTGGCCTGCTTCTCGGCCCTGTCGCTGGGCATCGGCCAATTGGTGCTGTTCTCTTATTTGGCGTTGAGCGACGCGACGGTGGAGCACGGGGACGCCTGGCGCCAAGCTTTGGCGGTGCTCCCTTTACCCGTGATCACGTTCGCGCACTGGCGGCTCGTCGTCCAGCGCTACATCGTGCCCGCGGTGCACCTGCACCGGGACGCGGCCACGCGGCGCGACCTGTTCCGGGACCTCTCGGACCGGCTGGCGGGGACCTACTACCGCCAGCCGGCGCTCGTCGA
>Ga0302122_10002155_pt1 | contig 12394 bp, 9 predicted proteins | sample CB21_SCM_MG_FD_203115 | JGI IMG/M metagenome (GOLD analysis project Ga0302122, IMG submission 203115) | Marine microbial communities from Western Arctic Ocean, Canada - CB21_SCM | ecosystem: Environmental > Aquatic > Marine > Oceanic | place: Canada: Western Arctic Ocean | collected 2017-09-28
GGATACCGGTGTCGGGGCGCGAGGCCTAAAGAACTTCGTCAAACTGGGGGCGATGGGGATGATCTCCAAGCCGTTCGATCCACTGACCCTCGGTGACCGGCTGGTAGCCATGCTCGGGTGGGAGCCACAGGAACCTCTGACCGACGGACCAGCCCCTACGGGAGCTGGTCATCACCGATCTCCGCCGATCTGTTGGTGGCCGGAGCGGCCGGCCTGGGCGAGGTGGTCGTAGACGGTGACGATGTCTGGTGGGCCGAGGCCCGGCCCGACGAAGGTGGGCGAACCGTGGTGGTGCGCCGCTCCGGTGACGGCACGGTCGCCGACATGGTGCCCGCCGGGGTCGACGTGCGGACCGGCGTGCATGAGTACGGCGGGGGAGCCTGGTGGGTGGCCGGCGGGTTGCTCGTGCATTCAGACCGGTCCGACGAACGTCTCTACCGTCGTGATGGCGGGCGAGACGTCGTGGTGCTCACGCCGGAGTCGGGTGCCCCGCGGTCCCTGCGCTACGCCGATGGCAGGATCACGCCTGACGGTCGGTGGTACGTGTGCGTGCGGGAGTCGCACGAAGGCGGCGGGTCACACGCCGAGCCGGCCAACGATCTGGTCGCCGTTGCCATGGATGGGTCGCTGCGCGTCGAGGTGCTCGTCTCGAGCCCGGACTTCGTGGCGTCTCCACGGGTCTCGCCGGACGGCCGGAACCTGGCGTGGATCCAGTGGGACCACCCTGAGATGCCATGGGACGACACCGAGCTGTGGGTGGCCGACCTGGCGGTCGATCCGGATACCTGCACGCTTTCGGGCGGCCGGTGTCTGGCCGCCCGGGGCGAGTCGTTCTTCCAACCCGAATGGCACCCCGATGGTGTGCTGCATGTGGTCACCGACCGGGACGGCTGGTGGCACCTGTACCGGGTGGACAGCGGGGACGGGACCCTCGAGCAGCTCACCGCCGGAGACTTCGAGGTGGCAACGCCGCAGTGGGTGTTCGGCCTTTCGCGCTACGCCTTCGTGGGCGACGACATCTGGTTCGCTCGACGCGAGGCAGGCGTGGACCATCTCGCCGTGCGACGGACGGACGGAGCGCAGCATCAGGTGCCCGTTGCGCTCGACGGCGGGCCGGCCACCTCGATCGGGTCGGTGTCTGCGACCTCTGACGGGATCGTCGCCGTTGTCGCTGGCTGGACCTCCGAGCCGGCCGTGGCGGGCGTTGGTTCCGCCGGTGTCCGGATCCTCCGGCGACCGCGGGATCTCGGCCTGGCTGCCGGCTGGTTCCCGCAGCCCGAGGCGCTCACCTTTCCGACGTCAGGTGGCGAGGTGGCGTACGCGGTCGTCCACCCGCCGACCAACCCTGACCATGAAGGACCCGACGACGAGCTGCCGCCGTTGCTGGTACTCGTACACGGTGGTCCGACCAGCTCTGTCCGGACCCAGCTGCAGCTCGCCGTCGCCTACTGGACCAGCCGTGGCTTCGCCGTGGCCGACGTCGACTACCGGGGCTCCACCGGCTACGGGCGCCCGTACCGCCACAGCCTGAGGGGTGGCTGGGGGCTACTCGACGTGGACGACTGCGTGGCCGTGGCCAGTCATCTGGTTGCCGCCGGTCGGGTCGACGGCGGGCGCCTGGCCATCAAGGGCGGGAGTGCCGGGGGCTTTACCGTTCTGGCGGCGCTGACCTTCCACGACGTATTCACCGCCGGTGCCAGTCGTTACGGCGTGGCCGACCTGGCTGCCCTGGCCGCTGACACCCACAAGTTCGAGGCCCGATACCTGGACCGACTGATCGGTCGCTGGCCGGAGGACGAGGCCATCTACCGGGAGCGGTCGCCCATCCACCACGTGGACAGGCTGTCCACGCCGATCCTGCTGCTCCAGGGTTCCGAGGACGCCGTAGTGCCTCCAGCCCAGGCGCACCTCATGGCTGATGCCCTGCGGCGTAGCGGCGTGCCGTTCGCCCTCATCGAGTTTCCGGACGAGGGCCACGGGTTCCGCAGGGCCGCCAACGTGGTGCGGGCACTCGAGGCAGAGCTGGCCTTCTTCTCCGACCGGTTCGGCTTCGAACCCGCTGACGACCTGCCGCCGTTGGACATACGGCGTTGACCGGACCGGCCGCCGGGCCGGTACACCGGCACGGATCACGCTAGATGTCACACGCAACCGGCTTTGTGCTCGCCGACCGACCGGTCATCATGGGTGCATGGCGCGGATCCTGGTTACAGAGGAGATTGCCGAGGCTGGCCTCGGGCGGCTGCGTGCGGCCGGCCACGAGGTGGACGTCAACCTGGGGCTGGACGACGAAGGCCTGGTGGAGGCCCTGCAGGGCGCCTCGGCCCTGATTATCAGGTCGGCGACCCGGGTCACCGCCGAGGTCCTGGATGCCGTCGACGGCCTGCTGGTGATCGGACGTGCCGGAATAGGCCTCGACAACGTGGACGTCAGGGCCGCCACCCGCAACGGTGTGATGGTGGTCAACGCCCCGCTCTCCAACTCGGTGTCGGCAGCTGAGCACACCATGGCTCTGCTGCTGGCTCAGGCCCGCAACATCCCGCAGGCCCACGCCGACCTGGTGGCCGGCCGGTGGAATCGTTCGCAGTGGGCGGGCGTGGAGTTGGCGGACAAGACCCTCGGCATCATCGGCCTGGGACGCATAGGGCGAATGGTCGCCAAGCGGGCCGCGGTGTTCGGCATGCGCTGTATAGCCCACGATCCGTTCGTAGCCGAGGAGAGTGCGCTGCGGGCCGGCGTCGAGATGCGGCCCCTGGAGGAGCTCATGGCCGAGTCCGACTTCGTGACCCTGCACCTGGCGCGCACCCCGGAGACCGTCGGCCTGCTGGACGCCGAGATGCTGAATCGATCCAAGCCCGGCCTCCGGTTGGTGAACGCTGCCAGGGGCGGGATCGTGGACGAGGAGGCATTGGCCGAAGCGGTTCGGGCCGGCATCGTCGCCGGCGCCGCCATCGACGTGTTCGCCGAGGAGCCCACCACCAGGTCGCCGCTCTTCGGGCTGCCCGGCGTGATCGTGACTCCGCACCTAGGGGCTAGCACCGTCGAAGCCCAGGACAAGGCGGGCATCACGATCGCCGAGCAGGTGGAGCTAGCGCTGGCGGGTGACTACGTGCCGTTCGCCGTCAACGTCGACGTGGGTGAGACCCCGGACGAGATTAAGCCGTTCGTGCCGCTGGCCGAACAGCTGGGCGCCATTTTCGGGGCGCTGGTAGAAACCCTCCCCGAACGCCTGGACGTCGAGTTTCGCGGCGCCATCGGAGCGGTGGACGACCGGCTGGCCACCCTGGCGGTGGTCAAGGGACTGCTGGACCGGGTGGTGGCCGAGGCGGTCACCTATGTGAACGCGGGTGATATGGCCACGGAGCGCGGCATGGAGGTGCGGACCATCTCGACCGTGGAATCGTCCGACTTCCTGAACCTCATCACGCTGCGTTCCGGTGGGCACGCCCTGGCCGGCACGCTGGTCGGGATCCGGTCCGTGCCGCGGATCGTGATGGTCGACGACCATGCCATCGACCTGCCCCCGTCGGATCACATGGTGGTCGTACGAAACGAGGATCGACCCGGAATGATTGGTGTCGTGGGTACGGCGATGGGTGACGCCGGCGTCAACGTGGCCGACATGGCGGTGGGCCACGTCGGCGACGGGCATACGGCGATCATGGTGCTCTCCACCGGCGGCCCGGTGCCGACGGTCGTGCTCGATGACCTGAGGCGATGCCCCGGAATCATCTCGGTCCGTGCCCTGGACCTGGCCTGACCCGAAATGGGTTTGCTTCCGGCTGTGCGCCGGGGCCTATGCTGGACGCCCATGAGACCGATCCTCCACCTCGAGCTGCTGACCTAGGGCGAACGCCGCACATATGCGTTCGTCCGAACCTCCTGCGCCCTCCGGGCCGGGGGGTTCTTCGGTTTTCGGGAACGGTTCACATCGGGTGGACCGCCGGGGCAGGCCACCATCGCACCGACCAGACAAGCCCAGATGAGACCAGACCCAGGAATGGAACCAGCCATGAGCGAGCAGACGAAGACCGATCGGGTGATCATCTTCGACACCACCCTCCGGGACGGCGAACAGTCACCGGGTATCTCCCTGGACGTCGGGGAGAAGCTGGAGATCGCCGAGCAGTTGGCACGCCTGGGCGTCGACTACATCGAGGCCGGCTTCCCGATCGCCAGCCAGGGAGACTTCGAGGCGGTCCACGCGATCGCCTCGTCGATAGAGGGTCCGACCATCTGCGGGCTGTCGCGCACCTCCCACAAGGACATCGACCGCTGCTGGGAAGCCATCGAGCCGGCTGCCAGCCGACGCATCCACACGTTCATAGCCACCAGCCCGACGCACATGGAGTTCAAGCTCAAGATGAGCCCCGCCCAGGTGCTGGCCGAGGCCGCCTCGGCGGTGGCGCGTGCACGCGAGTACACCGATGATGTCGAGTTCAGCCCCGAGGATGCCTCCCGCTCGGACTTCGACTTCATGTGCGATGTGCTCCAGGCCGCCATCGACAACGGTGCCGGCACGCTCAACATCCCGGACACCGTGGGTTTCGCCACTCCGGTCGAGTGGGCTGAGCGCATCCGTGCGATCAGGGAGCGGGTCACCGGCGACTACGTGATCTCGACGCACTGCCACAACGACCTGGGCCTCGCCGTGGCCAACACCCTGGCCGCCGTGCAGGCCGGCGCCCGTCAGGTGGAGTGCACCATCAACGGCATCGGCGAGCGGGCCGGCAACGCGGCCATGGAGGAGATCGTCATGGCCATCAACACCCGGCCCGATACCTACGTGGGCCTTGAGGTGGACATACGGACCGAGGAGTTGGCGAAGTCCAGCCGGATCGTCAGCCGCCTCACCGGCTACCCGGTGCAGTACAACAAGGCAGTCGTGGGCCGTAACGCCTTCGCCCACGAGGCCGGTATCCACCAGCACGGTGTGCTGAACGAGCGCACCACCTACGAGATCATGGACCCGGCGGCCGTCGGCCAGGGCGAGAGCAAGCTGGTGCTGGGTAAGCACTCGGGCCGGGCGGCGTTCCGCGATGCCCTCCAGAAGCTCGGCCACGACATCCACGGTGATGCCCTCAACGCGGCTTTCACCAGGTTCAAGGAGTTGGCTGACCGCAAGGTGCAGCTCAACGACGCCGACCTCGAGGCCCTGGCCATCGAGGAGATCGGCGGCAGCGTCCGGCATGCCTACGAGTTCGTGAGCCTTGAGCTGAGGGGAGGCACGACCAGCACCCCGACGGCCGACCTCGTGATGAGGGTGGAGGGCGAGGAGGTCGCCGTGACCTGCGAGGGTGACGGCATGGTCGATGCCTCGTGCTCGGCCGTCAAGTTGGCCACAGGCGCCGAGGGTCGGATGACCGACTACAACGTCACCTCGGTCACCGGTGGCGTCGACGCCCTGGCTGACGTGGCACTCACCTTCGAGAGCAGCGACGGCGTGAAGGTGTCCGGTCGGGGCCTCTCCACCGATGTGGTCGAGGCTTCTGCCCGGGCCTTCATCGGGGCGCTCAACAAGATCGCCCGGATCAGGGCTTCGGGCGAGGATCCCAATGCCGTGGACCGACCCGGCCATCTGGGCTGAGTTGCCTCGGCCGGGTCACCGGCAGTGAGGGGTGACCGTCAGGTTGCGCTCCATGGCAGTCGATACCGGAGCGGAGGGCTACGACGCGTTTCCCCTCCGGTCGTTCCTTGAGTTCGATATCCGGGACGGTCCGGACGGGGCCGCCGTCGGCTCTCTGGACGTGGACGACCGGCACCTGAACCCGAACGGGATCGTGCACGGTGGGGTGGTCTTCACCCTGGCCGACACGGCCATGGGTCGGCCACGATGGCGGCTCTAGGACCGGACCTGCAGGTCCACGACCTGTAGGCGTGCGAGGCCCTCCAGGGCGTTCTCCTGAAGGCGTTGGGGTGAGTAGGACCACAGGCCGTCACCGATGACGAGCGTGCGCTGGATGGGCTGCACGTAGTCGCCGTCGGGCCAGCAGACAATCACGTCGGAACCGCTGGGGATCTGGTCCGGATCGATTCCGAAATCCTCAGCCCACCAGTAGGCATCGGAGAGCTGCATCAGGTCGCACCAGTGGCCCTTCATGGTGGCGTCCATGCCCTGCTCGCAGAACATGACGACGGAGTCACCCATCATCGGTTCCATGTCGCCGGACTGGCCCGTCAGGTCATCCACGTCCACCTCGGGGCACGGTGGCACCGGCTCGGCGCCCGGCTCGTCTGCGTGGTCGATGCGGCCCAGCTCCGTGAGACTGTCGTCGCCGACGCGCAGCACGACCGCCCCATTGGACTCGGACTGCCAGTCGTTGAACGGAAGCACGGCCAGGTCCTTCCAGGCCAGGAACGCCCGATGGTCCCATTCGACGCCGCTCTGGCCGCCCTTCATGGACCAGGTGGCGAGGTCACGTGGCGCGTCCATGTTCGATACGTCGAACAGGGTGACCTTGGTGCCGGTGGTGCGACCTTCGTCGGTGGCCTCCTGCCCGATGCCCAGCACACGATCCGGTGCGATCGGGTGGAGGTAGCCGCTGTAGCCGGTGATCTTCAGCTCGCCGCGCACCCGTGGATCGGTCGGGTCGGACAGGTCCACGGTGTAGAAGGGATCGGTCTGGCGGAACGTCACCACGTAGGCGACGTCGCCCACGTAGCGCACGGCGAAGATCCGCTCGCCGCGTCCCATGTCGCCGACCTGGCCGACCACGTCGAGGGTTGCGTCGTTGCGTGCCAGCACGGTGACCATCGACTCGGCGTCCTCGTCGAAGCGCCACGGGCCGCCGGTGGTGGTCGCCACACGCAGGTGGCCCTCGTGCTCGGACAGCGAAAACTGGTTCAGGAGGTGACCCGGCACGGTGCCGGATGCCAGGTAGGTGGTGGCCGTCGGCTGGGTGACGTCGAACTGGTGGATGGCCGTGTCCCAGCGCTCGTTCCACCAGATCGAGCGTGACTCGTCGGCCATATCCTCCGGGTCGATCCAGGTATTGGTGGTCACGTACATGTTCTCGTGACCCGCGTAGACGGTCGAGCCCTCGGCCAGCACCGCAGTGGTGGTCGGTGCTGAAAGCGGCTGGTCCAGCGGCACGGTCAGGACCGTCAGGGTGGAGAAGCCGGCGAACTCCGCCGGTCGTGACACGTCGGCGCAGGCGTTCAGCGGGCCTTCGGCGAGGATCTCGCCGCCTGACTCCAGGACGAAGTCGGGCATCCAGTCCGATAGCACCGTCTCGGCCACCACCTGGCGGTTGAACCGCTCGGCGCTCTCCTCGCTGGCCTTGCCGGCCGGGTACACGAAGGGCAGTTCGCCCGGGGCCGAGGTCACGACGATGCGTGCGGCTCCGCCCACCACCCGGCTCGAGACGTGCTGGCCCTGCACGGTCAGGATGGCTGCGATGCGGAGGTTCGTCGGGTCTGAGAGGTCCACCTCGATCAGGCTGGTCAGGGGACTCCACACTCCCGGCATCGTCAGCCGCGACACCGCCGCTGACGGCTCGTCGCCAGCGGCTTCGTGCCCGTCTGCTTCATCGCCGTCGGAGTCGTACGGCTCGATCCAGCGGCCCTGGTCCGCGTAGGTGTCGGCAATGAGGAAGGCCCGGTCGCCGGCCACCAGCAGATCGCGGCTCCAGTGGCCTTCGAGGCGCAACGAGCCGGTCAGCACTGCGGTCGGACCGGTCACGTCCACAAGGTGCAGCTGGTCGTCCTCGATCACCAGGACCCGACGACCATCCGTCTTGAGGATGTCCGGTTCGTCGATCCCCACCTCCTGGACGTTGGTGCCCGAGTAGTCGACGCCGATCTCCATGGACTGCGCCATGCCGGCAGTCGGGACGCTCGTTGCATCCTCGGCCATCGCAAAGCCCCTCTCGAGCATGACGGGTCCACCGAACCAGCCACCGCCCAGGCCGTACGGGCCGACCCGTTCGACAGCCTCAGCCCGAAGGTGGACGAGCAGCTCGTCGCACTCGGTGAAGGCCACGAGGCCGGCTGTCAGCTCGGTCCCCGACATGTCAACCACGCCGGTTGTCGACGGCGGCACGGTGGTGGACACCACCGCCGGCTGGCCCGAAAGCCCCGAGTTTCCGGAATCTGATCCGCAACCCGTGGACAGGACGGCCAGGACCGTCAGGACGGCGGCGGCCAGGCGTCCGATGGGCATGTGTCCCCCAGGGATCATGCGCCCGCCACCCCTCATGCCGTGGTCGGCATCCATGCAGGCCGGGTGGTCTCGAACACGACGATGTCGTCCTCGTGTCGCAGCGAGATCCCGATGTCGTCGAGTCCCTCCAGGTACCTCTCACGGGTGGCGGAGTCCATCGGGAAGGAGCACGCGATCCCGGCGTCAGGAGCCTCCAGGGTCAGGTTGGCGACGTCCACGGTGATCACCAGGTCGGGGTCGGCCTCGATCGCGTCGAGCAGCGCCTCGCCCACCTCGGGTGTCACCTCGACGGGCACGAGGCCGTTCTTGGTGCAGTTGTTCCTGAAGATGTCAGCGAAGCGCGGCGACACCACCGCACCGAACCCGTACTGCTGGATCGCCCATACGGCGTGCTCGCGTGACGAGCCCGTGCCGAAGTTGGGGCCGGCCACGAGCACCACGGCGTCGCTGTAGCGGTCGTCGTTCAGGACGAAGTCGCGGTCGTCGCACCATTCCGAGAAGAGGCCCTTTTCGAAGCCGGTGCGTTCCACCCGCTTCAGCCAGTCGCTGGGAATTATCTGGTCGGTGTCCACGTCTGAGCGACGCAGCGGCACCGCTGTGCCCGAGACGATCTGTACTGCTTCCATGGTCGCTCCTCAGTCCAGGTCCGCTGGCGTGGCGAAGGTGCCGGCAATGGCGGTGGCGGCTGCCACGGCTGGTGAGACGAGATGGGTGCGGCCACCGCGTCCCTGTCGTCCCTCGAAGTTTCGGTTGCTGGTGCTGGCGCACCGCTCGCCGGCTGTGAGCTTGTCCGGGTTCATTGCCAGGCACATGGAGCATCCGGGTTCCCGCCAGTCGAACCCGGCCTCGATGAACACCTCGGCCAGGCCCTCGGCCTCTGCCTGGGTTTTCACCGCCCGCGAACCGGGAACCACCAGGGTCCGCATCCCTTCGGCGACGTGTCGGCCCCTGGCCACCTCGGCCACGGCCCGCATGTCCTCGATGCGGCCGTTTGTGCACGAGCCGATGAAGACGGTGTCTACGGCGACCTCGCGGATGGGGGTGCCGGCGGTGAGGCCCATGTAGTCCAGTGCCCTCTGCGCCGCTTCGCGCTGGCTGGGATCTTCGAAGGAGTCGGGGTAGGGGATCGTGGAGTCCATTCGCATCACCTGTCCGGGATTGGAACCCCATGACACGTGGGGGGTGATGTCGGCTCCCTCGAGCACGATCTCAGCGTCGAATACGGCGTCGTCGTCGGTGGCCAGCGTCCGCCAGTCGGCGACGGCCGCCTCCCAGTCGCTTCCCGTCGGGGCATGGTCCCTGCCCGACAGGTACTCGAAGGTGGTCTCGTCCGGGGCAATGAGGCCGGCCTTGGCGCCCGCCTCGATTGACATGTTGCAGACGGTCATCCGGCCCTCCATGGAGAGGTTCCGGATCACCTCGCCCCGGTATTCGATGATCGAGCCGATCCCGCCGCCGGTGCCGAGGCGCCCGATGATCGCCAGGATCACGTCCTTTGCCGTGGAGCCCTCCGGCAGGGTGCCGTTGACGGTCACCGCCAGGGTGCCGGGACGCTGCTGGGGGAGGGACTGGGTGGCCAGTACGTGTTCCACCTCGCTGGTGCCGATACCGAAGGCCAGTGCGCCGAACGCCCCGTGGGTGCTGGTGTGGCTGTCACCGCAGACGACGGTCATGCCGGGCAGCGTGAGGCCTTTCTCCGGGCCGATGACGTGCACGATTCCCTGGCCGGGATCGCCCATCGGGTAGAGGCGCACGCCGAACTCGTCGCAGTTGGAGCGCAGAGTCTCGATCTGGATGCGGCTGACGGGGTCGGCAATGGGCTGGTCGATGTCGACGGTCGGCACGTTGTGGTCTTCGGTGGCCACGGTCAGCTCCGGGTGGCGCACCGTCCGACCGGCCATGCGGAGGCCGTCGAAGGCCTGTGGGGACGTGACCTCGTGGACCAGGTGCAGGTCGATGAACAACAGGTCGGGCTCGTTGTCGGCCGACCGCACCAGGTGGCGGTCCCAGACCTTCTGACTCAGGGTCTTCCCGGACATCGGGGCTCCTAGTGGGAATCGGGGTAGTGGGAATCGGGGTCCGGTCAGGATACGGGACCGCCCCCCGAAGCCAGCCGCGGTACCGTCTGCGACATGAGCACGCGCATGTTGATCCTCTCGGCGCTGGTCTGTGGGATGGGCCTACTGGTGGCCTTCACCGTTCAGGTGGTGATGGCGCTGTGACCGTCCGGCACGACATCGTGGTGATCGGTGGTGGTCCGGCCGGCTATGCGGCGGCCCTCTACGGGTCGGCCGCCGGCCTCGACGTCGGCCTCGTCGAGGAGGGCAGCCTCGGCGGCACCTGCCTGCACGTGGGTTGCATCCCGGCCAAGGAACTCCTGGAGACCGCCTCGGTGCTGCGGACCGTCCGTGATGCGGCCGGGTTCGGCGTGATGACAGGTGGTGTCGAGCCGACCGTGGACCTGGCCGTCAGCCAGGTGCGAAAGCAGAAGGTCATCGACGGCCTTGTCAAGGGACTCGGCTCTCTGCTGGCGGGGCGCGATGTGACGGTCTACGACGGGACGGGGCGCCTCGGCGTCGACCACGTGGTGACAGTCGATGGTCCGGAGGGTCCGGTTGTGATCGCCGCAGACCATGTGGTGCTGGCCACCGGCTCCACGCCGCGGACCATTCCGGGCTTCGAGATTGACGGCTCGCTCGTGGTCACCAGCGACGAACTGCTGTCCATCACCGAGGTTCCCGACCGTGTAGCGGTCATTGGCGGTGGAGCCATCGGATGCGAGTTCGCATCGATGCTGGCCGACTACGGATCGGCGGTCACCCTGCTGGAGGCCGCCGCGGAGATCCTCCCGGGGTGCGACGCCGATGTGGCAAAAACCGTCCGGCGTTCCTTCAGGCGACGCCGTATAGACGTCCATTCAGGTGTGCCGGTCCACGGTCACGATCCGGTCAATGGGGCTACGACGGTCAGGTTCGGCGACGACTCCACGGTCGAGGTGGACCTGGTGGTCGTCGCCGTCGGCCGCCGCCCCCGGGGCGACTCGGCCGGTCTGGTGGGCACCCGCGTGGTGGTGGACGAGCGTGGCTTCATCCAGGTAGATGATCGCCTCCGGACCTCCGAGCCGGGCGTCTACGCGGTGGGCGATGTCGTGGCCACGCCGCAGCTGGCCCATGTCGGCTTCGCCGAGGGGATGTTCGTGGTGAAGGACCTGTTGGGCGAGTCGCCGAGGCCGATCGACCCGACGACCGTGCCGTGGTGCATCTACAGCCATCCCGAGGTGGCCTTCGCCGGGCTGACGGAGGCCGCCGCCATCGAGGCCGGCCATGACGTCGTGGTCAGCAGCCACCGGTTCGCCGGTAACGGCCGGGCCATGATCATCGGCGACGTGGACGGCCTGGTGAAGGTCGTTGCCGCCAGGGATGCGGACGGGCGGGCGGGACGCATCCTGGGCGTCCACATGGTCGGACCGTGGGTCACCGAGCAGCTCGGACAGGCCTACCTGGCTGTCAACTGGGAGGCCACGGTGGACGAGGTGGCCGAGTTCATCCAACCCCATCCGACGCTCAGCGAGCTGTTCGGTGAGACGGTCATGGCGCTCACCGGCCGAGCGCTCCACGGCTGATCCGATGACCGACGTCCTCCTCCCGCAGTTAGGCGAGACGGTTACCGAGGGAACCATCACGCGCTGGTTCTTCGGCGTCGGCGAGACGGTTCCGGCCGGCGCCCCCCTCTACGAGGTCTCGACCGAGAAGGTCGATTCCGAGGTGCCGTCGCCCCTGGGTGGGGTCCTGGTCGAGGTCATCACATCCGAAGGAGCCACAATCCCCGTCGGCGCCCTCCTCTGCCGCATCGACTCCGACGGTCCTTCCTCTTCCTCTTCCTCTTCCTCTTCCGCCATCGCCGGCGTCGCACCGGCCGATCCCGAATCGCGAGCCGGTGTCGGTGGCACGGGCCAGTCCGTATCCGATCAGAGTGCCGGTGCGTCCGTCGTCGTAGCTTCAGCTGCGGCGGATATGCCGGGGCCGGGGCCGGGGACGGCGGCAGGGACAGGTGCGGGGGTCGGAGGACGTACCGGGGCGCGTCTGCTTTCGCCGGTGGTGAGGCGGCTTCTGGCTGAGAATGGTCTGGATCCGGCGCGGGTTCGTGGGACCGGGCTCGGTGGTCGCCTGACGCGTGGAGACGTGGAGCAGTTCCTGCGTGACAACCCCGGGCGGGCTGAGCCGTTCAACCGCA
>Ga0302122_10002157_pt1 | contig 12386 bp, 13 predicted proteins | sample CB21_SCM_MG_FD_203115 | JGI IMG/M metagenome (GOLD analysis project Ga0302122, IMG submission 203115) | Marine microbial communities from Western Arctic Ocean, Canada - CB21_SCM | ecosystem: Environmental > Aquatic > Marine > Oceanic | place: Canada: Western Arctic Ocean | collected 2017-09-28
CTTGAAATCAGGCATCCATGGCACGAATTCCTGAAACTGAAACTCGGCGGTACTTGATTCAAAATACCCCCACAGCAATAGGGAGACGAAGAAATTAGTGAGCGACGTCCACAAGGCCACCCAGCGTGAATTACGCGCGACGATTTCATCGTCGCCGCGCACACCTATTAAAATGATGGCCATGCCTACGATGGGCAGGAACGTCAGTATGGAAAGGATGGGAAACGCGTCCATTTCCGTATTACCCCGCCCTAGCCATCAAATACCAAGAAACAAAAAACACGACGCCAATGAGCATGGCAAAGGCATAGTGGTATACGTATCCGGTCTGCAGCCGCGCCGCACGGCGAGCTAAATCAACTGTAACCGCCGAAATGCCGTCAGGCCCAAAGCCATCAATAATCTTGCAATCGCCGGTGCGCCACAGATAGCGGCCAATAGTGAAGGCCGGGCGCACAAAAAGAAAATCGTACAGCTCGTCGAAGTACCATTTATTGATTAAGAACCGGTGGATGCTGCTAAATGTTACGGCCAATCTTGCCGGCAAACTCGGCGCGAACATATAGAATATGTAAGCCAGCGCGATCCCCGCAGCGCCGACGGCCAAGGGCGCATACTTTACCCACAACGGCACGTAATGAGCATTCTCCAATGCCGAATGCTCGGGAAGAATCAGGATGGCATTGCCCCAATATTCAACCGCGCCCACGCCGACAAAACTCTCATAGCCCAGATATCCCGCGCCGATAGCACCTGCGGCCAGAACGAATAGCGGCAAGATCATTACCTTCGGTGATTCGTGAACGTGAGCCATAACGATCTCGTCGCCACGGGGTGCGCCGTGGAAGGTCATCAGCAGCAGGCGCCACGAATAGAATGCAGTTAGGAAGGCCGCCGCAATTCCCATCCAGAAGGCATATCGACCAACACCTGTGTCCGAAGCCCAGGCGGCCTCTAGCACAATATCCTTGGAGAAATACCCGGCAAACGGCGGGATACCAACCAATGCTAGCGAACCGATATACATCAAGATGCAAGTTACCGGGATTAGCCTGCCCAACCCACCCATCTTGCGCATATCTTGTTCATCCGACATTGCATGAATGACCGAACCGGCACCAAGGAATAAAAGCGCCTTAAAAAATGCATGGGTCGTCAGGTGGAAGACGCCAGCCGAATAGGCCGAGACACCACAGGCGAAGAACATGTAGCCAAGCTGCGAACAGGTCGAATAGGCAATCACCCGCTTAATATCATTCTGAACGCAGCCAATAGTTGCCGCGAATATGGCGGTTGATGCGCCTACCACGGTCACAACCGTCAAAGCCACATCGGAATACTCAAACAAAGGCGACAAGCGCGCCACCATGAAGACGCCTGCGGTTACCATGGTCGCCGCATGTATCAGGGCAGAGACCGGTGTTGGTCCCTCCATGGCATCTGGCAGCCATGTGTGCAGCCCCAATTGTGCGGACTTTCCCATGGCGCCAACGAATAACAGCAGGCAGATGATGGTGAGCGCGTGAAAATCGACGCCGAACACGTTCATCCGTACCCCAGCCATGCCACCTGCCGCAGAAAATATGGTGTCGAGCTGGATTGAATCAAACAACACGAAGACGGCGAATATACCTAAGGCAAAGCCGAAGTCGCCTACACGATTCACCAAGAAAGCCTTGATAGCCGCGGCATTGGCCGACGGCTTAGCGTACCAAAAGCCTATCAGCAGGTAGGAGAACAGACCTACCCCTTCCCAACCAAAAAACATCTGCACCAGATTGCTGGAAGTCACCAGCATCAGCATGCAGAAGCTGAATAAGCTTAGGTAGCACATGAACCGCGGGACGCTCCGATCGTGGTGCATATAGCCAACCGAATAGATGTGGATCATCGACGATACGATAGTCACCATTGCCAACATGGTGCACGACAGCGTGTCGAGCTTTAGCGCCCAGGAAACTTGGAGGGAACCAGACTCGATCCACGTCATAATCTCAATGGTGCTAACGTTACGCTCGAATACAACATCGTAAAACGTCAGAGCGGCACACATAGCCGCCAGCAGCATACAACCGCAGGTCACTAACTGCGCCGCCAAATCTAGGCGGTGAGTACGATCTTTGTCATGCGTCGGTAACAGAGCCAGAAACCCGGCGATGAAACCACCGATTAGGGGCAGAAAGACAGCAAGTGCAGGAAGCATCCTTATCCTACCCTACCCGTTCATCAGATTGATATCATCGACAGCTATGCTGCCGCGATTACGAAAATACACGACCAATATTGCTAGCCCGACAGCCGCTTCAGCTGCTGCCACGGTAAGCACAAACATGGCAAATATCTGACCGAGCAGATCGTTGAGATTCGTCGAGAATGCCACCAGGTTGATATTGACAGCGAGTAGCATCAACTCGATTGACATCAGAATAATGATGACATTCTTACGGTTCAGAAAAACGCCGAAGATGCCAAGTGCAAAAAGTATTGCCGCCAAGGAAAGGTAATGGGAAAGCCCTATTTCCAGCATCAAATACCCTTCCCCGTCTCGACCTTGCGCATCTCGACGGAATTGGCGCTGCGGTGAATCTGATTGGCAATATTCTGGCGGCGCACTGTCGGTCGCGAACGATGGGTCAATACGATCGCTCCAATCATAGCAACCAGAAGAATCATACCAGCAGACTGGAATAGGTAAATATAGTGGGTGTAAATCACCCCCCCCAATGCCTCGGTATTACTCACCTGAACCATCGCCGGGGTCGGCGCAGCAACCATACCCAAGGCCCCTGGCGCCATGGTCCAGCCGCCCATAACAAGCAATAATTCGATCAATAAAACCACGCCAATCGTGGCCCCAATAAGCATGTGCCGCCGAAACCCTTGGCGCAACTCGGAGAAATTAATATCGAGCATCATCACGACAAACATGAACAGCACCGCAACCGCGCCAACGTAGACGACGACAAGAATCATCGCCAGAAATTCCGCCCCCATTAGGATAAACAGGCCAGCAGCATTGAAGAATGTCAGGATCAAGAACAACACGGAATGAACAGGATTGCGTGCAGAAACGACCATCACCCCCGACGCGACGGCGACACCGGCGAACATATAAAAGGATAGCGCAGCGATCATCGCGTCGCTATCCCCTGCAATGGCAGGCATTCCGCTCGTTTATGGCGTGACAGGTTTTTCATGTTTCCAGATACCATATCCAATCAACGATACGGCGCGTCGGCAGAGAGCCGATGAGCCAGCTCTACTTCCCAACGGTCGCCATTGGCGAGTAGACGGTCCTTGTCATAAAGCAGTTCTTCCCTCGTCTCAGTAGCAAATTCAAAATTTGGCCCCTCGACGATGGCATCAACCGGGCAGGCCTCCTGGCATAGGCCGCAATAGATGCACTTTACCATGTCGATATCATACCGCGTCGTGCGGCGACTGCCGTCGTCGCGAGGCTCTGCCTCAATGGTAATGGCCTGAGCCGGACACACAGCTTCGCAAAGTTTGCACGCGATGCACCTCTCCTCGCCATTTGGATATCGGCGCAGCGCATGTTCGCCGCGGAAGCGCGGGCTTAGCGGTCCCTTCTCATACGGATAGTTGAGAGTGACTTTAGGCTTAAACATATACTTGAAGGTCAAAGCCATACCGGAAATCAGTTCCACCAGAAATATGGAGCGTGCGCTGCGGTCAAGGAAACTCATGGATCAGCCTTTCACTGGGGCTAAATCGAAGGCCACCACAGCACCACTTACGACGACAACGGCCACCAGTGAAACCGGCAGGAAAATCTTCCAGCCCAGCCGCATCAACTGGTCATAGCGATAGCGCGGAAATGTTGCCCGGACCCAGAGGAAGACGAATAGCACCGCCGCCACCTTGATAGCAAACCACAGCGGGCCAGGAATCCAATTGAATGGCGCGATGTCGATTGGCGGCAACCAGCCGCCTAGAAACAATATTACGGTCATGGCGGACATAAGCATCATGTTCATGTATTCGCCGAGGAAGAACAGAGCAAATGTCATCGCCGAGTATTCAACATTATAGCCAGAAACCAGCTCTGCCTCTGCCTCCGGCAAATCGAAGGGATGCCGGTTCGTTTCCGCCAGTGTCGAGATGAAGAAAATAACCGCCATAGGAAACAACGGAATGACAAACCACATATCTTCCTGAGCCATGACGATATCGCTGAGATTTAGTGATCCCGCCAGCAACAGCACGGTGATAATGACGAGGCCCATGGATACTTCGTATGAGACCATCTGCGCCGCTGAGCGCAAGGCGCCAAGAAAGGCATATATCGAATTGCTTGCCCAACCAGCCATGAGGATTCCATAGACGCCCAGCGAGGAGATAGCGAATAGATAAAGGATGCCTACATTGATATCAGCGAGCACTAAGCCATAATCAAATGGGATTACCGCCCAACCGGTTAGAGCGAGGATGAAAGTAACGCATGGCGCCATGACAAAGACGATACGATTGGCGCCGAACGGAACCACGGTTTCCTTGACGAATAGCTTCAGTCCGTCAGCCAGCGGCTGCAATAGGCCGAAAGGCCCGACGACATTTGGGCCACGGCGCAACTGCATGGCGCCTATAACCTTGCGTTCAACATAGGTCAGATAAGCCATTGCGCCCATCAGGGGCAATACGATAGCGAGGATCTTGAGAACAATCCAAATGGTAGGCCAGGCGTACCCGTCCCAAAATTCAACCATCGGTGCCGGTCTTCCCGCTATCGGCTACGAAGGCCTCGGTGCACTCAGCCATAACCTTCGATACGCGACTAATCGGGTCCGTCATATAGAAATTGGTGATCGGAGAACGGAAAGGTTCGCTACCAATCTCACCTGCCATGGCGAAGGACCCCCATTCCGCCGGCTCGATCTGGTCAATATTAGAAAATATTGAATTTGCCTCGATAAGCTTTGCTCTTACTTGGGCAAGGTTGTCGTATGGCAGCGTCTTGCCGAGTGCTGAAGAAAGTGCCCGAAGAATCGTCCAGTCCTCACGGGCCTCGCCCGGCGGAAAGACTGCCAGGCGACCGACTTGAACCCGCCCCTCGGTGTTAACGTAGGTGGCGTTTTTTTCTGTGTAAGCCGCACCCGGCAGGATGACGTCAGCTCGGTGCGCCCCAGCATCGCCGTGATGGCCCTGATAGATAACAAACGCATTGCCAAGCGCATGGGTATCGATCTCATCGGCGCCCAACAGGAACAAGACCTCGATATCGCCAGCCGCGGCACCGGCTACGATTCCGGCAGTATTCAGGCCGCCTTCACCAGGAACAAATCCGAGGTCAAGACCACCTACGCGGGCGGCAGCCGTATGTAGGACATTAAACCCGTTCCAACTAACCTCAGCGTCGATCATGCCAGAATTTTCAGCCAGCTCCCGCGCCGCCGCTAAAATCGCCGCGCCATCGGGTCGCGCCAGCGCTCCCATACCGAGAATCAGCATTGATTTCTTGGCTTTTTTTAGAACAGCAGAAAACTCATGGTCACCCCTGACCAGCGCCGACAGCACCGCCGGATCATCCCCCAGATGCTGGTAGCGGTATGTGAGATCGAGACTCTCGCCTATCATAGCCGCGTGGAATTCACCCTGAAGGTATCGTTTGCGGATGCGCTGATTAAGAACTGGCGCTTCCCATCGTGGATTGGTCCCGATAAGCAATAGGGCATCCGCTGCCTCGATTCCTGCCAAGGTCGAATTAAATAGGTAGGCGGCACGGACCGACGGATCAATCGCCGCACCGTCCTGGCGGCAATCAATATGGGGCGACCCGAGACGCACCGTTAGATCGCGCAGCGCCAAGATTGATTCGCAATCCGCAAGGTCACCGACGATCGCGGCAATGCGCTCGCCACGAACGTCCTTTAGCTGGTTCGCAATAGCCTCAAATGCCTCCTCCCATGAGGCCGGCTGCAGCTTACCGCCTCGGCGAACATAAGGCTGATCAAGGCGCTGGCGCATCAAGCCGTCGCATGCATAGCGCGTCTTGTCGGAAATCCATTCTTCGTTGACGTCCTCGTGCAACCGCGGCAGCACCCGGAGAACTTCAGGTCCACGCGCATCAACGCGTATATTGCTACCCGTGGCATCCATAACGTCGATAGACTCGGTCTTGCTCAATTCCCACGAACGGGCGGCGAAGGCATAAGGCCGAGAAGTCAGAGCGCCCACGGGACATAAATCAATAACGTTAGCGGAAAGTTCTGACGCTAACGCTTTCTCCATGTATGTAGTGATCTCCATGTGCTCGCCGCGCCCAGTGGCGCCCAATTCAGGCACACCTGCCACTTCAGTGGCGAACCGGATGCACCGGGTACAATGGATGCATCGAGTCATGATCGTCTTGATCAACGGCCCCATGTACTTATCCGTGACCGCCCGCTTGTTCTCCTTGAAGCGGCTATGATCCATGCCATAGGCCATTGCCTGGTCCTGCAGGTCACATTCGCCGCCCTGATCGCAAATAGGGCAGTCCAGTGGATGGTTGATCAATAGGAATTCCATCACACCCTTGCGCATTTTTTGCACCTCGGGAGTGTTGGTATGGATCACCATACCTTCTGCGGCAGGTGTGGCGCAGGATGCAACAGGTTTCGGCGATTTCTCAACCTGCACCAAGCACATGCGGCAATTGCCCGCAATCGAGAGCCTTTCGTGATAGCAGAACCGCGGAACCTCAACGCCAGCTTGCTCACAGACCTGAATCAAGGATAGTCCTGCTTCGAATTCGACTTCCTCGCCATTGATTGTCAGATTCGGCATTTTGCCCCTCAGGCCGCTTCGATCTTATCCGCAACGCGCGCGGCTTTGATACGTGCTTCGATGTCATCACGGAAGTGCCGCACCAGTCCCTGGATTGGCCAGGCTGCAGCATCACCGAGGGCACAGATCGTGTGACCTTCGACCTGATACGTAACCTCGTTCAATAGATCCAATTCCTCAGTACTAGCATCACCAGTGCACATGCGCTTCATCATGCGCCACATCCAGCCAGTGCCCTCACGACATGGCGTACACTGGCCACAACTTTCGTGCATATAAAAATAGGATAGCCGGGTGATAGCACGAACCACATCCGTGGAGCTATCCATCACCATGACAGCTGCCGTTCCAAGACCCGACTTCACTTCACGCAGGGAATCAAAATCCATCAGCACTGAATCGCAAATGGACTTTGGAAGAATTGGCACGGACGCGCCACCCGGAATAACCGCCTTCAAATTAGCCCACCCGCCACGCACGCCACCAGCGTGTTTTTCGATCAGTTCCCTCAGGGGGATACTCATCTCCTCTTCCACGGTACACGGATTGTTAACGTGACCGGATATGTTGAAAAGTTTTGTACCCGTATTATTTTTAGTGCCAAGCGTCGTGAACCACTCAGCACCACGGCGCAAAATAGTCGGGGCAACGGCAATGGATTCGACGTTGTTCACGGTAGTTGGACAACCGTAGAGACCGGAACCAGCCGGGAAAGGCGGCTTAAGACGAGGCTGCCCCTTCTTGCCTTCAAGGCTCTCAATCAGTGCGGTTTCTTCACCGCAGATATACGCCCCAGAGCCACAATGCACATAGCAGTCAAAGCCCCAACCTGAGCCGCATGCATCGTTGCCCAAAAGACCTGCATCATACGCTTCATCAACCGCTTTTTGCAGCGCCGCAATCTCCTGATGAAACTCACCCCGCACATAGATATATGCGGTGTGCGAGCCCATGGCGAAGCCGGCAACAACACAACCCTCGATGAGCTTGTGGGGCTCGGAGCGTAAAATTTCCCGATCTTTGCACGTACCTGGCTCCCCTTCGTCAGCGTTGATAACCAGATAGTGGGGTCGGGCACCGAGTTCTTTCGGCATGAAGGACCATTTAAGTCCCGTTGGGAATCCGGCGCCTCCCCGCCCCCTCAGACCCGAATCCTTCATGATGCCGATGATTTTGTCGCGGCCAAGCGCGATCAAGTCCTTGGTATTGTCCCAGTCACCGCGGGCTCGGGCGCCCTTCAGGCCTGGTTCTTGGAAACCATAAATATTAGTAAAGATTCGATCCTTATCGCGCAGCATCAATCGTCCCTCGCACTTTCGAGTTCTGTAAGGGACGTCAAGCCACCCGCCGGCTCGCACGTATGTCGGCCGCTCTGCGAGCCAGTCTTAGGCTCCCGTCCTTCACGCAATAGGCTAAGGATCGTCTGGGTGCTACCAGCATCCAGGTCCTCATAATAGTCATCATTAATTTGCATCATCGGCGCGTTAACACAGGCGCCAAGGCATTCGACCTCGGTGAGCGTGAACAGGCCATCATCAGTCGTTTGGCCAAAATCAACGCCGAGTGTTTCACGACACTCTCGGGTTATGTCGTCACTGCCACGCAGCCAGCAAGGCAAATTTGTGCAGACCTGCACATGGTGCCGCCCGACCGGTTTCAGATTGTACATGGTATAAAAGGATGCCACCTCGAGCACACGGATTTCCGGCATGCCCAACAAGTCGGCAACGTACTCAATAGCCGCCCTTGGTAGCCAGCCATAAGCTTGGCGTTGAGCGATGTTAAGTAGCGCCATCACCGCGCTCGCCTGCCGGCCTTCGGGGTACTTGGCAATTTCCCGCTTTGCCCAGGCCATCGCCTGCGCATCGAAAGCAAAGGTTTTAGGCTCCGCGCCATTCATCTGTTCTGAGTTCATCGATCAATCTCACCAAAGACGATATCGAACGAACCAATGTTAGCAACAACATCGGCCAGCATATGTCCACGCGAGGCAACTTCGGTCGCCTGCAAGAATGCGAACCCGGGCGCCCGGATCTTGCAGCGATAAGGCTTGTTAGTGCCATCAGACACCAGATAGACGGCAAATTCACCTTTTGGAGCCTCAACCGCCGTGTAGGTCTCTCCAGCCGGGACATGATAGCCCTCAGTATAAAGCTTGAAGTGATGGATGAGGGCCTCCATGGAGCGCTTCATTTCGCCACGGGTTGGCGGCGAGACCTTGCCGTCCGGCGATCGCACCGGCCCAACGGGCATCTTGTCCAAGCACTGATGAATAATTTTTACACTTTCGCGCATTTCATGGACGCGAACTAGATAGCGATCAAAGCAATCGCCGTTTGTACCAACCGGAATATCAAATTCGACTTGATCGTAGACGTCATAGGGCTGTGACTTTCGCAGGTCCCAAGGAATTCCCGAGGCACGAAGATTGGGGCCGCTAAAGCCCCAGTCAAAACATTGCTCAGCGGTCAGCTTGCCAATGTCGACCGTCCGCTGCCTAAAGATGCGGTTTCCCGTCAGCAGGCTTTCCAGGTCATCGATAAACGCCGGAAAAGCATCAGCCCAGTCACGAATATCCTCCGCCAGTCCCACAGGCATGTCGAATGCAACGCCGCCCGGCCGAAAATAGGCCATATGCAGGCGCGCACCGGAAACGCGTTCGCAAAATTCCATCAAACGTTCGCGCTGCTCAAACCCCCACAACATGGGCGTCATTGCTCCTACATCCATGGCGAAAGCTGTCAGGTTTAGTAAGTGATTCAATTCGCGGCCAATCTCAGCAAAAAGCACGCGTATCCATTGCGCCCGAGGCGGCGCCTCGATACCGAGAAGTTTTTCCGCAGCCAGCGCGAACGCATGTTCCTGATTCTGCGGAGCTACATAATCTAAACGATCAAAATAGGGAACCGCCTGCAGATACGTTTTGTATTCAATGAGCTTTTCGGTGCCTCGGTGTAATAACCCGATGTGGGGATCTGCCCGCTCGATAACCTCTCCATCGAGCTCAAGAACCAAGCGTAATACACCGTGCGCAGCGGGATGCTGCGGACCAAAATTAAGGTTAAAATTCTGGATGACTTTCTCAGCCATCAGGCGCCACCATTAGCAGGTGTTTCTGCCTTTTCATCCCCTGGAAGAACAGTCTGTGTCCCCTCCCACGGGCTAAGAAAATCAAATGTCCTAAAGTCCTGCGTCAGCTTTACTGGCTCGTACACGACCCGCTTCAATGCATCATCGTAGCGAACCTCAACATACCCCGTTAGGGGGAAATCCTTACGCAACGGATGTCCTTCAAAACCGTAGTCGGTAAGAATACGCCTAAGGTCCGGATGATCCGCGAAGGGAATACCAAACAGATCCCATGCTTCCCGCTCCCACCAGTTGGCACAACTAAATACAGCCGTCGCGGATGGAACAGGTACATCCTCGCCTGCGGTTACCTTGATTCTGATACGGTTATTTTGGGTGAGGCTGAGCAGGTTATAGACGACGTCAAACCGCTCTTCCCGGTCAGGGTAATCAACCCCACAAATGTCAACCAGTAGCTTGAACTGGCAATTCACATCGTCGCGCAAGAACGTCAGCACGCGAATGATGGCGACACGACGAGCAACGAGAACCAACTCGTCGCCGACAAGATGATTGTCGAGAATATCTTCCGTCAGGGAATCAGCGATGTAATCGCCAAGGTCCCGAAGCGCCAGATCCATCTCGTTCCCTCGCTACCGCTCAAGCACCAATCTGGTAGCGCCTTAGCGCCACAGTGTGCCGGTACGCCTGATTTTCTTTTGAAGCTGTAATATGCCGTAGACAAGTGCCTCAGCCGTCGGCGGACAACCAGGGACATAGACGTCGACAGGCACGACCCGATCACAGCCCCGCACAACCGAGTATGAATAGTGGTAATAGCCACCACCGTTTGCACATGACCCCATGGAGATAACGTAACGCGGCTCCGCCATTTGATCGTATACCTTGCGGAACGCAGGCGCCATTTTGTTGGTTAAAGTGCCCGCAACGATGATCACATCAGACTGGCGCGGACTAGCACGCGGAACGACACCGAATCGATCGAGATCATAGCGGCTCGTGTAGGCGTGCATCATCTCAACGGCGCAGCAAGCGAGCCCGAACGTCATCGGCCATAGGGATCCACAGCGAGCCCAATTGACGAGCTTGTCGAGCTGCGCAACGACAAACCCTTTTTCGGCGAGCGTATCCGTGACATGGCGCAACACCTGGTCCTGCTCGACCCCGGCCGGCAGAACATCAGCTGGCAGAGAGGTGACACTCGGCATCATTCCCACTCCAGAGCCCCCTTCTTCCATTCATAGACGAAGCCAATCGTCAGAATTCCAAGGAAAATCATCATTGACCAGAAACCGAACACACCCGTATCGCCAAGAGTAATTGCCCAGGGAAATAGGAATGCAACCTCAAGATCAAAGATGATAAAAAGGATCGCAACGAGATAGAAGCGCACATCAAACTTGTGCCGAGCATCTTCAAACGCATCAAACCCGCATTCATAGGCCGAATTTTTCTGTGGATCCGGCCGCTGGCTAGCGACAACGTATGATCCGGTGACAGCAATAACGGCAAATGCCGCCGCAACACCAAGAAATATGAGTATTGGTAAATAGTTAAGCAGCAAGGCTTCCATCAAAGTGTCCTTATCTCCGGACGAAAAAGTCCTCGAACCGTCAAGGAGCGCATAGTTTTCGACACGATGTAGCCCTAATCCAGATGAAGTCCCTCCGAGATACCAACACGCTATCAGTAACGCTCAATAGCCCCCCCGACTTACAACTGAACAAATTACCTTCCTACAATCGACGCAACCACCACTAAAAATCCAGCGCTCTCCATAAAATGGCGGGAGTGACGGGACTCGAACCCGCGACCTCCGGCGTGACAGGCCGGCACTCTAACCAACTGAGCTACACCCCCGTAAGCGCCTAAATTTTAGCCCGTTCAGTCGGCTGATCATGTAATCCAGCCCCTTGAGAGTGTCAAGACTCGAACGGCCGCACACCCCGCTAAAAGAGGTCGTGAATATACGAATACGCCAGATAATTTGAATAATTATTAATCATAGTAATATTATGATTAATAATTAGGCATTTTACTTCTTAAAACATAAATATAAACTTCGAGAAATACCCTACAGTTTATTGATTTTACTTAATTAATTTAAATATTCAGATTTGGCACAGTTCTTGATTTTAAAATGCTGGCGTACAAAAGCATAAGCAATGCCTCAACTTCTTAAAGCCCGCCCAAACGACACAAAACGGCGAGAAAGATAAGCAGTCCCTTGAAAAGAAAAACTCTATGACGCTGATCACAACAATCATTAAACCATACAAGCTGGATAGGGCGCGCGAAGCCCTGACGCCACTTGGCGTGGAAGACATGACCGTCAACGAAGTCCGCAATTTTGTCCGTCAGAAGGGGCAACCAGAAATCTACCAATGCACCGAATATACGGTCAGATTCCTGACCAAGGTCAAAATAGAGATCGCGTGGCTAGATACCATGGTCAACCAAGTCGTCGAAGACACCCAACCCTCGGCACACCCGAAATTAAGAGAATAACA
>Ga0302122_10002158_pt1 | contig 12384 bp, 10 predicted proteins | sample CB21_SCM_MG_FD_203115 | JGI IMG/M metagenome (GOLD analysis project Ga0302122, IMG submission 203115) | Marine microbial communities from Western Arctic Ocean, Canada - CB21_SCM | ecosystem: Environmental > Aquatic > Marine > Oceanic | place: Canada: Western Arctic Ocean | collected 2017-09-28
TAAGTTTGGTAGCGGGAGAGGGATTCGAACCCCCGACCTTCGGGTTATGAGCCCGACGAGCTGGCCACTGCTCCATCCCGCGACGCGGATAATAAACCTAGCACAGACGAAATAGACCAGTCTATCTAGCTCTAGAAACTATCAAAGTTGAAGACTACATGTGCATACTACACACATTAATAAAGTACATATAAATATTATATGGAATCCGTTGGCGTCGAATCTATTGAAGTAAGACTTGAGCAAGCTTGACGGAGAGTCAAGCCCTCGACCATTAGTACCAGTTAGCTGAACGCATTGCTGCGCTTACACATCTGGCCTATCAAGCCGGTGGTCTTCCGGCGGTCTTACCCGGTTAATCCGGTGAGTGGCCTCATCTTAGAGTTGGCTTCCTGCTTAGATGCTTTCAGCAGTTATCCATTCCGGAGATAGCTACCCGGCGATGCCCCTGGCGGGACAACCGGCACACCAGCGCTCCGTCCACCCCGGTCCTCTCGTACTAGGGGCAGATTTCTTCAAGCCACTTGCGCCCACAGCGGATAGAGACCGAACTGTCTCACGACGTTCTGAACCCAGCTCGCGTGCCGCTTTAATGGGCGAACAGCCCAACCCTTGGGACCTTCTTCAGCCCCAGGATGCGACGAGCCGACATCGAGGTGCCAAACCCTTCCGTCGATGTGAACTCTTGGGAAGGATCAGCCTGTTATCCCCGGGGTAGCTTCTATCCGTTAAGCCATGGCCCTTCCACTCGGGACCATAGGATCACTTTGGCCGGCTTTCGCCCCTGCTCGACTTGTCTGTCTTGCAGTCAAGCTCCCTTATGCCAATGCACTCGACAGGTGATTACCATCCACCTTGAGGGAACCATTGCGCGCCTCCGTTACTCTTTCGGAGGCGACCGCCCCAGTCAAACTGCCCATCATGCGTGGTCCCAGTGCTTGCTCACTGGTGAGGAGTACAAAATTAGAAATGGGGTATTCCACTGGCGGCTCCCCACAACCTGACGGTCATGGTTCAAAGCCTCCCCCATATACTATATAACTAATCACATACGCCAACGCAAAACTGCAGTAAAGCTCCACGGGGTCTATTTGTCCTGCTGCGGGTAGGCCGCGTCTTCACGGCCATCTCAATTTCGCCGAGTCCTTCGTTGAGACAGTGCCCAGATCGTTACGCCATTCGTGCGGGTCGGAACTTACCCGACAAGGAATTTCGCTACCTTAGGACCGTTATAGTTACGGCCGCCGTTCACCGGGGCTTCAGTTCTGGCCTCTCAGCCATCTCCTTAACCTTCCGGCACTGGGCAGGCGTCAGCCCCTATACATCCCATTACTGGTTCGCAGAGACCTGTGTTTTTGTTAAACAGTCGCCTGGGCCTGCTCACTGCGGCCCTCGCGATGCTCGGCACGTAAAGTGCTTCACTCACAAGGGCGCTCCTTCTCCCGAAGTTACGGAGCTATTTTGCCGAGTTCCTTAACGAAGGTTCTCTCGTTCGCCTTACGGTACTTACCGTCGCCCACCTGTGTCGGTTTGCGGTACGGGCACCATATGCACTCGATGTCGATGCTTTTCTAGCCAGCATGGACTCAACAGAGTCGCTTTGACCGAAGTCTCCACTACCCCCCTCACCCTCCGCTTAACCTGACGACGGATTTTCCTATCATCAGACGCCTACGGTGTAGGGACGGACCATGTCCACAGGGCCCGCTCTGTCTATCCTTCTGGGTCACACCTCACATCTCAAACGCCCATATGGTGGGGCAGGAATACTTACCTGCTGTCCATCGCCTACGGCTCTCGCCCTCGGCTTAGGCCCGCCTAACTCTACGCGGATTAGCTTTGCGTAGGATCCCTTGGGCTTACGGCGTTCAGGGTTCTCACCTGAATTTCGCTACTCATGCCAACATTCTCACTTCTGTACGCTCCACCGACGGTCACCCGCACGGCTTCATCGCATACAGAACGCTCCTCTACCGACCGCTAAAAAGCGGTCCCCTAGCTTCGGTACCATGCTTGAGCCCCGTTACATTGTCGGCGCCCGGCCACTCGACCAGTGAGCAGTTACGCACTCTTTAAATGATGGCTGCTTCTAAGCCAACATCCTGGTTGTCTATGCAACTGGACATCCTTGCACACTGAGCATGGATTTAGGGACCTTAGCCGGGGGTCTGGGTTGTTTCCCTCTTGACCATGGAAGTTAGCTCCCACAGTCTCACTCCCGCGTTCTAATCTTCTGGTATTCTCGGTTTGATTGGGTTTGGTAAGCGCTTTGCCCCCTAGTCCATTCAGAGCCATACCCCCAGAAGAAAACACACGAGGCTGTACCTAGATACATTTCGAGGAGAACCAGCTATCTCCGAGTTCGATTGGAATTTCTCCGCTACCCACAGGTCATCCAACTGATTTGCAGCTCAGGAAGGTTCGAGCCTCCACGGGGCATTACTCCCGCTTCACTCTGCCCATGGGTAGATCACTCGGTTTCGGGTCTACGTCCAGCCACTTTCGCCCTTTTAAGACTCGCTTTCGCTACGGCTCCACGACTCTCATCGCTTAACCTTGCCACTGAACGTAACTCGTTGGCTCATTCTTCAATAGGCACGCTGTCACCAATTCGCGAACGAACTGGCTCCAACTGCTTGTAAGCATGCGGTTTCAGGAACTATTTCACTCCCCTTTCGGGGTACTATTTCACCTTTCCCTCACGGTACTATACGCTATCGGTCGCCTGGAATATTTAGCCTTGGAAAGTGGTCTTCCCAGATTCATACGGGATTTCTCGTGTCCCGCACTACTCAGGATACAGCTCGGAGTTGTTTCAATGTCACTTACTGGGCTATCACCATCTGTGGCACGCCGTCCCAGGCGTTTCAGTTATCGAAACAATTTGTAACTCCATATGAGCTGTCCTACAACCCCGCCTTCCGCAGAAGACGGTTTGGGCTGTTCCCCGTTCGCTCGCCGCTACTAAGGGAATAATCTCTTTTCCTCGGGGTACTTAGATGTTTCAGTTCCCCCGGTTCCCTCCATCTGATTTATGTGTTCAATCAGCGGTAACTCAATAAATTGAGCTGAGTTGCCTCATTCGGATACCCTTGGTTAAGCTCGCTTGACAGCTAGCCAAGGATTTTCGCAGTCACGCCACGTCCTTCATCGGTTCCAGGCGCCAAGGCATCCACCACACGCCCTTAGTAACTTGACCCTCCGTCAAGCTCGCTCCACATCTTACTTGATATGACTCGACGCTTGCAGGATTCCCTAAATCAATTATCCGTCAGGTAAACCTGACTGACTTTCGATCTAGTTAATATTTGTGTTATCTACTAATTGCTTGTTTGCTTGGATGCGCACTCTTTTGACCTAAATCAAAAGAGATGACGCAATCTTATGCATGCTGCCTCTCAATAACTTAAGAGACAACATTTCTCTATCAACATTATCTCCCTCTCGTAAGAGAGATAACGCTGTGTTTGCAGTATATATGCAGTCTTCAACTTGAAAAGTTCCGTACCAGATCAACACTGGTATACACAAACGATCTTGCGATCGATAGTGACGAATGGTTTAAATACCTCGCTAATGGCAGATATGGTGGAGCCAGAGGGTCTCGAACCCTCGACCTCCTGCTTGCAAAGCAGGCGCTCTCCCAACTGAGCTATGGCCCCAATTCATTAACTTGGTTTACCACTTCAGATGGAGAAACCAGCTAACAGCCTGGTGGGCCATGGTGGACTCGAACCACCGACCTCAGTCTTATCAGGACTGCGCTCTAACCACCTGAGCTAATGGCCCAGCGAGGCAGTGCCACACGTGGCACGTACCTTAACGGCTGGAGAGCAAATAGAATTCCTCGCGTGAATCCATAACGAGACCTGTAGAACATTTCATACCTAGGGACAGATAACCCTATAGATTTGGTATGAACCGATCGATCTGAAGCCTGTCATCTAATCAATCAAAACAACGTCTTGAAGGTTGGTCCACCGAACGAATTCGATAAACCAAATAGATGTAAAGTGGCTCCTTTAGAAAGGAGGTGATCCAGCCGCACCTTCCGGTACGGCTACCTTGTTACGACTTCGTCCCAGTTACCAGCCCCACCTTGAGCGCCTGCCTCCCGAAGGTTGGCTTAGCGATTTCAGGTGTTGCCGACTTCCATGACGTGACGGGCGGTGTGTACAAGGCCCGGGAACGTATTCACCGTAGTATGGCTGACCTACGATTACTAGCAACTCCGGCTTCATGCAGGCGAGTTGCAGCCTGCAATCCGTACTGAGGATGGTTTTGTCCGATTAGCTCCACCTCGCGGTATCGCGACGGTCTGTACCATCCATTGTAGCGTGCGAGTAGCCCAGGGCGTAAGGGCCATGCTGATTTGACGTCGTCCTCGCCTTCCTCCTGGTTTCGCCAGGCAGTCCCGTGTGAAAAATACAACACACGGCAAGGGTTGCGCTCGTTGCGGGACTTAACCCAACACCTCACGGCACGAGCTGACGACAACCATGCAGCACCTGTGACGCCGCCCCGAAGGGAAAACTACTTTCGTAGTCGGTCAGCGCCATGTCAAGCCCTGGTAAGGTTCTTCGCGTATCTTCGAATTAAACCGCACGCTCCGCTGCTTGTGCGGGCCCCCGTCAATTCCTTTGAGTTTTAGTCTTGCGACCGTAGTTCCCAGGCGGATCACTTATCGCGTTAGCTTCGGTACTCAAGGGATCGATACCCCAAACACCTAGTGATCATCGTTTACGGCGTGGACTACCGGGGTATCTAATCCCGTTCGCTCCCCACGCTTTCGCGCCTCAGCGTCAGTACATCCCCAGAGAGCCGCTTTCGCCACTGGTGTTCCTAACAATATCTACGGATTCCACCCCTCCACTGTTAATTCCACTCTCCTCTAGATGCCTCTAGATTGGCAGTATCGCAGGGCCTCTCCAAGTTGAGCCTGGAGATTTCACCTAATCGACTTACCAATCCGCCTGCGCGCGCTTTACGCCCAGTGAATCCGGACAACGTTTGCCACCTACGTATTACCGCGGCTGCTGGCACGTAGTTAGCCGTGACTTATTCATGAGTTACCGTCAGATCTTCTTCACTCATAAAAGGGGTTTACAACCCGAAGGCCTTCATCCCCCACGCGACGTTACTGCGTCAGACTTTCGTCCATTGCGCAAATTTCTTTGCTGCTGCCCCCCTAAGGAGTCAGGGCCGTGTCTCAGTCCCTGTGTGGCTGTTCGTCCTCTCAGACCAGCTACAGATCGTAACCTCGGTGAGCCGTTACCTCACCGACAAGCTAATCTGCCGCAGGCCCATCCAGAAGCGCCCGAAGGCTTTGATCCGAAGATCACATGGGGTATTAGTCCTCCGTTAGGAGGGTTGTCCCCCACTTCTGGGCAGGTGCCTACGTGTTACTCACCCGTTCGCCACGGTTCCGAAGAACCGTTCGACTTGCATGCATAAAATACGTCGCCAACGTTTATCCTGAGCCAGGATCAAACTCTTCATAACGAATAGTTTGCTAAGTTTCCTTAGTTTCCTAAAACTTAATTTTTTTTCATCTTACTCGGTCGATAGCGCACCACCTCTAGCATTTAACTAAAAGCTAACGGTACGCAGATCCGAATATGACAAGATTCACATTTCGAATTCTATTTGCTCTCCAACTGTAAAGGTACAAAATGCCTCATATGTGCACGAGCCATTAACACTATGAGCATTCATAGTCACTGTCAATCACTTGGTTCACCACAACACCAAGTGGAATCCTATATAAATCTAGCAAATCAGCTCAAAGCCGTTCTAGAGACTATAAACCATGCTCTTTCGGTTCGTATTTCACCACCAGTAATACTCACCCCAGCGTTTGCACGACCACAAATTGAATATGCCGTCTCAATCTGACTACGTGAAACTTTTAATCCTAGATCACTTATCACAATCTTCAAAATTCGCGTAAATATCGGCTTTGGCACAATACTCAAGCCAGATCGATTAGTACGGGGAATTTTAATTTCACCCTGTACTGCTTGATCTAGAAGTTGTCCATAGTTCATTGTTTCATTAAGCCACGTTCTTGCCGCACTCATAAGAAATTCATCATCCGATCGAGTATCCGCAGCCAACGCCACCAAATGATTTTCCACTCTCGGATTTATATCTTTCAGATGTGGAACACTCATAATTCTTAGTTTATTTCTTAAATACCTTGCATCATGATTTGACTGATCCACTCGAGGTTCAACTCTCAAGTCACGCAGGTAAGCCTCAATATCATCTCGCCATAATTTTAATAAGGGGCGTAGAAGAGTCGGATGTTGCGTGTTCGACAAATTTTCCACCGGCCACGAAGTCGACGCAAGCATACCTGACATACCGGTTGATCCCGTACCGCGTAAAATATTTAATAGCACTGTCTCAGCTTGATCGTTCGCATGGTGCCCAGTCATACAAATTTCAGCACCCACACGTTCGCATATTTCTGCGAGCCATCGATACCGAGCTATTCTTGCATCCTCTTCTGATTTTAGTTCCTCAGTACTTGTCGAAGTAACAAAATTTACGCCTAAATCAGCTGCGATTTTAGCAACGAAATTTTCTTCCTCTTTTGTTGATTTATCATCTCGGATAGCATGATTAAAATAAGCGGCAGTTACTTGAAGTTTCGGGAATTGCTGGCGAACTGCGATTAAAAGCGCGGTGGAATCGCCACCGCCAGAACACGCAATTACTGTTTTTTCTAAATTCAGTGATCCGAGATCTTCCAACAAAATTGATAATTCAGATTGAATCAATCGTTCAAATGCAGCTGAAGTGCGATTAGGCTTCAATAATCTCTTTAGTAACACCGGCAGCACCCAACTAAATTTATCAGCTCACAGTATTGATTATGAGACGGGTAACGTAATCTGTAAACATTAGACTAAATAAATAACTAGTACCCCACCTGTGCGCATTCAGGAAGGACATCCTCAAGACTAAAATATGGAATCCACCACCAGCCGTCAAACGTTTCATCCACGATAGTGGATTCGGTTTTTTCACTGGTCGCGTAGGTAATCTGAATCAGAGTTTCGCCCGATTCGACATATTGATACCGAGTCCTCATAAGAGTATCTCGGTATTCCTCAGATTTCACATACTCGTAAATTCTAGAAAGTGTTCGGAATCTAGCGTCGACGCAAACTACCTCAGACTCGCTAGCCCTTATTTCAGTCTCTAAGTCCGATATTCTACTGAGTGTCTTGGGAATCGCATACGCAAAAAGTACTATCAATATCAGAGATACAACAAGCGCGACCTGCACGCTCCCGAAATTTGCTAAAATTCGCTTTAAAAAAATAATGGGGCTGGTGATACGTCACTCCTCATCACCCCCCCCAACTATATAAGCCTATTAGTCATCCAAGATGCTTGCAAACCTATTTACTTCCAAGTTTTGGAATGTCATTCACTGAATTGATTAACCACCCATCAACAGGTGAAATATCGATAACCGATACTGATCCATTTGATATTGAAAGTCGTCTGAAGTTTTTAATTTCTACACCGAATCCATGGCATAGAAGTGCCTTAATCGAAAGGTTATGAGAAAAAATAGCTACTGATGAGCCCTGGTGCTTTGTGGCAAGCAAATCACAAACAGACACCATTCGCTCTTGCACTTCGTTGAGTGTTTCACCATTTGGCATTCGCACGTCGTCCGGTTTACCAGATCTCCAAGCATCTAGGAAATCTTTGGGGATCTTCTTACGCATGTCCTCGGCGCTAAATCCATCATAATCTCCCTGATCCATTTCGGCTAAGCCTGGTTCGACCGCTATCTCAATTGAGAGGCTCTTGGATAATGGTTCAGCAGTAGCAATTGCTCGACCAGATGGAGAGGAGTAAATCTCAGAAACTTTATAAGGTGTAAGAAAGGAAATCAGAGCGTCAGCCTGACGCTCGCCTGTTTCATTAAGTGGGATATCTATAAGTCCTTGGGATAATCCTTTTAAGTTATATTCGGTCTGGCCATGACGAATCAGTATTAAACGAGTGGAGTAACTATCAGTCATTTTGATAATGACGTCCCGCTCCACGAACTACGTAAAGCGTCGACTAGCTCTATCGCGGCTGCCCGGGGATCTTTTGAACGCACAGCTACCTGACTCGTCAACATATCTAACGAAAGACTGTCGGCCGCTTCTGCCAGAGTCTGACGATGCATAACAGCACGAGCTAACGCCAAAATTTGACGCCGTGCGTGGTCAATCCGTTCTTGATCCGCATGATCAGACACTGTGATAAATTTTTGATGCTCGTCCATTTGGTCCACTAATTCGGGCACACCATCCCCAGATGAGGCAATTGTTTTAAGAATAGGAGGTTTCCAAGCACCAAGATTTGCAATCGCCAAAAGCGAGCGTAACTGAGCAACCGCTGTATCGGCACCTGCCAAATCCGCTTTGTTCACTACCATTATTTGTGCAACTTCCATTAGTCCGGCCTTCATCGACTGGACGTCATCTCCTGCCCCTGGATTTGCAACAAGAACCGTTGTTCCAGCAGCATTTGCAACTTCAACCTCATCTTGTCCTGCGCCAACCGTTTCAATTAGGACAACATCAAACTTGGCGGCATCCAAAAGATCTGACACCGCAGTTGCCGCCTCTGACAGTCCTCCTAAATTGCCACGAGAAGCCATCGAACGAAGAAATACTCCGTTGTCGCTCGTGAGATCTTGCATACGTATCCGATCACCCAAAATAGCTCCGTGCGAAAATGGAGACGAGGGATCAACTGCAATGATTCCGATGGTTCGGTCTCGTTTTCTCTCTTCACGAGCAATGGATCCAACAAGAGTTGATTTCCCCGCCCCAGCAGAGCCAGTAATTCCTATGATTTGAGCGTTTCCTGTATGTGGGTACACTAATCCCGAGATCAACCGTCCGGCTGGGGTATCCCCTTCGACCAAAGATATAGCCCGACTAAGAGCTCTTCTGTTACCACTTAATAGCTGTTCCGTTAGTTCTTCAGCTCTGCTTAAGTCAGTCGAGTTAGACAAATAAGTATTCCTTGATTACGTGCGTGTCGGGGCATGTTCCTTCACAAACTTAATAACATCAGAGGTATCCGTCCCAGGCCCAAAGACGCCATCAAACCCTATTTCCTTGACCCGAGGGATATCCGCGGCAGGGATGATCCCGCCACAAAAAAGCAGTACGTCATCAACGCCTCGACTTGATAATTCTTCAACTACTCTGGGGAAAAGTTCCAAATGTGCACCTGATAATATTGACAAGCCTACAACTTGGACATCTTCTTGTAACGCAGCTTCCGCTATCATTTTCGGAGTTTGTCTAATTCCCGTGTAGACAACCTCCATTCCGGCATCGCGCAGTGCTCTTGCAACGACCTTTGCTCCGCGATCGTGACCGTCCAGTCCTGGCTTCGCAATCAGTACCCGAATGGGTTGTTCCTTTGTCATAGTTGTCTCCTGTCAAGCCTCTTATTCTACGCTTAAATAGGCTAAGCTCTAGTGACGCTTTGAATTAAATGATATAGCGCCAGCCTCATTAGTTAAATACACTCAATAAATATTCGAATCGAGGGGTTCTATGAGCAAAAGTAAACAGGAATGGGAAGAGACTAGTTTCAGTAAAGCAACTGCACGTTTCAAGGAGCGGAAAGAGCAATTCGAGTCATCATCTGGAGCATCGATTGATCCGTTGTACGGGCCTGAAGACATGGCCGAGTGGAATTACCACGAAAAGATGGGATACCCAGGTGAATATCCATTCACCCGAGGGGTCCAACCTACTATGTACAGAGGTCGCCTCTGGACCATGCGTCAATATGCTGGATTCGCAGACGCAGAAGAGAGCAACAGGCGTTACAAATATCTACTAGAACAGGGACAGACTGGATTATCAGTCGCCTTTGACTTACCCACACAAATAGGTTTCGACTCTGATGACGACGCAGCTGAAGGAGAAGTTGGGAAAGTGGGAGTTGCCATATCATCATTAGCAGATATGGAAACGTTGACCGATGGGATTCCTCTAGAGTCAATAACCACGTCAATGACAATTAATGCAACTGCACCGATACTCTTGGCGCTCTATGTGGCAGCAGCAAAAAAACAGGGAGCTGATTTATCCAAAATAGGCGGCACAATTCAAAACGATATTTTGAAAGAATATATTGCACGCGGCACTTATATATTTCCACCTCGCCCATCCCTACGACTCATCACAGATTCCTTTTCTTGGTGCAAAGATAATCTTCCAGAGTGGAATACTATTTCTATTTCTGGTTACCACATGCGAGAAGCAGGTTGTACTGCGGCTCAGGAATTGGCATTCACGTTTGCCAACGCAATCGAATATGTTGAGGCTGCCTTGAAAGCTGGTCTCCAGTTTGATGAATTCGGTGGTCGGCTAGCGTTTTTCTTTGCATGTCATTCAAATTTCCTAGAAGAAGTTGCCAAATTCAGAGCTGCCCGAAGAATGTGGGCAAAAATCGTGAAGGAAAGATTCAAATCGGAATCACCTCGCTCACAAATGCTAAGATTTCACACGCAAACTGGTGGAGCAACTTTGACCGCGCAGCAGCCATTGAACAACATAATTCGTACAACACTGCAGGCTATGTCCGCTGTTTTGGGTGGTACACAAAGTCTACATACAAATTCCTATGATGAAGCGCTTGCACTGCCGTCTGAAGAGGCAGTTGAAATCGCGTTGAGAACCCAACAGATTATCGGATACGAATCCAGTGCTGCTGACACGATAGATCCTTTGGCTGGGTCATACTTCATCGAACATCTTACTGACAGAGTTGAAAAAGAAGCTTGGGCATACATCGATCAAATCGAAGAGCTCGGGGGAGCTCTGGTTGGAATAGAGCAAGGTTTCCCGCAGCGAGAAATTCAAGAGTCCGCTTACCGTCTTCAAATGCAGGCTGAAACTAACGACAGAATCATTGTAGGAGTGAATCAGTTTGCCACTGAAACTGAGATAGACGCTGATATCTTACGTGTCGACCCTGAACTTGGGGCTCGACGAAAAGCTGAAATGATCACGATGAAAGCAAATAGAGATCAACAAGCAGTTGCAGAATCTTTGAAAAAAATTCGAACCGCAGCTAATAATGATGAAAATATGATGCCACTACTAATCGAAGCAGTTGAGGTGTACACCACAGTAGGCGAAATTTGTACCGTTCTCAGGGAAGAATGGGGCGAATATCAAGAGGTGATGACAATCTAAAAGAAAATTAGCCTTCAGGTCTACATTGGACGTGATCTGAAGGCTTGATATAAGGGGGGAGTGATACCTACATGATTGATTTAATACACCACGTAGGAATAGTTGTTCATTCAGCAGACGATGCGCTCGTTTTTTTTCGAGATATCATGGGTCTAACAGTCTCCGAAGATCGTGTAATCGAAGAACAAGGCGTCAGAGGGGTACTGCTTGCCATTGGTGAAAATGAAATAGAGCTTCTTCAGCCAACTCGGGATGGCACTGGAGTAGCACGATATCTTGAAACTAAGGGTGAAATACTCCATCACATCTGTTTCCGAACCAATGACATTCGAGCCGAGCTTGCGCGGCTTCAAGCCCAAGGCGTTGATTTAATTGATGAAAGTCCTCGTGACGGGCTCGCTGGTGAAATTGCGTTTATTCACCCAAAGGCTATGCATGGAGTCCTGATTGAACTAGCACAACCGCCTTCTGATGCACACACTAGCACTGAGAAAGGATTCGATCACCTCGCGGCTATGGTGAGCGATATTGACGCCGCCGCAGAAGACTGGTTACAGATACTTGGACTGGAGCTGTCTGCAAAAATAGATGCATCCGATCATGGAATTCTGATCGGACAGATTATTTGCGGACAGACAGTGATGGAGCTTGTTCAGCCTGCAACTAATGACAGCCCACTCGCTGAAAGAATAGGCAGTATTGGCGAACATCCTGCATCAATGATAGCAATCGAAGTTCCTGATATTGAAGAAGAGATATCTCGGTACCGGTCTGCTGGCATGACAGTAAGTGATTCCAGCCCTGGGCCGATTCCAGGGACATTACGTGCATCGCTTACCGCCGAAGAAACATATGGTCTCGGCATTCAACTTATAAGTTATGTTTGATGTCTGTTGTAAAGACTCTACCCATTCCCTTAAACCCCTTATATAACAAGGGGTTCAGATTTTAAGCATTCGTTAAATAGGGCAAACGTGTGGCAATTTCCTATTTATGTACCTAAATTAAAGGCTTTTAGCTGCCCATTTGCAGCGATCACAGCAGTGAATAATCCGATTACCTGCCTGAAGACTAGGTACAGAGCGAGCCGATCTGGTAGAGTAATTCAGGTCAGATCGGTTCTTTCTTACGCCCCAGCTCC
>Ga0302122_10002160_pt1 | contig 12381 bp, 8 predicted proteins | sample CB21_SCM_MG_FD_203115 | JGI IMG/M metagenome (GOLD analysis project Ga0302122, IMG submission 203115) | Marine microbial communities from Western Arctic Ocean, Canada - CB21_SCM | ecosystem: Environmental > Aquatic > Marine > Oceanic | place: Canada: Western Arctic Ocean | collected 2017-09-28
TGCGCCCGGTAGCTACCACCATCGAGCTCGAGCCCGCGTTATAATTGACGCGGCTGAGGGATGCGTCGCAGAGGGGCAGCACTGCGGTACAGCGATGTGATGAGAAGCTGCTGCATAATGTGGCTCCCGACGCTCATAAATGCCGCAGGCTGGGGCGTCGACCTGCCGCTTAATGCGACCCAAGTATTGCTCAATATAGGCTGCAACCTCGCACCCGTGCTCCCCGACGACGACAACGCGGACGCGGTCGTGCTGTGCTTCGAGCCGATCCCGCACGTCCTGGAACGCATCCCGAAGCACCCGCGGCTCCTCACTATCCCGGCGGCGGTCTCGTCGTTCGAGGGCGTGGCCACCATGCACACCTACGCGAAGAACGCGCAGTCCTCGAGTTTAGGAGCGCGGGCCAAGGCCATGGACTGGAACGACGACGTAGAACGTGGTGACGGCCAACAATTCATCGTGCCCGTATTATCCCTGAAATCCATCTACGCGAGCCTTGGGGACGTCCGCGTCCCCTACCTCAAGACGGACATGCAGGGCGCCGACTTCGCGGCGGTGGCTTCTTTATCCATCGATGTTTTACGGAGGACGCCCTTCCTCCTGACGGAGGTGTGGCTCGAGAACGTGCAGTCCTACGTCGGGTTCCAGAACGATTTTTGTAGGGACTGGCTGCCCTTCATGACCCGGGCGGGGTACTCTTTGCAATTCATGCGATTGATCTACCGCGAGCGCGACAATTCTTTAGACCAGGCCGAGCGGGACGCGTGGTCACAACCCTGGGCGGCGGATCCTCATGCCCGGTGCGCGGAGGACCTGGCTTTGTATAAAGTACCGACGACGGGCTGCTACGAGGCCGACGCGCACTGGATCCGGAACGATACTTTAGCAGATATCGTGGCGTTCCGCGGGCCCAAGCGCCCGCCCGTGAAGGAGTGGACGGACTGGCCCATGTCCTGGCATAATTCCTAGCTTAGCACGTAGCGCCGCCCCCTTTTCCTAAACCGCTGGGTTGTACGTGTCGCGGCCACCATGCCCGCGAAGCGCGCGTCGAAGAGGCTCTGTGCTTCTTCATAAAGACGCTGGTCGACGGCATTCAACAGGCGGAGGCGCGCGACCGCCAAGGGGTCCGGTGTCACACGCCGGCCGAGCTTCGGGTGCGGCGCGTCCGCGAAGCTCCGGAAGTTCCGGAGGGGCCCGGGGAAGGTCTCCTTCAACAAACGCATGGCGTCCTCGAAGCGGTCGAGGACGCCCACGAAGGCGCACGCTTTGAGATGGCGGGCGGCCTCAGCGTACAGGCGCGCGTCGCCACTTTCCGTCCCCTCGCCCGCCACGAGGTCCCCCGTCGTTCCCAACCCGGCCAGAAACCGCGCCTGGCGGTTCGACGCGCCCACGCGGCACGGGGCGCAATCTAACCAGTCCGCGAGCGACGCCTTGGTAGTGTCCGTGAAGTCGTAGTCCCAGGCCTTGCCGAAGACGTGGGGCCCGAACTGGGCCACGAGGCCGTTCGTGATGTGGTTGTGCTCGCTCAAAGCTCGTTTCACGGGGTCCCGCAGGAAGGCCAGGTAGAGGATCCGCCCCCCGTTTACCGTGGAGAAGGCCCGCTCGTAGTCGTACAAGTTCGCGTGGGCCCGCACGAACAGGTGGCACTTCCTACTCTTCGAGGCCGCAAGGAAGGCGTCCTTTAACACCTGCTCGCAGCGGTGGCCGCAGAAGGGCCCCCGCACGCATCGTCGCATGCCCCACATACTGCCGTCGAAGACGTCCAGCAGCGTCGTCCACAGCGTCTGCGAGCCCGTCTTCTGGGCTCTCAAGTACACGACCCAGTCGTCCTTTTTTACGTCGACCGGGCGCCACGCGTGTTGTGGTGGCTCCACGTCGACGCGGCGCGGCGCCAATACGGCAGGCGGCGGAGCGCGCGGCGGCTCGTTCGGGGTCGCGGCGCGTGGCGCAGCCTTTGACTGGAGCCGCTGCTGCAGCGCCGCGATGGTCCGGTTCTGGCGGGCCGCGACTTGGATGAGCTCGCGGGCATCCATGCGCGGCGCGTCGCGCGCCCGCAGGAGGGGCGCCACGACCGCAAGCAGTGCGCACAGGCCCAAGGCGACGGCCACGCGCGGCAGCCCCGCGGGGCGGCGCCGGGCACCCATGACCTACGGAACCATTTGTCCGTCGCAGACGGGGCAGCCCTCCCGAGGTCGAGTACTTTTATCACCGGTGCCTGTGTTCAACGGCGCTGAGCAACGCGAGTCTGCCTAAAATGGCAAACTAAGCTGGCAAAGCTTAAGTGTACGTGCGGGTTTTTGTACTAAAATTAAATTCGGGCTCGCAGCGCACCCTGGCAGGGTGGTCTTGCCCGCATGATACCAGCGCTCGCCTAAGGGCAGCCTGAACTACTCGCAAAGCCAAAGCCTTTGACTCTGCTCGCGTCTAGTGGTGGCCGAGAAAGCCTGCCCCACCAAAACTCAAAAACTCCGGGCCAGCGGAACGCACCGCGCCCCCCGGTGGATGGAGGCCCGCTCGCCGCCGCGCCGGCCCCGCCCGACGACGCCCGAAGCCAGGGACCAGTCCAAGTCCAAGTTCCAGGGCGAGGCCATCACGAACGTCTTAGTGCTCCACCAGAACGAGGAGCGCGCCCGCCAGGACGCCGAGCGCAAGGCGAAGCTCAGCCAGCGCCAAAATGCGCGCCAGAAAGTGCGGAACCCCTACGACCGCTTCTTGGAGAACCAGGAGGCCGAGTGGGGGCGCAAAAAGGACCGGCGGAGCGCCGTCGTCTCGTTGCTACGGAGCGTCTGCGAGCAGCTGCGCAAGAACAAGAACGCGCCCTTATCTCGAGACGCGGAGGCCCTCGGCCTCACGAATTCGTGTCAGCCGAAGTACGCCCTGTCCACGTTCAAAGGCAAACTAAGCTGGCGCGGCGTGGAATTGTGTGAAACGCTCTTCGACGCCTTTGACGGGGATGGTGACGGGCGGTGGACCTACTCCGATTTTAAAAGGTACCTGGAAGCGGTGGGCCGGCCTGCCGAGTTCGAGGCCGTTGTCCTGGACTCTGCTGAAAGTTTTCGGTGCTACTTCGACGACCTCTACGGCACGGACGAGCGGAACCTCATTGGTTTGGAGCATTTTCGCAACTACCGCGAGTGCATCGAAGACGTGCATCCGGTCGAAAAGGACGTGTTAGCGTGCGGGTTAAGTGCGTCGCCCCACGTGCTGGAGGCGTGGCGGGCTGTTCGAGAAACCTGGGACGCACTTATAGCATTTGACGGACACCCGCTCGTCGTTTCGATCAGGCGCGCGCTGCCCATGGAGCAAGCTGAAGAAAGACCACCCCATACCTTGCCATCAGCCATGTTCCGCCAGCTCTGCCACGACTCAGGTCTCACGCTGACGGCGGAGGAGGCCGCGAAGCTATGGCACGTGCATACCCGCAAGAACGCGCTCATGGTCGAGGTGCGCGCGGAGTACAAGCACAAGCACCGCTTCGGCTTCCACCAACTGTCTCACGTGGACAGCGACCCGTCCCTGATCTACAGGGACGCATTCGTGGGCTGGTGGTTCGCGGGCCGGCCATTACTACCGACCGCGCCGCGGGGCACCGGGTCGGTCCTCGGGCTGCGGCGCGTGTTACGACGCGTGCTCACGACGGGAAATGCCTGCTACGCGCGTGTAAAAAGAGCGGTGGACCGGGGCCTGCTCGCGAGGCTTGGGCTCGTGAAGGACGACCTCGCGACGTTGGACCTAAGTCTGGCCACGGGCGACGAAGGTAAAGATCTGCAGGACGAGGAGGGCCGCCTGGGTGTCGAGATCGACGTGGAGCACGGCGATGACGCTACTTCTACAAAAGCGAAGCTCCAGGTACCTAGTCAAAGTGGCGCCTCGTTCAACCTGGACTTCCCCTGCCGCGAGGACGCCGATGAGGACGATTTGCGGCGCTTCAAGAAGCGGCTCAAGGTCTTCTTGGAGCAGTACGTCGTGCCGCCGTTGATGGAATTGACGCCGGGCTTCCACACCCTGCGGGTGATCAAGGTCATGCCGTACACGCCGCCCGAGGACCCCGCGAAGCCCAAGCCCAAGGCCAAGAAGGCCAAGAAGGTCGACGTCGAAGAAGCAGATGACGAGCCCGAAATTATAAGGGTGCAGTTCCTCTGGAAGAACGAGCTGAACGCGGACGCCTTCCTTAGACGGAGGGTGGGCCTCGGGCTCGGCTTGAAAGCCTTGGTACCGGAGTTCGCCTGGTCGCTGCGGTGCGCCACGTCCCTGGAGGATTTGCTGGACAACACGCGCGTCAGTCTGGGCGCGCCGGACTTCTCACTTAGAATGTCCTTGCACGCCATCTACGCGCGGAAGGTCCTGCACCGTGTCGGCGAGGAAGTGTTGCACGCTTTGGACGAGGAGGCTGATTTACTAAAGGCCGCGCGCGAGAGTTCGGCGATGGCGCACGAGCGGGCGGTGCGGCGGTCCGTCGAGTCGCACGGGGCGTTGTTGAAGGACGGCGAGCGGCCAATCGCGGGCATCACGGGCCACGCGGCGCCGGCGCTATCAACGTCGGCCGTCCGGGAGGCGCACGACGCGAGCGAAGCTAATGCGACGCGGAACGTGCTGTGGGCGTGCGTGCGGTGGCTCGGTGCTACAAAGGCGCAGAAGCTGGATTTCGTGTTCCGGGACTTGAGGGAGGGGATCCTGGGGAGCCCGGCGATTTTAGCACGGGTGCCGGCCGCGTGGCTGCCCGCGCTCACACAGCTGCTGGACAAGGGCGGCGTTGCGAAGCTCTGGAGCCAGTGGCGCACGAGCGCGGAGGCGGAGCTCGGGGGTTTGTGGCGCGAGGTCGAGGACGTGGAGGGCGCGATCCGGGCCCGGGCCGAGGCCATCGTCCAGGCGGAGAAGGACGCCTGGGCCGCGCTCACCGAGGAAGAGCGCACGCGGCGCCGCTTCGAGCGCGAAAAAAAGGCCCTGCAGGATAAAATTCTAAGGGCGGACATCGAGGCCGCGAACCGCAAGCTCGGCATCGAGCCGGAGAAGAAGAAGAAGAAGAAGAAGAAGCGGGAGGGCGAGGAGTCCAAGGATGAGGAGCCGCCCGAGGACGAGGGCGAGGTCGAGTTCGGGCGGCGCCTGCGCAAGGGCCATTCTAAAACGGTGCGGCGGGTCCTGGAGATGTACCGTCTGGCGACGGCCGTGCTCTACGGCTGTTCGTCGGTCACGCTGCACTCGAACGCGACCAAGGTCGAAATCTCGCTCGAGGGGCTGGATTTCTTCGCGGAGCTGCCGTGAGTAATTTGTGTTTGTTAATTAGCGGAGAGGGGAGACACGCCGTCGGCCCGTGGCTCCGCGCCGCGCGACTCCACGCTACGCGCGCGCTTCCGCGCGGGCCGGCCCGCCGCGACCGCGAGCCTTTCCCCGGGCGCGCCGGGCGCCGCGGAGCACTCCACGGTCACCTCCAGCGAGCCGTTCCGCGCGAGCTGGAGCGGCCCGCCCAGGGACACGGAGGCCCCGGGCCGCTCGCCGTCCGCGTCCCGCAGCGCCGTCTCCAGCCGCCGCCGCGAGTCCGCGTCCAGCAAATTGGGCAGCGACGTGCCCTCGAGCCGCTTCGCGTCCGCGTTCGCGCGCGTGGCCGCCGCGGGGTTCGCGTACGCAATGACGCCGCGGCCGTCCGTCGCGAAGACGGCGTCGGGGTGGCACGCCAGGACGTTCTTCGCGTGCAGGAACTCGGCGTTCTTGGCCTTCAAATCTTCGACGAAGGCTTTTTTGCGCTGCCTCGAGAGCTGCGCCGACCGCCGGTTCGCTTCTCGCTTCAATCGTTTCTTGCGCTCCTGCTCGTCCTCGCCCTCGGAGGAGTGCTCGTCCATATTGAGGGCGGTCACCGGGTCCCTGGCGCCCGGGAGCGTAGCAAAACGCGCGTAGAAGAGCTGCCACTTGCTACGCTGCTCTTGCGCACGCGCGACTTAGCTTGCTGGCCAGTTATAAGCAGGCTGCGCCAGCTATCGTCCTCGGCTCACCGTTGTTGTCGGTCGCGTTTGGAGCGGTGACTTGTGACCTCTTTGCGATGATGACTGGCGCCAGAAGGACACGGGACGATAACCTAAAACCGCTTCTAGCCCTCCCGGGGCACGCGAGGAGGAACCGCCTGGGTGAGGGCGACGGAAAGCACTTCGGTAAGGAACCCGCACACAACCCGCACGTTAGCATGCCCGCTGTGGCACGGATCGCATTGCCCTCCCGCTAACCAGAGCTGCACCTCACGAACGAGTTGTAATTCACAAGTTCAGTTTGCACGCGGCCGGAGCCGTGTCCGACGCAAACGATGCGCAACCACAACACCACATGGCTGCTCCTGCCAGCAGCCCTCGCACTCACCGGCACCACTCCCGCACCGACCATCGGTGGCGCACGGCGCTGCCGCTCGCGCGTCGCACTGGCGTCCTCGAAGGCGACGGCCGCGCCCAGTGCCTGGTGGGACACCTTCTTCGCGCCGCAGAAGGGACCCCTCATAGTGCGAGAGGACGGCACGCGGTTACGACGAGGCACAAAAGACGACGCGCCCAAGATCCGGGTCCTGTGGGCGGCGAACGTGGCGCCCAATTCTTTAGGCGCGGCCTGGTCGCACGGCGGCATCGAGACGGCCTTCGTCTACCGGAAGAAGAGGGACGGCTGGGCCGCGGCCACATCTATAGTAGCCTACGACGAATCACGCAACTTGGCCGGCTTCGCCGCGGCCACGGCCGCCGACGAGGCCTTCAACAACCTGGGGCCGCTGATGGCGTGGAAGACGTTCTTCGATTTGGACGACGGCCGGCCGCGCGTGCTGCTGGGGCCGGTCTGCGTCGAGGCTTCAGTGAGAGGCGCGGGCCTCTTCCGCGACTTGTACGAGGCGCTGTTGGTGCGATCGTCGGATCTAAACGACGTGGCGGAGGGCGTCGTCCTCATCCACGCGGAGAACCACGCATCCCTCAAGGCGCACCGGCGGCTCGCGGGTTGCGTTCAACGCGGCGAGTTCGCCTCGGACGACGGCCGGCCCTTTGTGGTGCTTGCCTTGGACCTCGCGGCGGTGCGGGCGGGGCTCAGTAAACCTACTTAGTGGATGCCGACGCGGTCCGCGCGGTTCCCGCGGGGCGCGCCGCCGGCCCGCCGGCGCGCATCGTCGCGGACCTTCTGCTTCGCCGCCCACCTGCGTGTATGATGGGTCGTCGGGGTAGAGTGTGCGCGCGAACCGGTGTGGTGGGGTCGCGGCGCCGGCGTGCTGGTGGGGTGTACATGCCGGCTGTTGTGGGGTCGCGGGCGTGCTGGTGGGGGAGGTGTGCCGGCCGGCGTGGGGAGACGCCGCCAACGTGCACGGCGAGCGGCGCTGGCTCCGGCGCTAATGTTCGGCAGTCCCCCCGGCAGATATCCCGGAGAGCGAGCGAGCAGTACTCGAGGCACCGGTCGTTCGACGCGACGGCGCCGTCGGCGCGGACCCGCTGGGCCCGCAGGGCCAGGTCCTCGACATGTAAGTCGTGGGTCCGCGCCACGAACGCCAGGAAGGCCTCCGCCCGCAGAAAGGTCCGCGCGGCGTAGCGCGGCGCGAGCGCGAGCCGGTCTCCGACGAACGCGGCGGCGTCCGGCGCGACGACAATTATGCGGTCGTTCAGGCCGGACCAGCGGTGCCAGTAGGGCACGAGGAGCGTCCGCGGTTTTATGGCGAGGACTTGGCCCGCGTCTATTGGATCCAGGAACCGCAGGTCCGGGCGGGCATAAATGACCGCGCGGTAGGTCTGGCCGCTCGTCCGCCACAACGACGTGACCCGCTTTAGGGACGCGAGCTGCCGCACCAAATTGACGAAGTTGGGCCCGCCGTACCGCTTGTCCAGCGCCGTGTAGGCGGACGCGTTTTTCGAAAACGCGGCGTCGAAGGATGCCTGCCGCTCGATGTATCCGCGCGCGCCGAAGGGCCGCAACAAGCGCACCATCTCCGCGGCGCCATCAATCTTCGTCTCCAAACGCTCACCGCCCCGGGCCGCCGTGTCCGCGTACGCCGCCGGCACCCGCCACACGTGGTAGTACACGTCAATAGTGGCGCAGGCGTCGTGGAGTGGCTTCCAAATATTGTCGGCGATGCTGGGCACCGTGTGCCGCAGCGCGCGGTTCAGGCCGTAGAGACAGAGCGCGACGCGCGGCCGCGGCCGCGGGCAGCCGTCATGTGTAGGCGGCGGCTGGTCGTGCGACTGCTGCGCGAGCCAGAGCAGCGGTGCGGCCACGAGCAGCAGCGGCAGCAGCAGTGCGCATCTGTGCCGGCGGTCAGGGCTGCCCATTCTTTTGCGCGAACATCCATAGATCATGCACCATGTCTCGCCACAGCCTGTTGCATCCTCACGCAATACGCCGCCCCACTACTGGGCACTTCTATTCATGCATATTATCTGTTCGTGCGGGTTTGTGAGTGCGGGTTTTTATAATCGATTTCTTTTTCCCAGGCACACAAACGAGGTTGTTCATCTATTAGAGGTAGCATAATATATAGAAGACCTCTACTATGCTTGCAGCGAGATGTGAGCATACTGACTAAACTCCGACTCGGGGCGTTGATTCCCCCGTTCGAACTCGCCGCCGGGCCGATTAAAGCTAGTAACCTAGCGCCATGTGCTTTTAGAGCCCGGCGGAACTACGCAGAAAAGGACATATACGCACAGACCTCTCACCGCGACTTGACGCGGCTCCGGAGCCGCGCCGGGAGCAGCGCGGGGTCGCCCGACTCGAGCCAGGCAAGGTCCGACGGCGACAGGTGCAGCGCCAGCGCCCGCGCGTCGTCCGCCAGGCGCGCGATGGACGTCGTCGCGACGCAGACGCGCGACGAGTAGGGCTGGTGCCGCGCCCACGCGAGCGCGACGTGCTCGGCGTGCAGGCCGTGGACGCGGCCGAGGCGGGACGCGCGCTCGCGCCGCGCGAAGTTCTCCGGCGTGAGGTAGGCGCTCCGGAGCCGCGCGTCGCGCCACTGAAGCATGTCGTCCGCGGGCTCGTCACAAGGCAACGGCGCGTCCGCGGAAAACATGTCGGCGCGCGACCAGCGCCCCGCCAGGAAGCCCTTGGCCAGGCACTCCCAGCCCACGACCACGACGTCCCGGTGCTGCGCGTAGTAGCGCCGGTCCGTGCGGCCCATGCACGTCGTGCCCGGCCAGGGCGCGTGGCGCGGCGTGGCCAGGCTCTCTTGGACCGAGCTCACCGAGGGCGGGTTCTGCTGCGTTTCCGCGGCGTACCGCCTTGCATCGGCGAAGCGCCGCGTGCTCCAGTTGCTGCAGCCCCAGGCCGTGACGTTCCGGGCGGCGCAGAGCGCCGCCACGCCGTCCACGATGTCGCGGATGCTCTTCGTCGGGTCGTCCCGATGTAACAAATACACGTCGACGCGCCCCAGCCGCCGTAAACTTTCGTCGAGCTCCTGCTCCAGGTCATGCCTTTCCAACCGCGGCTCCCAGCCACTGGACGGCGGGCCGCAGCCGCCTTTCGAGATGATCACGGCGTTGCGCCGGGCGGCCGGGGGCGTATTTATGTCCCGCAGCCACGCGCCCAGGATCCGCTCGCTTTCTCCATTTCCATAAACCGCGGCCGTGTCAAAGGCCTCAATACCTAAATCCCAGGCTTTGGTCAAAAGTTGGAACGGCTGCGGCGCCTCGTGCAGGCGTAACGTCCCGAAGACCAGGGGCGACGGCACGAGCTGCCGGGCCGCCGCGGGACCGCTCAACGGTCCTGGTGCCAACGAGGCGGTCAGCCGCACGGCGACGGCCGCCGCGAGCCGCCGGCGCATGGCGCGCCTCGTCGTGTTTGTTGCGCTGCCAAAGGAGGGCTGCCGAGACGTGGCTGCCTCGGACGTGTGTCCTCCTGCACGCTGCGTCGGCAGCCCTTCGCGGTGTCTTCGAGTGTCTTTGTGGCGTCAAAATTAATTAATTTTTAAGGACGCGGAATGGGGTAGCCCTCGACGGGAGTCGTCTTATTCTGTAGTCCACGGCTCGGCTGCCCCGCGCCGCCTGATAATCGAAAACCCGAACCCGAACCCATCGATGATGAATTCTCGCAGCAAAGCTGCCCAGTAAACACTAACCAGCGGACACCAGGTTCCTTCGTGGCAGCGTCACGTGGACGACGAGTGCCGTCACTGGTGGTCGCGCGATTGGCTGCGCGCGGGCTGCGAGGCGGGCTGCTGGTTCGCCTGGGATGCCATCGATGGGGCGGTGGGCCGCCTGCCTCGTCGCCTGGACGGCGGCGGCAGCCACCGAGCGCTGCCCCACGCAAACGAAAGACGCCACTGTTAACCTCGCCGCGTACGTCGTGTCGCGACGCCGGGACGTGCACGTCAGGGACGCCATCCGGAGCACGTGGTGCGACACGGCGCGCCACGTGACGAGGGACGTGGCGGACGCCTCCGTAATCGTGCGCTTCTTCGTGGGCCTCGACGCGACTGTCGTGAACGACGACGCGGGAAGCGACGTGACCGTGGTGGGGGTCCAGGACGGCGCAAGTGCGGTGCCGCTGCTGCGGCTCTACCCCCTGTTACGGTGGCGGGACTGGGCGCCTTCTGCGACACACTTTCTAGCGCCCGACGACGACGCCTACCCGTTCTTAGATCGCATTATACATGGTTTGGTCACGAAAACGGCAAAGCACGCCCCGAGCGGGCGGGGCGTCGGCCCCGCGCAGCCCGTCAGACTGGAAGACACGTTCGTGTGGGGCTACTTCATGGAGCACCCCGCGTTTGGCCCCTGGCCGTTCGCGTGCGGCTTCGGGAAGGTCTTGACCGCGGACCTGGCGCATGCCTTAAGCGCGATGAACGCCAGTGTTCCCCTGGAGCTGGGGCCGCCCTGCCTCCGGTACGTACGGAACGGCACGGGCGTCTCCTGCGACCGGGCCTGCCCCGGCGCCGACCCGCGTATTCAAGGCGTGTGCCTCAAACGCACGTTCATCTATGAAGATAATTTGCTCGGCATCCTGTTGACGCCCTTCAGGTACCAGCTGGTGCACGACAAGCGCTTTCACGTCGTGCCCGGGTTGATCACGGACCGCGCGGACGGCGCGCCGGGCATCCCGCCCTCCGCGTCGTCGCTCCTCGTCGACCGGCACGATTTCAAGCAGGCCATGGGCATCGCGGAGTTTCTGCGGGCGACGCACGGCGCGGCGCTAGATGGGAACTACGACCGGTTTCTGCAGTCGCCGACGGGCATCTGCGGCCTGGGCCGCGTCGTGTGCTACAACAACTCGCGGGGCTCCATCGAACGGGTGCGGTACGAGTTCACGATCGACGACAAGACGCTCGGGCTCGTCTTCGACGCCTGCCGGGGCGCCCGGGCCTTCGCTTCATCTTGCGTGGCGAACGCCAGCGACCCCCACGGGCGCGTCTCGCTCCGGGAGCACGCGGACCGGGTGCACTCCTTCGCGCTCGACGACTGCCGGACGATCGCGGCCGACGTCGCCGCGGTCGGGCGGGCGACGCTGCCGGGGAGCTGCTAGTAACTGTGTTTTGGTGTGTGCCTTATTCCTCAGGCTGCGAGGCAGCTTGCGAGGCCCCGCACACCATCTCCTAGGTAACTATCACACACATTATTGCTCCTAGGACCGGCAGACCGCCCGCTCCACCCTGCGCACCGCGTCGTGGAGCGGCGACGGCGCCAGGCGCCGGAACTTGCCGGGCTGCGCGGGGTCCGCGCCGAAGATCCGCGGCGGCCCCCGCGGCAGCAAGGCGCCAAGGTCGCGCGCCAGGGACGCGGGCGCCGCCTTCTTTTGCGGCCGGACCTCGCCCCGGTCCTGCGCGCTCAAGTTGCGGCCGAAGACGTCTGCGACGGCATGTCGGTCGTACGGCACGGGATCCACGAGTCGCACAATGTCCTTGATGAGACTTTCCTTAACGCGCTTGTCCAGGGGCGTCTCGCGCGCCATGGACGGCGACGCGTTCACTTCGAGCAACCACGGTCGCCCGTCCTCGTCCAACAAAACGTCATAGCCAAAGAGTTCGAAGGCGCAGCACTGGTGGGGGATGCGGTCCTCGGCCGAGACCAGGGACTTCAAGATGAGTAGTTTGATGTCATCCTGCATCTTAGTCACGTCCCTTCCATCTTTCTCTAGCATGCGCCACAGGTATCGCAAAGTGCACTTCGTGCCGGCGGCCTCGTCCGGCGACGCATTGATAAGAGGGCCATATAACTCGCCTTGCGTCCCGTGGCGCTGGATCGAGGCGTTCGTTAAGTGGACGAACTTGTCGCTGACGTCGTCGGACGAGAAGGGTCTTGTCGCAACTCGCGCAAAACCATCTTCATAGAGCCACACCTCCAGGGGGTTAAACGACGTGGCCACGACATATAATCTCAGATCGAACTTGTGCCCGCCCAGGCACATGGGCTTGGGCACGTACGCCTGGGCGACCACTAGCGAGTC